>Ga0183095_10112_pt3 | contig 165371 bp, 148 predicted proteins | sample BioMet4_FD_130346 | JGI IMG/M metagenome (GOLD analysis project Ga0183095, IMG submission 130346) | Microbial communities from bioreactor (seeded with sewage sludge) at LBNL, California, USA - Biofuel metagenome 4 (v2) (version 3) | ecosystem: Engineered > Bioreactor > Anaerobic > Unclassified ...
CAATTTCTAAAGTCGATGATAAGGTAATAGGAAGTACCGCTCAATTTAAGGAGAGTGATTTCTCTGATATGAAAAAGCTAAGTGATGAATTAGGCATTTCGGAAAAAGAAATAAGTGAAATCATTAAAAAGGGAAATGAGCTGTATAAAGATTTCTATTCAGGACAGTAGATAATATATAATCAGGCAGGTGACCATCTCCACGACAGATCCCGATTCGTCGATTAAGACCGGGTCGTTTTAGGGCACAGCTGTGCCCTATTTTTATCCCCCAAAACATTCGCACAATTGCAGCCATTCGAATTATTGATTATCTTATGCATATAAGAAAAGCAAGGATATGTATGTCCATTGAACACTGTTGAGATTTAGAATATGATTCAATAGTCAGATAGAATTGACATGCAAAGTTTAGACAATCAATTTAGCTGCTTGGATTTCATCTTTTTCCAAAAGGGAACAAACAGCGCGTTGAGCCCTGTAGGCACCGCTCCGATGGTGATCGTCCAAAAAGCATAAGAAACGCAGAAATCATAGGTCCCTGCATTTGCACCGACAGCAGGCAAGGCGACTGACCTGAAAATCATCAGTACAACTCCATAAAGAAGAGAAATCACGCTTGCGGTCCAAATACAGAACGCAGCTGTTTTTGTGGCATTTTCACGATTGCCGATGCCAAGAAATCTGGAGATCAGACTGGAACCGCCGATACCAAACAAATTTGCAATACCTGTCAATAGAATGAAGAGAGGCATACACAGAGATGCCGCAGCAACCTGATTTGGATCACCCACCTGACCTATGAAAAAAGTATCTGCCAAATTGTAAACCACAGTGATCAGCTGGCTGATGACCGTTGGGATCACAAGCGAAATAACTGCCTTTTTCACGGGCATTCTTTCAAAGAGTTCCTTATTATCTGTATTCATGCTATTTCTTTCCAGCGTTCTGAAGACCATCTGCAACACATTGAATTGCCATATGATAGCTCTCATTTTTATCAGCAGGGAAATGCGAAAAGCCACCAGCTTCTTCATGGGCAACAAAGCCGTGCATCATGCTGCGCAAAATCCTCTGCCAGTGCATCTGCTCTGTTCTGTTTAATCCATAACTGGAGAGCACATGTACAATAGGTTCGGAGATCTGGCCTGCGGCAATTTCCAAAACTGCATTTTTAGACTTTTGCAGACTCATTATCACACGATATAACTCGTTGTGGTCTTTAGCAAAAGCGCGGTAGGCGTCTGCTATAGCAAATAACGCATCGTCCTTTTCTTTTCCTTCGATTGCCTGTGTTTCACAGGCTACCATCTGCGAAACTGCCGCAAGACCTACATCGGTAAAGAGAGCATCCAAGCTTTCAACATGATTGTAAAGCGATGCTGGTTTAACATTCAGGCTTTTAGCCAGTTCACCCATGGAAAAGGCGGCGTATCCTTTTTCTTCAATAAGCCTAATTGACGCCTCTACGAGGCTTTTCCTATTCAATCCTTGACGTGGCATATAATTACCTCCAAACTAATACCATTAGTTTGTCAATGCATTTTTATACTGATTTACATAAATAAAATTGATAGTTATAATGTACCGTATACAGGAAGTGCTAACACAGGAATAGAACGTTAACATGAAGGAGAGACACCAATATGAAAGCAAAACATTCAAAAGCAATGAGAGTTTTGACGATAGTTGGAACCGTGCTGCTATTTCTGCCGATTGGCTTCATGCTTCTGACATCTGCGGTGGGCAGCATAGTGCGCAGACAGTTCCTTATGGATTATATGATCCCGGCAGAACTGTTCCCGGTGGTTTTGGCGGGAGCCGTGATACTGATTGTTGCAGCGTTACGAACCGGCTGCAGAAAAAAACAGTCGATACTGTTATTAGTGCTGATGTGCACAGCGCTATTTGCGTGCCAGGGGCTGGCGGTGCTCACGGGTCTTGCTTCTGGCAAAACTGCGGCAGAAGGTCTGCCGTTTTATGTGGTGTTAGGATTAATGATACTGTATGATATTATTGTAGTGGCAGACATAGTTAACGGTATTTTAGTTTACAGAGAACAGAATGCTCAGGGGAATACTTGAACGTTATAATATGAAAGTAGGTATGACGGAACTGAAAAGTGGAGGGAATATACATGATAATCGTTACAATAAACGGACAAAATCATAAGGGCAGCACCTATAATATCGGCAGAATGCTGGCAGATATACTCTCACCGGAGAATGAAATCACGGAATTCTTTCTGCCTCGCGATTTAAATCACTTTTGCCTTGGCTGTTATCAATGTATCGAAGACATAGAAAGGTGTCCGTACTATCCGGAAAAGAAGGCAATTCTCGGAGCAATGGAGCGGGCAGATGTGTTGATTTTTACAACGCCGAACTACTGTTTCGGACCATCCGCGCAAATGAAGGCGCTAATAGATCTTTTCTTTGATTTCTGGATGTCACACAGACCGCTGCCGTGGATGTTCGATAAAAAAGCGGTTGTCATATCGACTTGCGCCGGAGGCGGTGCTACGGCTGCAGCTAAACAGGTCAAACGGGCTCTTCGGTTTATGGGAGTGCCGTATATCCGCCAATATGCAACGGCAGTTCAGGCAAAAGGCTGGGAAGAGGTAAAACCGAAGAAAAAAGCAAAAATCGAATTTGCCATAACTAAGTTAGCAGCATCGATTCAAAGATCCGGCAATCCGAAACCAGGAATCAAGGCGCGCATTTTGTTTTGGATGTTCTCCAGAATGCATGCAGCTGGTTGGGATAGCTCGCCAGTGGAGAAGCAGTATTGGATTGAGAACGGATGGATCAAGAAATAGTCTCTTTGGACATGCCCCCGCCGATTACTTCATTGAGGCGCAGGATATCTGGCTTCAGTTATACTTTTCGTAATATCATTTACATGTGAAAACAGCCGGAAGGACAGCGTTGAAATCATCATTGCAATTGTAATTTGACGTTTTATGTGTTATTCTGAACTTAACGTCCTGCAGACTGTCTGCAGGATGATCCAAATCACATTAATAGGAGACGCTGTTTGAAAAATAATAACACCTTGGAGATTGCAGCTTAGCTGGGAGGTTAACGCAATTTCGCATTACCTCCCATATTGTCAGTCATCAATTTTCAGGAGGATAAAAACAATGAATAAAAATGATTACATAATACGTTTAGAAAAACCCGAAGACTTCAGAGAAACAGAGGACCTTACTCGCGAGGCCTTTTGGAATGTTTACAGGCCGGGATGCCTGGAGCACTACGTGCTGCATTGCTTTAGAGACAAGAACGACTTTGTGCCTGAGCTGGATTTAGTCATGGAAAAAGACGGCAGGATCATTGGACAGGTCATGTATGTTCATGCAAAGATAAATGCAGACGATGGTCGAGAGATCCCGATCATGACATTTGGACCGATTGGCATTGCACCGGAATTCAAACGACAGGGTTACGGCAAGATTTTGCTTGATCATTCAATGAAAATGGCAAAGAAAATGGGTGCGGGTGCGCTGTGCATAGAGGGCAATATAGACTTCTACGGTAAGTCGGGCTTTGTCGTTGCCAGTACAAAGGGCATTCACTATTACGCCGAGCCAAGAAATGAAGAGGTACCATATTTCCTGCTTAAGGAACTTGAATCTGGATATCTGAATGGAATAACCGGAACATATCACACGCCGGAAGGCTACTTTGTTGACGAAGGTGAAGCAGAAAAGTTTGATGAATCTTTTCCTAAGAAAGAAAAGCTGAAACTGCCGGGACAGTTATTCTAAACATAGCTAAACATAAACAGGGCGCTCATTAGGCGTCCTGTTTTTTTACTGTTTATAGTCACTCGCTTGCTGATTAAGGAGCGATATGGTAAAGTGTATCTTACGGATGATGATATGCAATAACAATGAGGTATGAACCATAGTTTAGAAAAGGGATGAGCGATGATGAAATATGAACCAATAACAGAAATCGATATACATGGGATGCGGCCGGATGAGGCATTGCAGAAATTGGCGAAAGTCATCGAAGATGCGCCTGAGTCTGTTTACCGCATCAGGGTGATCCATGGATATAACAGGGGAACTGCACTGCAGCGGGCGATTTACGATGAGTTTGATTATTTTCACACTTCAGAGAAGGTGATACGCGTGGAACCCGGCAGTAATCAGGGCATAACGGATCTTGTGCTGAGAGAGTGGTGAGGATTGCGTTTATCAGAGCGGACCTATGATATTATTGAGGACAAAAGAAAGCATCAATTATCGGGCTTGAATATCGCCGCTGAGATATGATTAGTATACAGACAGGAGAAGAATTATGGAATGGGTAGACAGCATATCAGAAGCATTGGATTATATTGAGAAAAACCTTGATGAAGAACTTACACCGGAATCTATAGCAAAGCATGTAATGGTTTCGTCGTTTTACTTTCAGAAGGGGTTTTCGATGCTTTGCGGTTATACGGTCGGTGAGTATATCAGGCGGCGCAGACTGGCCCAGGCAGCCAGCGAACTCGCATCGACTGATGAAAAGGTGATCGATATTGCCATGAAATACGGATATGATTCACCGGACAGCTTTACCAAGGCATTTACCCGTTTCCACGGTGTGACTCCTGCATCTGTGCGTAAGGATGGGGCATTGGTAAAGTCCTTTGCTCCGCTCAGGATATCATTTGAATTGAAAGGCGGGTATATCATGGATTACAAAATTGAAGAAAAACAGGAGTTCACAGTCATTGGCTTATCGAAGAATTTCAGCTATGAGGGTGCATATGAAGAGGTGCCAAAGTTATGGGGCGAGTTTATCAGCTTAAGAGAGAAACTAGGCCTGTGCGGGATGTTCGGCATCAACATTGATGAAACAATGGGCGGCAAAGAGTTCGAGTATATCATCGCCGACGCGTGGGACGGAAAGTCCGAAGTATCTGAAGGAGTAACAAAGAAAACAATTCCGGCATTCACATGGGCGGTATTCCCTTGCATCGGGCCAATGCCGAATGCAATACAGACAACGAACAAAAGGATTTTTGCGGAGTGGATTCCTAACTGCAGAGACTACGAATTTGCAGCCGGCTACAATATTGAGATGTACGGCGATCCGACAAAATATCCGAAGGGAACTGAAGACGAGAACTATTACTGCGAGGTATGGATACCGGTAAAGAAGAAATAGTTCCGGCTTGCTTGCAAAAATATCTGAATAAGAGAGGGCATGAATACAACAGAAAAAACAAACAGAAAAAACAATAGCATGCTATTGACATTGCAGGGAAAAGGGTATATCATATAGAAAATCGGAGGATGAATATATGAAAAACCATGAAGAATGTGGCATGCTGATCAAGCAGATACATGATGGGCTAGAGAAAAATGCTAATAATGCTTTGCGGGAAGATAATCTTACAATGACTCAGATAGGCACTTTGATCGAGCTGAATGGTGAACCGCAGCACGAGCTTACACTGAAAGAGCTGGAGAAGCGAATGCATGTTGCGCAGCCGACGGCGGCGGGGATCGTATCAAGGCTGGAAGACAAAGGCCTGGTAGAGGGTTATATAAGCAAAGAAGACAAGCGAATCAAAATTGTACATCTGACTGAAAGCGGTGCGAAAAGCTGCGAACAAGCTGACATTAAGATGCACCAGGCTGAAAAACAACTGCTTGAAGGCTTCAGCAAAGCAGAAAAAGAAGCCTTTTATGATTATCTGGAAAGGGTGCTGAATAACATCAAAGAAAAGCCGTAATAAAAACGGCTTTTCTAATAGACAAATCAATAGCATGCTATGTAAAAAGCGAGGGGGACAACAATGAGAAAAATAATGAAATACTTTACAGAAAGAGAGAAAGCCATGATTGCCGTCTGCCTGATATTTATCGTTTTTCAGGTATGGCTGGACCTGAAGCTTCCCGATTACATGTCGGAAATAACCACACTGGTGGAAACAAAGGGCAGCAAAATGAGCGACATTCTTACTCAGGGCGAATACATGCTGATATGTGCTTTGGGAAGCATGGCGGCATCTATGGTAGTAGGATACCTTGCAGCGAAGGTTGCGGCAGGACTTTCCAGAACTTTGAGGGGAAAGGTTTATGATAAGACTCTTGATTTCAATATGGAAGAACTAAACCGCTTTTCTACACCAAGCCTTATCAATAGAACGACGAATGATATCACACAGATACAGACGCTGGTGGCAATGGGTCTTCAGGCGATCGTCAAAGCGCCGATACTTGCGGTGTGGGCAATAATAAAAATCGCTGGACAGAGCTGGGAATGGACTACGGCGACCGCAGTTGCAGTGTTTGTTTTGATAATAATGCTGGGGGCAACATTGATATTTGCTGTACCAAGATTCAGACGGATCCAGGGACTGACAGATAATCTCAATCGCATTACCAGAGAACACCTCAGCGGAATTCGTGTTGTACGGGCATATAATGCAGAAGAATATCAGAGAGATAAATTTGAAACTGCCAATAGTGAACTTACGCAGACGAATCTGGTAGCGAACAGGGTCATGGCAATAATGTCGCCGGGAATGACTTTTATAAATTCAGGACTTACTTTGGCAGTCTATTGGATAGGTGCATACATAATAAATGCTGCCGGCATCTCGAGCCGTCTGCACATCTTTTCGCAGATGGTAGTGTTCTCCAACTATGCAATGCAGGTGATAATGGCATTTATGCTGCTGAATATTATTTTCATACTGCTTCCGCGTGCGCAGGTGTCGGCACGGAGAATAGCAGAAGTGATCGATACGGAAGTGAAGATCAAAGATGGAGATCAGATTGAAGGCCTGCCGGGCCATGAAGGAACCATAGAATTCAAAGGTGTATCTTTTTGCTATCCGGATGCAGGTGACCGTGCATTAAAAGACATCAGCTTCAGCGTTGGCGAAGGCGAGACACTGGCCATAATAGGTGCAACTGGGAGCGGAAAAACAACGCTGATAAATCTGATACCGCGTTTTTATGACTGCACAGAGGGAGAAATACTGGTCGACGGAATTGACATAAGGCAGTATAAACAGAGTGCGTTACATGACAAGATAGGATATGTTTCACAGAAAACAGTGCTTTTTTCCGGAACGGTCAGCAGCAATATCACATACGGATCAAAAGACGACAGCAACGCTGATCCGGAGAACATCAAAACCGCGGCTGCGGTTTCACAGAGTACAGAGTTTATAGAAAGTATGGATGGTGGATTCGATGCAGATATCTCTCAGGGCGGCACTAACGTATCGGGAGGCCAGAAGCAGAGGCTGTCAATTGCGAGAGCGATCGCAAGGGATCCGGAGATACTGATCTTTGATGATTCATTTTCAGCTCTTGACTACAGAACAGACAGTAATCTGAGGGCGGCTCTCAATGAAAGGTGCAGCGGCACTACTAAGCTAATAGTGGCGCAGAGGATCGGTACGATACGTCACGCTGATCAGATAATGGTACTAGAGCATGGACACATAGCAGGAATCGGAAAACATGAAGAGCTGATGAAAAGCTGTGCAGCATATCAGGAGATTGCAGAGTCACAGCTTTCAAAGGAGGAAATAGCAAATGTCTGATATCAGAACAAAAAAAGTATCAAACCCAAGCAATAATATCCCCGGAGGAGGGATGATGCCTGCAGAAAAGAGCAAAGACTTAAAAAAGGCTTATTCTAAAATATTTGGATATCTTGGTAAATTCAAGGCCATGATAATCATCGCCATGATATTATCATTGGCTGGGGCAGTCTTGAATCTTGTTGGTCCGAGTCAGCTCAGCAGGATCACGGACATCATTACTGCCGGATTCAGTGGAACGATCGACCTGAAGGCAATAACAAGTATTGCGGCATTGCTTGCACTTCTCTATAGTCTGGGATTCATATTCAACTATATGCAGGGCTGGATCATGGCAACTGTTTCCCAGCGTATGACTCAGGATATGCGCAGTGATATTGGAGAGAAAATTGACAGACTGCCGCTGAAATACTTTGACTCACATTCAACAGGTGATGTGCTGAGCAGAGTGACTAATGATGTGGATACAGTAAATCAGTCAATGAATCAAAGCTTTTCAACCCTTGTATCCTCACTTTGCCTGCTGATTGGCAGTGCGGCAATGATGCTTATCACTAACTGGGTCATGGCATCAGCTGGCATACTGTCAGCTATTGCAGGAATGCTGATAATGTCTTATATAATTAATAAATCGCAGCATTACTTCCTGCAGCAGCAGATCGAACTGGGCAATGTAGACGGGCACATAGAGGAAACATACGGGGGACATGATGTAGTAAAAGCATATAACGGCGAAGCATCTGCACGCAGAGAATTCCATCAAATGAACGAGACGCTTTATGTTTGTGCCTGGAAGAGTCAGTTCCTTTCCGGACTGATGCAGCCTTTGATGATATTCATAGGCAATCTGGCATATGTAGTTGTCTGCATAGTGGGCGCTATCCTCGCAGTCAAAGGCAGCATTACATTTGGAACGATCGTGGCGTTCATGGTATATATACGCCTGTTTACGCAGCCGCTTCAGAATATTTCTCAGGCAGCAACAAGCGTTCAGACTATGGCTGCCGCCTGTGAGCGAGTATTCGATTTCCTGGACGAAGATGAAATGCCGCAGGAGAGAGATACGACCGGTGTGCTGAAAGATGTAAAGGGCGATGTTGCATTCAGTCATGTAGCTTTTGGATATACTGATGAGCGTGAAATAATTCATGATTTTTCAGCAAAGGCACACGCCGGGCAAAAGATTGCAATTGTCGGGCCTACAGGAGCCGGAAAGACGACCTTGGTAAATCTGCTTATGAGGTTTTATGAATTAAAAGGGGGTTCAATAAATATAGACGGTGTTTCAACCAAAAGCGTAACTCGTGAGAATGTTCATGACCAGTTCAGCATGGTGCTGCAGGATACATGGCTCTTTGAAGGCACCATTCGTGAAAATCTGATATATAATGCTGATAACATTTCAGATGAAAAACTGGACGAGGTCTGTGAAGCAACGGGGATCACAGATATGATAAGACAGCTGCCTAAGGGATATGATACGTTGCTTGACGATAAGGTCAGTTTCTCTGAAGGACAGAAACAGCTGCTTACGATTGCAAGAGCAATGCTGAAAGATGCACCGCTGCTGATATTGGATGAGGCTACGAGTAATGTAGATACACGTACGGAATTAAAAGTCCAGAGAGCTATGGACAAACTGATGAGCGGCAGAACAAGCTTTGTGATAGCACACAGGTTGTCTACTATCAAAAATGCCGATCTGATCCTGGTGTTAAAAGACGGAGATGTGATCGAAAGCGGCAGCCATGATGAACTGCTGGCAAAAGGCGGATTCTATGCAGATCTGTACAACAGTCAGTTTGAAAAGGCATCATAGCATCCGCTATCTGCCGACAGATGATGATAAAATACTTGGACGCTTCGGCGTCCTTTTTCAATGGTCTCGATTATCTTTACCATTGAACTATATCACGAATCATATGGTATAATGGTTTAAGCAAATGAACCATTACGGGAGGTAAATAATAATGGATGCAATCAAAGAACGCCACAGCGTGCGGCAATATAAGAATAAACTAATAGAAGAAGAGAAGAGAAAGGCGCTGATAGAGCTGGCGGATCAGTCAAATACTGAATCGGGGCTGCATATACAGATCATTTTCGACGAGCCGAAATGCTTTGACAGCTTCATGGCGCACTACGGAAAGTTCTCCGGAGTAAGCAACTACATTGCCCTGGTCGGTAAGAAAAGTGACAGCTTAGACGAAACAGCCGGATACTATGGGGAGAAGCTGGTTTTGAAGGCACAGGAGCTGGGCTTGAATACGTGCTGGGTCGCCATGACCCACGGCAAAAGCACTGCTGAGATAAAAAGCGGAGAAAAGCTTGCCTGCATCATCGCCCTCGGATACGGGGAAACTCAGGGTGTCCCGCACAAGAACAAAGCATTGGCTGAGGTTTGCAACTGTGCGGACAATATGCCTCTGTGGTTTGCAGACGGTATGGAGGCGGCCCTATTGGCTCCAACGGCAACGAACCAGCAGAAGTTTTATTTTGAACTGAATGGCGATGATGTAACGCTGAAAGTCAAGGGAAGCGGATTTTACACAAAGCTGGATCTCGGCATCGTGAAGTGCCATTTTGAGATGGTATCCGGCCATACAGTGAGGTGATCACATGCATACGCAAGCGGATATTGAAAAGCTGGCAACGGGTTTTGAAAAATGCCAGAAAATACTCCTGGCGCTGGGAGATGAGAACAGGCAGCATCTGATACTGGAAATGATGAAGATGGGAGACTGTTCCGGCGTGAGGGTCATGGAGATCACGGAAAGGACGCATTTGTCTAGGCCGGCGGTGTCGCACCACCTGCAGATACTGAAGGACGCCGGAATATTGAAGATGCGGCGCGAAGGCACCAAAAATTACTATTACTTTGATCCCGACCAGAAGAGTTTTGATTATCTTATCAGACTGCTGATCGAGGCGAGACAGATCACTGCTGAATTGCCGGACAGGAGCGCGAAAGATGATTAAAATAAACATACTGGACTGCGGCAGCACCTTTGTTGATGAAGCGCTTCCACTGTCGAACAGATCACGCAACCACCTTGCCTTCACCGGCATCGGCCGCAGGCGAAGACATCAGATCGAAGTGCCGGTCACATCGTACCTTATCGAGCACCCGGAGGCTTTGATACTTGTCGATACGGGATGGGACACTGCAATCAGACAAGACGCGCGCAAATATGAAGGCTTCATCAATTACCATGCCTCGCCGGGAGTACTGCCTAAAGGGAAGGCGGTGACCGAACATCTGGAGAGGCTGGGATATAGGACCTCGGATCTGGATTACTGCATTCTGACACATATGGACATTGATCACGCCGGAGGGATATGGCTGGTCAAAGATGCAAAGTCAATCATGGCTAACGAAGCAGAATTGGCAGCCGCGTCAAAGCAGGATCCGCGATATTTGAAGAGGCTGTGGGAAGATGTAGAAATCAAAGCTTTTCCAAATGAGGAATACGACTTGCTGGGTGACGGCAGCATCATGCTTGAGCCGCTGAATGGACATTCGGCAGGCATGACAGGCGTACGTGTCAATGGTGATGAAGGCTACGTGATCATCGCCGGTGACTGCGGGTATGCGCGGGAGTCCTACGAGAAGCTTGTTTTGCCGGGGATAGCGTGGAACAAGGATATGGCAATAGAATCATTGAAGAAATTGCAGGCATATGCCAGAGACGAAAAGTGTAAAGCTGTTCTGATGACACATGATCCTGAGCACAAGAGCGGGGAAATAATACTGTAGAAGGAGCAGACTAAAATGGAGAAAAAGGAAAAGGCACTGAGATTAATTGGATTTGGCAGCGCTGCAATTGCATGCGGCGCAGCTTATGGAGCGCATGTAAAGAGAGTGGCTGAGCTGGTTGACGGGAGCTATCAGACGGCTCTGGTGACGGGAGCGACCAGCGGAATCGGGAGAGAATTCGCCATCGTCTTTGCAGAGCATCACTTTAATCTGGTGCTTGTAGCAAGAAATGCCGAGAAACTGGAATCGCTGAAGCAGGAGCTTGAGGACAGATATCAGATCAAGGTCACAGTGATAGCCAAGGATCTGTCAGATGAAAACGCTGCCAGAGAAATTTACGATGAGGTTCTCGAAAAGAAAATCGTTGTCAATCAGCTGGTAAATAATGCAGGCGCTGGCAAGCAGGATTCAGTTACAGATGCAGATACAGACCTCATGAAATCGCTTATCCACCTGAACATCACCAGCGTGACGATGCTGTGCAATCTGTTTGGACACGATATGGCAGAGCGTGGAAATGGGAGGATACTTAATGTTTCCTCCATGGGGGCATTCATCCCGGACCCGTATTTTAATGTCTATGGGCCAACAAAGGCTTATGAGCTGTTTCTGACAGAAGCAATGTACGGCGAACTTCATGAAACGGGAGTCACTGTGTCAGTGTTATGCCCTGGTCCAACAAAGACTAACTGGGCATCAAACGCCGGCAAGGCAGATGCGAAAATCGCCAAAGATCCGCGCGAGGTGGCAGTGAAGGGGTTTGAAGGCATGCAGAGCGGACAGCTTATCATAATTCCAAATACAGACTACAAAGCACTGCGCTGCATCATGCGAAAGATGCCGACAAAACTGCAGGTGAGGATCATTGCCAGATGGCAGGATGCACTGATCGAGGCTCGTGACGCAGAAGGGGCGAGCTCAAAATAACTGAAGACACAACTTTTGAAATATTTAACTGCCGTTCTGCATCGTAAGATGTTGAATGGCAGTTTTTTTTGCGTATAATATTATACAGCAATATCAATCGGAAAGTGAGGAATACAATAATGAAACATAAAGTAAAAGTTACCGTGATTGACAAGAAACTGTACCCGGAACTGCAGCGGCAGTATTGTGCTGATCCTGATTCCGGAGAATGTCCATGCTACAACATAGGTGATGAATTTATTTTTGAGCGCGACGGTGATAATGATGATTTCTGGCATATGGGGTTGAATACGCTGACAAAGACAAATGCGGACCCTGATACAGTAGCAGGCGGTCCAAAGATGCCTCATTGTTCCGAAGCCTGGGATGACATCAGCAGATACATCTATACGGGTCTCCAGGGGGGTTCAATAATGAATGGCTGGATGCGCGACGAGAATGTAATGATATGCTGCTGCTCCGATGGTACACGGCCTGTGATCTTTAAAATCGAGAGAACCGCTGAAGATGTTTGAGACAATACAGCACTGTAAAGACAATTAAAATCACCGGCAAATCGCGGGCAAAGAATAAAATGAGAAGCTGACTGAATTTACGAATGCAGTCAGCTTTTTTTTGTCTGCAAATAAATACATTGACAAACATCTATGTGAATGCTATAAACATATATAGATAAACGTCGATATGAAGAACCAAGGAGGATAAGAATGAATATAGAAGAAGTAACTGCAATATGCAAAGCTCTTGGCGACAGCAACAGACTGCAGATAGTGCAAATGCTGACGCAGGGAGAAAAATGCGCATGCAACATTCTCGATGCTTTTGAAATAACTCAGCCAACCATGTCTCATCATATGAAGATCCTGTGCGACTGCGGACTAGTAAACTGCCGAAGAGAAGGCAAGTGGTGCCATTATTCCATTGAATGTGGCAAATTTCGTGAATTCAAGGAATTTATCACCAGTATTTCCTGCTGTGATGACGGCAAAACGTGCAGCAATGAGGAGTGTGGCTGCAGATGATATGGAACTTTATTCAAAACCAGATACTGGGCATGAAATGGCTCAATGAGCTCATTGGCAACATGCTGACTTCCGCGGGGATAGATATAGGCGGAAGATGGGGAGGAAGCATACAGTTTTTTATATATGATGTCATCAAGATAACCTTCCTGCTGTGCTTCCTGATATTCCTGATTTCATATATCCAGAGCTACTTCCCGCCGGAAAGAAGCAAGAAGATCATGGGTAGATTCCGCGGAATCGGTGCCAATACAACTGGCGCATTGCTGGGAACGGTCACTCCGTTTTGCTCCTGCTCGTCGATTCCGATTTTCATGGGATTCACAAGCGCGGGACTTCCGCTGGGCGTGACGTTCTCGTTTCTGATTTCATCGCCAATGGTTGATCTTGGAAGCCTGGTGCTTCTGATGAGTATCTTTGGTGCAAAAATTGCCGTGGCGTATGTCATTCTGGGACTGATAGTTGCGGTCATCGGCGGTTCGGTCATCGAACGCATGCACATGGAGGATTACGTTGCGGATTTTGTTAAAAACGCAGGTGTAGTAGATGTAGACGCGCCGGAACTGACGCAGAGAGATCGTGCTGTTTACGCAAAAGAGCAGGTAGTGTCCACCTTCAAAAAAGTGTTCCCATACATTTTGATAGGTGTGGGAATCGGCGCGGTGATACACAATTGGATCCCGGAAAGCTTTATTGAGAAAGCACTGGGCAGCGGCAATCCGTTTGGTGTCATTATGGCGACGCTGATAGGAATACCAATGTATGCAGATATTTTTGGCAGCATACCTATTGCTGAAGCACTTTTGTACAAAGGCGCACAGCTGGGAACTGTTCTGTCATTCATGATGGCAGTAACGACTCTGAGCCTGCCGTCAATGGTCATGCTCAGCAAAGCAGTAAAACCAAAGCTGCTGGGGCTGTTCATATTGATATGTACGATAGGAATAATCCTGGTCGGATATTTCTTCAATGCATTCCAGTATTTGTTTATATAGCGAGGTAATATGAGAAAACTAAAAGTAGCATACATATGTGTTCATAATTCCTGCCGCAGCCAGATGGCCGAGGCGATAACTAAGAAGATGGCTTCGGACGCAATAATGTGCTGGTCTGGAGGAACTGAGGTTAAAGAACGGATAGATAAAGGCGCTGTAGACACGATTAAGAAATTCTACGGCGTAGATATGGAACGCTCTCAGCATCCGAAACTTTTGGATGAGATCCCTGAGGTGGATATGGTGGTCACCATGGGCTGCAATGTGGCATGCCCTTCGCTGCCTTCCAGATTTCATGAAGACTGGGGCCTTGATGACCCGACAGGCGGTTCGGAGGAAGAATACGAAAGAGTCACCAGGATCATTGAAGAAAAAGTCATGAAACTGCGTGAATCCGTGCTGGGACAGGAGGAATAGTGAATGAAGAATCAAAAGACAGAAATAGGATTCTTCCAGAAGTATCTGTCGGTGTGGGTTGCGCTTTGCATGGCGGCAGGCGTGCTGATAGGGAAATATCTGCCTGCAGTGCCGGATACATTAGGAAAATTTGAATATGCCCATGTCTCGCTGCCGATGGCGGTACTGATATGGCTGATGATATACCCTATGATGATCAAGGTGGATTTCCAAAGCATCAGGGATGTGGGAAAAAATCCGAAAGGACTGTTTGTAACCTGGGTGACTAATTGGCTGATAAAGCCTTTTACGATGTACGGACTTGCGGCATTGTTCTTCTTTATTATATATAAGAATCTGATCTCGCCGGAACTGGCGACTCAGTATCTGGCCGGGGCAGTACTCCTTGGGGCGGCTCCCTGCACGGCGATGGTCTTTGTCTGGAGTACTCTGACAAGAGGCAACCCAGCCTATACCGTAGTTCAGGTGGCGACAAACGACCTGATCATACTAGTGGCTTTTGTCCCAATAGTTAAGTTCCTGCTGGGCGTGTCCAACGTCACAGTTCCCTGGAGCACTCTGATACTGTCGGTGGTATTGTTTGTTGTGATTCCGCTGGCGGGTGGTATAATTACAAGAGCAGCAGTCATCTCGGGAAAAGGAGAAAAATACTTCAACGAGGTATTCGTGCATAAGTTCGACAAGGCAACAACAATAGGTCTGCTGCTTACACTGATCATACTCTTTGCATTCCAGGGAGAGACGATCGTAGCGCATCCGATCCACATACTGCTGATTGCCGTTCCGCTGATCATTCAGACATTCCTGATTTTTTTCATTGCCTATGGCGCATCAAAAGCGCTGCGGCTGCCACACGACGTTGCGGCTCCGGCAGGCATGATCGGCGCATCGAACTTTTTCGAACTGGCTGTAGCGGTGGCAATCGCTTTGTTCGGTACAGATTCGCCGGCGGCGTTGGCTACGACGGTCGGCGTGCTGACGGAGGTGCCGGTAATGCTCATTCTGGTCAATATAGCAAACAGGACCGTAAACTGGTTTCCAAAATCAAATAGTTATAATTTTTAGGAGGTAATATATATGTCATTATTCAAAAAGAAAGCGACGGCCGAAGAACCGGCTTGCTGCTGCGGAGGCAACTGCACGCCAGAAGATATGGAAAAAGCAGAAACAACAAAGGGAGACGGCGCACGCATAAAGATCCTGGGCAGTGGCTGCGCTAAATGTCAGGCTCTTGAAGCTGCAACAAAAGATGCTTTAGCGGAGATGAATCAGGATATCACGATCGATCATGTGACTGATTTTGCTCAGATCGCTGCATATGGCGTTATGACAACACCTGCACTGGTGATCGACGAGAAAGTTGTATCATACGGCAAGGTGCTGAAGAAGGATGAAGTAAAGAAAATCCTGGACAAAGTCCTTTAGCGGAGGTAAGACATATGGCTGAAAAATGGTATCCGGTAATAGATTATTCATTATGTACGGAATGCGGTACGTGTACTGATAAGTGCAAGCATGGTGTATTTGATCCATCAAAGTTTCCTGCTCCAGTAGTAGTAAATCCAAAGGCTTGCATTGATCATTGCCGTGGATGCGGAGTGTTATGTCCAGTTGAAGCTATTTCTTATGTAGGTGATGATGGTGAAAACCATGAGGGAAGCATTTCCTGCGGGTGTTCAGCATAAGGATACTGAATATATTGTTGTAAAGGGACGCTGCGGCGTCCTTTTTTGTGCTGCCAAATTGGATTGCCACGGTTTTTTATAAGTTAACTGCAAGCTCTATACAGACTTTTCTGACATTAAATAAACTCAGATGTATTGAAAAATGGCGTCAAAAGAATATACTTTTATTAGATGTTATTAATATTCATTACAGGAAAGAGATGATTTAAGTGAAAAACATTAAAAGAACCTTGGGAATAATGCTGGTATGCGTGGTCGCATTGGCTATGACACCAGCAGTTTCTTTTGCTAATTTTGGCGCTCAGCAGGTAAGCAAAGATGGAAACTGGTATTATCTGGCAGATTACAGTAACAGCACCTGCAAGGTCATACATTGGAAAGGGTCATCGGCGACTCTTGCCATTCCAGCAAAGATCGACGGACTGAAAGTGGTTGAAGTTGACTTCTGCTATCAGTGCGGGACATATACTAACAGCAATATCGATAACCGCGATATGATCACGGCGATTTCAATCCCGTCTACGGTAAAGACGCTGGACGACTATTGCTTCAACAATCTGACGAATCTGCAGTCGGCAGTGATCCCAAACACTGTAACAAAATTAGGCAGCGGAATGTTCAGCGCTTGCCACAGCCTGAAGGAATTTACGTTCCCGTCAAGGTTTACTGCAGTACCTGATTCTATGTTCAGCGGATGTACGTCTCTCGAGAAGATCACACTGCCTTCCGGAGTGACAGCCATAGGAAGCTCAACTTTCAGGAGCTGCAGCTCATTAAAGTCGATCAAGCTTCCGTCAAAGCTGAAATTTATTGGAGCCGAATGTTTCAGGGAATCAGGGCTGGAATCCATTTCAATTCCAAACAGTGTCAAAGATATGCATTATGGCAGCAACTTTATGGATTGTGCAAGCATGAAGACGGTTAAACTTTCAACTGGAATGACTGTATTGCCGGGTTCATGCTTCAAGGGATGCACATCATTGGAGACTGTAACGATTCCTTCATGCTATAAAGAAATCAAATTCAATGCATTTGCAGAATGCTCTGCGCTGACAACAGTGGTATGCCAAGGGAATACGATCCTTAATACATATGAAGCTGCTGTTACGCCGTCAGCAAAGGTTACAATTTATGGCCCTAAAACAAAAACCATGGTGAACGTACCGAACTACTGCAATGAAAAGGGTGTACGCTTCGTACCGATGAATCCGCCGACTATGACGTCCAGGGTACGCTCAGATTCATCAGCGACATTGCAGTGGAAAAAGGTATCTGGAGCAACAGGATACAAGGTATATGAAAAGGTCGGCAACGGTTCATACAGAGCAGTGATGACAATGGGACCAAACGCAACGTCATACAGCTGCAGCGGTTTGAACAAAGGCACAGCCTACAGGTTTTACGTTACGACGCTGAAAACCGATGTTCTTGGTGACACTATTGAGAGCGGAAGAGGTTCGATATATATTACGTACTTGAAATAGCGAGCCGATAGAGAGGATAGTTATGAGTTCATCTGTCAATAATTCAAAAGATAATGTTCGGGAAAGCGCAACCGCTTTGCAGTTTTCTGATGGCCATAAAGACATACGCAGACAGGAAATCACATTTGCTGCAATCCAGACTCTTATCGATTCAACTCCCGGTAAAAAAGCAGTTTACACAATAGATGAAAACCGCATAAACGCGCTGTATCTGTCACCAAGGGTCTGCGCGTTTATTGGGTTAGGCGAAAATGAAACCGATAAGCTTAAGGAAGTCGATTCCCTGAATTTTGTAGAGGAGCAGGACCAAGCAGGGCTGATGGATGTTATACATTCATGCATATTGACAGGAGAGCCCTTCGAATACTACTGGAGAATCAAGAGAATAAAGGCTGAATCAGGATGGGTACATGCAGAAGGAAGCATTTGCGGGGTAATGGATGGTAAGCCGGTGATAATGGTCGTATACAACAGTTTATCGGAAGATAATGACTTTTATCAGGCTGTAATCGATGGCACTCAGAGTATGGTCTATGTCTGCGACAGAAACACATATGATGTCCTTTATGTAAACAGGGCCGCAAGGGAAGACATGAATGATGTGTCTAACGATTCATTAGCCCGCAAATGTTACCGGTATATTCATGGCAAAGACGAGCCTTGTGAAGACTGCATAATGAAATGCGGTAATGATAAAGGTCAATTTGATCGCATAGAGTTCAATGAATTTCACCAAAAGTGGGAACATCAGACGGGCAGAAACATCATCTGGGCCGGACACGAAGCAATAGTTCAGTTTATAAGTGATGTTACAGAATTGAAGAAACTCCAGCAGCTATATGAAAACGAAAAGAAACGTTATTCTACCGCGGTCGCCGGGGCTAGTCTTTCAGTATGGGAATATCATGTCAAAGAGAATAAGATAATAAGCGGTGAAAAATCACTGGATAAGTATAACTTGTCAAACTCAATAGAGAACGTCCCTGATTCAATTGCAACGATGATAATTGAAGAGGACAGACCGCGCTTCCTTGCTATGTTTGACAGGATAGAAGCGGGGGATGAACACGTATCGGGCGACTTTTGGATGAAACCTATACCGGCTTTGAACAGACATTTGGTTTGTGAACACGTCGTATATACTGTGGAGAAAGACAAAGAGGGAAAACCAGAGGTTGCTTATGGCGTCAGTATTGATGTAACATCACAGGCGCGTGAAAGAATGCATTTTAGGGAATCTATGCAGGAACTGCTAACTGCAAATCCGGAATCCCTGTGTCATTTTACTTTTGATTTGACGCAGAATGTCTGCCATGGAGGACAGGGCAAATCGCCGGATGTAGTCAAGGCAATAAGTTCGGATACTTTTGACGGCCTCGTTTCCAACATTGCAGTGCTGATACCTTCTGAAAGGCAGAAAGGGATGTTCAGGAACACTTTTAACAGAGAAACACTTATTAGAGGATATGAAGCTGGCCAAGATAATGTTTCACTGGATTATGAAAGAATGAATACCAAAGGCAATATCATGGCTGTTACGACTTCGGTGAAGCTGATCAAAAACCCGCAGACCGGCAATATTACTGGAGCTATGTATTCGATGAATATCACTCATCAGAAGAGATTGGAGAGAATACTGAAGATCATTACCAGTCAGGAACACCAGATGGTATCGCTGCTTGATATCGAAACGAGGAGCATAGAAGCAATATATCTAGGAGAAGGAATGCCGGAAGTATATCTGGAATTCTTTACAAAACCGGGGGATATTTGCAATGTAGAAGACTTGAAAAAACGAAGCATTGAAACCTGGCTGCTTCCGGAAGACCGGGAACTGTTTATTGAGGAGACAGATGTCGGCAAACTCGCCGATAAATTATATGATGGCGGCCATGTGGAATTCACTGTGCGCACAAATCCAAAGCAGGCAACTGGCAAAACACAGTTTAGAAAATTTCAGAATTATTGGCTGAGCAGCGCACACAAGCAGATCATCATAATTACTTCTGATGTGACGCAAAGTGTAATAAAACAACAGGAAGAACTGGTTAAAGAACGAGAATTGAGAGAGCAGGCTTTAGCCGCAAATGTGGCAAAGACGGACTTCCTTTCTAGAATGAGCCATGATATCAGGACGCCGATAAATGGAATAATGGGCATGGTGTATATAGCAGAATCGCAGGACAATCCGGATAAAACGGCAGAATGCCTGCGAAATATCGACACTTCGTCAAGATTCCTGCTCGGGCTGGTCAACGAGGTCCTGGACATGTCAAAGGCAGAAAGCGGAAAACTGGAATTCCACATGGAGCCTTACAAACAGGAATCACTTGAAGAATACGTGAATGCAGTTATCAGGCCACTATGTGACGAAAAAAATATTCATTTTGTCTTCAGGCTTGATACCGTAAAGGGCATTGTTCCAATTACAGATGTGCTGAGAATAAACCAGATATATTTTAATCTTCTTTCTAATGCAATCAAATATACGCCAGAGGGTGGTACAATTACATTCCTGATAAAAACGAAAATGATTGAGACAGGACGTATGGCTGGAGGATTCGAGATATCTGATAATGGAATAGGCATGAGCAGGGAATTCCAAAATCGGCTCTTTGAACCGTTTGCTCAGGAGAATCGATGCGATACAGCATTGAATCGCGGCACCGGGCTGGGATTGGCAATAGTGAAAAATATAGTGGATATGATGGGCGGGACAATAACTGTGGAAAGCGCAATCAATTCAGGCACTATGTTTAAAGTCAATTTGGAATTTGACTGCATTACTGAGAAAGCGGCTGCTGAACTTACCCGAGAGACGAATCTGGTGAACAATTCCGACCTGTCGGGTATCCATATCCTTCTTTGCGAAGACCATCCCCTCAACCAGAAAATTGCCAAAGCTATTCTGGAGGAGAAGAATGCAATCGTTACGATTGCCGAAAACGGACAGGAAGGCATAGAGAAATTTCAGCAGTCAAATGTCGGGTATTATGACATAGTACTTATGGATCTGCGAATGCCTGTACTGGATGGATACGGCGCAACCAAAGAAATCAGAAAGCTTGACAGAGTTGACGCAAAATCGATACCGATCATTGCAATGACCGCAGACGCATTCTCAGATGATGTCAAGCGATGTTATGAAGTGGGAATGAACGGCCATATTGCCAAGCCAGTGGATCCGAAAAAAATGCTGCAAACAGTATTAGAAATGGTTGCAGCGGATAAAAAGGGAATACTATAGCTGTATTTAATGCAGAACTGGAAAATATCTGGTGCGTATTTGCGTACCAGATATTTTTGTGTGCGCCTTTGATATGCTAACAAAATTTGGGAGTTGTTTAAAAAATGACTGAAGCCATATGCCCTTGTCCTCGATAAACTTCAGCTAAAAACACGTAAAATTGCGCATATGCGAATGATCTTGACTGTTCATATGGAATTAATTTCAATATACTAAATAAAAATTCAAAAAAGTTTGACTACAGGGGGTAGTTAGTGATAATATAGGTGTACAAGGTAAGACCACTATTTCGTAAATGAATATTTGGAGCGCAATATGACAGTAAAAGAAATCCTGACCGATCTGGTCGCATTCAATACCATTAAAGACAAACAGAACAAGGAAATCATGGATTATATTCGACAGTTTCTGGAGAAAAGAGGCTTCGATGTTGAGTGCCTCGCCAATGCTGAGACGGGCAAGCTGATTCTCAGAGCAAACTACGGCGAGAATCCGGCTATCGGATTCCTTGGACATACTGATACTGTGGACATCACGGATGGCTGGACAACCGATCCGTTTACTTTGATAGAAAAAGACGGCAAGGTTTATGGTCTGGGCAGCTGCGACATGAAGGGCGGGCTTGCTGCAGCAATGGCAGCAATCGACGCTACAGATCTTGCGTCGCTGAAGCACGGCGTTTCAATGATCTGTACCTACGATGAAGAAATCATGTTTGAGGGCGTCAAGGATGTGGTTGCAGCTGGAACTAAGTTTCCGCCGCATATGGTTATTGCCGAGCCAACGGATCTGATACCAATGATCGGCTCCAAGGGGCTGCTGGAGATCATCTTCACCTTCAAGGGGATCACAACTCATTCCAGCATGCCGATCGATGGCAAGAGCTCCAACAAAAACGCTGTCCGCTTCCTTAACAAGATGATGGACGTGGAAGAGGAATTAAGAAAGCGCCAGACACCTTTCTTTGAAGTGCCGTACCCGACAATGAACATCGGCACTATCAACGGCGGAACCGCCATTAACAAGGTGCCTGATAAAACAGTGGTATATATGGATTTCCGCATCTGCGACAGCAAAGTGGAATATCCGATCATCCGAAAGGCAATCGACGATGCATTAAGTCAATTTGATCCGGAAGATGTCAGCTATGAGATCATCAACGACATTCCATCGTTCTACACGAAGAGCGATCTCGTAGGCATTTACGAGGAGAAAACAGGGAACAAAGGTCAGGCGTTCTTCGGCATAACGGAAGCGTCATTCTTCGAGTGTGACCGCGTGATCATAGGCCCTGGCCCTATGACAGGACATCAGGCAAATGAATATGTAATGGCAGAATCATTGGAAAAGACAACCAAACTGTATGCAGAAATGATCGAACATCTCTGCAGGTAAATTCGGGAGTACAGCGACGGCGGTTCATCACGCCGGCCGTGGAATCCCCATAGGGATCCACTCCGCTTATATTTAATATTTTATATTACTATTGTTTGGTGTGATGGCAAAGGACCCATTGCATCATTAAGGAGGTTTGTTATGAGTAGTAATGGCCCGACCCTAGAGAAGAAAAAGAGGAAATTTGGAGTTCCCCACATCTTCATCCTATTATTCGGCATTATTGTTTTCTGCTCGATCCTGACATGGATCATTCCAGCCGGCCAGTTTGACCGTGTTGAGAACGATGCCGGCCGTATGATCGCAGTTGCAGGAACCTGGCATGCAGTTAGTTCTACGCCAGTAGGTTTCTTTGCCACTTTCAAGGCGGTATACGATGGCATGTTGAACGCCGCAGATATTTCAATGCTTATCTTTATCACATTCGCCTCGACTAGCTTCATCACCAAGAGTGGTGCATTTGATGGCCTTGTCGTTCAGCTGATGAAGGTCTTCAAGGGAAACAGCAGCGTTATCGTAATCCCTATCTTCATGGCCCTGTTTGGAATTGGTTCATCAACAGTCGGCATGTTTGAAGAATGGCTGCCGTTCATTCCTATTTTCGCAGGTATTTTCATTGGACTTGGTTACGACGCGATCGTTGGCCTGGCCACCGTCGCACTCGGTGCCGGCATCGGATATTCCGGTGCATGCATGAACCCGTTCACTGTAGGTGTTGCACAAGGTATCGCAGAGGTTCCGTATATGTCAGATATGGGCTTCCGTATCTTCTGCCATGTCTGCATGATCATCGTTGGTGCTGCAATGGTTATGCACTATGCTCTTAAGGTCAAGAAAGACCCTACTAAGAGCATAGTATACGGAGTAGATTTCGCAGCGCTTGGAATCACAAATGACGAAAAAGACGTATCAAAAACTGAATTCGGCGTTCGCCAGATACTGATACTCCTCGACCTTCTGGCTGCAATCATCGTTCTGGTATGGGGCGTTAAGACTAACGGCTGGTACTTTGCAGAGATTTCAACGGTATTCCTGATCATGGGCGTTGTTGCTGCAATCATCATGCACATGAACATCAATGAAGTAGGAGAGACATTTGCAAAAGGCTTCGCAGAAGCCGCAATGCCTGCACTGCTCGTAGGTATTTCCCGTGGTATCCTGATAGTGCTGCAGAACGGCAACATCATCGATACAGTAGTAAATGGTCTGGCTGCACCGCTGGCAAATCTGCCGCTGTGGCTGTCAGGCATCGCAATGCTGCTATTCCAGACAGTGCTGAACTTCTTCATCCCGTCAGGCTCAGGACAGGCTGCAACATCAATGCCTATCATGACGCCTCTTGCAGACATCATCGGCATGAAGAGAGAAGTTGCAGTTCTGGCATTCCAGTTCGGCGACGGACTTTCAAACATCGTATGGCCTACTGCATATGCTGCTGTAATGGCAGGACTTGCTGGAGTTAAGATCGATAAATGGTGGAAGTTCATATTCCCGGTATTCGGAGCTCTGCTCTGTGTACAGGCAGTACTCATCGTTATTGCAACAATGTGGAGTGGATTCGGTGCGGTATAATCGTATTACCGATGAAGTGCTTCAGAAATATTGATTCAAATTGAATCTGATCAGTCTGGGCCTTCGGGTCCAGACTTTTTAAAAAAGAGGGAAGGAATAAGTTATTATGAAGAGTTATCAGTCTCTGATTGATGTACTTAATCAGACAATCGAAAAGAATAAAGAGGAACTGTTTGCACTAAACTGCGACATTGCCGATCATCCTGAGATTTCCGGCGAGGAGTACGAGACATCAAAGAAGATCGCACGTCTTCTGACTGAACACGGATTTCAGGTGGAGTTGCCGTTTGCCGGCATGGATACGGCATTCCGTGCAATAGCAGGATCCAATAATCATAAGCATAAGGTTGCGATCCTGGCTGAATACGATGCACTGCCCGATGTAGGACATGCCTGCGGACACTGCCTCAGCGGTTCGATAAGCTGTCTGGCAGCTATTGGAGCCAAAGAACTGCAGGACGAGCTTGACACTGATATCCATGTTCTAGGCACGCCAATGGAAGAAACCTGCGGCGGAAAGATAACTATGGTCAATGCTGGAGTGTTTCAGGATTACGACATGGCGCTGATGGTACACATGTCTGACCACAATATGGTCAGAATGAGAGCACAGGCGCTGGATGCAATGTTCTTCGAATTCCATGGCAAGGCAGCTCATGCATCTGCTAATCCATGGGATGGGATCAATGCACTTAACGCTGCTCAGCTGATGCTCCACGGCGTGGACATGCTGAGACAGCATCTGAAAGACGGCACCAGGATGCACGGAGTCATCCATAAGGGCGGCGTGGTTCCAGGAATTGTCCCTGATGAAGCGGAAATCGAAATGTATGTACGTTCAACGGACAGCAAGTATCTGGCAGAAACTGTTGCCAAAGTTGACAACTGTGCGGCTGGCGGCGCTCTGGCTACGGGATGCACCTGGGACAAATGGAGAAGAGATCCGGTGTTTGAGAGCATGAAGAGCAACGATACAGGCATCGTAGCAATGGAAGAAACTTATGGTGATTTGGGGCTGCCGCTGAATGGCGACCCAAATGAGATATTCGGTTCAACTGACTGCGGAAATGTAAGCTGGATTTGTCCTGCTTTCCATCCGCTGCTGCAGCTGGCACCGACGGGTATCCCGATCCACTCAAGAGATTTCGAGACTTATGTACGCACCGATAAGGCAAACAAGTGTCTTGAAGACGGAGCAAAGATCATTTCATATCAGATCGCTAAGATTTTCAGCGATCCTGAGAAGATCCAGGCAATGAAAGACGACTTTGCAAAAGCATAAAACTGAATACACAAAAAGATAGAAGGGCTCGGAAAGAGCCCTTTTGTTGTGCATGAAAGCGAATGCTCCATAGGGTAGCCGCGGCAAGATTCGACTGAATAGATCTTTGGACAGAATAAAATCTTGAAATCAAAGGACAAATAGCATATTAGTCAAATACTCCGTTATGTCATCATCCGTCAGCCTTCCTTCGCACAAATCGTCAAGTGCCTGTCTGTACTCATCCATCAGCCTGTTAAAAACATCAGTGTCAACCTTCTTAAGGTCGCTTACGCGTGTAATATTGAATTTCATTTTAAAACCTCCTTTAGGTCTGCTTTTGTTTTATTTGATAAACAAAGTATATCCTAAAGGAGGCTTTTCATCCTGGTAACCCGGTTACCCTATTTACTTTTCAAGTGCTATTATGCTCTCGATATCATCGTCTTTGATTTTTGTTACAGTATCCCCGGCCATGACATCGACTTCATCTTCGCGCAGATCGCTTATCCTGACGGCTCCTGTGTCAACGACTTCGCCGTCTTTGTCGGTGTATGTTATATTGCAGGGGATGCTGCCCTTGAAGCAGTACATCAGCAGCTGCCGCCCGCCGGCGTCGCTGCCTACATGTTTTTCATCGCTGAACATATCGCGGCTTTCTCTGGATCTTGCTTTATCATCTATATCCTCATACCACCTTTTGTCCAGATCCATCAAATCGCAAAGTACATCAAGTATCCTTTTTCTTGCGTAGTCAGAAAGCTGGATCCAGATGCTGATTGCTGTGTCTTCAACGTATCCTCTTTTAATGCGGGTATCCTGCACTCTGAGCCCCTCAAGTATGAAGACGATCTGGGTCAGGTTTTGCGTCAGGAAAAACGGATGCACCGTTGAAGTCATCTTCACCCGCCTGTTGTATCGTTTATACTCAAGGCAGAACCGCTGGTCAAATACGTTTATTCCGTCTCGCAGCGCCTGCAGATCGTTTCTTATGGTGTCAGGGCTCACCATCAGCTCTATGGCAAGCTCATCCTCACTGAACTCCTCGGTATCCTTATCGTGCAGAAGCTTGGCCAGCGTCAGCTGCCTCTCCAAAGCCGTCATCTGCCGGGGCAAATGTTCAACAGTGAAGCTGTATTCGCTGTGCTTATGTTCATTGGCCAGGAAATCGAAGAAATTGTTGAATATCCTGTATTCCCTGTAGCTTTTATTCCTGATCCTCGATATGGCAATTGCTGCCGCTTCCCGTAAGCCGTCGGCACCATCCTCAGTGATGACAGCGGTGCCATCATACTCCATGGCCCACAAAAGCTTCTTTGCCGCTTCCGGCGCAACTTCCGAGTTCTTATGCTCGGTTATATCCGCCAGATAATCATCGGTCAGTCTTTGGAATGTTACTTTTGATGACATGATTCATACTCCCTTCCGAGAAAACGCCATAAGTTTCAGACTATCGCGTACGAAACATTGCGTACAGACATCATTTTCCACTTTGTTTTCCGTAACTTACATAAATCATATTTATTCAGCTAAGCAGTGTGGCATCGGTATTCTGGAAGCTATAAATGCTGAAATCCCGAGAGGCACTATATATGTCACAGGGAAGCACAGCAGAAGCACGGCGATAACCGTCACGGGCTTTCTCATTATATATCCGTATATGGCACCGCACACAACTGCTACTGCGTATGCTCCGTCCATTCCGGTCAACAGCGCAAAGGCAAATCCAATGGCAACTCCCGAGAAAATTATCGGGAATATGCTTCCGCCTCTCCATCCCATATTCAGGCAGAAATTCACCAGGAAAAGCTTGCACACTGCGATGACGATCAGCGCAGATACGCTCATTGTCTGCCAGTCTGCCATAATGGTCCCCATATCGTTTTCGCCCGACAACATGGTAAGTGGTACGTACCAGCCTGTCAAGGCAAGCACCGCTCCGCCAAGCATGCATCTTATAACTACGTGACCTTTCAGCTTATTGCCAATCATTGAGGTCAGCTTATTGAATATCAGATATATAAATGCTCCGGCGATACCGATGAGTATCAGCGGTATTATCCATTTCCACTGTTCAATGCCGTAGCTATGTGTTCTGTCAAATCTCGGAAGACCCATTCCGCCGCCAAGGACTGCAGTCAGTCCTTTTACGATCGACATCCCGCCTGCTACTCCACATACATAAACAAATATCCTGGTTTTTTTACCGACAAGTTTTTCCTTGTAATGTTCGTTTTTATTATCGGGTTCAAGGCTGTCGATTATTCCAAATAACGGTGATCCGAAAATCACTCCCAGCGTAGCTGACATGCCTGTTTCCACCATGGCTGCCACCTTTTCTCCTTTGTACCTGAGTCTGTCACCTACCAGACAGCACAGCCCGGCTATTATGCCGGTAAGACCCGCTTCTGGTCCCAGCGCACCGCCGAAGATCAGCGGAAGCAAAGCAGATACCGCCAGAATATGAAGCTTATCATATGGATATCGGCCGTCTTTGTGGATTTTTCCCAAAACCACGGGCAGTTCATCTGGAAGCAGCCCGTATTTCTTCTGCCACAAACCGATAAGGCATCCTCCGATGAGGCATACCGTCATGAAGTATATCAGGCTGCCGTCAGCATTGAGCCTTTCCGGCAGCCATGTCCAGAAAAACTCAATGCCAAGGTCCATTATTTTCAAAATCAACCATACTATTGCCCCCGAAGCAGCTCCGAGTATAAATGATAGAATACCAAAAGCAACTACGCCGATTATTTTTTTCATCACTCAATTCTCCAATATCATATAGCATAACACTTGTAGATTAATTATATCATTTAATACTTGTCCCGTGTAGAAAAAGTCAGACTATTTGATATCTGACGATTTTTGATATTGCCTGCCGGCAGTCAACTCTATAACCGCAATGACTATAAACAAAATCGGCACCCCTATGAAAGCCATGCTTTCCATTACATCGATCCGGTCATATCCCGAATAGATCATGGATTCACCGCGTATGGCCATGACGCCGACACATGCTATTGTCAAAAATGCCGCATTTACTGTGGCCATAACGTATTTTATTCTTTTTGTTTTCTTTGTTCCTGACGTCAAGAGCAATACTATGCCTGCTGCCAGGGCCAGCAAATTGGGTGTGCCCAGGATCAATGTGCCTTCAAAGTTCATGTCATCGTACACAACACCGTTGTAAATCCAGAACATGTATCCGAATGCCAGACCCAACGCCATGACCACGTACATCGCCTTCAGCACCTGCTCCTTACCTGTCCTGATATACCCAATGAGACCCGCCGCGGTCACCATGAACGCGACAAGCTCTATTGCAATACAGCAGTTGTCGAAAGATGATCCGAATCCAGAGAATTTTCCAATGCCTGTCGCCTTAGCCACTGCATATAGGCCGGCGGCCGAGCTGATCGCGATCAGGATCAGTGCTACGGCATCCAGGCTGATCAATACGCGTCTGCCTGTCTTAGTAATATCGTTCATGTTTATACCCCCTGTCTGTAAGCGTCCTGAGTATCCGTTCAAAACTAAATATTAGTGATCCCCTCCAGATACTCGGTTACTTCCTTTAAATCAAATGATGAAATCAGTTTCTGATCCTGACCATTGAGCAGCCTGTAATGCTGGGAAATCAGGTTCTGCTGTATCAGATATTCACCGGTTCTGCTGATTTCACGCCACCAGACCTTGCCGCCCATGGTGGACGGATACTCAACATGCAGATTCTCAAAAGCCAGCGCCGGCAGCATATCAGAAACCTCGCCGCCGAAAGCGTTCTGCAGTACATGGCTGCCTGAAAAGATCGAGGCCAGAGCCACGCATTCAGTCCATCCAAGACAGCGTCGTCCCTTCTCGCTTTCAACCAGTGTCTTCTTGGATATTCCAAGGATCAGGGCCATTTTATCCTTAGTCAATGCATATTCAGTTCGCACCAGCTTGAGCATACCGTTGATTTCATTTATAAACTCCATTCTATCCATATCGCCCTCCTCGTTAAGTGTAATTTTACACTATTTATCATAATTTATCAACTGCCGAAGCGTGTATGTATTATTAAAGCTGTGACCGGTTCCAGCCTATAACAAAATGGATGTCCCTGTAAATACAGGGGCATCCAGCTGTTAAGCCCGTCAATTCAGCATATGTCCTGGTATAAGCATCAGCTTTCCAGCGATCATTTCTCGGAGTTTATTTCATTTCTTGTTTCGATGAAGGCTTCTACCAGCGCGTCTATCTCTTTCCTGGTATGGGCCGCGCTCAGCTGTGTACGGATTCTGGCCTTACCCTTTGGTACAACAGGGTAAGAGAACGCCACCACATAAAATCCTTTTTTCACCATCAGATCGGCATATCTTTTGGCCAGGAGTTCATCATAAAGCATGACCGGAACACACGGATGCTCGCCCTTTATGATATCGAATCCGTTCTCCTCGAGTTTATTGCGATAATATGCCGTTATCTCTTTCAGATGGTTCCTCAGCTCCGCGCTTTCCTCAAGTATTTTTATCGTTTCCAGAGCGGCGCCGGCAATGGCGGGCGCAAGGGAATTGGAGAACAAATAAGGTCGGCTCTTTTGTCTGAGTAAATCGACGATCTCCTGTCTTGCCACCACATATCCGCCCGAAGCGCCACCGAGGGCTTTGCCCAGGGTACCGGTAATAATGTCGACCCTGCCTTCAACGCCGCAGTGCTCCGGCGTGCCATGGCCGTTTTCTCCGATAAATCCTGCCGCGTGGCTGTCATCGACCATAACCAGGGCGTTGTATCTGTCTGCCAGATCGCATATGTCTTTCAGGTTGGCAATGATCCCATCCATGGAAAACACGCCGTCGGTAGCGATCAGTTTGACTTTTGCGCCATCTTCATCTGCTTCCTTGAGTCTGGCCTCCAGATCAGCCATATTGTTGTTGCTGTAGCGATACTTTTTCGCTTTGCTGAGTCTCATGCCGTCTATGATAGACGCGTGATTCAGCTCATCGCTTATGATAGCGTCCTCGCCTGTAAGGATAGTCTCAAACAATCCGCCGTTCGCATCGTAACATGAGGAGTATAAGATGCAGTCGTCGGTTTTGAAGAACCTGCTCAGTGCGCGTTCCAGTTCTTTATGGATGTCCTGAGTGCCGCAGATGAACCTTACCGAAGCCATTCCATAACCTTTGGCATCGTATGTTTTCTTTGCGGCCTCGATCAGACGTTTATCGTCGGCAAAACCGAGATAATTGTTTGCGCACATATTTATCAAAGGTGTGCCATCCGCCAGTTTCACCTCAGCACCCTGCGCCGAGGAAATCAGAAGTTCACCTTTGAACAGTCCTGCCTCCTTGATATCCTCCACCTGAGCCGCATATCTGTCAAGTACTTCTCTCTTATTCATTACCAAGACCTCCCGCCTTACTCCAATCTAAAATAACTTTCCCGGAATTTCCCGAGATCATAGCTGCAAATCCTTTTTCATAATCTTTGATGTCAAAATGATGAGTTATCACTTTGGAAATGTCCAGGCCGGCCTGGATCATGCTGCTCATTTTGTACCAGGTGTCCCAAACTTTCCTGCCGTATATGCCACGCAGCGTAATGCCGTCAAAAATGGCAGTTTCAAGGTCAACGGTTGCCTTGCTGCCAAGCAGTCCCAGCAGAGCTATAGATCCGCCATGCTTCATATTGTGGATCATATTGTTGAGAGCGATTTCATTTCCCGACATCTCAAGTCCGATATCAAAGCCTTCTTTCATGCCGATTTTTTCCATGACTTCCGGAATAGTTTCCTCGTTGAGGTCGATCACATAGGTCGCACCCAGTTTTCTGGCGAGATTGAGCCTGTATTTATTGAAGTCGCTGACCACGACATTTCTCGCGCCGGAAAATTTTGTTATGGCAGCCGCCATGCATCCGATGGGTCCGGCCCCGGAAATCAGCACATCCTCTCCGATCACGTCATATGTCAAAGCCGCGTGGGTCGCGTTTCCAAAGGGATCGAATATGGAATACAGTTCCTCCGGTATAGACTTGCTGCATTTCCATACGTTTTCCTCCGGAATGACAAGATATTCTGCAAAAGCGCCATTTCTGTTCACGCCAACGCCCCTGGCATCCATGCAGTTTTCTTTGTGCCCCTCAAGGCAGTTTCTGCAAACCCCGCACGTTATATGGCCCTCGCCGGTAACCAGCTCCCCGACCTTGACGTCTTTCACCATAGAACCAGTCTCAACAACCGTTCCAACGTATTCATGCCCGCAGGTCAGTCCGACAGGAACTGTCTTCTGAGCCCATTCATTCCACTGATATATATGCACATCCGTACCGCAGATCGCAGTCTTGTGAATCTTTATTTTCACGTCCCTGCTGCCGACCTCTGGCACCGGCACTTTTTCAAGCCACAGCCCCTCTTCAGGCCTCTTCTTTACTAACGCCCACATCAGATCATTATCCATACGCAGATCCTCCTTTTTTATATAAATTATAAACTACTGTAGTCGTAACTCAAATGCATGGAGGTTTCCTGTAAAGACACTTCACCATGATATATTTAATTTAATGAAATTGACCCCCGGCCTTTTCATCTTTTTGCTTAAACAAAAAAAGAATGGCTCAGGAAAACACTGTTTTGTTAATTTTTAAGAAACAAAACAGGAACCGGCAGTTTCCCTGCCCGACTCCGGGAGCACTCCCCGTCAGACAAAATCACTCCTGGTCCTTTCCAGAAATCCATTCCCTTATTGCCGCCGTATCCGGCCTGCAGTATATTTGTTCAGCTCCAGCATATTTTTCTCCCTGATTTGAGTAATTACGCCTTAATGTGGTATAGAATAACCACAAAATTGAAAAGGAGAACTTTATGTCACTATTTAGAAAATCCAAAGATATCAATCTAGGCCTGGAGAAGGCCGGAAAAACACCCGGCTCCATGGTAATTGACGTCAGGACATACGACGAATACAGGCAGGGCCATGTACCCGGAAGCATCAACATACCAATGTCTCAGATCAGCGATCCCGACCTGGACGAGGGAACTCCCCTGTTTGTTTACTGCCTGAGCGGCGCCAGGGCAGGACGTGCCTGCGATATCCTGAACGCCATGGGCTTCAATGCCGAAAATATCGGCGGCATCAACAGATACAAAGGTGAATTATCAACTGATCGGTAAGGAGATTTTCATTTTCCCCTTACTGCTCAGGCTCATCTTTTACACTCAGGTGAAGAACATCCGGCCTTGCATAATGTCCACAGGCATCATGCTCCATTTTGCTTGCCGGAACCATCTGCATGTCCAGATCGGCATAGATCACGCCCTCTTTATCCCATAATGTCTCTGATGCTTCGTGGCCAAAAGGATCTATCACACAGCTGCCTCCGCGGCACACGACCTCCGGCAGTCTGGCGATTTCTTCCTCCCCGCTTTTCGTCTTCGGATAATCGCTGCGCAAAAAATACATGTCACAGTTGACAAAGTAGCAGTGGCCTTCGATCGCTATATGCCTTATGGTGCTTTGCCACTCCGGATTGTCATTGGTATTTGGTGAAATGTATATGGATATGCCCTTCTCATAGAGCGCGACTCTTGCCAGCGGCATGTAACTCTCCCAGCAGATGAGATTCCCCACAGGTCCCCAAGGTGTGTCCATTACAGGGAAGTAGTCCCGGTTCCCGTCTCCCCAGACCACACGCTCGCTGCCCGTAGGTTTCAGCTTGCGATGGTTCACCGCCGTTCCTTCTGCAGATATCATCATGTTTGAATTGAACAAAGTCCCCGACACGGGATCTCGTTCTGAGTACCCTATGCTTACATAAACGGAGTTTTCCCTTGCCGCCCCTATCAGGCGCTGCATCTCCGGTCCCTCTGCCAGGATCGAATTATCATAGTACTCCTTCCAGTCATGCCTCCCGTCTTCATTTCGGCTTCCCACCGTAAATCCGAACGTCATTCCATACGGATATCCCGGAACAAAAAGCTCCGGAAAAACTATGAGCTCGGCGCCTTCAGCAGCACACTCTTCAATGAGCCTGAGAGCCTTTTCCACGCAGGCCTCTTTATCAAACATGACCGGCGTTGCCTGAATAACGGCTATTCTGCATTTATTCTTTAAATCCTTCAATCCGGGTCCCTCCTGTCAGGCAGTACTTAAACAAAGTAAAAACTGCCTCTTTTACAATTCATTATCAGTTTCTATTATCCATGCCTTTGTTCCCATTGTCAACATTACTTAACTGTTACACCTGATCATTGCTCAATCCCACTTGTAAATTTCTTTCTCCTGCAGCTCGCCTCCGCATTCTTTGCATTTCAGCCATCTGACAGGAATATGATCCAAATCATCAACGCACTGCATATCCACTTTACATTCAGGACAAATATGATGATAGACTGCCCTTAATGAATAACAAGCGCTCAGCTGATAACTCATAACATAGGGAACATATCCCCATTCTTCTACGGTTTTGATTCCATATTGCTGCTTTTTCAAAGCCTCAACATTGTTTGGCAAGTAAAGATCCAGGCCATATTCAATTTCCCAGTAGTGGCATTTGGGACAATAATACAGCTTCTTTTCGGCATCAATGGCAGTATACTTATTTTCATTCGTGATCTTCTTCCACTGCTCCCCATACACGCCTTCCCTGGCCTTACTCAAAGCATCCGCATAGACATCGGTAAAGCGAAATCCCGTTCCCAGGGATATGTCATATATTTTCCCGCATGCACACTCCAATATTATTCCTTCTCCCATAACGCTCCTCCTTCAGGTGCATCAAAATTAACTGGTTTTATTATCCAGTATAATTATATGCTCAATCTACACTTTAATACAGGCAGCCCATCGTACATGATGCCTGTTATTTCTCATATAATTACTATCATACTTGACCTCATGCGATAAATTCTATACACTATACATACTTGGGATAACAGATGGACTTCCGTACATTTACTTTGAGTATGTAGGATGCCCGCGTTAACTTATCTCATGATAGAAAAGCTCTATTCCTGGCCCGTATGGGCTGGGGATAGAGCTTATTCTTTTGAAACTATAATGCCAGGGGGAATTCCAGTATAAGGCGGCATTCCAAAACATAATTAACTGCTCCTACCAATTCTTTTTTCTGATGAAACAAACCGGCATTTGATCATTCGATTACATATTTATTCAAATCCAGGCCGGCACGCTCTGCCAGTCTGAGCAGTTCCTCATTGCTGGCCGACGCCACATCACCAACATCGATCACAGCCATAGGCAGTCCGCCCATCATAGCCGTGCCATAGTGATCCATAAGATCACGTCTTAATCTTTCGCCGTCAATCGTTATATCAACGATTTCTACTTCGTCATCAAAATCGTACATGATCTACCCTCCTGCTCATAAATAAAGTCTGCAAGCTTTAACGACTTGATCCTTCTCCTATACCAAGCTTTCTATTGCTTCTACTATTTGAACAATAGTATTTTCTCTGTCGTCAGCGACATAGGCATCGTATAGATGCCGGAAGTCTATGGATTTTCCAGGCTTTCTTTTCCTGGTTGGCAGGTACCACCATTCATCTAAATCATCCTGGTCTATCAAATACAGTCTCCACGCTATCTCTACTCTATATCGTTTATTGCCTTTTGCTACTGTAAATCCCGGGCGTGTATCTTTTTCTTCGAGATAGAACTTATTTATTCTGTCATCGTAGTCTTTACCCTTGCTTACAATAAGTCCGTCTGCCTCCAGTCCGTCATAAATATCATTCAAGTAATCTCGCATAAAATCAGCCTTAATAGCTCCCACCGATTTCATTTCAGATTTATCATATTTGTACTGACTGATCAATGCCTCAAAATACTTCCTACCTTGATTTACGGAGCTTCTCCAGTACTTACAGCATGGATGTACAGTATATTTGATATTATCCTGTTCTGCTTCTGACCCCGCAAAAGCTTTATAGGCCTTCTTTGATGTAAAAACGATCAATTCGGGTTTCAGTATTTCGCAAACATTTTTGAATACTATCTTAGATATTTCTCTGTCCTTTTTAAAAGTATTTACGTATTGTCAATTGTTACTTGAATCATAGTCAATAATCTCCCTGAACAAATTTTCCATCCTAGTCGTTGTTGATTTATTTAGGCAACTGATTCTATGAGTTATTGAACCTACTTTAATTATAACTTTGCCTCGATACACTGACCTAATCAATGGGTTGTTTTCATAATTGTACCGCATGTCGCAAGTGCCATCTTTATTAGAATGTAAAAAAAATGAATCAGCTATTTCATCATAAGGCATTAGCTCTTTACCCCAAAACTCTGTGTATACCTCAGCTTCAACGCTAACATCCTTGTAATGAACTACCTCTGTTATTTGTTTCAACCCTCTATATATTAAAATATACTCTGGAGTGTAAATCAATATACAATTTGCATTACAAAACACTGCCCTCATACTATCATAATTAATTATATTGCTAATCATATCAATATTGTTAACAGGCAAATACTTAATAAACTCGAAATATTTATCTTTAATGTCTTGTGGCATTAAGATTTTATCAGGGTTGTAAAAATCATTCACTTTTATTTTCAAACTATCACTCAATTTACCATATTCACTATTTAGCATTAATAGCTTTTTCTCTGCTTTTTCCTTCTCAACTTCATTATCAAAGTATTGAAATGCTTCTACTCGTTTTCCCCAATATTCAATATGTGCCTTAGCTACTAAAGTTGCATTATAGTTCTCTATTAGGTTATACAGTGTGTTATTTACTCTTTCTTCTTCTTTTGTCGAAAACACTTTATATACAACATATTCATACACATCCACTGACTTTTCTGTACTATCAAGAATTTCATTGTAATATTTTTTTTTATCTCTTTTATCTTTGAAGTTGCTAATTTCAGCAATAGCCATTAATCCAAGGATTATTGCACAAACAACCATAAAAAAATTAGATGTGTGATTAATCAGTGCATCAAAAAAAGCAATTGCCAACGATACTGCTAGCCATATAAAAGCAATCGTAAATAACATCAACAAACAACCTTCTACGTCAGTATCTTTAGAATATCTTCGACTCATATTATACGTTCCCCTCAAGAAATATTTTTTTGAATTTATGTATAACTTTTCTTATACAAAATCAGATTGATCGTCTAAAGTACAACAAAATCAGGTCTTTTAAGGCCTGATTCGTTACCTTTCCAACAGTGAATAAGTAGTATCCACACATTATGACTTTCTCTTAACAAGCATCGCATTATCATTAATTATATCACTCTAACACCAGAGGCACAAGATTTCTGTAGTATTATAACGAAGTCAATCCCTTTGAAGCAGTACATTTATTATCCTCTTCACTAAACTTTCTAAAATGATGCCATAAATATACCTGATGGTCTAATATACATATAGTTGCAACAGCTTTATGTGATGCAGTGCCAGAGAACCATTCCAAACAAATTGCTCTACATAATCTGTGTTAGGCCAAATATATTTACGATTATATGTTTCATTATCCTCTGCACAAAAAGAGAATTAATCTGCATAGTCACTATCATTGATAATGAATAACTTCATAAACTATACTTGTCCCATATTAATCTTAAATAACCAAATTCCATGATATGTTCTATTCCCCTAATCAGTTAATTATTGCATACGGATCAATCACTATAATAGTTCTCTACCAGTCTCAAGCACTTCTTCATATTCGCCAGTCAACTTTTCATTAAAAAACACGAATAATTGCAGTTTAGCTCTTGACATTCCAACATAATTCAAATGTCTATCATTTAATGTCTTGAATCCATCAATATCTATTAAGAAGACTACTTTTGATTCTAAACCTTTGAATGACTGTATTGTAAAATAATTAAGGCAATTATTGTGAAGAGAACTAATATCAGTTGCCTCGACAACTTTTAAGTTGCACAATTCATTGACACCCTTCAATAATGAGTTTGCCATTTTTCTTTTTGATAAGACCACAATATCAATAGGGGAAATGCCACATGATAATATGGAATTTAGCTCTTGCTTAAATTTTCTAAGAAATTCTTTATTATCACGGTATTTCCTAATACCAACTTTAGGTCCTGCAAGCCGCATGTATCTTGCGGGTGGTATTATGGAAACTGCTGCTGTTCTTCTGGCTATTTGTTTTGTATTTCTACAGTTTGTCTTAATATGATAAAGTACTGGGTTATATAGTTCGCGTATATATTCCATCGTCAATTCATAATCTTCATCGTTATTGAAAATGTTCTGGTTAGGATCCATAAAAAATACCCAATTGCTTTTCTCCATTCCATTTATTAACAGTGAATTTAAAACGTCAACTATTTCTACCTTGAACAGATCTTGTCCTTCATCAATTACTACTGCATCAAATAGATTTATTGTCTTAACAATCTTGCTTAGATAAACTCTGCATAATTCAGTCAAAGGCGTTTTATACAGTTCCTTATCATCCAAACAATTCATAAGTAACGCATGAAATGTTGAAACGGTTATTGCAGTCTTATCAGCAATTGAAGCACTTGCATAAGATGCCATATTTTTATTATAGCATAAGTAAAGTGTGTCTTTCCCCATTGCTGCATATCTTCGTGTCATTTCTATAGCCAAAAGTGATTTGCCAGTGCCTGCGCCTCCAAGTATAATTACACTTTTATTATCATATGCAATATCAAGAAGTTCATACTGCTCATCAGTTAAATTTATCATTCTTTCATTAGTATTCTGCAACTCAAGATGTAACGAAGGAACAACCTGAAAATCACCTCTCAATAAATTATTAATCTGATTTAATTCACTATGATTTAGTTTAACAGGAAATGCACCATGCTTTTTCTTTTCCTGATTTTCCCAATAGTCAAACACTTTATTTATGTATTTAGGGAAATCAACAATATTGTACTTGCAATCGAATACAACCTCATTAACAAGATCGTTTCCATCCCCTGTAAACTTGCATTCCGGAAAAATTACTGCGTATCCGACAAGACAATCAGCCTGTCTGGAATGTGCCCCATACACTTCACTAAAGTAAGATTTTAATGCATACTGGCAACCCATAGCTTGCTCAAATGGATTCTTAATCTCATTGTCAACGCCTCTTCTGTTTACTGAATGCCAACTTCTGTTTTTTCTGTAAATTTCTTGACCGCCTTTCACTTCAATGCAAATAAAACCACGATCACATACATAAAGAAAATCTATTTCAGACATCAATTTATATTTGTGGTTATTTTGATGCAGCGAGTAATATGCTGTTCCCGAGATATTATCTTTAGACAGCCAGTCGAAAACCAACCTTTCCCCATTTCTCCTCGGATCTTCCATATCAATATGGTCAGGTAACATAATAGCCAAATAGTTCACCTCATAATAACTCTTTAAAATAAGCAATGTCCAGATTGTCTGGTGTTCCCACTACTGCAGCCCTATCTAACAAACAGTTGAGAGATTCACAACTCGTCTCAGGTAACAGTGTACATGCATGACAAGCAGCATAATTTAGTCCTTTAAACCCCTGGCTTGTAGACTCTATGCATAACGGATCATTAGAACACCAAGTGCTTTCTTGTAAAAGGTTTTCAAATATCGTTACTATACGGTCTTTTTGTCCTTCTCTAACCAGCCCACCTAAACTACCATCAGTATCGGTAGCGGAAGTATATACCAATATTCCACACATTCGTTGATCTACATCTGTATATGTTGAATAAATTTTTTCTTTTATTGATGCTGTAGCATATCCACACTGCGATGAAAGTTGTCTAATTAACAGATGTGATAATGTGTGTAGTAACACATATCTCGGTTTTTTGAAATCAAACATTCCTTTTCCAATCCAATCAGAATCATTTCTATCAAACATTTTCTTATATCTTACACTATTTCTTTTCTCCCATTCTGACACCATTTCTTCGTTTAACTCTATAAAAATACCTTCTCCAAAAAGTTCAATTGCAGGAAGCCAGTTCATAGGTTCTCTCGATAAAGGAGAAAACTCATTTTCTGAAATACCCTCTTCTACACGTTTTTCTACGTTTGTTTCATGCGTAGGCAGTATTCGTCTGAATCCCTGTAATACCATCACTTCTCTCAGCTTTTTTACTAGTTTTATTTTTGATATATACAAACTAATAAAATCAGGTACATCCTCCGACTCCGTTCTAAAATACTCGTCATCTATATCCTCACCACAAAATGCACGATATTCATCACATCTTAGACTTTTTTCGTCAACAATTTCCAGTTCATCTTTATATCTTGCATTAGCTGCTGAAATAAAAGCATTCAAATCTGTTCCGTACAACTCTGGATGTTTATGGAATTGTTTTTTTAATCCAATAATAACCTGATCTTCATCGCTATCAAAAATGTCTTCAAACAGTGAATTATTTGCTGCAAATACTGATTGAAGTTTTTCACTCCAAGGCGGAACAGTCAAAGCGCTCTTATTAACTGGATAATACACATTATTAGCGCTCCTTTGTAGACATCTCAGCGTTGCATCACAATTATTCGGATCCACATACCAATGCTTATCATCAAACCCTAACCATGGCATATATCTGCTGCATCTTAATCCTTTTAAAGCCTCTTTGTCCATACATCCAGCCATAGTCGTGGTTGCACCGCAAGAATCACAAGAAATATATATGCTATCTAATCCCCCAGTTGTTCCATTGTATTGAATGCGTAATTTTGGATTATCACATATGCCTTTTTTGCGATGTGCCCACCAAACATATGGAAAATCTTCTAGATGACCATTTATACATGCAACAATAAATCTAGATGGTATTAGTTTAACTGGATGATTTTTATCACTACACACATTGCACAATAATGAATTATTGTATTTCCCCTTGCTACCATATGTTGATCTTGATATTTTATTGTACTTATCCAGTGCATGACATTCTGGACAATAATACCAAGTAGGAAATCTATATGCTGGTAATGCAAATGAATTATTCAAATTGTCATCTGGCGATGATACCTGATAAAAAAACTCTTTGCCAAGCATAACTTCAAGGTTTCTTTCGTGTATCTTTGCAGATTCCGTTAAATGAAATATTGGCCACTTATCCAGTCCCGCCATTATGCCAGATAACCTTGGGAAATCGGCTAATGCCCCACAACCATACGTAGTCAAGATTTGCGATCTGCGTAGTTCTCCTGCAATTTTCTTGGTATATCTATTTATTACTGGAGGCATAATTATTTACTCCTATCTTCATTAATAAACACTTTTACTGTAGTCTCAACGCTTCTCATGCTATTCAGTACTCTAAACCTACTGTTCTCACAATAATCAGGATCAAATAAGACTTTATCCTGATCACAATAATCTGTGAATCTGTATCTTAAAGAATCTCTTCTACTACTTTTCGCATTCCATGCGTACTCGATATCTTCTATATCAGCCTTAACATGCTCATACTCTTCTGGATCAACATCCCGCACATAATCAAGTATATACTTTCTGATTGGTTCCAATTCAGGCATGCCCCTATCGTAATTAACAGCATCACCATCTCCAGATAATACGGGTATCAAATTCCTACATAGAATTACATATAACGCCTGTAATGCCCTATCTCTTGCCCTATCAGAAAATGGTGTCAAACTGGTTGCTTCAACAAACCTATAAAAAGAATCATGATATTGTGTAAAGTTTTCATAATGCGATCGATCTCTTGACTTTGACTGGTTGTATGTTGTCAATACAATTCCAGGTGTTTCTCTTCCAACCCTACTTGTCGCCTGTATATACTCAGATGTTGTTTTCGGTTGACCTACAACAATCATAGTACCTAGTCTGCCAACATCAACTCCTACTGAAATCATATTTGACGATAATAGGAAATCATACGGATCACTAGACCCATCTGATGAATATCTACGTGTTAACTCATTTTGAATTACGTTTCCAATATTTTCACTGTCTTCACGGCTTGTAAGTTCCTTGTACTTGTCATATCGTAAGCGCATAGATTTTATAGGATATACATTTACAAATTTGGATGTCTTGAGATAATTAAATCGATCCTGAATATCATCAACCACTCTTACTATTGCTCCACCTAGTTCTCTCAATGTATTGAAATATCCCGTAATTGTCCAAAACGAGTCAATAATCTTGTCATCATAACCTAGCGCAACTAAATATCTAGTTGCATATAACATAGATGCCATAGTCCTAATCATCATAGTTGTCGGGCTAGTACCTATTCCCATACATCCAAGATACACTCTAGATGGACGCTCTTCAGGTGTCGATTCTTGAGCAAAAAATGAATCTGAAATAGTTAACCCTTGTGGAGGAAATTGAGTATAACCTGACGAATAAAGCGATTTGATTTGTTCTTTTGCATTTCTAATTGTCGCTGTTGACGCTACTATTTTGGGAAAGTGCCCATCATTCTCACAGAGTTTCCTGAATGCAGCCTCATACACTCCACAAATAGTTCCCAGTGGACCCGAAATCAAGTGTAACTCGTCTTGAATTACTAATTCAGGTGGATAATTGCCATTAGTTATTCCAAACATGGATGATGTATCAGAGTTAAGTGCTACTTGGGCAAATTTATCTACAGTTGCCACTATAAAAGTAGGTGCATGTGCATATATATCTTCATCTACTAAATAAATTGGTAAACCGCTATGAAATTCGCATTCAGGATTACTGCATTTTATAGTCATTCGTTTTGTAACAAGATTGCACGAATAGTCATTCGCCGTAATATCTTTGCCACACCAAGGGCACTTTTTTACTTGCGCTGGATTCGACTTAACATCATCTTCATCATGGGTACCTATTAGGTAATCATTTGCATCTTTAATCCTATTTGGCGTTAAATCTTTACCAGCCCATAATCCTATACCTATCTCTCCACCTTTGATATGTTCTACACGCCTTATGTAATCACATGCGCATATTAATGCGGAAGCACGTTCGAATTGTTGGAATGTCAATAGTCTAAGGGTATATCTCATCAAAATCGTAACCCCCGCACCATTTTCCTTATGCCTTAGCCTCCTTAAAAATATTACAAATGCAGCAATTCCTAAATAAGCTTCTGTTTTACCTCCTCCAGTCGGGAACCACAGCAAATCAACCTTCTTCCGCTCTTCACCATTAGGGTCCGCATAAGAAATTATCTCTTGCAAAAAAAATGCTAATTGAAAAGGATACCATCTTATGCATTCATCATCCGTAAATTTTTGTGTTCGTACCAACATCCTTTTCCTTTGAATGAACATTGCCCTATTTGACAATTGAAAGGCTTTAAAAATCATATCCTCGTCCAATGCAACAATAGATTTATGCAGTGTACTTAACGTTTCTTTACATTTATCAATATTTTTATTAGCTGCTTTTAAATGGTTCTCACCTAATTCCGCCTTTCTCATCTCTAACGTGCTTATCCATTCACTATAATCACAAACTAGTCTGTCCAATCCAGCTATTATATCTCCTTTTTTCCCTTCGGCAAGATGTTTCATTTCTAAAACCTTATCATTAAAACTAGCTGAAGGCATCATCTGAAGTACTTCATAATGAGGGAAAAAGTCAGTATATATTCGAATTGGAAAACCTGCCTGATTATTATCCCAGCCAACCGCACAACCATGTCCTGATGCGTAACTCCCCTTATTGCTATACAACAATTCCAATTCACTTAGTTCTTCATCTGTACTAAAATGCACATTTCTCCGAACATCCCCAAATGCATTATCAGCATCTGAAGTTACAGATATCACTGGCTGAAAAAAAGCATGAGCATTGTTATATTCATAATCATTATTTGCTTTTGCATAATTTATCATAGTAATAGTAATGGTTTTGCTATCATCAGGATATATCTTATGAAGCAGCACTTTAATCACTAAATTATCCGCAATGTCAATAGTGTATGATTTTTCCTTTTCAAGTTTGCTAATATCAATTGCTATCTTTTCTAAATCTAAAGCAGAGCGTTTCCAAAACCTAACTTTTTCTCTATACGATTCTGAAAGCTTTCCCAATTCTGTGAAAGCTTTCTCTTTGTCAATCATACTGTAAATCGCAGCTTCTGGGTTCAAAAAAATGTGTTTTGCACATTTATTCAAAGAAATTGACAAACCAAATGAAGAGGGATTCCTACTATTACTTAATGATACACCTACTTCATCGTCCAGTTCTCCGCAATCCTCAGAAGAAGATTTACTCGTTTCATTGACTCCAAACCCCTGCGGATATAATTTACCAAGAATATAATAATCTAAAGGCCATTCATCACATAATATCTCATCACATTTAACTGGTCCAAGCAAATCTGCGGACATTACTTCAACTACTTTTTCTCTTGCTTCATAATAATTCTTGTATTCAGCCACGTTTAATCACCTCAATATACATCATAATTCATATGCCCAATACCAACAATCTCGATCCACTTCCAAACACCATTAGGAGCAAACGCCAATAATGATTGGTTATTCTTTAAATATTCCGAATCTGCTACTTGAGAATATACACCTGATACATATAAATCATCTATACTAGCTGGCATTTCTATCAAATTACTACTGTCAATACTCATGCGAAATTTAATATCATCAACATAGCTGTTCCCTACTTGTCCGATTATTGTACTGCTCTTATCATGAATAATATCATAATAAACATTATGATTTCTAATAGTTCTCTTGAATGATATCTCATCACCAATTTCAATTAATGAAAGTGTTTCCTGATCGGCACCTACAAAACTATTAATATTCAAGTCTATATCGCTTTTATATTCAAAAAATTTTACTTTTCCCTTGTTCATACGTCCCCATCTTAATCGCTTTGTGTTAAAAACAGTAATCTTGTATATGTCATCATTCCTATTTAATGGTACCACTATGAGATTTTTTTTAGGTCTTGTAACAGCTACATATAATATGCGGAACTCTTCTATTTTTTCAGTTTTTTTCAGGCTCTCAATAAAATTCAAATCCACCAATACAGTATCATATTCTCTACCTTTTGCACGATGAATATTAGATACAACCACATTTCCATTAATATTTGTCCTGAATATTGGATCGTCAATTTTTGATACAGCAATAGCATCAAGCAATTCTCTAACATTTACTCTGTCATTATTTGTGTGTAACAATTTTTGAATTCTATGCCAAACGGTCTCTGGTTTTAATGGGGAAATCGTTACAAAGCTATTCACAAATTCTTCTTCAGATATATAATCTCTTGAGAAATTTGAAAAAATATCAGCTATCCATGCCGCATAATTATTAATTGTATTATTTAATGTAAGCGTATGCGGGATACCTCTTTTCCTAAGATCTGATGACATCTTTAATGTTTGTCCATTATTTCTAAGCAAAAGACTCACATTACCTTCTTCATAATTATCTGTAGATATTGCATCACTATAGCTCCCTTTACTAACAGTTTCCATTAGTTCCTGCGTAGCGTCTTTCATGGAATTTATATTCTGCGACAGGATGGCTGTTCTTAGACCACTTGTCATACTAATCAGATCTGAAGTTTGCCTATGATTACCGATAAGTTTAACAAACTGTGCATATCCGTTCAGTTTACGATATAGTGCATTGTAAAAATCAATTGCTTTCAAATCGTCTTCAATATTGTAATCATAAATAGCTTGACACATATCTCCTAATGCTGTTAACGCACAGCTATTGATCTTACATGCGTTAACTATAGTCAATACAAATCGTCCTAACACCCCAGTTAAATCCTGCACTTCGTCAACAATAAAATATTCCCAGTTTCCAATTACTTCCTTAGGAAATCTTGATATTATTGTTGTGGCATGCTTCAATGATGAATCGTAATCAAGTTTATTAAGAGATATCGTATTCCACCCTTCATCAGTCAATACCTCATTTGCCTGATTTATTAACCACCACGCAAATGAATGAAATGTCCTTACATCAATATTTCTAAGGCCACGGTCAGCTCCATTTATTACATAACTATTCAATCTTGATTTTATTTCATCTACTGCTGCGTTTGTAAAACACAGAACGATTATAGATTCAGGGTCAACTTCATATGAAGTCACTAGATAGTCTAGCTTTTTTATTAAAGTGTAGGTCTTCCCAGTACCTGGTCCTGCATCTACAAAGAATGATTCTTCAGGGCTAGCCTCAATTATGCTTTGCTGTGAGCACTCAACAAAAGATTCAAAAATATTGCCATTGGAATTGTTATCTGACAATTCCTCGCTTGCATGATAGGTTTTAGCATATGTGAGCTGTTCTTGAGGTTCTTCAACTAAATCTAGTTCATCTTCAACACTTGAATTGCTTAAATTTTCTACATCGCACTTGCTCAAACAGTCATGATCCAAATTAGTATCTGCTATTTCATCGAAGAATATCTTTACGCTTTTTCCATCAGTGGAATTGTTGCTGGTAATTGTATTTGGCTCTAAACATTCCCCTTCAATCTTTTCATCATCTGTTATTGGATATGCTAAAAAGTTATTGTGAAATATATCATATCCATAACTATCATCATTTGATTTGTTTTCTACTAATTCGTCAGATGTACATGGATTGTCTTTTCTACATTCATCAATGTACTTACAATCTAGCTTTGTACATTTACATATCCATTTGATTCCCCTTTCAGTATTAACCATCCCCCAACAAGGATCCTCCTTGTTTAGTATGCACGTTGGCTGCTCGATTCTAATCTTATCTTGTATTTCCGGCCAATCTGTATCATGCCTTCTCTGATACAATTCATGAATGCGCTCATAATTCCATATCTGAGCCTTAAAAGACATATCTGTATATATACTTTTTTTATCATTTAACGGATATACATTGCTCGTAAACTCAATGTTAGAAATCATTTCATCTGCCTTTCAACTTTAAAACTAATTTTAAGATTATCATAATACCAACATTTATCTCGTTGTTCTGCTTCCCTGCTGCTGCCAACTTTTGCGTGAAATACATTATCTTGATCTATGTAATACTTGAGATAAATGCACTCATCCATAAATCCACGTAGAGGTAAAACTAGTGTTTCATACAGTTCTCTGGTGCTTTCTTCATCTGAATCGGTAAAAATAAAGCGTGCCTCTTGATCACCAACCGGATTATGATCCACTATGCTAAATAATTTGCTGCTCTCTTTACATGGTAATCTTTGTCCCCTATTAACTAATGGCATAAATGAGCCATCACTAAGTTGTAAACCAATTGGCTTCCCTAAAGAGTAACCGCTTTCAGTTGTCGAAATTATAGCAGCACCTTTAGCAATGTCCCACATTACTTTGTCTGGATATAGTATTAATTCTTCTCCAAATTCTTTTTCTAATCTTTCACCAAGTGGTCTAAGCTTGCTTGAACCACCAACACAAAGAATTCTGTCAATATTAGCAGAATTTAATCCTGCCTTGTCAATTGCCCTATTCAAACAATTTATTGCCCTATCAATATCATTCTCAATTAGTAAAGAAAAAAAGTCATATTCAATGCTATCTCTAACTGACCCATATTCTCCATACTTATTAATTGATATTGCAACTATGTCTTCGTCCTCAAAATCACACTTCGCTTTTTCACATTTTGTTAGTAATTGGTCTTTAGTAATTGGATCTAAATCATCAAAACTTATTGATATTCCCTTTTTTCGCATAAAACGTGTATGCATTTTTTTCGCTAAATTTAAGTCAATATCATTTCCCGCAAAGCTCATTCCATCAGCAGCCAATTCGTTTATTTCGTTATCTTCAATTTGTAATACCACAACATCCAGAGTGCCACCGCCCCAGTCAAAAACCGCCACATTTTTGCATTCCTTAAGCTCCGAATAATTACTACAAAAAGCAGCTGTCGGCTCACTAACAAACATCTTTACTCTAATTCCCGCTTTAGCTGCAGCGTTTCTTAGATGTCTCTTTTTCTCTGGTGAATACCCAACTGGGACTGCAAGAACTGCTTCATCTAAAATGTTATCTGTATCTTTCTCAACTCTGTTTTTCAAGGCAAGTAGTATCTGTCCTGTTATATCTTCCGCAGACCACTTTTCCCCTGCTATCTCCCATGTCTCACTACTATCAATAATTGATTTTATAGAATCAAAATACACATGTGACTCAAGTACGGAATTATGTTGTTCCTTAGCTAAACGCCCTGTAATAATTTCGCCATTGCTTTTATCAATAGCTACTACAGATGGAAACGGACGTCCTTCTTCATCACCATAATGAATAGGCAAAATTGAATTTACATCCGCTCCAGTATATGAAAACGCCGCGCTATTCGTTGTCCCAAAGTCAATTCCAAACCAACTAAATTTAGATTCCATCATTACCTTCTTTCAATAATTATTCCCGCTTTTTCTAGTATTTTAAAGATTGATGCCATCTGAACTCTTAAATTCTCGCCTAAATCAACCGTCATCTCCATGTTCTCCGCATCTTTAAAATCACGATAATCTGCCTTTAATTTGGATGCAATAGCATTTAATTGCTCCGATTGTGCGCTGCTTTTATCAGCAGAATATACTGTCATTACCGAATTCAATTTTTTTATTTCGCTTCTCAAATCACTTATTTCCATTTGCAATTTTACTATTTCAGAATTTTTATTGTTAACATCTCCTTTTAGCGCAAAAATAGTCTTATCGTCATCACCGATATGTTTCTTCAGAACTTCATTTTCTGATGATACTTTATTCTTTTCGTCTTCCAACCTCCTAATATAATCATTTTTTTGCATTAATTCAATATTAATCGCATTGAATTGCTTCAACGTTAGGATAAGACTTTCAAGCATTTCTTCAATCTTTCTTTTCATATGTAACGCATCATTTACACTCATTAAATTCGGATTTATTATTGCTTTACTGTCCTTGCCTATATTCCCTTCGTTGTTATCATTTTGTAATAATGCAGCATTCGCAAAATCCTCAGAAATCCAATCCCTAATTTTATCAATAACTGAAGGCTTAACATTTGCAGACATATTATTACTTGTAATTGCTCCCATCATTAGCTTTTTAAACCCAATTAATCTACGATCTTGCAATTCTGGTATTGCTAAATTCGGCAACTTTGTATCGTTGAAAATTTCACATAAGAAATATTTTTCTATTGTAGTTTGAACTTCTTTGCTAATGCCTCCTTCTTTTTTAAGTGCTTTATTCGGCAAATCCATCATCAACATCTTAATCACTTCTATATCATCAGGAAACATTTTAAAAGCCCCGGCAAGTAAGCTGATATTTATTTTAAATGCAATACCTCTTTCATTTTTGTAATACAAATTGCTTTTTAGCAACTTATCCAATTCTTCTTTACGAGCTACAGCACTCAATGACTTAAAGTAAAGTGCCAAGCATTTTGAGCCTTCAAAAGAAAAACCCTCTTTTAGGTATATTTGTGTATTCTCTGAGATGCTCTCTTCTTTAAGTAGTTTAGTCATTTCCTCAGTGTATGCTTTACGCTTATTTTTAGCAGCGTCTCCCTTTTTTTGAATCGACATTAATTCTTTCAATTTTTGATAATCCATTTTTCACTCCATAAAATTATAATAGAAAAGTAATAACTGCTGATTGATTATTTACATTATTCGGTTTTGTCACTATAAACTCTATGAATAATTCAACAATCCCAAAGTGTATTGTTCCTTCTCATTAGCTAAATATACTAAACAGATTAATTCGTAATTGCTTCATTCACTGTATTCTCAATCTTCTTCAATCTGTAATGACCTCTTGAACATCTTATAAGTACACCCTTTTTTGTCAAATTGCTTAATACTGCATTAGTACTGCCTACTGCCATGTTTAGTTCGCTTTGAATATCCTTATTCGTAGTAATACCGTTCTTTGCAACAAACTTTACAACTTTTTCTTCTTGATTAAATGGAGGTAATTCACAGAAATTTTGATCGTTCATATATCTCGAAGTTTTTCCTCTTGAGATGACTCTAATCTCGCCCTGATTTATCATTAAGTGCAGCAGTTTACTGGCTTCCGCAGAATTCAAATCTAGAATTTCCATGACTTCACGCTTAAAAAAGAATGGCTTATTATTTGATATCGACTTTACAACCTCAACCTGCTGATCTTCCAATAAGCTAAAACATTCCACCATAAATTCCGCCATTTTTTCTATTACTGGGATTGTAACTGAATTGCCAAACTGCATATACTTTTTCGAATCTGTGACATTTTCCGGAAAGCTAAATGTATCAATTCCATCCTCATTAATAAATCCGTAACCAATAAAGCCCTGTAGTCGTCCCCATTCAGTAGGTGTCATTACTCTAATACCCTCTGAGTTTAATCGTGTTTTTTTATTACATAGTTTTTTCCCTCCCACACCTTCTTTGGGCTGATATACTAAATTTCTTTCTTTTCCTGATCCACCTGTTGCCATAATAGTATTGGCAATCCATTGTTTTTTCCCAGCTTCATTAACTACACAGTATCCAAAACCATTACCACTATTTTTTTGTCTTTCCCTGTGTTTTTTCAAAGTGTCCAGATACCCCTGTGCCATATAATAATGATCATCTACATTTTCTTCTAAAATATCATTACCATTTGCATAAATAGTTCTATCCCCGTTTTTAGGCAGCTGCTTATTCAACAGTTTAACTGCTTTTCCGTAAATTTTTTTACTAAAAGCCATAATATATACGCGCGGTCTATTTTGTGGAACTCCAAAGTACTTAGAATTTCTTACCAAGGTCGAAGTATTATATACATAGTTGCCATCTTCATCTAATTGAACGCCTATAACACGATATTCAAGTTCATCTTCAAGTGTTTTGATTATTGTACCGATAGTATTTCCCTTGTCATGAGAAACCAAATTCTCAACATTCTCGAGAAACACAGCCCGCGGATTAGTCCTTGATATTATATCTGCCAGATCAAAAAAAATCGTTCCCCTGGTCGTGTCTCTGAATCCAAGTTGTTTACCCACTCTACTAAAGGTCTGACATGGAAATCCAGCTAATAAAACATCATAATCCGTATTGACAACTGTCCTTTTAAATTCTTCAGTCGTCAAATCATTAGTCGGATCATCTCCAAATAAGTGTCTATACGTTAATGCCGCATATGGATCAATTTCAGCTGATAACACATTTTGAAAATGTTTAGTTAATTCAAAGCCTCGTCTAATTCCTCCAATGCCCGCACATAAATCAATCGTTTTATAAATCATCAATGTCTCCTGAAATCAACAAAATACTATTACTCTAGGTAAATTAAACCGCATACATTACTTCTATTATTCATAATTAAATCCACAATTTTATCTACGAACTCATACTCTCTTTTCCAATGCGTTCTGAATTTTATCAGCACAAAGTGCCGTATCTTTCTTAATCTCATTTCCCCAAAATCGAATCACAAGCCACCCTTCTTTTTCCAGTCTTTTATTTACTTCATTATCGCGTTGGATGTTTCTCTCAATTTTATTAATCCAAAAATCATGATGAGTATCAATATCATTTTTTCTGTTTTCCCAATCATATCCGTGCCAAAATTCACCATCACAAAACACAGCTACTTTCTTACCAATAAATGCTATGTCTGGATTCCCAAAGATATTCTTAACATTTTTTCTATAATGCAATCCTCTGTTCCACAACTCTTTTCTTAATGCCAGTTCTATCTTGGAGTCTTTGCTTTTTATCGCTTTCATATTTTTATGTCGTTGCTCTGCTGTATGTCTGTCCAAAACAATCTCACTCCAAATCATCAATTTCTATATGCTATTACTAATCACCTAATGAAATTATATCATATTTCATATAACATGATTTAAGTTTCTTGTTTTAGACTCAAATATCAAATGGCAAATTATTATCTTCTGCAAATTTGTTCATTGAATTTCTTACTGCATCGACCTTGTCAGGTGCCTGCGTCTTCACCTGCTCCAGTGTCTCTTTGGCCATTGACTCAGCCTTTTCTGACAGTGGTCCTACATTTTCCACGCCAGCTTCTATGGCCGTCTTGTATGCCTCAGAGGCTACCGCATAACCCACCATACTACCTACAAGTCCAACAGCAGTGCCAGGACCTGGGATTACAGATCCTGCGGCAGCACCAACTGCAACTGCCCCTCCGATACCTGTTGCACTGTTGCCCAAGTCATAAGCCAGCTCCTGCTTCGTAATATTTCCGTTAGCATAATCAGTAACCGAATCAAACGAATCTACTCCAAAGGAAATCGCTGCTCCTGGTATTCCCGCTGTTCCTAAAGATCTTATCAAAGCATGCCCGGAATCCATCATACCATTTGCGACTACGGAACTAACAAAAGAGCTTCCGTAGCCTGTTGAACCTGCCACTCCAACATCTTTTGCTGTATCTTTCAACGCATCATTCACTGATATTTCGCCGTTAATCACCTTTTTAATATTCTCAACAGTAGAAGCTGCGGTCGTAATTCCAATAGCTTCCTTTCCGGATTTCTTTCCGGCTTCATTTCCATAATTTACAAGTTCCTTTGAGAATAACCTTGCTGTATATCTCTTTGGATGCTTTGTAGCAAATTCTGCTTCCGCCTTTGTAACGGTACTTTTCTCTAACATGCTGTCTATCTTATGATACCTGTCTATTCGCTTTTGCAAATCATTTGCAACATCAGTTTTGCCATCCGCCGTAACTCGTTCCAACTGTTTTTCTAATTTATCTATTCTCTGTGGTATAAGAGCTTTTACCTGGTCGAAATAATCTTTAGGTATCTCCATTTTATCCACTTTGCCGCTCTCAAAATACTTATCATATTTTGCAGAGGCCAACTTTGACAAACAAGTGGCCGCATCATTTCCAACAAATTTTACCTGAATCCGATCTATAATTTTATCATTTTTATCAACACGTATTTTATCAACATATTGATCGTTCTTTGCAAATAAATCCAGTCTGTCATCAGCACGGTATGTAGTAATCCCAGTCTCTTTAATTGCCGCTGTTACATTTTCTTTTGCTGTGCTCATAACTTCAGCAGAAAAGCCTGCTTGTTGCTTCAAATTTTGTTCTTTGTAATCCGGATTTTTTTTATAATGACTGATTTTATCTATTCCCAATGTATGTACACCGTCTTTTATGGTGCCTGAGTACATTTTTTTAATTTCCTGTAAAGCATCTGCATTAGTGTTTAACGCCATACCTGCCTTATCAAGGCTGAGCCACTGTGATAAATTGCTTAATACAGCAGAATTGTATCCCTGATAATAGCCCATTGTTGATGTCACTTTTGTGTCAAACCCCTGATGAAGTCCCTCTATTTTCCCCATAATATCAACATTTGAATTTTCAAATGTTCTTTGTTCAATATTATCGATCATTTTCTTTTTCCTCTTCATTTAATGTCAAAATATAACAAATTTCATTAATGTCAGCATGCGTCATGCGTCTCAACTTGGATCTCACGATAGCAGATAATTCATCCGAATTATTGACTTTGCTCAATTCTTTATCATGAATTTCAAGTAATGCCTGAATCAAATGTTTAAGGTCATATAGTTCTTCCTGCTTCCATATCATCTGTCCATTGAATAAAGAATAATCCATCATCAATGACTTCAATACCGTTCTGTCTTTTTTTTGCAAATCGATAACTTGCAGTGATTCTTCAAGCACAGTATCATTAATTCTCTCATAATTTAACCATGGTTGCATCAGCATTTTTATTATATTTGTCCTCGCAGAAGTAACTGATCTGATAATCGTTTTTCTTTCAGGTACATACTCTCTTTCTTCCACTTCAGCTTTATCGATCAGTGTCAAAACCGGGCTTATCCAGTCGTTCTGGTATACGACCGCAACGCCGCCCGGCAGCTTGGCGATCTCGTTGACCTGGTCTTCGTTCAATCCCATTGAGCGGCCGACGGCCTCGCGGTCATTAGCTTCGGGAGTGCGCAGTACGATCTTTGTATTTGTATTCTTGATTGCTGCGATATCCACGGATGAAGGTGACTGATCTACAATGATAAAGCCTTCTCCGTAAGTACGGATCTCTGCTATCGTATTGGTCAGCATCTCAACAGACTTTCCGATCAATGTGGACTCTCCGGTACCGGATTGAGTGTTTTTAAGCAGATTATGGGCTTCCTCAAGTACGGTGACATGGCGCAGGCCTTTGTTGCTTTCAGTCTTTCCATCAACACGGTACTCATTCAGGATATAAACCGTCAGGCCCATTATCAGTGCCTTGGTTTCGCTGGATTTCACACGACTGATGTCTAATATGCAGTTTTCATCGAATAGGAGTTCGTACGGTGTCTGGTCTGCAGTAAAGATGAATTTGTTCAGCCCTACCGTAAGTGATCTGACCCTTGTGATCAATGCGCCCCTGTAGTTTGACTTGATGTCCGAGGCATAATCGGAGGCCTCGATCAGATGATCAAGTTGTTCCGCCAGTACTTCAAAGTCAGGGTATTCAACTGCATCGCCATCGAATGTCGAGGAACCAAGATCCCAGCCGACCGCTTCATATGATTTCAGAATCGCATCCTTGAAAAACGCCGGCATGGCATCATACATCGGCCAGCATACGCTGAAAATCTCCACCAGACCGTCGACATGCTCAAGCACGTGAATAGACTCAGGGAATTTAAACGGGTTAAGATTTATCAAAGGCGCAATGTTGGGATTTGTCGAATAAACGTTGACATCATCCCAATGTCCAAATACATCCTTATATTCTCCCTTTGCCGGTTCTACAACCAGAAACGGTATCCTGTCCTGGTGCAGTTCTGTAAGCATCTGGTAAACGGTATTGCTCTTGCCGGAACCTGTGGAGCCGGTTATAAAAGTATGCATATTAAGACTTTTGTTATTCAGTTCTACTTTTTTGTTAGTTATTTTGCCCAGGTCAAACACACGTCCGAGGGTCATGCGTTCCTCAGGTCTGAGTGCGATGTCTTTAGTAAAAAGGCTGTATGTGTTGACTTCCTTGCCGAATTCCGCATGCCTGATCACCGGCAGACCAGGAACTGTTGCTCTTGGCAATCCCAGGTGCAAGCCAAGTTCCTTGCCGCTTATTATCGTTGATGCATCGACCAGCACCTGCGAATCATTTACTTTCGCATATACGAATTGTGGATGCACATATCTTGACAGATATGTCGTCAGATAATTAAATCCTCCGGCCAGCTCTTCATTTCCTCTGCGCCATGAATTGATTGCAGACAGTTCCCTTCCGGAGTTTTCGCCGTTCATGAGCGACCGGTAATTGCTGGCTGCGATTTCTGCTGCGGACATATCATCTGACAAAAAGTATCCTGCGATATTCCACATGCCATAACTGTCAAATTCATTCGTTTTGTTTATTGCCTCATCAATATACTTAAGCAGATCCGTGACCTCTTTATTTTCGGTGGTAGTCGTTGTAGATGAAGTGTATTGCTTTTGCATCTGCTCAGTTGGAGCAAGGGAATTGATAAGGCCGTTAAGCTGTCCTCCTATTTGACCGCCAATCATAGCACCCAATGCTCCCATTCCCGCAGCACCAATAGCTACCCCCGCTATTCCTGCGACAGCGCCACCAAGCATCGCCATCTTCTGCTTGCTGTTCATTTCGCCAAAGGACTGACTTCTTGATGTACCTTCAGTTTTACTCTCGGAGAACTGATTCTTCTGGTAGGGCGACAGTTTTGTATAAAGATCCTGCCAGGACTTTCTGAGCATCTGCACTTCCTGCTGAGGCTGGCTCTGTGCAATTATGATACCAGTGTACTTACGTCCATCCATAGCCAAAGCGAGTTTTTCCAAGCCTTGTACGAACTCCTCTTCGGATTTGTCCTGCTTGAACTTACTGTTGCCAACTACGCTGACTGAGGTTACATTATTCTGTGCAGTTATTTTCTTAGACAGTTCACCTATTTTTTCTCTGTCTTCGACCTTTATTTTTACCCCTGGGAAATGGCCAATCAGGGTATTTTTCAAAGTGTCTCCTAATGTCACGCTGGAGCGCTTCTTGCTCTCATCCATCTCATTGTTACGCACTCCAAGATAGAAATCGGTCTTCTTGCCGTTTGAATCCATGATGATGAACACGGTGGCATTGTATGTTGAAAGGGTATTATATACAGTCGTGAATTTATCAACCGCCGACTGTCCTTTTTCATAAACCATTTCAGTGATATGAAACAGTCTGAGATTATCAATTATATCTTCCTCTAACGGCGGAAAATTTTCAGTTGAAGTGATCTGCATTTCGCTCAGCCTTGAAAGGTATTCTTTTCTGAACCCGTCTTCTATCATCTGCAGTCGGTTCTCCAACTCCACCGTCAGCGTCTCAGAAACGATCTCAATTTCATTCTTATTATCCTTATTATTCATAGTTTAGCCTCTCTCGATCTCATTCAGCTTGTCTTTGAATTCCGCTAACCAGTTATTATCAGTCTGCAGCTCCTGTTCTTCTTTGGAAAGCTGTGAAAAGTACTCGCTCCGCTCTTGCATCTGCCCTTCTATCAGCTCCTCAATATGTTTCTGATACAGCACTGCAAGTTCATTTAATGCTTCACATAGTGCCTCAAACTTCTGGCTAATGTATTCAACGGCTATCGGCTTCAGCGTTTTTATCACATATTCTCTCCACGTCTGGCAATAGTATGTGGTAATAAGTACCTTATCCTGTTTGTTTCCATCCGCAGGTTTCAGAAGATGACCCCAGAATTCCTCTTTCGGATCAACATACTTCTCCGACTTCAGCTTCAAAACTTCTTCTGAAACACTTTTGAGTGTATATTCAGCGTTATCCGCTATCGGCTTCACATCCGGATGATATTGGGGATCGAAGCCAGCTGAATTATATATGTCAGCGTACTTTTGCAGCATATCTCTATACATTTTGTCCGTATTTTTATTAACATAACTTATAAATGTCGAATAGTAGCTGCGTACATCTTTGTCCAGTCTGTCAGACAGCGCTTTTGCCTCTTCAACATTTGTGATCTTGGTCTTCTTACTGTTCCATGATGCTACAGCAGACAGCAGCTTGTCCATGGAGATGTCATAGCCTATAGGCACCTCCAGGTTGTCCCTCTGTGCAAATCGATCTCTTGCCTCTTTCAGCTTTTCTATACCCTTATTGATCGATTCAATGGCATCTGAGACTTCCTTTTCCTTGATCTGGCTCTTCTGATTCTTCTCTGCCAGCCGGCTCTCAATGCCGGAAGCCGATTCTCTCAATGTTCGGATCGCATTATATATGTAATCAGTAAATGGATATATCTCGAAATACCTTTTGATTTCAGGACTGTTGGTTTCCGAAATCATCCTTGGAGATGGTATGCCCAGGTCACGCAGTATACGTTCGATTTTACCAGCATCGATCATTTTGTTTACGAAAAAGAATAACTGCTCAAATTTCACATCTTCCCTGCACAGAATGTCATTGACATTGTCCTGCAGATTCATGATATTCTCCGGTGAAATATAGAATACAATTGGAATAAATGTCAGATCCGTACCCTTCAGTTCACTGACATTCTCAAAATTCTCAACAGAAATATCCACTCCGTTCATCGTCACTGAGGTATCCACTGTGCTGCCCTGGATTATGAACAGCGAATACGGTGCTCCAAACAATTCTTCATTAGCCGACATAAAATCATTATAATCAAACCGCTCGTTTCCAGTCTTTTTCATCCATTTGAGCAGATCATCAATGCCGTTGATTTTTTGTTCCCGTCCGCCCAGCTCATTCTTATAAAACAGCTTGACCATGTCTTTACTGACACCGGCATCTCTGAAGGATCTTACCAGTTCATCATAATCAAGCTGAGTTCCTGAAAACTCAAACTCGAAATCATAACCATTCATCTCATTAAAAAAGATCTCCGGAATGTCATCTATCCAGGTTTCGAGTATGCCATATTTATATTTCTCAACTATGCTGTTGATTTTCGGCTCCTGACCGTTAAATCTGACCTCCGTCTCCCTGAGATACGGATTATAACTCAATTCTGCTTTTACCATATAAAAATACTACCTCCAAGACAACAAAAGCAAGCCCGTTCAGGCCTGCTTCATTTCCATTTCAACAGCGAATAAACAATATCCACTCATTATGACTTCCTCTTAACAAACATTGCATCAGTTATTTATTAATTATACCATGTTGACGTCCAAGGCACAAGATTGTAATGGCACGTCTGTCCCCTTTTTCAGCAAAGTAGCATGCCTTATCATTGTTGCATCTGTGACGTACAGCCATATTACAGCGTACACATGTATATGGAGATTGCGCTGTCTTTAACACAGCTGAAACTATGATAATTGGTACACAATGTACGGGAGTCTACTTATTTTCAGAATAACATTCCATACCGCAATGATTTTTTTACAGCAATATGAATAAGTGCGTCCTTGCACACATACCGATTTACCAGCACGATAATGCTATTATATCGACTTTCGTGTATGCCCGTCGAAGGTATCTTACTATTTCTCTTACTATCATTCCGATAGTTTTTTTGGCATTCAGACCTACTTCAATTCTTATCCTGTCACCAAGGTTTAATCTTGTATATTAGAATCCTATCAGCAGATAGTCTAGAGATATAACTTGTTATTATTGTATCAATATATATAATTAATTCTTAGCGTATTATCAATTTTCTATGAGTAATTAACTCACTAATTTACTACTCACCGCATATAATTTCATAACCACCACTATGATTCATTATAGCAACTAAACTGTAATTCTTATGTTTTACACGCTTTCATTTAGGTTCATATTCACTACAGAGCAAAATCATCATTATAAAGTATTAAGCATCTTATAGCCATACTATCATTTTTATCGTATAATCTGATAATATGCCATCAATGTGTACTCCCGTTTTTCTCTTGCTACCAATAGATTACAATGCATATCAATTATTACTTACTATTTTAGACGGCTTTACAAATGGATCGTATTCTAGTGTAACTACCTCAACAAACGGCACATCATTATCATCAACAAGTTCTCCATTGTCAAGCTTTGTTCTTAATCGCTTTATAGCAATATTAAAAGTGCTAGTCACCTCTCTTCTTAACTTTCTAAAATCGTTAGTAATTTTCTTATCCATTTGAATTTCATATTCTAGTAACTGCTGTTTCCAATCATCAACAGGTGCGATAATAGTCCCATCACAATCAATGCGACCTAAATGTTGATAGCCACTTACATATTTATCCGGAATAAACTTATTTAATTTCTCCTCAAACTTACTAACCATATAATCTTCCATAATAAGCATATCACCTTTCAATTCCATTAAGTATTGCACATCAGCTATAGTATAATGTTTCATTTTTTTATATTTGGTTTCAATTGCTTTATTGCCTAAATAGCATTTTCTAACTTGTAAGAACATATTGATTCTATCTTGAATATCATTACTAAATGAGCAATCCATTCTTGCATTTTTTATCAGTCTATTGTATGCAGCATTATGAACACACTCAGTATTTTCAATCAATTTGTTAACATCAACGACCCTATCTGTAGCTCTTTTTATGACACGATCTAGTGCATTGTATACTCTTATCAATTCTTTGTTAATAATCTTATACTCTTTTTCATAAGATTTCGTATTATTTCCATCAACTATAATGAACGCGCCTATACCAATTGGAATTTTTATGCTAAAATCATAAACGTTTTCAGTATTGATTCGGTAATTATGTACATCACTAATACTCCAATCTTTTTTATCAGTTATATTTTTATCTAAGAGCTCTTTTTCCTCTTCATCCGTTAATTTTACACTATTCAAATCAATTTGTTCTAATGCAGATGATACCGCATCTTTTATCATATCCGAGAATTTTCCTGCGTTGACACTGTAATTTATTGAATCGCCCATTTTATCCCTACTTCCTTATATTAAAAATCTTAAGTTGTTAATAATGATTATAATATCCACTTAACTATATGCAAATAATTGTATACTAAAAGCAAGGCTGGCATGGTCAGCCTCGCTTTGTTTCTCTTAAAGCCTTATTAATACATACTATTAGCTTTGCATCCATAATTCTCTCTTAACTCAAATGAATACGCACAATTAATATTATATATGGCTGTTTCATTCTGTCAAGTGATAAACCCATTTGACAAATGGTTCACCAGTCTCTCTCCACATTATGCCTTTCCAGTATATTGTAGATTTCCATAAACTCGTCTATGGAAATGCCGTTTTCGCACATTGGCCTTGCTATCATTATGCCTGGCATTCCCGGTGCATATATCTTAGAATAGAGATTTACAAAGACCCATGACATACCGAAGTTTCCTTTATGTCCCCAACTTTTGAAACCATGGCTCCGCAGCCATTTGTAAAAATCCGCATCACCGTCTTCCAGTGATCTGTCACTTACAACAACGCATGCCGTGCCACTGCTGATTCTACGTTCTTCATCATCTTCCATAACTTATCTCCCTGATCCTCTCTAATAAAATTCACTGTCATTTTCAAGGTGATCGAGCATCAATTCCAATACCACTTTGAAAAAGCTATAGAAGTCTTCAAAGCCGCACTGGGACCAGTGGGTTATGTCTCGCCATTGTGAAAAGAGCATCGAGCCGAGGGTGGCGTAATCGAGGTCATGAAAGGCTTGTCTAAGCTTGTCTTCGCTGGTCTTCCCCTGCAGGAATTTCGTAGGCAAACCTGTTTCGTTATAGCTGTCAAAGCTGTCCATTTTGTAGCCGAGTTTCCAGCATACCTGGCCAAGGCCGAGATCAAGGAGATCAGGGTCTTCCGGGGCGACGTCGCTAAAGACATCGTAGAATGGCTTCAGCTTATTTATGGCGTACTGGCTGGAGTAGCCGCAGAGGATCCATGGGCCTGGCTCGAAGGGGGCCAGCTCGTATATTTCTTCTACGAGTTCTGTGCCCATCGGCGGTGGGGCAATGGTTCCTTCGATTTTGTGGTCCATGTTGTCTTCGGTCCTGTAGGTGCAGGTCCAGCTGAAGCCATCGCAGACCGGGACTTTGTAGCTGGGCTTCCACTCCTGGATATGGTAATGTGAATCGAGGCGATCAAAGAACTCACTGAGTCCGCCTTCGACCTTGTAGTCTTTTGTTCGGGACGGGCCGTCATCCTGCTTACATTCAAAGCTGTACTGTTCGTGCCTGATCTCGCCATTTTTGTTTATGCTGAGGCACTCTGACGAGATGTCGGCCGGGCCTGTAAAGCCCCAGTTTTCGTTTCTGAAACTTATTTCTGTGATTTTCATGAGGCGCTCACCTCAGTTGTCAGGATCCGCCTGGCTTCGGCATATTTGTTCAGGCGCTCCTGGTCTTCCGGGGTCGGATGCGGGAGCCTGGAAAGGTCCGAGTTGTGCGCCAGGTCGGCCAGCTTGACGGTCCTGGCGATTTTGTTGTCCTTTATCATGCGGATGTAGTCCATGTAAGGCACACTTTTGTCGTGGGTCAAAAGCCGCAGCGCTTCCAGCTGCACCTTTGTAAACCCTGCTTCTTCCAGCGCCGCAAAGGTGACCTCGGTATCTTCAACTACATCGTGAAGTAGGGCAACCACGCAGGTGTCCTCGTCCGGCATGGCGGCGGCCACATGGAGCGGATGCTCTATGTACGGCTGACCGGCTTTGTCCACCTGGCCGCGATGGGCCTCCCGGGCTATCTCCAGAGCTTTTTGGGTCAATGGTGTTTCTATCATCATGCTTCCTCCTTGCTATAGATATGTACGCCTAAGATTAATTAACCCTTCTATTGTGCGCGGCTTGCTGCTATTAAGGCTACGAGCATTGCTAAACATTTCAACTCGTTTGATGGATTCGGGTAATTGATCGTATATCGTTTAGCGTTGCCTTGCATTAGCTCATGAATGTTCATTATCTCTTCGGCGCCCTTTTTAACTTTAATATGTGTTCCCCAGATATTACTGCTAAACTCCCAATCATTAAATTCTATTCCTAAAGATTTTTTAGTTGACTGGAATCCGTATTTAAACTCTCCCACTTCGATATTGTTATTCTCAATAATAAAAATCTTTGGTTTGGGTTTTACGGAGCGCGGTACTTTATAACCAACTGGCTTTTCCGTAACTGTTCCCACTTCATTTCCCTTCATATCGTAAATATGATAGTTCTGCTGACGTGAAATCATTTCTCCTTTTATTCTGTATTTTTTCTTATCACTGTCATCAATAGCATAATATGCATCTTTCAGTAAATTACCATTCTGAGTGATGTGCAGATGGAAATCAGAAGGATTCTTGGCTTTCAATTTTTCATCATGTTTATTCATAAGGTCATTGACCTTATCAACTGCAGCAGCTTCAGCTACATCTTTTACGATTTCCCCTAATATACCCATGCATTCTCCATTCTATTACTTTCATTAGGTAAAACTTGAAATATAGGATTTCATTCAAATTCTTTTGAAAAATCCCCATCATCGCGGCGATAACTAATAGCCTGCGCTGGCACATTTTTGCCACACACACTAATTGCATAATTCGCGGCTGCAGACCAAAAGCCTTTCCCATTCCGAACTTATATCGTCCTGGATACTTTGAATGTTATTCATTTCTCTATTGGCGATCAATTTCAATTCTGTGGTGCCCTGCAGTCCCAGACGTGCCCAGGCAACTATATTCAGTTTAGAGAAAAATATTACCCAGCTATGGCAAGATGTTAAAGCTGCATGTGCCAAATCCGTTATACAAAGCACGCCAATTCCGACTGTCAACATTCTCTGCAGTTCCGGATCATTGCCAACAGGCTTTGATTCTTCCCATGATCTGCCAAAATAGAAATGTCTCCTTACTGTGTATATTGCTCTGATAAGCAGTTCGTTAATAATTACAGGTACCGCTGTTGTCGTCATATGTCGTACATCATATCCCTGTTCATAGACCTCAGTCATTACTGTCGCAAATGTCTGAAACTGTCCTTTATCATTCTTCAACTTTCCAAAATCACACAGCTGTAGAAATTCGGTAAAAGGTGCCGGCAATCCTGCTCCTATATGTCCATCTCCCTGTCCTCTACTCCCACTGCTTCCCGCGATATCCGAAATGCAGTGCCCCAACCAGTTAATGGTACCACAGAATAATTTTGAAACCATATTGTCACCGCGAAGTTCCCATCCATTATCTGTTGCAGGAACGATTTTAATGACTCCTGTTCCACTATCTAAAAACGTAGAAGTACCATTAAACTGATCACATAAAGATGCTATGAGTCCAATAATATCAGGATAATGAGCCAGTGACTTCGCATGATGATTCTTTGGTGAAAGGTGTCTGATAACGTTGTCCACATCACTTGATTTTGCCTGATCATATCCCACCTTATAGTGTCCCTCAAGCCAGCCAATTGCCGATGCAATATTATTTTTTTTGTCAGAATCAGGTTTCCATCCCGACATCTTGGCAAATTTTTTGACTGCATCATCAAATATATCGTCTGTAGCTTTACTCAGTATTCCATTATGTGGATCGCTGGCAAATAGCACATCTAAAATGCCAGAAAATGCCCCGCACATAGCTGCCAGTCCATAATCCCAGGTGTCACAATCAACGCCTTGGTTGAGGGCTTTATTGTATCTTTTGTTTATTTCATTAATTTCCTGTTTGCTTAAAAAATGCTCAAACGTCACATTATAATCTGCTGCGTTGGCTTTTATATACTTGTCGACTTCCTCTGCATCCAAAGCGTACCCTTGTTCCAATGCACTAAGACGCATATCAATACCGTCTACTTCAGCCTGGATAACGCTTAGTCGCTCTAAATATGGATCTTTTTTTAAATCACTCATGACTATTCTCCTGCTTCAAGCTCAAATTCGGCTTTTTCTGCCTCCAAATTGGCAATCTGCAATTTCACTGTAGCTAAGTCACGTTTGCTGGCTTGCTTTTCCTCCAGTTGCGCGAGCCGTTTTTTCTGAACCTCAATAGCCTTAATCAGATTCTCAGTAATTTCCTGTTTTGTCATATTTTCTTTTTGTTGTTTCTTGATTGCTGCTTTCAATTTCTTTTTATCATATGCACCGGCTATATTTTCCTTAACACTAAGCGACATGGCTACACCTCCACCGCCTGCTAGTGCTCCGGCAGCTATAACCGCAGCAGTACCTGCGGCTACACCGCCACCGCCTGCTGCTAAAGCTCCGCCCCCAAGTACTGCAAGACCAGCCGAAGTGGCTGCTGCCCCCGACAGACCCATTCCGCCGCCTATTGCTGCTCCAATCGCAGGGGCTGCAACACCTGCCGTGAGGGCACAAATTGCTGCTCCAGCCAAAATCCCTCCTGCTCCCAAAGCAATCTTTGCAGTAGTTGATTTTGTCGAAACTGAATCAATTATTCCCTGGGACTGCAAATATAAGTCAGATAAAATACTGTCTGCTTTTGCTTCCGGCATTTTCATTTCACCTGCAACTTTCTTTAATGCTTCATCTTCTGTTGAAAGCTGATAGCCTTTAATATATGTCAATGCCCCCATGTCTTGGAAAAGCGCTTCCTTAAATTTCTTGTCCCCTGAATAAGCAAAGGCCGTAATTGGATTCCTGCTGTTATTAATAGTGTCTATGATTTCATCTAAGTTCGCAGAATTAATGCCTAATGCGCAGGCAGTTCCTTCAACCAGCGCTCTTTCAGCATCAGAGTAATCATCATCTACTAATGAAATATAGTATAAACCACCGACATATCTCCTTCTTTCCAAAGGTGTCCTGATCTTTTTTCTAAGGTTCACGATCATTTCCAAATCTTCATCGCTCAAATCTGCCACTTTCACATCAATAGGTTTCATGTTACTAATATCCATTCTGCTCTCCTCTCAGCATGCACTTATTCAAAACGAATATAATGCCTGCTTTTAAAACAACAAAAGCAGGCCCATAAAGACCCGCTTTGTTTCCATTCCAACAGTGAATAAATAGCATTCACTCATCACAAATTCCTCTTAATAAACATTGCATTAGTTACTAATTAATTATACCATGGTTACATAAGTGGTACAAGATTGTAATGGCAACAAAACGGTGCTGATTCTATCTTACTGTCCCCTTCCTGATCCTGGCCATGGCCTCTTTCTTGGTGATTTTGTCGATGCTGTCCAGCAGATCAGTGCTGCCGTATCCGTAGGGGTCATCCGCATCAGCAGTGGAATCAAAGCCGTGCAGGCGGTTTGAGATGAGGCGGCGCATGTCTGCCGGCCAGTAGCCGCCGCGGTAGATATAATCGTAGTCACCGATGCGCTTGCCAACCAGCTCCAGATCGCTGATCAAGTAGTACTGCGCCTTGCCGAGGGAATAATATGCGTCTAACGCTTCAGCGATCTCGATTAAAGGTTTAGCGGGAATGCCCCCTCCCATATTGTTCATCAATGGATCTAATATTGCCTCGCCGGAACAAAGGTAACCAGCGAATTTATCACAGTCATTGCGCTTAAGTCGGTCGATCACCAGCGCCCTTGCCATTGGATCCTCGCAGATTTCAGCAAAGGTTTTCTTACTTTGCCAGTCTTTCATATCGTTGTTCTTTTTGTTAGCCATAAATGTCAACTCCCTTCACCTGACTCAAAGTCATTCTTCCAAAACACCAGCTATATCTTCTTCCATTATGCCGATCGTTTCCCAGTCCGGGCCCGGCAGATCCACATCAACAATGTACGCAACGCCCGGTTCACAGACTTCTATCACCGATGCAGTCCGGCCATCCTTCAGCAGAATTTTGTCGTATTGCCTGATGTTCATATCCTCACTCCCCTTTAATCATCGAAATAGTCCGGCGGGTACAAAATCGCTCGCACGCCGCGGTCGTTTTCATACATCTCACTGTCAAACCTGGCATCTCCCTTTTCAAACAGCCTCATCATCACCTGATAATATGTGCACATCTTCGGATCCTCCGGATGCGGGTTTGGCCATCCAAAATAAACTGCTGCCGTGACATCGGCTTTATCAAGGATCTCGGTTTCTTCCTCCAGTGTCAGTTTCTCACTGCCAATATCGATTTCTTCCACGGTCCCCTGCTTTCCCGCGAATTCATCCATCGCGGCGGCGGGTGTTTTTCCCTTTTCCATCACGCTCACTCCTTTCTACTGCGATCATATTATTGCAGAAAATGCGATCGATGTGGTCCCGCGGCAAGCGACATTTTGTAATATTTAAATCTGATCAGCATGCATATCTAATCCTGCCCACCTCTATCATATTTTCATTATAGCCGCAGGCTCGCATGAATAAAGACGCTGCATGGTACATAATGCGGGCTTTTCGCTGATGAACAAAAAAAATAAAGGAGCCTATACACCCAATGCATCAAGCAATGCCCCAGGCTCTACGTCCGATAACGCTTATGGTGTTCCTTTATTAACTATTTTAGGCGGCGATCATCGCGTATCGCTCATTACCGATTACGTCCATCATGAGTCCGTATGGAGAAAGATCTCCGTTCATGACCATTCCGAACAACTTCGGCGAATACCCTGACACCAGCGCGACTCCGCTGTCGCTGATGGTGACGGGCTGCTGTCTGTTTCTGCTTTCAACGTTCCAGAACACTACATCTGGAAGTGTATAGCCGCTGGCCTCAAACATTTCCCTGGCGTGCCGGAAGTTGGTTTTGTCCGCGCCTGACACGCAGCTGTCAAATTCCATATCGGAAACGATATAGAGCTTGCTCGGGAGTTCTGACTGCGGTACCTTATTAGTCGTCGCCGTGTTCAGGATAAGCTCGAACACGCTCATGAGGTCCGTGTTGCCATATTCGTTGAAGGTGGCAACGTAGTTGACCTTGTCGACGATGTCTTCGCCTTTCAGTTCGATAAGCTGCGGCGTTTCCGAAAACGTTATGAAACGACCGGCAAAGGCACCTTTGTTCCTCTCAGCATAGTAAATGCCGAGGGAATGGGCGACGCAGGCAGGCAACGCACACAGGCCCCAGTACATGGAGGCGGAGATATCGATGACGGCGATGGCATTTTCACCTCTGGTGAAATCTTCCTGGGAGTTCCAGGCCGCGTCTATGGTCTGGCGCTCCGCATCGCTGACTTCCATTGTCATGTTCTCCCAGCTGTCGCCGTAGATCGGCCTGATAATATCGTATGGTGTCAGCGAACCGGTCTTCATCTCCGCCTCGCCGCGGACTACTCTGCCGAGATACTCTGCGTACCTTTCATTATCGTTGCGGACAAAGGCTTTTCTGTACTTGAACAAAGCTTTCGACGCCTGCTTTTCGTAGTCGAAGGTATAGTCCTTTTCACGAAGGTTATTCTCGATTATGTTGATCCGGCTTCTGAGGCGGGAAACGATTTTGCGGTACTCCGCATCCGAAAGATGCAGCGCCTTTGCGACCTTTTTTCCTCTCAGTACGGTTTCCCTGCTGCTGGCATTGACCGACGGCAGCCACTTAGCCAAAAGGGACACAGGTTTTTCATTATTGCAGTTGTCGATATCCTCGTCAAGCTGTCTGCCGATCAGATCGATCACCGCAGCTTCGCAAGGGGTGCCGAGCAAAGCAAGGATGTCGTCATAACGGCCGAACTCTGCAATGTATTCCATGTTCTTTAGGGCGGAGCCCGGGTTGTTGAAGGCGAGCCATCTCATGATCACCCTGAAGGTCCTGCGCTCACCAAGGCCGCCGCGTACGTCCCTCGCGAAGAACAAAATCTTCATGGCGGTGTCTCGGTCTTCAGCGTAGGCTTTGATAAACCTGTCCACTATCTCTTCATCCGACTGGTTCCTGAGCGCGCCGATGGTTGCAAACAGGTCTACGCAGTCAGACATTGAGCTTCTGTTGGTGAGAGCTCCATTTTCAGTATATGTCTTATTTGATTCTTTCTTAATTAAACTCAGCATTTCCTTTTTCTCCTGATATAAGGTGAAATCACAAGGCGCAAAATCGCTTTTGCTTTTTGAAATAAATGATTTTTCATCTGCTTTGCTGAACGCGCCTTTACCACACCATGTCCTACCTTGAATACCGGTTTCACTCTTCGGTCTCCATACAGATCCTGTTTCTGTATAGTACCTTGATTTTGCTGCGCAATTAGAGTTTCCCCGATATCGGTTAGAGACATTAATGCTGTTCTCACCCATACACATGTTTTGCACAAGACACGATTTGGATAGCCGGTTAACAATCGGATCTCGTAATTGCTGTATGTGTCTTTACATGTTTTGTAGCTTTATAGTAACATAATCCACTTTGTTTATCATGGAAAAAAAGTTGCGAACTCTCACGGACGCAGATTTTTGTTAAATCCAGAACCAAAACCACACCCATCAAAACTCTTCAATATCGATATCGCCGGCATCTTCCGGGTAGAGCCTGCCCATCTCCTCACCGAATTTCATATCCGCGATTATCTTCTTCCAGGACAGATGACTTTCCGCATATGTATCAAGAAATTCGTCTCCGCCGCCGGTCATGACATATTCTACGAATTCTTCCGGCAGCTTCAGGCCATACTTGACGACATATTTCCATGTGTCCCTGTCCCAGCAGTAACGCCCATCCGTATACAGATAAGGACCGAGCAGGGTCTTTTCACTGTTAAACGGATGCTGATACATTCCCGAACTCATGGCATAGGCTTTGGTGGTGCGCAGATATCTAATTACCTTTTCGGGGGCACTGTATCCCTCCTCAACGTAATCGTATATCGACAATGAGCCACCTTTGATTTCCTTATACGGCGTAAGGCTGATTACATTCTTTTTTTCATTAATTTCACTCAGCATTTTCTTCCCTCCTTCAAAATATTACTTTTATAAGCATATTATAGCTGGCAGGCGCCCTGAACAAAGACGCTCTATGGTACTTAATGGTGCTTTCGGCAAAGTTCCTGCCGCGTTTGACAGGTGCGTCTGATTAAGGTGAAGCATAAAGTGGTTAAAAATAGACGATTTTTAACAAAAATGTGCGCGTTGATGGCAAAGCATCGACTTCAAGCTCCAGATTCCTTAAACTCTGGAGCCAAAATGAGCCGCATCGGGCCGATTTTTAAACGTTAAGTTCAGATTCAGTACTCGGTCTGCGCCATATCTGCGCCTGATCCATGCCTGCGCGCATTTTTTTGTTAAAAAAAAGAGAAAATATTGCGCATGAAGCCTTCATCTGGTTGATGATTGTCATTCGGCATTTTATGTAAGTCGAATTCTGCATTAAAAAAGACGGGGTCACTGATACATCTAATCCAACGAATTGGAAGAGAACGCGTCTACCTCGTCTTTTGTGTATATTATACTAAATTTTACTCAATGTTTCAACCGAAAACATGATACTGGCCGCCACCACATGAAAATAGGATTCAGATTCATGATGGGTCCTGTGATGTCGCTCACACAGGAACCGATAAAATCCGCACTTGATATTGCGGAGGGTTTTGTTCCGCTGGTGATAGTTGCCCTTGGAAACACTGACCTCGCATATGATGAGAGAACAAAAAATAACACTAATATAGCTTACAAACAGTAAACAAAGAGGATCTCCACCTGGAGATCCTCTCTTTATGTTATACACTTTCAGTTTTATAATAGATTCTCAGCTATCGTTCGGAACATCGCGTCCGGATTCAGAGGCTTGATGATATAGCCGTTCATACCTGCGTCTTTAGCCTCACGAACACTCTCACTGAAGGCATCCGCCGTCATAGCAATAACGGGAATGTCTGCCGCATCCGGACGGTCCAGCTTTCTGATGGTTCTGGTTGCTTCGTATCCGTTCATTACCGGCATTCTTATATCCATAAGGATCAAATCAAAGTGGTTGAGCTCAGAACCGGAAAATTTTTCCACGCCCAGCTTTCCATTTTCAGCGATTTCCACGGTAAAGCCTTTCTCCCGCAGCATCATGACCGCAATCTCGACGTTCATCTCATTATCCTCGCAAAGCAGCGCGTGCCTGCCTGAGAAGGACTGACTGTATGGTATTTCATCTGCTTTTTGCTCTGTTCCGTCCGGCAATTCATCGATCGGTATGGAAATGATCCATTTTGTTCCCCTATGTAGTTCACTCTCTACATCAAGGCGACCTCCCAGAATATCTACATAACGTTTGACTATAGCCAGCCCCAGTCCTGTGCCTGGCGTCTTTACAGTCTCAGATCGTTTTTCCTGAGCAAATGGTTCATACATTTTCTGCATGAATTCTTTGCTCATTCCTATGCCGGTATCCTCCACACATAATGACCACTGACATTCAGGGAAGTCAGACGGTCCCGGTACCATTGATATTTTCACCGTACCGCCCTCCGGTGTGTATTTGATTGAATTTGATATGAGGTTAAGCGCGATTTTCTGCATTTTTAATTTGTCACACCAGAACAGCTTACCTTCCAGCTGCGTAAGTTCCGAGATAACTCTGACGCCTTTGGCTGTTGCTTCCGGTGTCAGGGCAGAGACGATGGCAGGTACTATTTCAGCTGCCGGTACGACCTCCATATTCAGCTCCGCCTTGCCGCTTTCCACCCTCGACAGCTCAAGAGTATCATTTACGAGATCTAAAAGCAGTTTGCCGGAGGCTTGTATCTTTTCAAGGTAATACTGCTTTTTCGCGTCATCAGCCGCATTCAATGCCGCCTGGGTGAACCCGAGTACTCCATTAAGAGGAGTCCTCAGATCATGACTCATACTCGATAAAAATGTTGACTTGGCTTCATTTGCCCGTTCGGCGCCAAGCTTGGCATTCTCGATACGCAGCAGCTGTTTCTGCTCGCGTTCAAATGCAACTGTCACATCGGTCCGGATAATAATAGCCAGTCTTATTGCAGAGTTTAGCCACAGATAATCGATTTGCTTGCATTCGATCCTGTCGCCGTTTTTCCTGCGATAAGTCATCGTATGATATCCTTTTTCATTCAAGTTCTTTTCTATTTTGTTCAGATCGGTATTATCGTATATGTACTGATCATCTTCTGAAATCTGGTAGTGTTTCCTGACATATTCTCTGCATTTCTCATATTCGATTTTCCCTCTCACATTGACCATCTCAACGTCATGTGACTTGGCAAACAGTTCGAGTTTCTGAGACTGTAAATCCATGATGCCGATATAATCGAACTTTTTCTGTGAAACAACGTTCATAATAGTTTCGGTTATCATACGCTCAGTAATATCATATGCATATGAAAACAGTTCCAGATTGCCGCTTACAGGCTCCATATATATGTGGATCGTCATTGATATCCAGATGGGATCCTGGCCCTCCACCATTCTATGATACTGTAGAGTGGTCTGCATCTCGCCCTGCCGATAGCGTCTGATAAGATTCTCTCTGTTCAGTTTTTCTGCTATTTCCAGCCGGTCTTCCTCACTGCATGCTCTATTTACAAGTCCCTCATAGGCTTCATCGTAGGTGATGCCCGCCTCAATATCGTAGACCCTCTTGCCGGATATCCTGCTGTCGTACTCAAGAACTATATTATTAGTCAGATCATAATGTCCCTTTGCTACCAGGCTTTCATCACTGTTATTATGCAGATATTCTATTTCGCGTTCATGGCGTTCTTCCACCTTCCGGACAGCAGTCACGTTCATGCCGATGCCGTATGCCTTGACAGGTATGCCGTCGCCATCAGAAACAACATGGTACGATTCGCGCTCACACTGAGGTTCGACTCCGTGTATGTGTTTATACCAGACTTCACATGAAGCATCATGGCCGGCATTGATTTCCCTGAACATATCCATGTATTTTTCACGGTCATCTTCGTCAATAAACGGCAATGTGCTTTCCGGAGCATCTTCAAATTCCCCGGGCCAGCCGTTTTTCTCACACATGGCTCTGGTGGCGGCATTATCGCCCATTACGATCCGCCGCTCCTGAATATAGTAGGTCCACATTCCGATATTAAGCGCGTCGACAGTTCTCTTATAGTTTTCCTGGCTGCTTATAAGCCTTGCTTCCGCCAATTTCTGGTCATTGATGTTGGAGAATATGAAATAAGCGACCACATCGGACGGAGAGTTTCTGACCAGAGAGCCCCGTACTCTTACCCATATATAGCCGTCCCCACGCATATGGAACCTGTATTCACAGGCACCCCTTCTTTTTCCGGCAAAGAACAACTTGAAATCGTTACGGATCCTCTCACGATCTTCCGCGTAAACACATTCCAAAAACTCACTTGTCTCCATGATCTTATTTTCATTTGCTGAAACATTGATCCAGTCGAAAAAATACCTGTTGATCTGAATCGTATCATCGATGACGCCGTTTACCAGGCGCACCGCTCCCAGACCGGCGGGCACGCTGTCGATCATCTGCCGCATCTTATCAAGGCTTGACTGTATGAGCGCCGCTTTTTCGATCTCCACCTCCGCCAGTTCACGCTTCTTCTGGGCTTCGATAATATCACTCGTGTCTCGGTAAACTGCATACAGATACCTCGGTCTTCCGACATCACTGTCCGGTTCAGAGAATGTTGCCGTACCACCTATCCACCTGGCGCCTCTGGAAGTCGGTATCTGCATATCGATCAGGAAACGCTTCTTCCCAGCTTTCAGAGTTTCTTCCACAGTATTTTTTAATTCATCAAGTGCCTCCTTGAATTTCCCGGTAAAGAAAGCATTCATATCATGGCGGAACCGTAATTCATATTCTTCCCTGGTAAAGCCTATCATACTGCACATGGCATCGTTATATTCCGCGATAGTATAATCATGCAGATCGATCTTGATGATGCATACTCCCGTTGAGTCCATCAGCAGATGGTGTTCTCTTAGCTGTCTGCTAAGTTCCTCATTAAGCTCTATTATTTCATTTTCCAGTCTGACTTCTCTTGTAACATCCTCAAAACTGCCTACCAGTCCCAGTATCTTGCCATCAACGATGATAGGACTTTTACTGGCAACGATATCTCTGTTTTCTCCGCGGGCAATACATTTACCGCGCACTCTGTCCGTACTGATCCCTTCACTGAGAATCTGTATTTCATCGTTTTTATAGATATCCGGGTCTGTGAGCCAGCCCATTTCCTCATCATTTTTCCCTATGACGACATCCTCGCCTTTGAATCCGTAATAATCAAGAAACGCCTGGTTAACTCCGCGAAATCTCCTGTCGGCATCTTTCCAGAAAATCGCTGTTTGGGTGTTCGCCATTATCTGTGAAAGCAGTATCTCATTGCGGTTGTTTTCTTTTTCTCTGGCAATCAGTAACTCAGTTTTGTCATTAACATCGGCAAAAAACACATAAAGAAGAAAGGCACCATCATCACATCTTTTAACATTGCCTCTTCCGGATAACCATTTATATTCATCGCCGGGAGCAGCTTTTACACGGTATGTCGCTTCATAACGTCCCTCGGGATCCATACATGCCTCTTCAACATCTGTATAAAACCTCTTGTAGTCATCAGGATGTATGTGCCCGAGCAGATCCTCACCGGAATTGTTAATAAACTCTCTTTTAGCCTTATTTGCCTCACAGAAACCGTCGGATACCACAAGAAGTCTGCAGGTACCTTTGTATATATAGAATAAACAAAATGGTACCGGCAGCTTTTCAAATGCCGTTCTGTCTTCAGCTGTGATGATTTCTCGCTCTCTTATTATTCCGTCTTCCACCATAGCGGTTTCCTTCCTTTGCGGCGTTCATCACGGTCGTCTCTTCATTTATTCCTGCAGGAACTCCCACAGGTCATCAAAGGTTATCTCCGGATTTCTCCCCGCCGCCATGCATAACTGAACAATGAGGTAGGCCCTCTTCTCAGGCTTTGTTTTCGGATCAACAGCGCCTGCTTCAATTTCTTCTTTGATCTTCAGGGTGATCAGATCGTATAACTTCCCGATCTCATCGCGTTCATATTGCAGAATATGTTTCTTTTTTATCGCCGGACCGAAAGCCATCAGCCGATAAGTTCTTTCAAATTCTGCCAGGCCTTCATACAGAGCCCTGATATTGTTATACTGATTTCCGGGACTGGTGCTCTTCGCCTTCAGCTGCGCAAGAAGCAGTGTCCAGTCGCCTTTCATTATCTGAAAGATCAGTTCATCCTTGCTCTTGAAGTAGTTATAGAAAGTGCCGGCCGCCATGCCGCATTCAGCAGTTAGCCTTGAGATAGCAAGACCTGCATAACCTTCTTCCACAAGAATGATCTTCCCCCGAGCCAGGAGCTTTTCCCTGGCATTTTCGATTTTCTCTAACATATTACCCCTCCGTGAATAACGTTCATATGAATGACGTTCATCTTAATTATATAGTAATTTACAGATTTTTCAACGATTTTATAAACATATGATGCATTTTTACTGTTTATTTTTCGTCTTTTGTTCTAATATCATCTCGCAGAGTTCACTGCAAAGCATATCAGGTTCGATGGGTTTGGCTATGTGTCCGTTCATCCCCGCATCAAGGCACTCCTGTATATCATCTACAAACGCATCAGCCGTCATCGCAATAACCGGCACAGCTCTGGCATCTGACCGCGTCAGCGCGCGTATCCTCCTTGTAGCCTCATATCCGTCCATTACCGGCATATGTATATCCATCAAAACGCAGTCAAAATATCCGATGGCGGAATCGAGAAATGCTCTGACTCCGGCCTCACCATCGTCGGCAACGGTCACCATGGCATTCTGCTCCTGAAGAATGGCTTTTGCAATTTCCTGATTCAGTGGATGATCCTCGCACAGCAGAATGTGTCTGCCATCGAGGCTATTTATCAAATTCTCTTTCCCTCTGCCCCTCTCTTCTCCGGCGTCTGCAGGTACGCACTCAAGTAAGAGGTCCAGGTGGAATGTCGTTCCCCTGCCCGGTTCACTGTCGACGCTGATATCCCCATCCATAGCATCGACCATGCGTCTTGTAATGGCAAGTCCAAGACCTGAACCATGCATTTCGTCTGTATCCTCGCGATTCTCCTGGGTGAACGGCTCAAATAGCACATCCTGAAATTCCCGGCTCATGCCGATGCCGTTGTCGATGACATCTATATACATGTTCATATGGGTTGCATCCTGTCGTCTTTCAATAACGCGACAGCGGATAGTACCGCCTTCCGGAGTATATTTAACAGCGTTGGACAAAAGGTTGAAGATGATCTGATTGATGCGCAGCTTGTCAAAAAGCGGAACTGCGTCTGTCAGCATTTCAGCCTGCTCGAATGAAAATGTCTGGCTGCGTTCTTTGCAGAGAGGCCCAATGATGGAATCTATGTAATCTGCAAATTCCTCAACCGGATACGGCTCAGGATGGAGCTCTATCTTGCCGCTCTCGGCTTTGGACATATCAAGTACATCGTTTATAAGGGACAAAAGGAATCTTGATGACGTGTCGATCTTGTCCAGGTTTTCCTTTGCCTTTTCAGGCAGATCCATCTTCCGGGTCAGATACGTCATACCGATTATGCCGTTCAGCGGCGTGCGGATATCATGGCTCATACGCGACAGGAAATCGGACTTTGCCGTATTCGCCGTGTTTGCCTGGATACGCAGCAGTTTTTCTTTTTCGAGTTGTTGTCCCAGCAGATCCTGAAGTTCTACTTCACGATCGACGACACGATAAGTCGCATAGAATACACGGCAGTCCGGCCTTACCTCACGCAGTACAGCGTTCTGATTTACCCAGACGGGGCTCCCGTCTTTTTTCAGTATGCGGTAGTTTCCGGCGCTGAAGTGACTTTGCTGATACCCGTTGTGAAACTCTTTACGGACCTTCATCTTATCATCAGGATGAACGGCTACAAAGGCGTCTTTCATATACGCGGAAACCATGGGGTCGTTCATCATGAGCTGCCGTGCGTCATCGCTTTCCGGCGGCGTAAGTCCTATGATACGGAACATCTGAAGATTTACAAACTCGCCTTCCAGATGATCGGCATCCGGCATGCGGAAAACGCATATACCTGCTGCCACAGAATCGATTATATCCTCAACGTGTTTGGTCTCTGCAACGGCTCTGGCAGTTTCCTGCTGCTGCTGCAGATATGTTGCGGTCACGTCACTTTGAATTATGAGAATAGTATCCTTTCTCTCATCCAGATAATAGTGCTGGATCTTCCGGCACATATATTCATCAGGATGCCCGGTATAATGACCGCGTACACTGATTTCACAGTGCCCGGTCCTGTCGAGTTCTTTCCTGACAGCCTCTGTGCCGCTTGATCTGAAATAATCGTCTTTGTCCTCTTCACTGATCCAGTTGCTCATGGCAAAACCGCGGGTACTGTCAAAATCATACAGCATTCCCGCCTTGCCGAACTCGTTATGATATTTTTTCAAAAGCCTGGGATTCAGACTGAAAAATTCTATTTTGCTTATATCAGGGTACAGCAGGGCAACATAATCATATTCCTGCTTGGTTACAATATCAAAGATCTCATGCCGGCGCTTCTCATCAGTTATATCGATGGAATAGAAAATACCTATGATATCCTCAGTCTCCGGGTTTTTCAGCATATTTACAAAGGTGCGTACCCAGGTAACGGCCCCGTTTTCATTTCTTCTCTGATAATCAAGATGCTTGGTTTTGGTGCCGGTTTCATACTCATTCAGCAGGGAGCCGCTGTTAAAGAATATCCTCGCTGCCTCACGCTGATCTTCTGTAGGTATGATTTCCATCAGATTCTCAAACAGCTGGTCAGCAGTATCAGCATGGAGCATATTCAGGATATATTCTGAAGTCCCATGCTCTTCGCTGCAGATATTCTTAGTGAGATTCAGCCTGTATGAACAAAGCGCGTTGGGATTTGCAGACAACAGATTCTGAATAGTCAACTCGAACTCCGTCTCCGCCCTCTTTTGCGCGGTGATATCCTCCGCGACTGCACAGGCCTTCAGCGGCTCCCCCTCATTATCAAAGATGGTTGTGAAGGTAAAGTGCAGGTACGGTGCGTATCCACCAACGTCAGCCATATGGAATGTTGCTTCCACTATCCTTTCTCCATGATCTATCCTGGAAAAGAATTCCCTGACAAGCTGATGATCTTCCTCACGAAACTCCGGAAGCAGCGTTTCCGGCACATCTGTGATAACACTTGAAGACTTTCTGAAGAGTTTTCTTGCATGTTCCGATAGAATTATCATATGTCGTCTGATGTCATACTCGTAGACCCGAAGATTCGCTCCTTCTGTTGCCGCGCGATATTTTTCCTGTTCCTGCCTGAGCTGATCTTCAAGATCGAAGTGTTCTGTCAGATCATCGATAAAAAACGCATAGGCCGATTTGTCAAAGAAACTCATAGGCACAGCTTTGACCCCGTAAGTTCTGTTTCTGGAAGGATCGGTCCATACGGTTTCCAGAGGTTCTTCCGCCTGAATCTGGTGCACGACGCAGTTGGCACATGGCAGATCCATGTGTCTTACATACTGGTAGCAGGTCTGCCCCATTCTGGGCGGACTTGTTTTATCAGAGCGGGCAACAGAATTTGCATATAGCAGATCATATGTATCTCGTTCGATCACATAAATCTTCTGGTTTGAATTATCAAGCAGTGAGATCGGTGCTATGGACGCTTCTGAAGCATCTGCGTAATTACCCAGGATCACTTTGTTTCCGTCATATGATCCGAGCAGTCTGAAGAAGACGTGGGTCCATACAAACCCTTTGGTCTTATGAAATGTACGATATGTGGCTTCCTGTTCCCCTTCGCCTGCAACCAGCTTTTCCAGTTTTAACCCGAGAGCGGGCATGTCTGCAGGCAGCACAACGGCGGCCGCGTCATTCCCGTAGAGATCCAGATACTCCGTTTCCGTCAGTCCTGAGAATCCGGGCACGTTATCAGTATAAAGGATCGGCATGACCTTCTCACCGCACACTTTGTAGATGACCACGTAGCCCGCGATGTCCCTTATTATATTCTTAAGCTGATCTAACGTATATTCCATACCGTCATCCTCCTTCCAAACGACCGTTGAAACGTCATTATATCATCGCGGTCGATTCGACCGCATACCTTTCTGTGCTTTCTTTCATACTTTAGTACAGTATATCACCTAAACCCGTCTTTTACAATTGAGCATGTTTATTTGGGCTCATGGTATAAAAACGGCGCCTGCGTGCAGGTGCCGTTTGATTCAGATTTTATCAGGCTTTTTTGATGATTTCAGTCAAAGCATCACCCCGTTCATTGCTGTTATATTGCTGCTGACCTCACTGCGCTTTCCTGATGCCCTCGATGGCCTCTTTCAGATGCTCGCCGGTCTTGAACTCAAAGTGGCTCGGCAGTCCCGGCTTGAACAGTCTGATACTGCCGACTTTTGATATCTGTTTAGAAGTAAGCTCCTTAGCCAGAGCTTCCGCACGTTCCTGCATCTCACTCTCAAAGCTGATCAGCCTTGTTTCCATCAGCTGTGGCGTACTGCTGATGGCCTCATAGGCAGCCTCAGCACGTTCAGTAAATTCTTTGTCTACGGCCTCAATGGTCTGAAGCAGCGTGGAAAGGCTGGCCTCCGTCAGGGCAAAATCCGCTCCGAACGCTCCCATGAGCGCAAGGGCAGCGGCTTCATAGATCAGAGGATCCAACCCGCCCTGCACTGTGTCAATTACCGGCAGAACAAAATGCACCAGGACCGTCCCCGCAAATCCGAAACAAAGCGTAGCCGGAAGGCAGATACGGCCGTGCAGGTTCAGCGGCATATTGCTGTAATCCCACCATCTGGCGTGGAATCTCTTCTCAAGATAATAGGATGTAAGGTACTCTCCCAAGGCGCTGCCTACGGCACAGATCAGAAATATTCCCCAAAGAGGCATCTCTCCCGTCGCCGCGTTTATATGTCCGAAAATCATCATGCCGGCAATTACTATGCACCCATAGATCGGGCAGATCGGCCCGAACAGGAAACCCCTGTTGGAGAAGTGCTTTCCTTTAATGGTGCAGTAAACGGTCTCCCATAACCATCCCAGAAAACTGAAGAAAATAAAAAATACGAAATACTGTGATATGATCATACTGGTGTTTTCCTTTTCTTTATCTGTATCATTTGGCAGTCTGCCTTTGTCAAGTATATTCGGAGACCATTGGACTGTCAATAGCTATCAGTTACTCTTCATATCATGATTTATTTGCGTAACGCCCATATCAATTTATGGTTTTTATGGTATATTCAGTCCTCGGCTCCTCGTGTCAGTTTCTCCTTATAGTATCCATCAGCCTGATAAAGAGCGGCAACCGGATTGTGGCCCAGAACGCGGTCCTTTACGATCAGAGTCGTCGTCAGCGCCTTGGAGTATCTGTAAAACAGGCTGTCGTGGCCTACGCACAGTCCAACTACGATGTTCAGATCTGTTCCGGCCTCGTTCAGCAGCTCAGCCTGAAGGATCGGATTGCATATATTACTGCCCGTGTTCTCGCAGGACGCGGGTATGCCCATGTTCACCTTCTTCATGGTGCCTACCTTGCATCCGATCCCATATACTTCAAAGCCATGTTCACGTAAAATGCGAGCCAGCACTCTGGTCTCCCGGATCAGTCCCACGCACGTCGCTATCCCGATTTTCCTGGCATTCATCTGCCTGGCGAACTGTATGGTTTCTTCAACTCTTGTCATCTGGCAATAATGCTCACTTTCGACTATCGCTGATTCCACCATCGCTTTGTGGTTGTCCGGCTCAAAATATCGGGCGATGACTTTCTCTCTGGTTTCCTCACTTAAATGTGTGGTCGGACAGAATTCCGGGAACTCTCCCGACTCGTTTTCGCAGTTGAGCCTGCCGCAGTCAACGCAGCTGCGCTCTGCGGAAGCCCTTTCAGTTTTGTTTTGTTCCATATTTCCTCCAATTACTGCTGTTCTACAGCTTCAGGCAATCCACCATGAACCGTCATCACGCTGAAACAATGAACCCCTTTCCTCAGATATCAGGTTGCCGGAAAAATCTCTTACGACCATTTTATCATAGTACTCATAGTTTTCTGTCGGGCAGTTGCTATCTGTATCCCAGCCCTCTTCCACCCAGGAAGACATATACACTTTTCCGTCTGCAATGAAATCTACTCCTTCATGAATGTCCTTGGCAAATCCGAATTCCAGCGGGTAATAACATTTGAAGTCGTCATCTTCACTTGTAATATGGATGTCCTCCCCGGTGATCCTCAAATTGTTCAGCTCCACCTTATCAGTATCAAGCTGCGTGATCATTTCCGGCGTGTTGTCAGGCAGATATCTGAAAAGAGTGATCTTCTTTTTATTAAAGTCCCCCTGCAAAAACCAGTAGCTCTCTTTCAGAAAAACAGGACTGCCGTAAAGCACGTTTTTCTGCTGTTTAAACGGTTTGTATATCTCCCTGTTATCATAGTCGTAAAACAGAATTATTGAACCGCGATAATCTCCTCTTTTCGACCATTCGATCATATCATAAAAATCCACCGTATCGCTTATCGAATAGCCAAGACGTGACTGCCCTGTGATTTCCGATACATATGACCCGGAAATCTCTTTAAACCTATTGAATTTTACCATCTCTAAATTCCTTTCCTCTTCTGCGCAGCTAACGATGCCTTCCACTCGTCACCGCACTGTTCCCAGTCGTGTTCAATTCTCCCTTATCCTGCAGATCGTCCGTAATTTCCTTCAATCGCTCCATACTCTGATAAACACGCCAACCATTGATTTGTGTATATATTATAGCATATTTCTAATAAAGTCATATAACCAAAACACAAAAGAGCGCATGATCATTTGCATGATGTACGCTCCTTTGCTTAGTATTTATTATGGGTTATTAACGTTTTCCTAAATTGCCCTTGCTGGCTTCTGCCAGCGACAGCCCCCTTGTTTCAGGTGCCCAGGCAATACTGATTGCTGTGCCGATGATCGGTGCCAGCGACAAAATGATTATCGTTATCTTGATTCCGATGCCTGATATCATCTTAATTTTATGATACAGTCAATAAAGCCATACAGACATATGACCTGAATGAAAAAATCAAATGCATGGACTGTGTTATTGCATATGTTGAATCAGCCGGCGACTACAAAAAAATTGCACGTCAGCTTTTTGTCCACGAGAATACTGTACGTTACAGGATCAACAGTCTAAGAGAACGCCTTGGATACAAAGAGAACATCATCAAGTTCCATGAGACCCTGGCCCTGTTTGTATCCATGCATAAAGTCATTGAGAAATAATTGCTTTTCCAAAACAAAACAGCGACTGCAACAGCCGCTGTTTTTGTCATATCTACACCTCACGACATCTTCCATTCGTCACTGCTCTTAGGCTGGATTATCATGAAATCTCGTTTTTGAAGAATTACGTTGTCCTCGTTGGGATTGATTATTATGCCCTGGATATCATCGTCGATCTGCATGTATTCAACGGCATCTGTAACCCTGATGTCGGCCGGATGGAAGCCCTCCGGAGTTTCCACCTCTTCAAATATCTTCTCTGAGGTGAACAGAAGATAATACGGATTGTCGTGATAATCGCCGCTGATTGGGATTATCTGGCCAAAATCGTCGATATATCCAAAACTGTAGAGTATGGTGTTAGGATGGGTGACCACCACATCCAGGATATCTTCATAGTTCTCATCCGACTTGTCGGCTGCATATGCGCTGATAGCATCTGTCAGCTGATCCCGGCCGTCACTGTCGTCGAGATCTTCTTCAGGTTCCATTTCCTCAGCATTGCCGTAAATTTCCGGCATCCATATCTCCTCGATCTTTTCCGCCTTTTCCTGAGATATCTCTTTGCACGCTTCACGATCAAATTCGTCTCTGTTCATGGCCGTGTATTCAGAGACCCCCTTCATGACAGCGGTACAGGTGGTATCGGTCACCTGGTACAACATGTTTCCGTCATTTGATATATAGTATTTAACAAAGATTTCCTTGTAAAGGTTCTCCATTATCCAGTAAGCCTTGCTCATGTAAACATCATCCTGCATATCGTCAAAAGCATCGACTATAGTCCCCAGATAATCCTCGATCTCGATCCTCCGGTCGCGGTCTTCGATGAAGTCGTCACCTTTGTTCAGATATTCACCTTCCAGCTGCCTGAGGTCAGTTATCACCTCCGCCATGATTATCGTTCTGCAGTCAAAAGTGGATTTTTCGGCACATAAATAATTGTCATCCAGGCGTTCCTGCATGGTTTTGTTCCCATCAAACGGCATGGCCATCAAAATCGAGGACACACCGGATCCGAAGAACTTCTCGATACCCTCAAGTTCTTCCGGTGTTCCATGGATTGAACTATGCAGTATGCCTGCAATAAGTACATACAACGGCGCGCCATAGTCGTTGAGAATCTGCGATACCTCCATGGCTCGTGCCAATTTGTCCGGGCCTGCATCTCCTGCCATGACGATTGCCTGATGCAAATAAAGGCCCGGCCAGCCATCTTCCCATAATCGCATATCATCCGGTATCTCCTTCAATATTATCATAACGACTCCTCCATAAATACCCTCAAATAAGCTGTCAGCTTTATCACTGTTTTATGGGTACATTATAGCATATTATCACAGTTTTTACTGCCGCTTATATACAGTCGGCCTCTTCGTTTCTATACTGGCGTTCTTCTGCCATCCAGTTCATCATATCCAGTTTCTTGATGATCTCGGCAGTGTTCAACGCATCATTTACCGCTTTATGGGCCGGATAGGGCTTGATACCAAGTTTCCATATTGCATAACTCAATGCAAACTGCCTGCATTCCATGGTTACCTGATCGTCAAACATCAACTGTGCATCAAAACTTTCTGGCAGCCAATCCGATTTCAGTCCATATACGGTCAGGTTTTTCCACAAGATATTCATATCGCTGGGACCCCATGTGAGAAAAATGTATTCATCTCCGCACCAGCTTTTGAATTCGGATATTGCCTGCTCAAACGGTACACCGTTTCCTATGTCCTCATTGCTGATCAACGTCACCTCATGTACTGCTTTGTTCATGGTCTTGTAAAATTTTGGTGATATCATCACATCAAACTGGTCAACAAAAGTCAACGACTCATCCATTTTAACTGCGCCGATCTCAATTATCTCACCATTCAGCATAACCGGGTATTTGATTTTCCGCGTTCTTGACAATGGTCTGTTCCATTCCATATCCAAAACAATGTAATTCATTTTTTGCACTTCCTTTCAGCTTTTGAATCCAGTATAAATCATCGGCTTCAAAAATTAAGCTCGTTTAATGCACCTTCTTAAAACGGATATATAGCTCTGCCCGCCAGACCGAAAGCATTTCTGCCGATGGGCAGCAGGATCAGTGTGCAGCACATGGCTATACCCACTGAACAGATCAGTCCCGCCAATGGTATTCCTATCAAAATCACATACGCGATTTTCAACATCAGGCCAGCAAATTTGAAACATGCCCAAAAGAAAAGGCATATCACCGCTAATGAAAGTAATATCATTTCTCTTCCTCCTCAATTATATTATTTGATTTAGTTTATACATGAATTGTAGCGTCGATACGCCGGATCCGACATGGCAGAATCAGCAATATAGCCTTGCCTATTTTAACAAAATGAGCAAAATAAAGAGCCGGCTGCATTCAGCAGCCGGCCGCTCTCTACACTCTATTCTTCTTTCATGTATTGTTTGTATTCTTTTTCATCAATGGCTCCGTTGGCTACCATGTTTTCCGACCACAGCTTTAGGCCGTCAACTATCATCGAAATGCGTCCCAGCTTTTTCTGTATCATGGCGAAATCCCGGATCTCATCTCCGCTGATCTCACCGTCATGGGCGATCTCTATCAGTCGGTTTTTTTGTCCCTCGATAGAATTAAGCGAGTCCAGTATGTCCAGCACCAGACTGGCCAGATCCTTCATTTTGATTTCCGGCACGTAACGCTCGCCGATCGGGCACTGATTGGCGCAATAGTAATTGCACAACCCAGGGTCCCTGTACTTGTCGGCCATCAGCAGAACATCTTCCGGATCAGGTATCGCGATCTTTTCGTTCTCGATCTTCTCCAGGTGGTCGGGAGTGATGGCGCCCAGCAGCTCACTGGCCTTCTCCCTGCTCAAACCCAGCTCCTCGCGGCGCTTCAGATATACGTTCTTATTTTCTTTGACTGACATTCTTCCCATAATCGACTCCTCAGGCTCTTTTTGCTTTTCTGATCAATATGACCGCTCCCCTTACGTTCAAACCTATTATCTTTCGATTATTATATCATATTTTCAGCAGCAATTATACCAGGGAGAAATATACAACTAAAATCACCTGGTATCATCCAAATAAAATCCCGGGCCGAAAGATTTTCAGGCTTCTTGTCTGCACTGGGCGCCAGCAAGAAGGTGATGTGTTCAAGCTTTTGCCCGAAATACCGCTCCGGCGAATAATGATCGGCCGCGCTCAGCATTATTACATATATAAAGATACCGAATCTCCTTTCTGCAGAGATTCGGCATCGATTATCTGTTCAACCTTGCTTTTACTGTAAGCGTTATGCAATTACTATTTCCTGATCAGTTGGAATTATTTGGCTACAGCTTTTACCTTTATCCACTTTCCATAATACACTTTGTCGCCGACCTGCTTGTACGGACGAACCTTGTAGTAATAAGCTTTGCCTTTTTTCAGCCCCTTCATGTTGGTATATGTCGTGTTTTTTGTTGTTGCCAGCTTGGAATAACCGCTGGATTTCTTTGTTGACTTGTAGATCTGATAACCGTTGACATAAAGTTTTGCTTTGTTCCATGAAAGTTTTACCTTGGATTTTGACACTGCTGCCTTAAGTTTGGAAACCTTGAGCGCCTGCACCTGTGACTTTGTAGGCTCAGACTTTATCATCGTGATAAGGCCCTTTGCAACTCCCTTGACCATAATATCCTGGTCAGCAGGAGCCTTGTCTACCATCTGCGCGCTTGAGCTGGTTACAAACTGCAGTCCCTCGGTATCGGCCCATGAACGGTACTGCTTGGTAGTGCTGTCCATGACCTTGAGTTTGGCAGGGTCCACCCCGGCTGCCTGCAGAATTTTTACTGCTTCATCGTGAGTGTAATATACTGTCTTGGTTGCCGGCAAAGTGTTGTTCCACATGCATCCGGCGTCAGAAGTAAAGTCACGGTTCGGATTATATGCCGAATCTGAGCTGGAGCCGCCGCTGTATACTTCAACGGTATACGAATGGATGCCGAACTTCCCGTAAGTATAATCTATCAGCTCAGAATAAGTCTGATAATCAGCATACGATGATTTGTAGTAGAAGTTTCTCTGAGTACCGGCCGCGATGGTCTTGGCCATGGTACCGGCAGTTTTGTTCATGAAAGCGATATCTTCCATATTGTCAAGGTCTTTGTATGCAGGTCTCCAGCACCACGGATAAAGTACGCACTGTATTCCGGTGTGCAGCGTGACCATGCATGAAATGTCAGAATTGGCTTTGAAGAAGTTCTGTACAGCTTTTGTCTCCACCTCCGACGCGGCCGAAGGTCCTTCTGTATCCATTGTACCGTCTTCTCCCCACATGTAGTCAAAGTTTCTGTTCAGGTCTATGCCACTTGATTTAACGTCATTGGCCAGGATTCCATCTCCGTTGGCATCATTACTTTCTCTGCCGCATACTCCGGTGACTTTGTTCGAACTGTCTACCGCAGAAACATTCGCAATGTATCCATCACCGTTGATGTCTTTATAAGTGTCATTGAATGCAACACCATCGCCATCATGATCTACCGGTTTCAGGTTAGGGCGGGTATTATAAACAAATGACTGAGTGTAGCCGTCCGGATTTATTACTGGAATCACATATACAACATACTTCTTCAGCATATTCTTAACTGACGCGTTGCCTGAATTCTCAAGCAGATACCATATCGAGTACATTGCACATGAAGCTGACTCGCGCTCACCACCATGAATGTTTCCTACGATCGCGGTCTTGGTCTTATTCGCGTTCGGAACTGATTCATCAGTAATTTTCATACACCACATTGTACGTTTTTCATTGGTGGTTCCCACTGAATATAATTTGCTGAATTTAGGATAGGCTTTATTCAGTTTTTTGAGCTGGGACTCTAACTGATCATAGGTGTATCTGAGGTTCCAGTCAACGGAAACCTTAGCTTTTCCACCATTCGTTGAAGTAACGACTTTCGACGCGGCAAAAATACTACCCGTCGAGAAAGACATGGTGATCGTCATGGTCACTGCCACAATGATCACCGCCAATCGTCTAGAGTGTTTTTTCATAACTAACCTCCTCCAATTAACAACGCAATTAATTGTTATACGGTTAATTACATAACGCTTGTTTATCTCATTATATCATTAATGGATTAAATAATAAAACATAAACGTGATAATAACTACAAAATAATAGTCTTGCAATGCTCCTTTTTTAACAAACAAAAACCATACTTCAGAAACTTGTCTTAATTAAGCACTTTATACCTGAATATCGATTTCAACTCTATCATTCCGCCAGTATTCCTTTGTTGACGCTGATATTGGCCCAGTCCAGGTCTATGACCGGATCATCCTTATACTCGTCGTTCCACTGCCGTACCTTTTCCTCGATTTCAGCATACATGCCAGCGGGTACGGTGACTGTTCCTATCACCTGTCCCTCATTCATGAAATACAGAATGCCTGCTTCATCGCCCTGGTCGTCATACAGGAGCTCCTCAAATTCACGGTCAGGCATTTTCTCCTTGAAGCTGACAAAGTAGAACAGCTTGATGAGTTCTATCACTCTGTCATCCCTGCCGGCGTCAAATATCTTGATCTTCTCGCGCAGACTGTTCTGGGTATTGACTATCCTGATCGAATATCCAGTCAGCCCCGACATGGCCTCTGCCAGCTCGCCCTCGCCTTTTTCAAAGGCTTCTCTGGCCTCTTCCACCTCAGTTTCCTTAACCAGATAAATCATCAGCCGATCTTCCATCTGATGATACAGACACGGGTAAACAATATAAGCCTCATGACCGCAGTCAGGACATTTAAACAAAAATACCGTCCCGTCCAGCACCCTTTCCTTCAGGTCCGGATCCAGCTCCGTATTGATGCTGCCATAAATCTCAAAATCACTTTCCTTGCCGCACTTCGGGCATCTGATCTTTCTTGTATCCTTTATTGTCATTTTTTGTTTCCCTCCCAGGTTCCAAACGAATATGTTTATTATATACCCGCGGATGTACCGTGTAAAGGAAGCAAATTCACTACATTATGAAACTACTATCTCTCTTATATCCATTATCATTATAACAGGGAACGCGATGATGCCCGCTAAAAAAGAAAGCGCAAATTTGATCACCAGACCATATATCGAAAATGTCACAGGCACTATTTTGCTCAGAAGATGCCACCCCGCAGGGACTCCAAGTCCGATCCAGAAATTCAGATAGGTCACGCCCGGCCCGCTGACTTCATTACAAAATGCAACAAACAGACATCCGCAGATAATTCCTAAAACTACATCCTTAACCAGCATCATTATGCTATCGCTTTTAGTATTCATTTTCTTCTCCTTTAATAACAATTGCATATGCAGACAACCCGTTTGCCTGCGTTCTACTACATAGTGGCTATTAAAATCAAAAAGGTTCAAAGGAAAAAAGATTTTTTTTAAAAAACAGGCCCGTTTAATGACCCTTGTCTTATCGTTATTGCAAAAACAGCCGAATCATGATAATATTCAATGATAATTGGGTGAGCACCTACCAGCAGTCAGGCTATTGTTCTGACTGTTTTTCATTCATATCAAAAAAACGGAGGTAAATCATGGATATACGTATGCTTGAGTATTTTCTTACGGTCGCAGAGTGTGAAAGCGTCAGTGAGGCGGCAAAGAAGCTCTTCATTGCCCAGTCCACGCTGAGTCACCAGATCATTCAGCTGGAGGATGAACTGGGAGTAACACTTTTTGAACCCGGAGTAAGAAAGATGGTGTTGTCTGAAGAGGGTCTTTTGTTCGAGCGCAGAGCAGAGGAAATGCTTTCCCTTGCCGACAAAGCAAAGCGCGAATTAAACGAAAAAAACGGCCTGGTCAGCGGCAGAGTTGCCATCGGATGCGATGTTCCTTCTGCGAACAAAACCTTGTCAGCTTTGCTCGGGACCTTCAGCATGGCAAATCCGCTTGCATCATATGGGCTTTATTGCGCGGATCCCAAATTGGTAAGGGAATCCCTTGGCAGCGGCCTTACAGACATAGCCCTGCTTAGCGGCAAATGCAAAAGTGACGGCCTGGCTTCTGTTCCGGTCATGAACAAAGAAGGGGCCGTTGTGATTCTGAAAAGCGGTGACGCGCTATTAGATAAGAAATCAGTATCGCCTTCGGATCTGGCCGCCAGACCTCTGATAATGCCGGGCCAGCCGAATCTGGCTGCAAATATCCGCGCCTGGCTCGGCGAATATTACGATGAATCTTTTGTTAAAGCAGAGACCAATATGAATGAATCCGTCCCTTTGCTGGTGCAGGCCGGGCTCGGTTACGGATTTTTGTCTGAAAGTCTGGCAGCGCTGTTAAAAACCAATCCTGCATCATGCCGACCTCTGACCGGATATGCCGGAGACTCGCAGGCTTTTTACTGGAAAAAAGACCGGGCAATGAGTACGACACTGATAAAATTCGTCGAACATCTGAAGCTGTACTATGCTGACTCCACAGATTAATATCGTGATTTTCGATACTGTAACGCCAGTATCATCAATATGGCAGCTGCAGCAGATATCCTTGGAAACGTATTCGGGTTCCAATATAATAGATTTATGGTCAATACCATTCAATAAATTCATTATTAACAACCCATAATGTTGATAAGTAAATACGTGAACTGTAGCCGGGGGCCGCTGAAAATGCGGCTCTCGACTGCGTTCTTTACTGGAAAGGAAGTGCAGCATGAGTTATTTCTGGCCTATACTGGTCGTTATCGGAGCAAACACCGTATATAACATCTGTGCAAAATTCACGCCTGGCGGCGTAAACGCCTTTGCGTCGCTCTTTGTTACCTACTGCGTGGCAGCAGCGACCGTGCTGGCACTGTTTTTTTTAACGTCACCGCAGAAAAACCTGATCACAGCGCTGTCCCAGGCAAACTGGACCGCTGTAGTTTTCGGGTTCTCTCTGGTTGCTCTGGAATTCGGCTACATATTCATCTATCGCGTAGGCTGGAACGTAAGTATCGGCTCCCTCGTCGCCAATATAGGCCTGGCGTGCATCCTGCTGGTCATCGGCATAGTCATCTTTAAAGAATCGATAAATACCACCAAGGTCATCGGCATGCTGACATGCATCATCGGCCTTATCCTGATCAACAAATAGCTGCATGTGCAGATTCTGCAGGGAACTTTTGTCCAGGACCATTACAATACCCGATATTCTGGAATACCAGGCCGTGATCACAGCCAACGCCATCTTCGGAGTCATACAGCACTGGCTCACCACCGGCAAGAAGCTCTCTCCTGAAGAGCTGGCCAGAGTACTTTCATGCCTGAAATTTATGCCTTGATCAGAACAGCGACCGGACTATATCCGCAAAAACTCTGACCGCCGTCTCCGGTTTTATTTCTCTTTGGACTTGACAGAACAATAGTTAATGCTATAATTAAGTTACTTAATTATAGTGTTAACTATTTTCTTTGGAAAATAATAAAGGTCATGGAGGCATATCACATGAAGTACGATTTCACCAGTATAATGGACAGACACGGAAAAGATTCCATAGCAGTAGACGTAGAGACGGATGTATTCGGCATCGCCCCGGCGGGAACGACAAAGGCAGGCTTCGACAGGATCCCGATGTGGGTGGCGGACATGAATTTTCCGACGGTACCTACTATCATCAGCGAGCTCACGGAAAGAGTGCAGCATCCGGCCTTCGGATATTTCGCACCGACAGACGAATATTTCGATGAGATCATCAAATGGCACGAGGTCCATAACCACGTCACCGGTCTCACCAGAGAATGTATAGGCTACGAGAACGGAGTGATCGGCGGACTTATGAGCGCGCTGCGAGTGCTCTGCGCTCCGGGTGAAAAAATACTTCTCCACTCCCCGACCTATGTCGGCTTCACGTCGAGCATAAAAGGCTATGGCTACGATATAGTGCTCAGCCCGCTCAAGCTCGACGAGGGCGGCATCTACCGTATGGATTACGAGGACATGGACAGGAAACTTAAAGAGGACAATATCCACACGGCCGTATTCTGCTCACCTCACAACCCGACAGGCAGAGTATGGGAAAAGTGGGAGATAGAAAAGGCGATGGAAGTCTACAAGGCCAACGACGTCTTCGTGGTCTCCGACGAGATATGGTCTGATCTCACACTCTTCGGTAATCAGCACATTCCTACCCAGTCAGTGTCGGAAGATGCGAGGAGCCGGACGATAGCGCTCTACGCGCCTTCCAAGACATTCAACCTGGCGGGGCTGATCGGCAGCTACCATATCATCTACAACAAATATCTGCGCGACCGCGTTGAAAGAGAAGGCGAACTGACCTGCTACAACGAAATGAACGTGCTGTCGATGCACGCGCTTATCGGAGCGTACAAGCCTGAAGGATATGAGTGGCTGGACGAACTGCGTCAGGTGCTGGGGGAAAACGTTACATACGCATGCGATTTCATCGAACAGCACTTCAAGGGCGTGAAATTCTCCAGGCCTCAGGGCACATACATGCTGTTCATCGACTGCGAGGAATGGTGCCGTGATCACGGCAAAACGCTGGATGAGCTGCAGCTCGCAGGAGTGGAGGTCGGAGTTATGTGGATGGACGGCCGTCAGTTCCACGGCGACTATGCGATCAGGATGAATCTCGCGCTGCCTCATTCGAGAATAGTGGAAGCTTTCGACAGACTTGATAAATATGTATTTTAACGGAGCAACGATATGAGTAAAAAGAGAGACGAAATATTTGGAGAGCTGATGGGTCAGATCGACGAATCATATGAACTGATGTCGGATTACGACGCAATACCGCACAATTATAGCGGAAACGAATATCTGTATCAGTCCGAGTCGCAGATCATACACGTAGTCGGCGATCACCCGGGCATTACTGCCAGAGAGCTTTCCGACCTTATCAGAAAGACGCCCAGCTTCTGCTCGCAGAACATAAAAAAACTCAGGGCGAAGGGATATATTGAACAGATCAAAAATAAAAACAACGCACGCGAATACTTTCTGCACCTTTCAGAAAAAGGCAGGGAAATGTATGCAGAGCACATGGACTTCGAACAGAGATGTCTCGACCGCACTTTCGAGAACCTGGGAGGATTTTCCGATGATGATCTAAGTAAGTTCATAGAGATCCAGAAGAAGATCAACGAGACCTTCATACTGGACGTCGATGAGAGCAGAAAAAAAATCAGAAACTGGTAACCTAAAAGAAAAGCCCTGACGAGTACTGAACCCGTCAGGGCTTTATCTGTAATATGAACGGTACTATGGTCTTAGTGCCGTTATTGGTATTACATAGACGCCATCTTCCCGCCTGTATGCAGCATTGCTCATTCCGCAAATAACACAGCAGACTTTCGGCTCCTTACCACCATCGTCGTGGATTGCTTTTTTTATTTCCAGAAGATTCCCTGCTGCACCATCGATTTGATTAGCACCCAGTTTGATCTCAAATGCAACCCACTCACCATCCGGCAGTTCCAATACCGCATCTATCTCTTTTCCTGAATAGTCCTGATAATGATACAAAGTGGCACCAAAGCTATCACCATATACCCTCAGATCTCTTTCGCAAAGAGCCTCAAACAAAAATCCCAGCGTTTCCAGATCGTGAAGCAGCATATCCTTTGTTGCCCCCAAAAGTGTGCACGCAAGTGACGGATCCGCAAGATGACGTTTTTCTGCCTGCTTGACTCTCACAGATGAACGTAATTTTGCGGCAAACGGCTTCTGATCATCCAGTAAAAACATCCTGTCGAACAGATCCAGATAGCTTTTTACCGTATCTCTGTCTATATTCTCAGAATCCGTATCTTTAATATCCTTTACCAGGGTGCTGTTGCTGGCTGTCGTAGATTCGTTTCTCGCCAGTGAACGCAGCAGCAAATGCAATTTCCGCTTATTTCTCTGTACTCCGTCGATTCTGTACACGTCATCCTCAATGACTGCATTGATATATTGTCCAGGTATTTTAGCTGCAATATCTATCGGCAGATCCTGGCTTTCAGGCCAACCGCCCCGAATAATAGAATCAATTATACCGGTCAGGCTGACCTCACCGGTGAGCACTGTCCCGATATAACCATCGCAAAGCTCTCTGAGCGAAACGGATCCACTTGATTTTCCGGATTCGAACAATGTCATGGGACGCATCCTCAGTCTGGCGATCCTGCCTGCTCCACTGTGAAGGATGCCCTTCCTCTGCGGTGTTGATGAACCTGTGATGATGAACTGGCCTTTTTCACCTCTTTTATCAACCTCGTATCTTATTGCATCCCAAATAGAAGGAACCTCCTGCCACTCATCGATAAGTCTCGGTGTATCGCCCGGTAAAATCGCCGATACAGAAAGCTCCGCCAGGTTTCTGTTAGCGAAATTGCTTTCCGGATCACCAACCAGGAACTCACTGTTTGCATGATATCTGGAGGTCCATGTTTTACCGCACCATTTAGGGCCCTCAATGCACAATGCGCCCATCGCCTGTAAATATGTTTCTATCTCTTCGTCAACTACTCTATGCTTATAACCTTTAATATCCATGGGTATCCACCTCATTTCATACACAGAATAGCTCATTCCGCAATATTTGTCAATCTCATTCCGTAATATTTTAGGTTCTCATTCCGCAATATTTTGGATTTTCATTCCGCAATATTTTGTTCGACGGATCATAAAACTCCGAAATGCTCCAGCAGTATCTTGATTCCCAGCATTATCAGAATTAGTCCGCCGATGAATTCCGCCTTGGACTTGTACCTGATGCCGAAGAGGTTGCCGACCTTGACGCCGACAAAGGAAAAGCCAAATGTGGTTATGCCTATGATCACTGCCGCCAGCAGGGCGTTCATCAGTGCAGTCGATGCTATGATGCTGACCGGTACCATGGCAAAGGTGATGCCTACCGCCAGTGCGTCGATGCTGGTTGCAACGGCCATGAGGAACATGGTCCTGATGTCAAGACCGGCCTCGGCCTTTTCCTCTTCTTTAGAAAGGGCCTCACGGATCATGTTGAAGCCGATGAGGGCCAGCAGTATGAATGCCACCCACGGTGCAATGGCATCTATGTATTTTTCAAAGCGCGATCCCAGCAGGTAGCCGATGATCGGCATCAGCGCCTGAAATCCGCCAAACCAGATGCCGCAGATCACACAGCCTTTGATGCTGGCTTTAGGCATTGCAAGCCCTTTGCAGATCGATACCGCAAAGGCATCCATGGATAAGCCGACCGCCAAAAGTAATAGTTCGATTATTCCCATTTGATTCTCCGTCCTTATATAAAAAATAATAGCAGGTACATCGCTGTACCTGCGTAAATCTCATTTCAAGACGCACATACAGCAAAGCCGTTATGTGAGTCTCATCAATTAAGGCATACCAGTCTTTCGACAGTCTGTTGATATACCGCGCCTGACGCGCCGATTACTCCCTCAAACATGATGATAATATATCACAGATTTAGATCACTTTCAAGAAGAAAATTCTATTTCAGCAGTTCCGTTACCATTGCCGGTATCTGGGCATAGGCATCCTGACTGGAACCGTTGATTATGGAATATTCGTCACCATGGAACTTATCAAGTTCCCAGTCCATATACCCTACCCAGTTGACATTTCCTTTTACTAGCTTCTTCATTTTGGTCTCCTTTTATATAATATCCACCAGCAGATCGAGATCCACAGCCTCACCATATAATGATCTGAATTCATCCCATCCGATCCTGTGCTTCAGATAACTCTCCAGCAGTTCCTGTGCCGGAGCAAAATCCGTGTCATGTATATAGGCGGCGCCAGCTACCTTCCCTGAAAGATACTCAAGATCCTTCTGCTTCGTAAAACCGCACAGCTGATTGGTGTTGCGTCTGCGCACATCCAGCACCAGCTCCGTTTTGTTCCTGATCAGCGTCTCGAAAAAATCCTGCGCCGAGGTCTCGCAGGAGCTCAGCGAGTAAATTCTGTTATCCATGGTCTATCGCCCCCTTATCATCAATGTTATCCCCGCGGCCGGGAAATGTATGTTGCATTTACAACAAAATGTGATTTTTTGCAAAACAAAAGGACGCCGCAGCGCCCTTTACCAGCTTATGCCTATATCATCTTTCCCATCTCATATGCTTTTGCAAGAGCCGGATGGCCTTCCGCCTCGCCCGAGGCGTCGACTCCGCCCACATGGATCGTTCCCGCCAGATGAGCCTTAGGATAACAGGCGATCCAGCCGCCAAGACCATTGCGGGCTCCGTCTGCAGCACTTTCATCATCTTCGGCAGACGAGGTCAGAAGATATATGTCACGGAAACTGTAATCCGTTGGATACAGGCTGTTGCATCGATCGATCAGGGTCTTCATCTGTCCGCTCATCTCATAATAGTAGATCGGGGTCGCGTAGGCGATCACATCAGCATCTTTCATTTTTTCAGCGATCCAGAGGGCGTCATCATCGATGACACAGTGTCCCGACTCCTGGCAGGCCAGACAGCCCCTGCAAAAGGCGATTTTTTTGTTCCTCAAAGATATCTTTTCAACCTTGTTGCCGGATGCCTCTGCACCCTTTATGAACTGCTCCGCCAGCATGTCGGAATTGCTGCCGCTTCGTAGACTTGTTGATATAACCAGTACTTTCTTCATTATTTCACCTCCGAAGACGGACATTTCCGTCTCCTTTTCTTTACTGCCATTATGATATACCGCCAATCATGGAATTACAAATATCGAATTTTAATTTCACGTTATCATATATTTTGATATCTTTCCGTGATACACTTGAACAAAAAGTCAGCAGGAGGTTTTTCACGGAAATATATGTACCCAGGAATTTTCTGGAAATTGCAGGAGAAGTAGCATGACTGCCACGTCCGCCTGGCGCTCTGTAAAATGCAAAACCCCGACCTCAGTTACCTGAAATCAGGGTAATGTACAGACATTTCCAATCGGTTATTAAGGAATTGACCGGAAGATCTGACTAACTATTTGGATGGAATCACACCTTTATCTTCAAGAGATTTGATGTATTCTCCGATTTTTTCAAGTCCGGCTTTGAAATAATCCACATCTCCAAAACCGTATCCGACTCTGAAGCTGTGTTCCTGTTCAAAGCACATGCCATGGCAGACCAGCGCTCCCGTTGCATCGTATAATCCCCGGGCAAATTCTTCTGCCGGTATATCAAAGTCATAGTAAATAAACGATGTGGAGCTGCTGCTGTCGCATGCGGCCTTCATATGCGGCTGAGTTTCCAGCCATTTATACAGTGCCTGTCTCGCCTCAGTGACGATGGCCAGGTTGCGCCTATAGAAGACATCCTTGTTTTCCAGTATCATGGCTGCGATCAGTTCATTGATCGGCCCCTCGCAGATACTGTTGTAAGACCGCAGATTCATCAGCGCGTCCTTCAGTTCCATATCTCTGGTAACTATCCAGCCCACCCTGGTGCCGGCACTTGAGAATACCTTGCTGGTGCTGCTGGTGCAGATACCCTTCTCATAGATATCACAGATGGAATACATGTATTCATCGCTCAGGCCTCTGTAGATCTCGTCACAGACCACATATGCTCCCACGCCTCTTGCGATGTCGACAAGCTCCTCAAGCTCCTCTTTGTTCAGGGTATAGCCCGTCGGGTTGTTGGGGTTGGCCAGATTTATCATCTTGGTGTTTTCGTCCACCATGGCACGGATCTTATCAAAATCGATGGCGTAATCGGACGCTTCATCGCAGGTGAAATACCTGACTTCAACGCCCATGGCTTCAGGTATAGAATAGTACTGCTGATAATTCGGCAGTATGCTGACCACGTTGTCGCCCTTGTCGCAGAGAGTATAGCATACGATGGAATTGGCGCCTGTTCCTCCATGAACACACAGCACCATTTCAGGATCCACAGCATCCGTATAAAGTCCGGCGATGGCCTCCTTCAGCCTTGGCATACCCATGAAATATCCATAATGAAGGCTCATATTATCCAGCTCGTTATAGAATTTCTCTCTGTCAGCTCCGGTCAGTCTAAGCATTTCATTTACGGTGACCGGTTTGCAGCAGCTTGATCCCAGATTGAATTTTGCCTTGTCGTCCAATGGGTTTAACCAGTATTCCACTTTAAATTTATCGATATTCATCAGTCTTCCTCCTATATTTCTGCAGTTATTCCAATATTCTTTTTCTGTGCCAGCTCTATGGCGCGTTTTCCTGTTACAAGATCCAGCAGGGCTATCCCTGTGGCATCAAATATGGTGATTTCATCATCACTTTGTCTGCCCTTTATCTGATTGGTCAGTACCTGACCGATCTCACCGGCAATTTCAGACTCTTTGATAACGCCTGACTTTACAGGCAGTTCCATCTCACCCACGCGGATGCACTGCGGCAGGTCATCGGCGAAAACTCTGGCGCCTCTGAAAATTTCAGGATCTATCTCCTCCTTGCCTTCCATATCCGCTCCTATGCAGCTGAAATGTGTCCCCGGCTTTACCCATTCTTTCTTTATCACCGGCTTGCGCGAAGGTGTTATGGTGATAACTATGTCACTATCTCCGACGCATTTTTCCATATCATCTGCCGCCATGAATTTCACCCTGTTGCCACAGCTGATGCCAAATTCCTGCTCCATTCTCAGCGGACAGTTTTCGGCAAATCTGACAGCATTGTCCGGAGCAAGCGGATCTGCGATGTAGACCTTCTTTATGGCCGGCACGGTGATCAGTGTGGCAGCTATCTGATAGGCTGCCTGATTGCCTGCCCCAAGGACGAACAAAGTCTCCGAGTTGTTTCTTGCCAGTGCCTGGGCACCTATGGCTCCTGCGGAACCGGTCCTCATGCAGGTTATATATGCCGCATCCATTACACCCATCGGCAGTCCCGTATTGGAGTCAAATATCATAAGCATACCGCTGAAGGCCGGCAGGCCATTTTCTTTGTTCCCCGGAAAATTATTCAGCATCTTCAGTCCATGCACATTTTCATCACCGAAAACGCCGCCTGATCTGATATCCATATTACCGGTCGTATTGCTGAATTCATATGATACCAGCGGCCATACCACCGTCTTTCCTTCTGCCTTCAAGGCATAAGCTGACTTTACACCTTCTATGACCTTCGGCAGTTCCAGTACCTGCTCCAGTTCATTTCTACCTAAAATTACTGCTTTCATTTTTACCTCCACTTCTTTTACCATTCCTTGAGGATAAAGATGTCCTCAGGTCTTAAATAGCTGCCTTTAAATACTATGGCGTCATCGCCGAATATGCCGCGTCTCACGCGAAGCTTTGAAAGCTCTTCTTTGTTGAAGCCGCTCAATCTCAAGCATGCATCAAATTTATCCGGATCATATGTCGTATGACCTTCTGCAAACCCATTCTCTGCTTTACCAAGTCCCAGAGTTTTATCCATTGATATGCTTCTCAGTCTCATATCATAAAGAGTATTGTGTTTTTTATCCAGATCGTCTTCACATGTGAACCCATATGACCATACAAGCTTTCCCATGAATTTCTCCAGCAGTCCGTAATCCGATTCATACCCTATCAGGCCCGTATTGAGTATCGACCCAATATTCGCAGGATTTGTATAATGTATCAGACCCTTCTGCAGTATTTCCTGCTGCTGTTTCTGGCTGAGATGCCAGATCGGCAAATGGCTTACTGCAGGTAATCCTGCTATTATTAATATTGCTATCGCTCCAATTATCATGTTTAACATTTCCGGCACCTCCCTTTTCTTTATACCTAAATTATAGGGGATTTGCAGACATGAAAACTTGTATAATTCAAGAATTAACAAGTGTCTTTTTTGAATATTTTACAAAAGACACTCATTTACTTTGTTATCACATTAATCTATAATATACATATCAGATTACGAAAGCGGGTGTTTTTATGGCATTGACAATCAACGACGCGCTGCTGCTGCCAAGCGTCAGGGATTTCAAACTGATTTCCGGGAAAGGCGGCCTGAACAGAAATATAGTAACGGCAGGTATTGCTGATTACGAATTCAGTTCCAATTTCGACAAGAATCTTATCTCGACCTTTGGTACTGACAGTTTTGTGATCTCCAGCCTTCTTTTTGCCAGGGACGACAGATCACTGATACTCCCGGCGATTAAAAAGCTTGCGGACTTCGGCGTATCATGCTTCGCATATAAAACCGTGCTTATGGACACTCTTCCGGATGAAGTCATAGAATATTCCAATGCTCACGATTTTCCTATTTTTTCTTTTAGTACAGATACGTATTTTGAAAACATCATTTATGAAATAATGGATGCCGTCCAGGCAGATGACCACCAGTATCTGACGGATGACAATATCAACAAAATGATAGCTTCCACTTTGTCCAAGCCGGAGCTGGAGAAAATATGCAAGGGCATATCCCTGAAATTCGGCACGTATGCTTCCGTGTTTTTCATTCAGTCTGTCTCTCACAACGGGCATCTGGATCTAAGCAGGATCAACCGCACTTATTATCTGAGTAAAACTATAAAGAACAAATGTATCCTCGCAAAATATGCTGACGGTTTCTTCCTGATAATCACATCACAATATAATACTCTGGACAAGCATATGATAATACTGCGTGAAATCCTGGAAGTACTGTCTATTGACATTGATTCTGTAAGCATCTCGTCAAGCAGCATTCATGTTCCTTTCGACGAGCTCGATAATGCATTCAGAGAAAGCTATCACTGTCATATTGCCTCTGTCGCTGCCGACAGACATTTCAGTTGCTACGACGATATCGCAGAATATAAATTTCTGATACCACTATGCGAGTCTAAAGATGTCAAATCATTTTCAGACGATTTTCTCGCGAGATTTATGGACAAAAAAGAATTTATGGAGACCGCGGAAGTCTATGTGGACAACGGCGGTGATCTAATGGCGACTGCATCTGCGATGAACTGCCACCAGAACACAATAAGATACCGGGTATCCAAAATAAAAGAGCTGACAGGCAAAACCAGCGTAAGTGAATATGAATTCTACAAAACACTTTCGCTGGCCATATCAATTGCCCGTATAAGACGTTATTATTCTACCGCAGAATAATGCTATATCAATTATTTTCCGGTATTGTCAAATGAATATTTGAATTTCTGATCGGAAACTCCTTTATCGATTTTTTTGAATTCATCTTTTACGAAGTCTTCGATTTCTTTGTCTGTGGCCAATCCTTTTAGTTTGGCTTTCATGGTATTTATCACCACAGCTTCATGGATATCTCTATCCTGCATATAATTCGCGGCGGCGACCTGATTAAATACCTTCTTTAGCATTTTCTCAATTTCCATAATATCATCCTTTCCGCCATAATAACTATGGCTTAATAATCCGAATCGTTATTGAACTGACTGTGTTTCACCTGTTCTTCCGGTCTTCCCTTCAGCCTTCCATTTCGCATCGCGAAGATCCATGTATTTTTCATCAACTATCTCATCCCAGAGGTCTGCATTTTCAATGCCACAGTCTTCTGGTTCAAATACGGGATCAAGTCCAAGTTTTCTCTGTCTTACATAATCATTGAACACCCTGATTGCTTTAGGGCTAAGGAAAATCAAAGCTATCAGATTGGCCCACGTCATAAGTCCTGTTCCAACATCAGCAATATTCCATGCCACTGTAGCAGTCCTTGAAGATGCAAAGAAGATAATTATTGTCTGAACTACCATTACTGCCATAACTATTTTTCTCACATTGGCCTGGTTCTTCATTTTCTTACACATATATGTCACGTTTGTATCTGCATAAAATGCAAATGACAACAAAGTTGTGAAAGCAAAGAAGAATACCGCGATTGCCAGGAACGCTGATCCAAGGCCCGGAATGAATGTATTGATTGCAGCCTGTGTATAACCTACTCCAGGATCTACACCTTTCAGATTCTCTACCAGAGCCTTTCCATTGGTGCCCATAACGTTAAAGCAATTAGTTGAAAGCAGCATTATAGCTGTAGCTGTACATACGAACAGTGTATCTACATATACTGAGAACGCCTGTGCAAGTCCCTGCTTAGCCGGGTGCGATACCTCAGCAGCAGCAGACGCGTGAGCTCCAGAGCCCATTCCGGCTTCATTTGAGTATATACCTCTGCGAACTCCCCACATTACTCCTTGTCCCCAAAGTGCTCCAAAGAAGGCATTGGTGTTAAAAGCACATCCAAAGATGAGTTTGAACATTGCTCCAATATGCATATAATTTACGCCCATGATTATAAGTGCAAGGATTATATAAGCTATTGCCATAACAGGAACTACATACTGAGCGAAATTGCCTATTCTCTTCATTCCGCCGAATACTACTAAAGCAAAACATAAGGCGATTCCTGCTCCTGCGATCTGTGGGTTCCATCCAAATGCGGTGTGTAATGAGTCTGCTATATTGAATGCCTGCACCGTTGGCCCAGTAATTCCAAAGGAGAATGTACCTAAAATGGCGAAAACAAAGGCAAAAACCGGACTCTTGAGTCCCTTTTCTATATAATATGCAGGGCCTCCTCTATACTCACCATTGAGCTTTGATTTATAAACCTGTGCCAGCGCACTTTCTGTAAATGCAGTTCCTGCGCCGATCAAAGCCATCATCCACATCCAGAATACTGCTCCCGGACCTCCAAAGTATATTGCTGTAGCTACGCCTGCAATATTTCCAATGCCGATTCTTCCGCCCAGTGCCATTGCGAATCCCTGAAATGATGAAATTCCAGAATCGCTGCTTGAGCCCTTCGTCAAATAATGGATCATTTCTGGTATACGAGTAAGTTGAGGTGCTCTCAATCTTATTGTCAGGTAAATACCTACACCAAATGCCAGCACTACCATAGGTATTGACCAGATATAGCCACTGACAAGGCCTGTTATAGTCTCCATATTTTTCTCCTTTCATTATTACATTCAATTATTATTCCAGATAACAATACTGATGCCTACCGTTTAAATACTTCTTCACCTCCAATATATGTTGCATCCACATTGATTTTATCTATATCCATTGGATCGATCGAAAAAATATCATCACTTAATTCGACAAAATCAGCCTGGTATCCGATGTCCAGCTTCCCCGAGTCGACAAAGCCGCATACCTCAGCAGCTTCTATCGTATAAAGAAGTATAGCCGTTGTAACATCAATACGCTCTTCTTCACCCATATCAGTACCGTCATAAGCTATCCTTGTAACTGCAGACTTGATATTGGAAAACGGATCAGATGGTATCGCCCATGAAGTCGCCGGCGCGTCTGTTGAGAGGCACAGTTTGATTCCGTTATTTAATATCCTGTTGTACGGATATATTTTCTTTGTTCTCTCAGCGCCAAGATTATTCAGGTAGGTTTCAATTTCGCAATATGCAAATATTGGCTGCGTCGCCATGGCAATTCTTCTTGAAGCGGCTTTCTTCAATGCTGTATCAGCAGGCTCCGTAATATGCTCTATTCTTATTCCCGGCACCTCATCCAGCATCCACTCCGGTTCATCGTATAACCTGTCAACCACCCTGTCTATTGCTCGTCCGCCCATAGCGTGTACTGCAATCTGGCAGTGATTCTCTTTTACAAATTTTATTGCACTTTCCATGCTTTCATCTGAATATACCGGCATTCCATATTCATCACCAGGGCCAAGGTACGGCTCATGCATCCATGCTGTTTTACCCGAAACGCTTCCATCACCTATGAGCTTCAATCCGCCCACATGTATCTGCTGATCCCTGGCCATCCTCTGTTTATCTATGTGAAAGTCCTTATTGTTTTCATAGAAATCCCACATATAATAAACTGTCACTTTTTGTTTAAATCCTTTACTGACTGCTGCAGTATATAAAAGATAGTTATCGTCATCCGAAGTGAGATTGCCCATATCCGCAACGCCTGCAATGCCTTGTGATGTAAGGAGATTTCCAAGGTCCACCACATTATTTATCTTATTATCCAGTGTTTCCGGCGGTAAGTATGGCGATATTAAATACTTGGCATTTTCTCGCAACACACCGGTTGGCTCTCCTGATTCATCGTGTTCGATTTCTCCGCCCTGAGGGTCGGGAGTATCTCTGGTTATTCCAGCTATTTTTAATGCCATACTGTTGACGCATCTTATATGCTCGCAGCTTCTGATCAGGTAAACCGGCGAATCCGAAGATCCCTTGTCAAGATCATATCTATTTGGAGATCTGTGTTCCGCAAGCTTGCCTTCATCATATCCCCAGCCAAGTATCCATTGCCCCTGACCCTGTTTTTTTCTTACTTCCGCAATTGCTTCAGCCAATTCTGCTATAGAATTTACTTTTGGCGGCAGACATGATATCTGTTTGCTGAAGTCAGCCAGTAAGGCAGGATGCATATGTGCGTCAATCAGGCCCGGGATCACACATTTACCCTTTAAATCGATCGTTTCATCGACAGCCTGGGGGATATCCCTCATGTCGCCGATCCATGTTATCTTCTTATTGCTTACAATCATTGCCTCGGCAAACAGTTTATCCCTGTTTGATGTGAAGATCTTACCATTGACAAATGCTTTTAAATTATTCATGCTGCTGCTCCTTGTTGATACGCCTGATCATTGGTAATATGTAATAAAGCCTATTACTTTCACCAATTATTTGAATAATTTAATTATATTTTCTAACAGTTCAATAATATTTGTACATTTGAAAAATTTACCGCCGCATTTTTTGAACATTTCACAAATCAGTATCTGCCGCTTACTGATTCAACGCATACTAGAAATCCGAATTGCTGAACGGTTTCTGCTCCGCACGGAACAAATAATCCAGATCGAATATTCTCTTTTCTTCGCTGACTTCAATAACTCCAAGCCTCGCTAAAGCGGATATCTGAGCACTTCCCATCAGAATCGATGTCAGATCCGCCAAACTGCATCTGACAGTAACGTCTGGTTTTTCCTCTGTTACCGACCATCTGCCATCCATTACTTTAATTGTTATCTTCTTTCTTTCAGCTGCCATTTCATCATGATAATCAAAACAAACCTTGATTTTTCCTTCCGGCATGCGCCTATAGGATGTACTGTCAACAAATTCTGCAGGATCCAATATCTTATGCATCACATTCAGCGCAACTGTATTTATCTGCAGCCCTCCGTATTCATAATAGTTTCCCGTGGTATCGGCAGCATTGTCGAATATATGATAGAAATCTTCTTCGCCGGTATAGAGGATCGTTCTCTGAGCCTGATCTGACTGAAGTCTGAGATATCCGAGCATTTCACGCAGAACATCCGCATTCAGATACGACATGTCTTTGATTTCCATGGCATTGAATGTATAGTTGGTTTCACTGTCACAAAGGAAATCTATAGACATATATCCTGACAGCTTCCCTTCCTCCATGTATCCGATCCATCTGGTGCTTCCGCCAAATTCAATGTTCCTGAGATCATCTTCAAACTTCGCCAGCTGTCCATGATTGATTTCAGCAAATTTTCGCTGACATTCGATAACGTTATTAAAGTCATTTTCGCCAAGTACGACCATATGTGAAATATCATTATGCTTCGGCAGATTAGCAGTGGGAACGCTGTGCTCCATGATCCTGCTCTGAAATCCATAGCCCATGCTTTTGTAAAAGCCCATATTAAACGGAAGAAGTAATGCTATATCCGCTCCCGATTCCCTTGTGTATTTTTCGAAATACTCAACGAGATCAAAGGCAGCACGCTTCTTCTTATGCAGATTATGCACCGCAACTGCACACAGACCTGTTGCCTTGCCAACTCTCCCAAAAAGTCCGATATTATAATCGATTATTTTCATAGTTGCTATAAGCTCACCGTTTTCAACAAGTCCAATAAAGTGGATGCTCTTATCATTACATATCGATTCGGTCACAACTTTTTTCTTGGCAGCACGACCCTCAACTGACCAGTCTCTGAACGCTGTATATGCACCTGTATAAATTTCCATATACCTGTCGATATACTTGTCCAGATTGTTCTCGTTGATCTCTACTATTACCCTGTTACTATTCATTTCATACCTCGCATTTCTTCTACTATTTAAGTGAGATTGCTTCTATCCTGTCAAAAGCTTCTTTAAGTTTGTCCATATTGACTGTACATGCAATTCTGATATATCCTTCTCCGCAGCTTCCGAATCCATTGCCGGGCAGCGTGAGTACATGTGCTTTCTCAAGTATCATGGCTGCTGTCTCCTCTGACGATGATCCGGTCGCTTTAATGTTAATGAACAGATAGAACGTACCCTTTGGGGGATATGTCACATGCATCCATGGAATTTTGTTTATTCTTTCTGCTGCATAAAATGTCCGCTTTCTGTACTCCTCGATCATCGCCGGCTGTATCTCCCTGCGATGCCGTAAAGCATGGAGCGCTGCCCTTTGTGATATTGACGGCGCCGTAAAGACGACGTTTTCGTTTATCTGCCTTATCACATCTATGATATAGTCTGGAGCGATGATATTTCCTACGCGCCAGCCTGTCATGGTAAAATTCTTGGAGAAGGAATTTATGATAATTGTCCTTTTCCGCATCCCCGCGATCGATGCAAATGGTACAAACTTCCTCTGATAGCTGAACGAAGTATAGATGTCATCAGCTATCACGAGCAAATCATATTTCTCCGCTATGACAGCGATCTTTTCCATGGTTTCCACAGTAAGGCAGTTGCCGGTAGGATTGCTGGGTGAATTGATCACCAGCGCCTTAGTCCTTTCGGTTATCAATGATTCCAGCCTGTCAGTATTGATCTGAAAATCCTCGTCCTCATATGTCCCCAGTTCCACAGGTACTCCTCTCGCCAGTTCCACCTGCTGCGGGTATGGCGTAAAGAAAGGTGCCTGCAGGATGACTTCATCTCCGTCATCAAGAATGGCCTCAAGCGCCAGATACATTCCCAGGCATCCCGATGCAGTCACAAATACCTCTTTGTCGTCCACTTCCATGCCATATTCTTCATCGTAATACCTGCATATCTCACTGCGAAGTTCAGGATCACCTCTAAAGTCCGTATATTTGGTGTGGCCGGCACGAGCATCTTCAAATGCCTTGCTGATGATAATTTCATCTGTGGTCAGATCCGGATCACCAAGGCTCAGATTGATACAGTCGCGGTATTTTTTCGCAGCTTCATCTGACGCTCCCATGGCAGTGGTTCTGTCCTTCCAGTATCTTTTAGCGATGTATTTGTTCTTCATCAAGTGCACCTCCCGAAATCATATTTCCTTTAAAAACTCTGCGAACAGATCCAGCCCTTCCTGCAGAAGCTTTGAATCAAAGGCATATCCTATCCTGACGGCGCCTTCCATCTCAAAGCATGAGCCCGGAGTAAAGAGTACGCCCTTTTCCCTGAGCAGTTTTACGCAAAGATCATAGGATGACATATCCTTATCATAATATACGAGGGCTGTCGTTCCCGCGACAGGCTTGAGATAGCGGACTTCCGGAGTCTCCCTGACCCACTTGTCCAGAACTTCTCTGTTCTTCACCAGTATCGCTCTGTTGCGGTCGTATATTTTTTCTTTGTTGGCCAGCGCCAGTGCCGCCAGCCTGTCATCGATAACACCGCAGCTTATAGTATCGTAATCCCTTCTCTCGTGGACCTGATGGATGACCTCCATATCCTTTGTTACGATCCATCCCATCCGCAGGCCTGCAAGCGAAAATGTCTTGGACATGCTGCCGACCGAGATGCCTTTGTCGTAGATGTCAACTATCGACGGCATATAGCTTCCATCCTCCGATATCCCGCGGTACACCTCATCCGACAAAACATAAGCATCCACGCTTTTGGCTATTTCAACGATCTGCTTCATGATCTCAGTCGGTATCCACGACCCGGTCGGATTGTTGGGATTATTGATGGTTATCATACGCGTATCCGCATCGACCAGACGCTTCAGCTCCTCGATATCAGGCAGATAGTCGTTCTCCAGGGTCAGCTTCAAAACCCTGACCTCCGCGCCTATCGACTCAGGTATCGAATAGTGCTGCTGATAGGTCGGCATCACCGAAACCATATTATCTCCGCTGCTGATCAGCGTCGTGATTATCTGGTTGTTGGCTCCAACTGCGCCATGTGTCGGCACGACGTTTTCCGGGCTGATGTCCTGATAGAGCCCTGCCACTCCTGCCAGAAACTCAGGCGATCCGAAGATGTGGCTGTATGTCATTCTGGTATCCGCCAGCCTGCTCATGTATCCATCCGCATCTTCCCCTGCCATTTCCAGCAGCTCCCTTATGGTCAGAGAATCTATACAGGTTTCAGCCAGATTATACCGCGCATCATCCTCATACTCGTTCATCCATCTTTCGACCTTAAAAGTTCTTATTTTCATATCATTTTCCTTTCAATTAAGTATTTCCTTTTTATACCTCAATTATACCGATTGGCCGCTTCCTGAAATTTGTATATCTCAAAATAAATCGAATGGCTTTTTTGAATATCTCACAAACCGGGAGTTGGCGGTTGGCACCTTGCGCATGGCAGTCCGTCTCAGCACCTTGCCATTTATCCAGATGTTTGATATATTCGATCCGGTTTCTGGCATCGCCTTTTATTTTTCGATTCCATACGGAATCAGGTTTTTTTACCCGATGCCAGAAACCAGACCGTCCTTATCATCTTTTATTTTCTGGCATCGCCTTTTATTTTTCGATTCCATACGGAATCAGGTTTTTTTACTCGATGCCAGAAACCAGACCGTCCTTATCAGCTTTTATTTTCTGGCATCGCCTTTTATTTTTCGATTCCATACGGAATCAGGTTTTTTTACCCGATGCCAGAAACCAGACCGTCCTTATCAGCTTTTATTTTCTGGCATCGCCTTTTATTTTTCGATTCCATACGGAATCAGATTTTTTTACCCGATGCCAGAAACCAGACCGTCCACGAGCCCCCTGTCCAGCTCCAATCACCCGATCACAACCGACAAACATTCGAATCCGTCCCGGTCAGAGCCGCATTCGAAGGAGCAGCTACAGTCACAGCCAAGGCGAGCAACATGAACAGCTAAATGCGTCCGCACTGTCTGAAGTCGAAAATTCAATAAAAAAACCGGTGGGATGCTCAGGTTTACCTGAAAGCATCCCACCGGGGTTTTATTGAAGCAGATCTCGTAAGAGAGCTGCAGCTATTTTCGACAAGTTTGCGGCGCATTCTGCTCATGGCGAGCCGCGGCGAGCTGACTGCCTGCGTACGAGGACGGCTGCGATGGCCGGGCCGGATTCAGATCGTCCTATGATTGTGATGATGTGCGACCCCAGGGCCGATATGAGAATGTTCGTGCTCGTGAGTCAGCGTCTCCTTTTCGATCACGCCGTTGTGCAGATGATAGATCGTGTGAGTATGGATATGGCTGTGCCTGTACTGCATGGTATCGTTGATGGCAACCAGAGAACCGGCGATCATGACTATCAGCCCTGCCGTGTAGCGGCGTGACAGACTTTCATTCAGCAGCAGGAAGGAAAGCAGCGCTCCTATGAACGGCGCCAGGGCATAAAAAGCGCTGGTCTTGGCCGCACCGATGACCTCCTGAGCCCGGATATAAGTGAAAATGCTCAGCCCATATGCCACAAAACCCAGCGCCAGTATCATCCCGATCACAGCCAGAGACGGGATATTCTCTCCGATTATCAGCGCAATTATCAACGCTCCGGTACCGGAAAACAGGCCCTTCAGCGTAACGATCTCATAGGTGCTTTTCGAGGAGATCATCCTCGTGCAGTTGTTTTCGAAGCCCCAGCATACTGAGGCGCCGATGACCATAATGGAGCCTGAAGAGAAGTTGATGCTGTCTGCCCCTTCGAAGGACAAAATCAGACTGGACAGTGTTATCAGGACCAGCGCGCCCCACATTTTCAGAGAAATCTTTTCCCGGAAAATGATGAAGGCGATCACGGCAGTGGCGACGATCTCGAAGTTGTTCAGAAGGGCGGCATTGGCTGCCGTCGTCCTTTCGACTCCGTTCATCAGCAGTATTGGCGCTATGATGTCCAGTGCAATCATCCCTATGGTATACGGCAGGTCCGAGCGGCTCAGTTTCTCCTGGCTGCCTTCTCCTCCCCGGTGAGCAAAATAAATAATGCCTATACCGATGCCTGCTCCAAGGTACAAAAATGCAGCCAGCATTGTCGGTCCGGTATGGGCCAGCAACAGCTTGGACAAAGGTGTACTTACGGCATAGAACACTGCCGCCATGACAGCCATCAGTATGGCATTCAATTGTTTCTTTTTCATTATTTCCCAGCTTTACAGATCATGTCCCGACGATTTTATATCAAGTACCGGAGTGCCGTCGAACATATCCACTCCGCGGAAGTGGATCTCCAGTCCTTCAATTTTTATTATAGTTATCTTTGAGAGTCCGATAGGATTTGGGCGGGCCGGCGCATGTGTTGAAAACAGTCCGGTCATTTTGCCGTTCCCGTGCATCGGCACAGTCTGCCGCACTTCACCTGCTCTGTCGAACCAGAAGAACACCAGATACTCTTCACCGACCTTCATGTCGGCCATGGCCTCACGGTATTCATCGCAGATCTCCAGGACCGCTTCCGCCTCCGGCTGCTCCATCCTGTTTTTAGGAGTATCCTCTCTGCCGGTAAACGGCGACCTGATATAGCCGATCGGACGGCAGGTCAGCACCTTTTCATTCATTTCAGCGCACATTCTTTGTACCTCCATGTTGGATTTTATAAATCGATTCCAGCAGCGACAACCCGGTTCGGGTCTTGAATATCTTCTGCCTGGCCCTGCTTATATTGTCAGGTGAGAATCCGCTTTCATCGGCGTTCACCAGGTAATCTGCTTCCAGCATGATCTGATAGTCCGGCCCATCTACATCAGTGTATGTATGGTGATGGCCTACCAGGAACAAAACCCGGCTCAGCACATCATCAGGCAAAGCTTTGTCCTGCAGAAAGCTTTCCGCCAGAGCCGGACCCTCTTCCTCCTGGTGCCTCCCATCAGTATTGCCGTATTTGCTGCGGCAGAGAGGGCAGGCTATATCGTGAACCAGTGCTGCAACCTCCAGGGTCAGCTGATCCTTGTCACTCAGGCCCTCGCCTTCCCCGATTATCCTTGCGTAGGCAAAGACTTTCAGGAAATGGCAGATATCATGCAGATTCCCATCAGAAAAAACAATCATTGATTTTGCGATTTCAGAACTCGTCATCTGTTCATTCTCCTTTTTTTCATCTTACCACATTTCCGTCGCTGACAAAAGGGAATTTATTTCCTGCCGCCGCGTCTCTTAAAATCCTCATTGAGGGATTTGTTCCAGTCACTGTTATCCATGGATTTTTTCACCATTTCCAGAGATTCTGCAGCCATGACGGTGCATACCGCAGATGCTGCCCCGGCAAACACCCTGGCTGTGCCCACGTCATCGTGCACATAATTGGCGACACGCTCTTTCCTGATGCCGAATTTTCTTGCTTCGGCGAAGGAGTCGATGTTGGCGCCGATGAAGATGAACTCCCAGCCGTACTTTTCCTGCTCCTTGGCGATCATTTTTCTGACCTCCTCGTAGGAATAATTGCAGCTGGCGTTTTCCATGCCGTCGGTGGTTATGACAAAGATGGTCTTTTCCGGCACGTCCTCGTCTCTGGCGTACTTGTGGACATTGCCGATGTGGTGGATGGCTCCGCCCACGGCGTCCAGCAGGGCCGTGCAGCCTCTGACAAAATACTGCTCGTCTGTCATTTCCGGCACCTGGTCGATGCTGATCCTGTCGTGCAGGATCTGGCAGCTGTCATCGAACAGTATGGTGGAGACAAAGGCCTCGCCGCCTGTCTTTTTCTGCTTGGCCAGCATGGCGTTGAAGCCGCCGATGGTGTCTGCCTCCAGGCCGCCCATGGAGCCGCTCCTGTCTAAGATGTAAACTATTTCTGTTGATCCTTTTTTCATAGCTTTGTTCCTCCTTTGATGGTGTAATGATACTACGCAGACAAAGGAAAAGGGTCACCCGCCAGGCGACCCTTATGTTCAGCTTTTTGAAAGGGGATCAAGTCCGTAGTCAAACAAAACTATATCTATCTTTATTACATTGTAGTCGTGGTGTCTGATGAAAAACTCGATCACCGCGTCGGTCTGTGATATAGGAGAGAATGAATAACCGGCCAGGCTCAGAAAGTCCACCGCCTCATCCAGATTCAGCTGCAGTCCGACGGCCAGTGCCAGCACCTTCTCCTTAGACGGCTTCACCTGATCCTTGAGGAGCTTGGAAAAATACTGCTTGGTAATGTTTGCCGCCGAATAGACCTCCGAATTCTTCAGTCCTTTTTTGTTTATCAGCTGCTGCAGGTGCTTGCCTAATGAGTCGGTGTAAATGCCCTTGAGGACATCTTCCAGAGATTCATTTTCCTCCCGGACGCCTCCTGCCGCAGGCAACTGTGTCCTGAGCACCGGATGTCTCCGTTCACGACGTCGCTCCACCCTGCCCGTACTTATTTCCGTGTTGTATTCAGAGGTGATAGCTTCATTGACATAGTAATCATCTATGAAGCTGTTGACGTTGTCGAACAGATCGCCGGATATTTTGTAGGCCGAGGTCCCGAAGACCACCAGTGTGATCTCCATCTCATGGTCCTCCAGAAAATCCCTGAAGGAATCCACTGCGATCTGCAGGCCCAGCTCCTTGGGGAATCCGTAGGTGCCGGTGGCCATCAGCGGGAATGCGATGGACTCGCATCCGTTGTCAAAGGCCAGCTGCAGCGACATGTCATAGCACTGGCGCAGCTTTTCGGCCTCGCCGTGTTTTCCGTCGTGCCACACAGGTCCGCTGGAATGGATAATGTATCTGGCGTCCAGGTCAAAGGCCGGAGTAATACCTACCGCTCCTTCCTCCAGAACTCCGATGGCAGCTCTGGCCTCAAGCAGTCTGCCTCTGCCCGCTGCTTCGTAAACAGCATGGTCGACGCCGCTGCCGACCGCCACATCAGGGTTGGCGGTGTTGACGATGGCATCAGCCTTCACCTTGGTTATATCGTTGCGTATGATCTGAAACGGCATGATTTCACTTCCTTATTTTATAAATGTATCGTTATCCAGTTCCTCGAAGGCTTTGTTCAGCTCTTCATCGGTGTTCATGACTATCGGCCCGCCCCAGGCAATCGGCTCGTTTAAGGGCTGCGCTGTCAGCAGCAGGAACCTTACGCCCGAGCTGCCGGCCTTGACGGCTATCCTGCGGCCTTCTCCAAAGAGCAAAGCCTGCCTCGCGTCCATTTCTTCTCCCTCCGGAACAAAAACGGCGCTGCCTTTTACGATATAGACGAACAAAGTCGATCCCTCTTCGCTTTCATACTGCCAGCTGCTGCCCGGCTCCATATCCACATCCAGATAGGTGGCGTCGACAAAGCTGCCCTTGAACGCTCCGCTGTTCTCAAGGTATTTCCCCGCAATCAGATGGACTTCCGTTCCATCTTCCCGGATCACCGGCACATCTTCCTTCTTGATGTCACCATATTTAGGCGCTGTCATCTTATCACCTGCGGGGAGATTGATCCACAGCTGCGCTCCCAGCATATGGTCAGAAGGCTTGGGCATCTCCTGATGGATGATGCCGGAGCCGGCGGTCATCCACTGGCATTCGCCATCGTAGATGCTGCCTTTGTTGCCCAGGCTGTCGCCATGCTCTATGTCACCTTCTATCAGATAGGTGACCGTCTCGATGCCACGGTGTGGATGCCACGGAAAGCCCGCGGTGTAATCGTCGGGATTTTCCGAATCGAAGGCGTCCAGCATGAGAAACGGATCGTAATCTCTGACGTCGTCATATCCCACTACTCTGACCAGATGGACACCCGCGCCGTCGACAGTGGCGTGACCTCTGGTTATTTTCTTGATTTTTCTATATTCACTCATGATATCATTTCCTTTCAAGGGTTATTTTGTGAATATATGCCCCAAAAATCCGGTTTTCAAACCCGGCTGAACCAGCGGTTCATTATGTCGTCCAGTCTGTTCAGGCTGACCGGTTTGGCCAGATGCTCGTTCATGCCTGCCTGCAGGGCGGCATCGATATCCTCGGCAAATGTGTTGGCAGTCAGTGCGATAACAGGTATCGCTTTCGCATCTCCGCGTTCAAGTGCCCGTATGGTTCTGGAGGCCTCGTACCCGTTCATCTTCGGCATCTGTATATCCATGAGGATCATATCATAGTATTGTTCAGGATGTTTACTGAACATGTCAACGGCTTCCATTCCGTCGCCGGCTGTTTCCACTGCTACGCCGGTCGTGCTGATTATTTCCATCATGATCTCACGGTTGATCTCATTGTCCTCCACCAGCAGTACACGCCTGTCGCTGAAATCCTCCTGCTGCAGCACGCCCAGATCATTATGCCTGATTTCCCTGTCCTCTCCATGGGCTTCATCATCCTGTCCGCTGCTGTTTTCCTGACTGATATCCTGCAGTTTCAGCGGCAGAACTACCGTAAAACAGGTGCCCCTGCCACGTTCACTTTCCACATTGATGGTGCCGCCCATCAGATGGATTATGTTCCGGGTGATCGCCATGCCAAGGCCCGTTCCCTGTATCTTGCTCACCCTCAGATCTTCCTCACGCTCAAAAGGTTCGTATATTTTCTTCAGGAAATCAGGTGACATACCGATCCCGTCATCACTGAATGTAAACATATATGTACCGGTTTTCCCTCCGGCAGATTCTTTTTGTTCAACGGAGAATACTATGTGGCCGCCTTCAGGCGTGTATTTTACGGCGTTATCAAGAATGTTTACGAATGCCTGCTGAATCAGACTGCCGTCGCCTACCACATTCTCATCCGCGATATTACTGATATGCACCTTCAGTTCCTGTTTTTTCTCACGTATCTGCGGATGCACCAGTTCCACTGTTTCCTTTACGATGTCGGAAATGATGAAATCGCCTTCATTGACCTCAATATTTCCCGATTCGATCCTGGACATATCGAGGATGTCATTGATTATTCCCAGAAGATAATGGCTTGAGCTGTTGATCTTCTCGAGACAATCCCTGAGCTTCTCTTTGTCCTTGATATTAGCATCCGCTATGGCGGTCAGTCCGATGATGGCATTCATCGGAGTCCTGATATCGTGAGACATGCGCGACAGGAAATCTGTCTTGGATCTGTTTGCATTTTCCGCAGTTTCGAGAGCCTGTGCCAGCTCCTTGTTGGCTTTTTCGATCTCGCGCTTTGCCCGCAGCTCTTCTCTTGCAGTCTTATCCACGTTTCTGACTGTCATAATGGCAAAATGTCCGCTGGCATCCGTTCTGGCTCGAACGATACGCATTTCAAAGTACTGCATACCACGCATCGGCGTTACCTGATACCTGTAGGAATATCCATCCTCACGGCTGAGACGGTCTTTAATATATTCGCAGGAGGATATCCTCAGCATGATCTCCCGATCCTCTTCTCTTACCATCTCATCCACGAATTTCTTCATAGCTGCCTGGTACGGCATATTTCTGTACGCGTAATCATACAGGTCCTCGTTGACCACATTATGGGCCTGCAGTATAACAAAAGTATCCTTATCCAGGTCTATATTATATATGGCGTTATAATCCTGCACCAGCGTCCCCACCATATCATCCTGCTTTTTCAGCGCAGTCTCCTGCCTGACGATATCTTCGATAAAGCGTGCAGCGATTATGCACTCGCTGCCATCCTGGGCATCACTGACATCTATCAGCGTTATTTCCGTCGGGCAGTTGCGCTCCTGATACATATGGTGAACAGATACATTGTACGTTCCGCTGTCAGACAGGCGGCGGATGACCTCGCTTCTGGCCATCTCTTTTCTGAACAGATCCCTGTCCTGTTCGCATATATAGTTTTCACAGTAAAAATCATAGAAATCCTCGTAGCGTGCCGACCTTGCGAGTGTCTGCGAAAGCAGCGGCACCACCGGCTCCGAAACATTGGATATTTCGACCATATCCTCAGTAAAATCGGCCAGCAGCACGATAAAATATTCCTTTGCAAAAACCCTGATCAGGTATTTCAGTTTCTTTCTAAGCATCTTCAGTGTGTCTCCTTATAACATTTGTTTCAGTTTTTCAATAATATGTTGAGATTCATTACTAAATCTGATCAATAAACTCCGTCAGCGTCTGCACCATCAGTTTTCTTGTCGGATACGCCTCCCGCCATTTCTCCGCCAGCCGCTTCGTGGCCTCCCGGCCACCTTCATAATAACACATCCGCTTCAGGTATCCGATCAGTCTATTATACCCCGACTCATTTCTGACAGTACTCGCCACCTCGCAGACATATTTTTCATACGCCTTCAAAATTTCCGTCCCATGGGCATCGGCAAGCAGAAAACCGTAACGGTCAAGCAGACTTATTTCCTGTCCTTCAGCAATCAGAGCGTACAACTGGTCTTTCAGCTTTTCTTCTGCCAGCAGCGCACACTTCTTCTCCTTAGACTTCACAGAGCATATCATCCGATCTCTGAATATGTAGTCAGCCTTAGCCTTTAGACTCCTCATGGTAACTTTTACCGTGGCACGCTTTTCCTTTAAAACCCTGTCAGTTTCAAGGAACTTGTAAATTGCCTTACCAGTACTCTTATCATTACCAGCTATGGTCAGCAGCATCTTTTCCAGATCTTTTCTGTCCGCATTTACTATCAGTTCCTTCAGATCAGACAGATATTCGCGCTGTTCGTAATCATATTCATATTCTACATAATCTTCATCTTCATCATAAAAATCGCCTTCGTCTTCATTATCCTCATGCGCAGCCGCATAAAGAACTGCCGCCATATGCTTGCAGTTCTTACCATCCGCTGCATAAGGACATGAACAGTACATCCCATTGATTTCGCCTTGATTCAGTTCGATGTCAACGTGATAATACTCGGTGCCCTCAACAACGGCACTGATTCTCTCATCAGTGACCGTAAAATTGTCCACCTTTCCGGTTTTATAATAGTTCCAGCCCCGTTCCAGTATCTTTCCCTGGAAAAGGTTCTCCCAATTTTAATCCATATTTTTCTCCATTTATGGGGTTATTTTTCCAGACTATTAGCATCTAACAGAAATTCTTTTACCCCCATTGTAACGTATCCCTTTTCATCTCTACGTGGTTTCATGCTTTTCTCTACCAGAATTATCTTTTTAAATGCATCCTTGGTTTTATCAAAAGAATTCGTTTCTTGTTCATATTTTTCTTCATTTGGAATCGCATATGCCGACTGAATATAATATCTATTGCTCCCCATCGTCGCAATAAAATCAATTTCAAGCTGCTTTTTTATATCCTTGCCTTCCCTGTCTTTCTCTCTGGAAATAACAACACCGACATCCACCTTAAATCCACGAAAGCGAAGCTCATTATAGATGATGTTTTCCATAATATGCGTTTCTTCTATCTGCCTAAAGTTTAGCCTTGCATTACGAAGCCCTATATCTTCAAAATAAATCTTATATGGCGTACCAATATACTTTCTGCCCTTTACATCATATCTCTTGACTCTGCTGAGCATAAATGCGTCTTCCATATGCTCTATATATTTATCTACGGTTGACTCACTAATAGTCGTCTGTTTCACTGACGCAAATGTATTCGATAATTTTCTCGGATTTGTAAGTGTTGAAATTCCCGAAGCAATTACATCCATCAATTCTCCGATAGCGTTATTGGATTGTAAATGATATCGGTCAATAATATCTTTAAGGTACACATTTTCTATTTGTGTTGTTAGATAATTTATCTTCTGTTCTTCCGTCATCATAAGTGCAACAGCAGGTAGACCTCCATAAACAGAATAATCATCATAAGCTTCCTCTTTAGAACCACTGTACGCGCTAAAAAATTCAGAAAATGATAATGGTAATACATGCACTTCATCCCCACGTCCTTCAAATTCTGTCAGAATATCTTTCGATAAAAACCTGGAGTTACTGCCGGTAACATACACATCATAATTCTTTTTTCGTAAAAACCCATTAAGCACAGCCTCAAAAGCTCCAAGATTCTGCACTTCATCAAGTAATAAATAGTACATTCCATTATCTGTTATTACACCATTTAAATATGCCAAAAATCTTTTGGGGTCAACCCTTGTTTCTCCCTTAGAATCAAATATTAAAATCGGATCCTCACCAATTTTTATCAAGTCATCTGCAGAATCAAAAGCGAATACTATAATATGATCCTCTGGGATCCCTTCTTCCACTAAATGATTGTAAAACAAAGTGTTAAGCAAATATGATTTACCGCATCTTCTAATTCCTGTTATGACTTTTACAAAACCATTGTGCTTTCTATTTATCATCCTGTCCAGATACACATCTCTCTTGATTTCCATGTTTTTGCCTCACATTTAATATTTTTTCCGTTTTCGTCCTTTTTCATTATAATTATACCGTTTAAAAGATGATCTGTAAAGAATCGATTTAATATTTTTTCCGTTTTCGTCCAAAATATAAAATGCTGAGTGCCTGTTATGGCATCGGCATAAGCCGTTACAAAAATTCGCGCTTACATATCCTCTGCCAGGTCATACATAAGTCATACTTCCGTCTTCATGACATTAGCTCTCAACTTTTCAATAAGCCCCTCATCTGCCGGAAGCCATCCCACTGTATCCAGCTCGTCTCTGCTTAACCACCTTGCGGCTTCGTGTTCGGTCAATGTCAGGCTCCCGCTTTTAATAGTGCAAAGGAAACAATCCATTGATAAATGGAAGTCAGGATAGTCGTATTCTACCCTGTCCACCAGCTCTCCTACCTCGATGTCGGTCAGCAGTTCCTCCCGGATCTCCCTGACCAGCGCCTCTTCAGGCGTTTCTCCTGCTTCTATCTTCCCGCCCGGGAACTCCCATCCGTCCTTGAACTCACCGTATCCCCGCTGGGTCGCGAAAATTCTGCCGTCCTTTTCTATTATTGCTGCAACCACTCTGATCGTCTTCATCATGCATCCTCTACTATGTAATCATAGACATCCTCGCGCACGGGAACATCCAGCCGATAATTTATCTCAAATGCGTTATCCTCTTTGCCTTTCGGTGTCTTCATCCTTATCGGCACCGGTTCGTCGACGGCATTGATTTCCCCCAGGAAATAGAATTCCTTGGATTCATTGTCATCTTTGTTTTTACGAACAAAGAGGTAAATGCGGTTTTGTTTATCCTCATCCCTGCGCCTGTAGATATGGTCCGCATCGGAGGATGTTATCTTTCTTGGGTGCTTGGACAAAGCCACCAGCTCGTTGTTTGAAATAAACCGGTCTTCATAGGCTATGGCACCCTCGCTCTTCTCATAATTTATGAACACCGGCAATGTCCCGGTACTTTTGTCATAAAAATATCCGCCGATATTCTGCGCATTCATATTTCTTTGCCAGTTGAGCAGCCGGCACACATCCTCATAGGTATATTTCTGATACAGTTTAAAGCTGGTATTTCCATACCTGTCGGCATAGTCCAGCTCATACTTTGCCATGCCGTAATCCACCAGCTCTCTGACCATATCATAGAAGTCTTTGTTTGAAAGCATTGCCTTAAACTCCGGGCTGATGCCATAGTCACTTCCTGAAGCAGTAAGGAAAACGCAGTGACTGAATTTCTTCTGCTCCGTGTCCTTGCCAAACCTGTTGGTCAGGTTGATAACCGTCGATTCCACCTCTTCCTCGGATAGACCGATGCCGAATTTTTCCTGCATCAGTTTTTCAAAGTAATAGACCAGTCGCTCATTCCGATTCAGTAGTATATTTAACATTTCCAGCTCATGTACCCGCTTACCCGACGCTATCTTCTGCGAGATGAACTGTATTACGCTAGCCTCTTCTGGTGAAAGCTGAACCTTATAATCTTTTTCGAACTTCTTCAGAAATGCATAATATGAACCGCATTTATCGAATATCTTGCTCACATCTATGGCATCGTGCTCCCGGAAATCCATCAGCCCCGGCACACGTCCCAGCTTGTATTTCAGGTCAAGATAGGATTTCTTCAGCAAAGACATTTCGTTTGTCTTGGCGCTGTCGATGGAAGCATATATCTGTTTTCTTGCGATCTCATCAAAATGTATGCTGGAACTGCCCGGAATTATCCTGGTTCCTCCAGACACATACTTTCTCATATTGTCCTTATTATACGAGCGGTCACCCGACAAAGCAATCGGTATCATGAAGTTGTTGGCATAGTTGCCAATGAAATCCATTACCACTATGTACTCTTTGTTTTCAAATTTTCTCAGACCGCGGCCCAGCTGCTGAACAAATATGATCGGGCTTTCTGTTGGTCTGAGCAGTATTATCTGATTTATCGGCGGCATGTCGGCGCCTTCATTAAGCAGATCTATCGTAAACAGATAATCCAGATGATCTCTGTCATCATCGCTGACCAGCCGCTCAATACAGTTCTCTCTTTTTTCCTGAGAATCACTGCCGCAGATAAAATCCGTCCGGTATCCCCGCACGTTAAATTTGTTTGAAAGTTCCTCTGCCTCATCTCGTCTGCTGCAGAAAATCAGGCCTTTTACCCGGTCTCCGCTGTATCCGTAGTATTCAGCCTCTTTGATGATATGGCTCACCCTGTCATCGCTGACAAGATAGCTGAATTTCCTGTTATCATCTACGCTGACGCCGTCTACCAGCAGATCGGTTATTCCGAAATAATGGAACGGACAGAGCAGATTCTCCTCCAGCGCCTGCTGAAGCCTGATTTCATATGCTATATTGTGGTCAAACAGGCCAAATATGTCAAAATCATCGGTTCTCTCAGGGCTGGCAGTCATGCCCAGCAGCAGTTTCGGCTTGAAATGGTCTATTATCCGCTGATAACTTTCGGCACCGGCCCTGTGGACCTCGTCGATTACAATGATATCAAATTCATCTTCCTTATATCTGTCAAGGGTTTCCTGTTTGGCCATCATCTGCATGGTCGAAAACAGATACTCCGCATCATAATCCTTGGAATCACCGGCCAGCAGCCCGAAATTACAGCTATCGCCAAATACCGTTTTATAGCTGGCCATAGCCTGCTTTGCTATCTGCTCCCTGTGCACCAGAAACAAAAACTTCTCGGGGTTTTCATCACGCAGAGCGAATGCCGAAGCATATGTCTTCCCCGTGCCCGTTGCCGATATCAACAAAGCTCTGCCGGCCCCGTCTTCTACCAGCCTCTTCAGGTTCCTGCTGAACTCCACCTGCATTACGTTAGGCTCAAGCCTGTACTGAGACAGAGATACTACGGCGCTCTCTTCCGCCACTTTTCGCTGTTTCCTTATTATCTCGTACCTTTCGGCGTATCTGTCCAGTATATCCGCCAGCGGTCTGGTTTTTTCCGAACTCCAGAGGCTGTCGAACTCAGCCTTTACCTGTTCGGCGAAATCCCCCTGCTCTGTGGAAATTATCCGCGTATTCCACTCTTTATTGGTGGATAAAGCACTTCTCGTCATATTGGAACTGCCGATGATCATCCTGTATATTTCACCATTGCGGAAAATGTAGCCCTTTATATGAAACCCTGCGTCCCCTTTGTCCGCGCAGTACATCCTTACATCGATATTGCTGTAGCCGTCAAGCTTTTCCAAAGCCTTTGGTTCGCTGAAGTTCAGATAATCCGTCGTCAGTATACGTCCCCTGACATTCCTTTGTTCAAGTTCCTTCAATGTCTGCAGAAGCGGTACAAGTCCGCTCATCGTAATAAAAGCCACCGAAATGCAAAACTCATCACACGCAAGCAGCTCGTCCTCGATGGAAGTCAGTACCTTCTTGCCCTGCCTGTAATCATTTGATACAAATTGCGGCTTATATGCCAGATTTGATATTTTACTGCTGTTTATGAAGGCTGTCTCTATGCCATCCCTCATCATTTCGATTATCTTTTCTTCCATTTCGTCCCTCTAAATCGCATTACATAACATTAACTGTAATTATTATATCATATTTAATGCAATTTAGACCATGTTAACTAAATCAAAGCGTGCGCTCTAAAAGGGCAGCTGCTGCAGCGTTATTCCTGACGCAGCGGCAACCGCCCTTTAGATCACTAATTGTTCATTCTGTAATTTATTTATGCTAATTGATGCTGGAGATCATTTTGCTCAGTTCGGTCTTGGATACACCATCTGTGAGAGCAATCGAATAGGAATACTTTCCGTCCGACCATATGGCTAATACATATGATTTTCCGTTTCCTTTCAATGTGACATCGTTTCCCTGCTCTCGCATTTTGATCACAGACTTGTAATCGCTGTAATCTCCCGAATTGTCTTCCCTGCCTTTCGAGATTCTATATACAGCACTCTTATTGCCGGTTCCATCATATGTGATCTGCACTGCTTCAGTATCATATGTTTCATAGGTCTTATTTCTTACATCAAACGTCCAGTAGTTCAATTCCCTGACATCATAGCCTACCGCCTTTGACAGTTCTGATGAAGTTTTATATGTCGTCGCATTTGTTCCGCCCATATCGACAGGTTCCTGATTCTGGGCTATCATTTTAGGCACTGCAACAGCCGTAAATACCACGAGTATTAAACAGGCCGCTAAAGCCAGCCATTTTCGTTTTCCAACAGCACTGAGCATCCCCATACTTTTATTGAAATCATGTTTTCTGATATTCTCAAGGATTCTGGTGCGCATCTCATCGGTAACTTCAACTTTTTCCATAATATCACCGTATTTTTTACCCAAAATCATACGCCTCCCTCAGAATATCCTTCAGCTTGTCTCTTCCGCGATCAAGGCGGGATCTGACCGTTGCATCCTTTTCTTTCAGAAGCGATGCTATCTCTGATGTCGGGTAGCCTTCATAGTAATAGAGGTGTATCACCTCTCGATACTTTACGGGCAGCGCTTTTACTGCATCCCATACGAATGCCAGGTCTTCCCTGCCGGCCTCTGCCAGTTCATCACTGAGTTCATCCGACTTCCTGACATTATTATAATCGATCCGGTTTTTGCTTATATTCCCTGCAACCTTGAGCAGCCAGCGTTTCTCATGTGCCGCGTCCCGGAAGTCCGGCGCGGCTTTAAGATACCTGATCAGCGTATCCTGCAGCACATCCTCTGCGTCTGTCATATTATGAAGATATGAATACGCAAGTCTGAGGATGCTGTTGCCGTAATCGTCAAGCAATCGTTCAGCATGTTTCTCATACGAATCGTCTGAGACATATTCCCCATGTCTGCCTTCCGCATCGCCTTCTGCCAAATACGCATAAAGCTCATGTAAAACCATACGTATGTTATTGTTTTCAGGAATCAACAGTTCCATTATTATACCTTCGATTCATCTGGATTTATACTATACTGGTGTCTAATTTACATTTATTTCATAGCGGTTGGTTTCAGCCGCAGAGGTTTTTTCCCATGACTGTTCATACACAGCATTGATCACAGCGCTGCCAGAATTAATCCCCTTTACCACTATTATAGTCTTTCCACCGGTTCCTGTCACGCCAGGGGCCGCTTTATCTTCTATATATACTTTTGAAATCACCTTTACCACATTTTTGTTGGTTGATTCTACTGTCCAGTCATATCCTGTGGTACTGTTTGAATCAAGTATAACATATGCCGTTTCTCCTTTGGAAATGTTTACAGGTCCGGCAGTGTTCATTGCCGTGGATGTCCTTGCCAAAAATCCTGTATATGAGATGACCTTTCCCGTATTCATATCGATGCGGCGCGTCACCTTGCTGACTTTAACAGTTTTACCGTTTTTCTGCTGTCTTGTAATGAATTTTACAACAAGTGTGTTTCTCTGGTTGTAAGCGATCCGATAAGTGGATGTTGTGCGCCATTTTTTACCCGCCTTCGCCTTGGCTATACCGTACTTTAACGCGCTTTTTGCATCTTTTGACAAAATAGCATTTGCAGCTTTCATTACTTTCCTGTTTTTCATACCTGTAACAACCGGATAATCGATCTTTGTTTTCAGCTTCTTGTATTGCGGCGCAGTCAATGTTCTGCTTATGATCTTTACGCCTGCGGCAGATGTGGCCGCCGAAGTGGAATCGGCAGCAAACACTGCTGCACCCATTGTGAATGTCATTATCAAAGACATCAATACTATAGCTAATTTTTTCATTTTACAGCCTCCTTCATGGTTTGTTTCTGTTTTCTATATCATAAACAGCTGTGCCTTTCCATATGTTGCAATGTTCATTAAAAAAAACAGATTTTCTTGCAACCGGGCATCCGAAGTCTTATAATTACATTACATGCGAGGTGACAAAATGCAGGGTTACATTGAAATGATAAAGGGAATGCCGCTTTTTGAAGGGATTCGCAAGGATGATCTCGCTCCCATGCTGAAATGTCTGGGCAGCTATACCAGGACCTACTCCAACAACGAGATCATTTTCCTGGAAAGCAACGATATATCATGTGTCGGAGTCGTACTGTCAGGTACTGTCCACATGATCAAGGATGACAGCCTGGGCAATACGACGCTTTTCTCATATATACGCGAGGGCGAACTGTTCGGCGAGACCTTTGCGTGCGGGACCAGGATCAAAGCCAGAGTGAGTTTCCGGGCCACGGCCTCCACCAGCGTTCTCTTCCTGCCCTTCGACAAGATACTGCATTCCTGCTCCATGTCATGTGTTTTTCATCATCGGCTCACCGAAAACATGGTGCGCCTGATCAGCGAAAAGAACATCATGCTCATGGACAAAATCGACATCACCTCTCAGAAGACTCTGCGAGACAAGATTCTCTGCTACCTGATGATACAGGTGGAGCGCGGAGGAGGTCCAAACCTGGTCATCCCGTTGGACCGCAGCGAGCTGGCCGAATATCTCTGTGCGGACCGCAGCGCAGTCAGCCGTGAACTTTCAGCCATGGCCAGAGACGGACTCATCGAATACAACAAAAATAATTTCCATATTCTATGATATGTTGCCTGTGCAACATATCTATTTTTTTACTTTGTTATAATATAGTCAATCTAGTTAAATTGTTGAAATTTTAAAGTCCGGAGGTATATAAATGGGTTACGTGATTGAACAGAGGCAGCTTGACAGCCTCCTGCAGTCGTGGCAGTCAAAATATGTGATATTCGCCCCGAAACGATTTGCCGGCGGCGGACGCTTTTCCGACACCGACTGCATCCGCTACGGAGAGGTATCCAGTGCTGAGGAAATAGTATTTGATGAGAAGTCCCGGTATTCCTTTAAAGAAGCGCTGATGCCGGTCAGCGAAACGTTGTTTTTCTTCACAGAAAATCAGACCGCAGAGGCTGAGGCAAGGCCCAGGGGCGCGGTAATATTCATGAGGAGCTGCGATATCAACGGTCTGAAAAGGCTTGATGAGATGTACCTGAACAACGGTCCGTCCGACTATTACTACGGCAGACTGCGGGCCAACATCAAAATAGTTCTTATGGGCTGCAGCCATTCCTTTGAAAACTGCTTCTGCGTATCCATGGAATCAAATAAAACGGAGAATTACGCCATGAGCATTGATCAACTTGAAGGCGGAAGTTTTGCCGTAGACTGCAGGGATGACAGCATTGCCGCGATATTTGCGGAAATGGGATGCAGGCCGGAGCCAGTCGAGCCTTCCTTTGTTACAAAAAATGAAATAAGGGTCAGCATCCCGCCTGATCTGTCGTCAGCGGCAGCCCGGAGCGAGATGTGGCGTGAATACGACACCCGATGCATTAACTGCGGGCGCTGCAATTTTGTCTGTCCTACCTGCACCTGCTTCACCATGCAGGACCTGTATTACAGTGAAAACGGCAAGGTCGGCGAACGACGCCGCGTCTGGGCATCATGTATGGTCGACGGCTTCACCGATGTGGCCGGCGGCGGCAGCTACAGGCAGAAAAACGGCGACAGGATGCGTTTCAAGGTGCTGCATAAGGTGCTGGACTTCAGAGAACGCAACGGCTACAACATGTGCGTCGGCTGCGGCAGATGCGATGATATCTGTCCGGAATACATATCCTTCTCAGGATGTATCAACAAGCTGGGTATGGAGGTGGAACAAAAATGACAAGAAATGATTACATCCCTTTCGCGTCTGAAATACTGGACGTTACAAGACACACAGGTATCGAATATACCTTCCGCATGGCCTATGAAGGTCAGGTCAGACCTGGTCAGTTCTTTGAGGTCTCGATGCCGAAATTCGGCGAAGCTCCGATTTCGGTCAGCGGAATCGGCAAAACTGATGAAGGTGCCGGCTTTGTTGAGCTTACCATACGAAGAGTCGGCAAGGTCACCGGAGAAATATTTGAGAACTACGTGGGCGACACACTGCTGATGCGGGGTCCTTACGGCAACGGCTTTGAAATTGAAGACTACAAAGGGGCAGACCTGATCGTCATGGCCGGCGGTACCGGACTCTCACCGGTACGCGGAGTCGTAGATCACTTTTCCGAGCATCCGGAAGAACGCGGTCACATGACCCTCATAGCCGGTTTCAAATCGCCGCAGGACATTTTGTTCCTCAGTGATCTTGGACGCTGGAAGAAAACCATGGACGTCATGCTCACCGTTGACTGCGCGCCTGATGATGCCGTCTGCAACGTGGGACTGGTCACGGAGTACATACCCAGGATTCAGATGTCCAGTCCGGAAAACACCAGGGCTATAGTGGTCGGGCCGCCGGCCATGATGCGGTTCTCCGTTCAGGGTCTCCTCGGCATAGGCATCCCTGAGGAGAACATCTGGATATCACAGGAGCGAAAGATGTGCTGCGGCCTCGGCAAATGCGGACACTGTAAGATAGGAAACACCTACGTCTGCCTGGACGGACCTGTTTTCAACTACACCATGGGCAAGACCCTGGTAGATTAAGGAGGGCGTGAATATGGATATGAATACTAAGGCTTTAAAGAAGAATGCCTTCCGCGTAACCAAGGAGAGAGGACTGACTGCCTCGCGTGTCCGTGTTCCCGGCGGTCATCTCAATGCCGAATACCTGGGCGTGATCCAGCAGATCGCTGAAACCTACGGAAACGGGACGGTTCATATTACCAGCAGGCAGGGATTCGAGATCCCCGGCATACCTTTTGACAATATCCCGGAGGTCAATGCCGCTCTGCAGAGCATCATCGATGGCCTCGAGATCAACCAGTCAGTACCTGGAGAGGGGTATCCCGCTGCCGGCACCAGAAACATCACAGCCTGTATCGGCAACAGAGTATGCCCATACGGCTGCTACGACACATCGGCCTTTGCCAAACGCATCGAGCAGGCTGTATTTCCAAATGATCTGCACTTCAAGGTCGCGCTGACCGGCTGTCCCAACGACTGCGCCAAGGTGAGGATGCACGATTTCGGCATCATGGGCATGACCGAACCTCAGTTTGATCCAAACCGCTGCGTCAGCTGCGGCGCCTGCGTCAAAACCTGCAAGAAGAAGTCCGTAGAAGCCCTGAAGACCGTCAACTTCCGTCCGCAGCGTGATGAACGCCGCTGTATAGGCTGTGGCGAATGCGTACTCAGCTGTCCAAACGCAGCCTGGACCCGCAGCAAGACCAGATACTACCGTCTCACACTGCTGGGACGCAGCGGTAAAAAGAATCCGCGCATGGGCCAGGATTTCATCAAGTGGATTGATGCCGACAGCATCGTCAGGATAATCCTCAACACCTACGACTACGTGAACAAATATATCGATAGAGATGCTCCGGGCGGCAAAGAGCACATCGGATATATCGTCGACCGCACCGGCTTCGAGGAGTTCAGGAAGTGGGCGCTCCGCGGCGTCGAGCTGCCTGAAAAGGCTGAGGTCTATACGCCGGTCTACTGGAGCGGAATCAAATACTGAACAAAAAATATGGGGGACTGCTTTCAAACAGTCCCCCCACTTTTTCTATCAGTATTTTTTATATTTGGCTCCCTTTGGAACGCCGCGGAAAGTCTTATCCATTTCCTTCAAAGCCACGGCTGTGCTGCCGTTTGGATGCGGGCTTCCGTTTATCATCAATACTTTCATGTTTTCCCCTTCTCTAATTTTATAATTTCTTTTATGATTATATCATATTTGCTGATGGTATGCGGCTATTTTCTGAAGTATGCTGCTTTGCACGGGGCATTCCAGCACTCCATAAGTTCTTCATCCATTCTGGCCATAAACATCTGAAATCCTGCCGCCTCCTGAACAGTCAGCAGGTTGCCGACATAATTGGCAGTTATTTCAATACCCTTTTCTTCAAGGTAAGTAAAGCACTTGTGATAAACAATAAGGAGTTCCATCATTTCTGTTTTGGCTGTTCTCCCAGTAAATGGAAAAATCAATATTTTCTGTGATGCATTCGTCAAATACTTTGATCCGTTACTTGACTGATGTCTTTTTAGATGATAACATACGGCACAAGGATATTACGCTTCCGCGTAACAATGGATATGACACGAATAGGGATCAGGAGGATGCTATGAATTTAAATGAAACGCCGTCAGGCGAACGTATACATATCGGTTTTTTCGGCAGCCGCAACGCCGGCAAATCAAGCCTTGTAAACAAAATAACCGGCCAGCGCCTTTCGGTGGTCTCACCTGAAAAGGGAACCACCACTGATCCTGTTTATAAAGCCATGGAACTGCTGCCTCTGGGCCCGGTGATGATCATCGATACCCCGGGATATGACGACAGCGGCGAGCTGGGTCAGCTCCGCGTTGAAAAGACTCTGGAAATACTTGGCAGAACTGACATCGCAGTGCTGGTTATCGATGCCTCATCCGGAATTTCAGACAGTGATCGCCAGCTGTCAGACCTCTTCAGGGAGCATCATATTCCCTATGTGACGGTACTGAACAAATCAGACATTTCACCAGAATCGCCATGTCCGAATGGCTGGCTTACGGTCAGTGCCCTGACAGGAGAAGGCGTCATACAATTGAAAGAACGCCTTGCCGCCATGGCGCCGGCAGATCAGTCAGAAAAACACCTGGTTGCTGATCTTTTGTCGCCCATGGACGCGGTCATTCTGGTGGTGCCTATCGATGAGTCCGCGCCAAAGGGACGCCTGATACTTCCGCAGCAGCAGGTAATACGCGATGCTCTGGAAGCCGGAGCTCTGGTCACCGTCACCCGCGAGACAGAACTGGCGGAAGCTTTGTCTAATTCATCAAAAAAGCCCGCACTTGTCATCACTGACAGTCAGGCATTCCATCAGGCAGCTGCCATCGTACCGGATGACATCCCCCTGACTTCTTTTTCCATACTCATGGCCCGATACAAAGGTTTCCTCGATGCCGCCATGAATGGTATCACAGCTGTGGAAGGACTTTCAGACGGCGACAAGGTCCTCATTGCTGAAGGCTGCACCCATCACAGGCAGTGTAACGACATCGGCACGGTGAAGATCCCCCGCTGGCTCAAAGCCCACAGCGGCAAAGAGCTCATCATCGATACCTGCAGCGGCAGAGAATTCCCTGCTGATCTCAGCAGCTATAAGCTGGTCATCCACTGCGGCGGCTGCATGCTCAATGAACGCGAGGTCCAGCGCCGCCTGAGATCCGCTGTGGATCAGGGTGTGCCGTTCATAAACTACGGCATTTTCATCGCCTATATCAACGGTATACTGGACAGAAGTGTTGCCCCGGTTTATAGATAAGATATTATGTTATTGACTTTGAAGATTATTATTGCTATATTTGAACAAATAGATTAATTTCATTGCTCCCTGTGAACAAATGGAGGTAATAAAATGAGTAAACGCAAAGCCATCTCACTTCTGACATTTCTTGTCATGGTTTTCATGCTGATGCCTGTACCTGTTATGGCCGGTACCGATTCTCCTGTGATCTCGACAAAGGATACGGTCCAGTGCGAAATAACCGCGCCGTCTAATGGCTCTGAGGTCTACATAGGCCAGACGACCAGCGTTGCAGTCAAGATGAAAACTTATTCAAGCAGCTGGCAGGATTATTGTGAAATCAACATATATAGCCCTTCCGGCATCCTGGTGCTCAACGAAAAAAAGCCTTACGGTGATACCTTTGCAGTACTTGACTGGTCCTTTGTTCCTTCCGAGGCCGGTACGTACAGGATCAAGGCTACCAGATACTGGGGAGGTTCCCCTACGCCGCCGTCAGCAGAGATCACTGTGACCGCGGTAAAGGCCACAGCTCCGTCAAAGCCGGTTATCCGTGCCAAGAAAAAAACCGCCACATCCGTAGTGGTTTCATGGAAAAAAGTGTCATCCGCATCAGGATATCAGATATACAGATCAACTAAAAAGGGCAGCCTGGGGACCCGTATCAAGACTATAACAAAAAGCAGCGTTTTGTCATATACCAATACCAGGCTGAAAAAGGGCAAGACCTACTACTACAGAGTACGGGCATTCAAAACCCTTTCCGGCACAAGAGTCTACAGCAAAATGAGCACGATGGCTTACGTCAGGCTGTAATCACCGTCCGGCATCATTTTCTCTTGTTTATCACCATCATTTGAATCGAAAACCCGGTAACCACTGCTATGAGCAGCAATGTGACTGCGTTGTACAGTCCGGTGCCGGGATTTTTGCCGTATATGTTCAAGATGGTAACGGCCGCGAACAAAACCGTCACTATGAGTTTCGCAGAGCCCAGCAGGTTTTTGAATATCCTGTAAATCTTCTCTTTGTTTGACGCGGACATCTCAATGTAACCGATGCTCCATATCTTCGGCAGTTTTTCGATCACTGTGAATACTACAAATACCAGCCATCCTATACCCAGGAACAGCAGAAAGGAAGCTCTCTGTCCCAGGCTTCCCATCAATCCTGCTTCTATACCTGCCCTGCCCTGATCGGCAAAGCTCTTCCACGTCATCATCAACACGATCGTGGCCAGCGCAAGGCTTATCAGACAAATTATGTCCACCGCAATATCGAATCCGTTGTCACGTAATTTCATTTACTGCCTGTCTTTCCTGTTTTCACATTCCCTTTAACAGTCTGGAGCCAAAGGTGGCTGTGACTGCTACAGTCTTGATGTTTTCCTTAAGAAGCGCCTTCGTATGGTAATACTCATAGATATTGCCACCGGAGAATTCTCCCTTCAGGTTATATGATTTCATCATCAGTATCTGGTGGCGATCAGGTACTATGGTCGTCGGTCTGTTCAGGAAATCACTGAAGCACTCATACTTCTCAAATTCCTTTTCGCGGCTGGTCTGATCGCCGGTGGCGACCATGTGTCCGATACCGCCCATGCTTACCCAGGAACCGCGCTCCGGATCCAGGTATACATAGATCCTGCTGTAGCTGTTCTTCGGCGTTATCTTCATATACGTTGAGGAAACAGTCTTCCACCTGCCGGTGGCAGTGAGCTCTTCCTGAGAAACGGTCAGGACCTTCACCTTATCGGGATCCACGCGGAACTCGAATATCTCTCCGCCGCTATTTGTCTTCGTAAGATCGAATACAGCCTTTTCATCGCTGGTGAGCGCAGCTTTGTTTATCTGCATATTCTTAAGATGTGTTCCGGAATAGTACAGCATCGCCATGGCAGCGAAGAACAGCAGCACCAGCAGGGATATCCCTACGATGTACTTTTTGTTCATCACTTCACCCTCCTGTCATGATCACGGGCCAGCATGATAAAACCGCTCAGCACAGCCACGCAGCCCACCGCCAGCACCAGCACTATCGGCATGGCGAACAGATAATGGAGGGCATTGGTATAAGCCTCTCCCGCGGTGCGCATAAGATTAAGCTGATATGGATAACAAAGAAAAACTGATGTCACCATTGCAGCCACGCCGCATATGATGAGGACCCAGCCGATGATGACCGCCGTGTCCCTTCTCTGTCTCCCGCCGTCAGCCTCGGGCTGTGCCGGTGTCTGGCTTCCCCCTCTGGCCAGATTGTATTCATCCAGATCATTGAATTCGTTGAGCAGCATGTATTCGATGGGCACCTGAAAGTACTTGCAAAGCAGCACTATGTTATCGGTGTCCGGACTTGCGGTGCCAAGCTCCCACTTGGATATGGCCTGACGGGAAACGTTGATCTTTTCAGCCAGCGCTTCCTGTGACATGCCGTTTTCCTTTCTGAGAGCCTGCAGTTTTTCTCCAAAATCCATTATCTCTACCCCCCTCTGCTCTTCGATTATCACATAAAATTATACCATAAAACAACCTATCAGAGTTGGAAATTTCGCAACCGACGGTTGCAAAGGCAGGAAACAGCGCGCCGCGGGCCTCATTTACCCGTAAAAGTTACTTATACGGATTCTTTTTTTCATTCAATTATTGGACACCTGTATTAAATTGTCAATTGAACTGGCTGAAAATCAGGAGTACGGTAACAGTAGGTCCAGGGGATCGACCGCAAACAAAAGGGGTGTCATATATGTCTATCAAATATAGTGTGGAAAAAGTAGTATTAAACAGGGTATTGAGATACGTGATAAAGGATCCGGAGGTAAGACTGCCCAAGCTGATGAATAAAATCAACAAATATATGGGCGACGGCGAGAACTCGCTGAAAAAGCAGCGGGATTACTTTACCAAATGGATCAACGATCCGCAGTCCACCTGGCACAGGCTGATGATGAAGGTCCTGACCGGCATAGACAAGGACGTGATCCTGAAGATATTCGACAACTTTTTCCTCAACGCCAATCTCATAGGCTGGAAGAGGCAGTGCGAGAACCGCGATAAATACGGCTGCAACGTGCCATGGGGCATTCTGCTGGATCCTACGAGCGCATGCAACCTCCACTGCACAGGATGCTGGGCGGCAGAATACGGCAACAAGCTGAATCTGACCTTCGATGACATCGACAGCATCATCACCCAGGGCAAAAAACTTGGTGTCTTCATGTACATCTACACGGGCGGAGAGCCGCTTGTCAGAAAAGACGACATCATCAGGCTCTGTGAGAAACACAATGACTGCGTATTTCTGACGTTCACCAACGGTACGCTGATAGACGATGCCTTTGCCGATGAGATACTGCGTGTCAAAAACCTTATCCCTTCCTTCAGTGTGGAAGGTTTCGAAGAGGCCACCGACGGCCGCCGCGGAGCCGGTACTTTCAGGAAGGTCACCCATGCCATGGCTTTGTTGAAAGAGCGACATCTGCCTTTCGGGATTTCATGCTGCTACACCAGTAAAAACATGGACAGCATCACTTCGGAGGAATACTTCGATCAGATGATAGAATGGGGAGCTTTGTTTGTATGGTATTTCCACTACATGCCGGTGGGTGCTGATGCGCCGACAGACCTTCTGCCAACGCCTGCCCAGCGTGAGTATATATACCGCAAACTGCGCTCCTACAGAGGGACAAAGGAAATCGTAGAGATGGACTTCCAGAACGACGGGGAATATGTCGGCGGGTGCATTGCAGGCGGCAAGCGCTACCTTCATATCAATGCCAACGGTGACGTAGATCCCTGCGTATTCATCCACTATTCAGATTCAAACATCCACGAAAAAACTCTGCTGGAAGTCCTGACCTCCCCTTTGTTCATGGCGTACCATGACGGTCAGCCGTTCAACGAAAACCAGCTCAGGCCTTGCCCGATGCTGGAAAACCCGGAGAAGATAAGAGAGATGATAAGGCGGACCGGCGCCCATTCAACAGATCTGGCCGCGCCGGAGACCGTCGACGAACTGACCTCCAAGACAGAGGCCTACGCCGCCAGCTGGAAACCGACGGCAGACAGGCTCTGGCAGGAAAGCCATCCTGCATAAGAAAAAACACCTGTAGAAAAAATATCTGCAGGTGCTTTATTATTTTTCTTTCCTGTCTATCATCTTCTGCAGACCTGCGAAGAGCTGTTCCGGTACTATAGGTTTGGCTATATGCATATCCATTCCCGAGGCCAGGCTTGCCTTGATGTCGTCATCGAAGGCATCTGCAGACATGGCGATTATCGGTACCTTAGCTGCATCCGGCCTCTCCATTTTTCTCATCCTTACCGTCGCTTCGCGTCCATTCATGACCGGCATCCTGATATCCATGAGTATAGCATCGATTTCGTCCGGCTTTGAGGCGGCAAATATATCGCATGCCACCTGTCCGTTTTCCGCCGTAATCACCCTGATGCCCTTAGCCTCAAGCAGAGTCCTGGAAATTTCCGTATTCATGGCGTTGTCTTCCACCAGCAGCACACACCTGCCTTCAAGCTCGATGGATGTATGCACATTCCCGTCAGACTGACTGGCATCCTCTGTCGTCCGTTCAAAATCAAGGAGCATGATAAACTCCGTACCTTTACCGATGGTACTGTTTACCTCTATGGTGCCATCCATCATATCGATGAGCCGCTTCACTATTGACAGACCCAGTCCCGAACCGGCAGTATCCGCGTTCTGCCGTTCCTGAGTAAAAGGTTCAAACATCTTGGGAATGAACTCCGATTTCATTCCGCAGCCTGTATCTCTGACAGTTATCCTGTCATGAAGCCACTTATCCTCTACGGTCACACTCTCGATGATCATCGTCACCTTCCCCTTGTCCGGGGTGAACTTGACAGCATTTGAAAGCAGATTTATCAGTATCTCATGGAGTCTCAAAGGATCCGCCATTATCGGCACCGAGGCTGCCCTGGTTACATCCAGCTCAAATTCTATTTTTTTCTCCTTTACCTGAGGAATTATTGATGCAACCACCTTACGTACCACTTCATCACAAGTGGTCACAACAGGTTTCAGCATTATCTCCCCCGATTCGATCTTAGACAGATCAAGAGTATCGTTAACAAGATCCAGCATGATATTGCCGGCTCGTTCGATTTTGTCTATGTAATCGTATGTAACGGCCGCATCGTCAGAGTTTTTGGCCAGATTGGCATAACCCAGCACGGCGTTGAGCGGAGTCCTCATGTCGTGGCTGAGATTTGAGAGGAAGTCAGTTTTCATGGCATCTGCATGCCTGGCCTTCATCAATGCAGTCTGAAGAGTTTCAGAGCGTTGGCTTTCCTTTTTTCTTTCCTCGGTGATATCGCTGACAAGCATCAGCACTTCCGATTTTTTATCATCAAGGAATTGATATGTGACGCGTTTCTGCCTGACCATGCCATCGCTTTCACGGACATTGAAAATATACATATACTCCCCTTTTTGTCTCATCGCTTCCATGACAGTATCCATAGACAATTTTCCGGTCTCTGTCCCCGGTTCGTATATGTCGCTGATGCGTCCGATAAATTTTCTGATCACATCATCATGATATGCCATGCGCACATCTCCGAAATCATTATTTACAGCTGTTGCATGCTTGTAGGTGAACTTACCGGTCTCCGCATCCATCAGTGCTATATTGTCATACTGTCGCTGCGCTATGGCGGAAATGATGCGGTTTTCCTTTTCCTGCCTGTCGATATCCTCGGCATAAACGATTGCCTCTATGTCGCCGCTGCTTGGATTTTTCAACATGTTCAGATGGACCTTCAGCAAATGCATCTCCCCGCTATCCGACGCGCGGTGATAATGCATGGAAAGCTGTTTATCCTGCCTTTCAAATTTTTCTAACAAAACATCCCTTGAAAGGAATTCCCTAAACCTGTTCTTTTCCTGAGGATCCCTTATCTCAGCCATAAGCTTCTCACAAACATGACCTATCGGCTTCTCCCCGCTGGTATCGCGGGTCACATTAAACCGCAGCACATAAATGGCCTTGGCGCCGGCGCTGAGCATATGCTCAAGGGTATCCTCATATTGCTCGTACTCCAGCTTGTAACGCTCCATCTCCGCGGCATGCATCGATGACGTCTTTTGCTGTATAGATGTATAAACTATCAACAGCGCGATGGCCTCTGTTATTCCCATGAGTGACAGCATAGGAAAGGTATACTGAACCAGCGGTCCGATCACGGGGAACAAAAAGCACAGCACGAACATTACAAAATCCCGCCGCCTCTTTGTTTCTGACTGTTTCAGCGCCGCCAGCGCTGTTATCACTATAGCAAGAATCAGATATAAAAATGAGAAAGAGATATATATGGTAAAGCCAGTCCCTCTGGAGTAGTCGCCACCGGCGCTGACATAAAATATGCTGCCGGTGAAGAAATTGCTGCAGAGAGCGATCACCTCACATGCCGGACCCGCCATCAGCCAGACTGCCGATTTTCCGGAAACCTGCCTGCCGTTGAACCAGTAATATGCATAGATGGTCCAGCAGTAACAGATCCCTGCAAGCATGGAGTAAAAGACAAACATTGCTATCCACATCGGCACCCCGCCGTGACTGTTTTGTTCAATGCCGCTGTACCACTGATAACCCTCAGAAATCAGCACGATGGCGCAGAAAATCAGCATGAAGATGTATACCCTCCTGCTGTAATCTTTTTTAGGCTCTAAATAAGCCGCCACGGCAAGCGCAAAAATAATGCAGAGCCCCAAGATTGGAATGACTATGCCCTCGCTCTGGGGAATAGATGTAACCATATGTCCGCTCCTTATAATACAGTACCTTTACTTGCTGAAAATACCACCTTATACGGTCCTGCCTCACCAGGGTGGCTTTCGTTTGCATCACATATCACGGTCACCCTGGATGATGTGGCTTTGACATTATAAGCCCAGTATTTTCCTGTACTCTGATAATCACTCTTCCACACCAGCCTGCCCTTTGCAGACACCTTATATAGAACCGTATCGTAATAACCCGTCACGTAGATATTGCCCTTTTTGTCAAATCCCACGGCATGGCCTGCCATGGTCAGATTTTTGACAGTATGCAGACGCTTCCCTGTAGCCTTGCTTATGATCCGCAGCGTCGTACCGTCAAAAACATACACCTTTTTTCCGCGTACCTTGCAGAAAGTCCTTGTAAGCTCTGTAGCAGAATACTTCTCAGAGGTGTACTTCCACACGACCTTATTGCTGCTGGTCAAACCTTTAACCACCATCTGCTCAGTAGCGCCTTTGGTTCTTGTAGCCTTGACTTTAGTCACCCCGGCTGATGCCGACGCCGTCATCGGCATCAGCATGACCATTGCAAGCATGACCGCCAGGCATACGATCAAAGCCGGTTTGAATTTTCCAATCATATTTTTCCCTCTTTCCCAACGCACACATACATTTTACCGCTAAATCATTACTGCGTCAAACCGAATAAAAGTCTGTTGATTAGAACACATTAATCAATACAAAAAAGCAGCGACTTCTCGTTATCATAGAAGTCGCCGTTGATTTATCTGAATTTAATACCATAATCGTTTAGTTTTTTATAGAGGTTCTTCCTCGCAATACCCATTTCTGCAGCCGCCTTGGTTACATTCCAGCCATTTCTTCTCATTATCTCAGTAATGTAATCCTTTTCAAACTCCTTGGTTGCATGCTTGAGGTTTTCATCAGTATCAACACCGATATCACCTATGTCTACCGTGAGTTCTAGAGGCAAATCATCCATTGCTATTACCCCTGAAGTATTCATTACTACCAGCCTTTCAACAATGTTTCTGAGTTCACGCACATTACCCGGCCAACTGTATTTCTTAAGTATATCCATTATTTTCTTGTCCAGCGGTTCGATTCTTTTATTTGTCTCTGCAGAATAATCCTTGAGGAATTGATCGCATAACATGGGAATATCCTCCGATCTGTCCCGCAACGGTGGTATTACGACCGGTATGATATTTATCCTGTAGTATAAGTCGAGCCTGAATGTTCCAGCCTCAACCGCCTTCTTAAGATCGCGATTTGTCGCTGTGATCAATCTGAAATCACTCGCTATAGTTTCCGTGCCGCCTACACGTTCAAAAGTCTTTTCCTGAAGTACCCTAAGCAGTTTAACCTGCATATTAATGCTGAGTTCTCCAATCTCATCGAAGAATATAGTACCTCCGTCAGCAATTTCAAAACGTCCCTTTCGGCGTTTCTCCGCACCGGTATATGCTCCTCGCTCACTGCCAAAGATCTCACTTTCTATGAGATTTTCATTTAGAGCCGCACAATTAACTGATACAAATGGCATGTCTTTGCGATTGCTGTTATCATGTATCAAATGCGCCAGTACTTCCTTGCCCGTTCCCGACTCACCTGTAATCAACACTGCAGAATCCGAATTTCCTATGAGTTTTGCTTTGCGTTTCAGTTCACTTGCAACCGCACTTTCTCCAATGAATGACCTGCTTGGCTGAAAGTACTCTATCCTCTGTTTCAATTTGCTGTTTTCTTTCTTAACATCAAAAAGTTCCTGCGCTTTTTTAACCTCTGAAATCAATTCTTCAATATCTGCCGGTTTTATCAGATACGTATAAGCACCTTCTTTTACTGCTTTAACAGCACCAGAAATTGACCCCTCCGCCGTAAGCATTATTACTTCGATATCTGGCCAGTCCTTCTTGATAGCATTTAACAGCTCCATTCCATTCATTTTCGGCATAATAATATCTGCAATGACAACCGAAATACTATGCTCTCTGATTAATTTCAGCGCCATATCACTACTGTTTGCTGCCAGTATGGAAAATCCACTCAGTTCAAATATCTTTTTATATACTTCCAGCAGTTTTTCGTCATCATCCACCAGTAATAAATCATTCTTAATCATCGTTCCGCTCCTTTCGCAGCTGAAATCATCCCGGCAGTTCTATATCAAACTCCGTCCAGTGGTCATCATCTTCTTTCACGTCAAGTTTTCCTCCCAGAGAGTCTGTAATCCTTTTGCTTATCCAAAGGCCTATGCCGTTACCATTTTCTTTGGTTGAATAAAACGGTTCAAACAGATTGGCCTTTACATCATCCGGTATTGCCGGTCCATTATCCCTGATAGAAATCAGTGCTTTATCATCCTTTTTACAGCATTTGATTTCTATAATGCCATCTTCATCTACTGCCTGCACCGCATTAATAATTATATTCTGCAATATAACCTTTAGAGCCTCCCTACTGGTTGACCTTACATAACAATTATTATCCAGGCTCAATTCAGTAAGAATATTCTTACTTATTATTTCCTTCTTGGACAATAGGAGTATCTGCTTTATCAGCGTTCCTATATGGATCATTTCACGCCCATTCGTTTCGCCTTTTGAATAATCAAGAAGTGTATCTATAACATCCTGTGCATCATCTGCTGCCTTGCTTATGGTAACAATTTCTTTCAGATTATCTTCGTTGGTATCTGTTTTCTGCAAAATATAAGTTGCGCCCTTGACCAATGCCAACGAATTCTTCAGTTCATGCACGATGGCAGCCGACAGTTGCCCTATTCCTGCCATCTTTTCTATCTGCTGCACTTCTTTTTCCATAAGCAGACTCTTAGTTATGCATTCACTTGAAATAACCATTTTTTCAACAGTTCCAGCCTTATTTTTGATAGGGTAATACGTATTTCTGTACACTTCTTTCTCTATAACGATCTGCTCAGAAAAGAAATCACCACCCTGTTTTATTCTATCCAAGGCTTTTCCAATTATCTCATCATTGATTCCTTTAGTCTCTTTTGATATGACCAGAATCTTACCATCTATAGAAACTATCATCAACGTACCGTCGACAGTATCAAGTATAGTACTTATTTCCTTGTTCTTCTCAAGCAGATCATCTGTATACTTTTCTATGCTGGCATTCATTGTTGAAAAAGCCTGCTGAAGTCTTGCGACCTCATATACATTATTACTATTTCCCAGTTCTTCATTGATAGTACTATAATCTCCTTTTGAAATCCTGTTAGCCTGTTCAACAAGGGATGTCATCGGCCGTCTAAACTTATAATTCATCCATAGCAGAAAAATACCGGCTATCAGAAGATCTATCAAAATCAACAACGTCACATTAACAGGATCGAATTTGGTAGTAGAATTGAACTGACTTTCATCCATATCAATTATCAAAACTGACTTAGCTTCCTTTACTGGCGCATATATGATAACCTTCTCTTCTCCGTTTTCGATGTATGATTTCATACCACTGCCGCCCTTAAGTGCCTCTTTTAGTATTTTCGTTTTTGCATCCGTCATTTTTTCTTCTTTGAAAATGTTTTTTTCAAAAATTTCACCCTGTGTCTTCGCTTTTGTTTCCATATCCGACTGATAATAAATATTGCCGCTACGAGTAAGCCAGTATATTTTGCCTGTTTTACCAAGTGTAAACCCTTTTAGATACTTATCCTTGATGATATTGATTGACAGATCAAGACATGCAACCCCACGGAAAATATTATTCTCGTCATATACAGGCTGGGAACAAGTCATCATCCAGCCGGTACCAAGATAATCAGTATAAGGCTTGGTCCATACCGCCTTTTTATTCGGATCATTTTTTCATTAGCATCTACATAAAAAGGATCATATTTTTGATTATGATTTTCCGTAAAATACCTTGTAAGCTCGCTGTATGGACTGCATCTCAGAAGATTATTTTTTGTCACAATATAAGCCCATGTTACATCTTCACGATCCAGTATTTCTGCAAATGTGTCATCAAGCTGTTCAGTCGTATTGATTTCTTTAAACAAGGCCGGGGTTTTTTTAGTAGTCCTGGCTACATAAATACCGCTTTGTTCAACATCTTTTTTATCTTTATTTTTTTTACGTTTTATAGTTCCATTTTTATTTATCACATAATCCGACTTAAGTCTATTATCAATATTCGAATCATTTTTCAGCAGTTTCCCATAGATCGATCCAAGTAACACCGTACTGTTTTCCACTCGTTGAAAGCTGATGGAAATCAACTGACTTTTTTCTTTAACGATTTCCTGAAGATTACTTTTGGTATTCTCAACTGCATAATTTTTTTCACGTATTGAAATTATATAACTGAATAAAACGATAGATATCAAATTACATATCAAAAAAATCACTATAACACGCGTAGCTAATGATTTTCGATGTTTAACTATTCTCATAAGGCCCCCTTGGCTATAGTTAAGCGATAAAGTAATAATATTTTACACTATCTACCATATCAGTACTTGAAATTTTTAAACAATTTATATGATTTTTAGTTATTCTTAAAATCAAACAGCCCATCCAGCAAATACGGCTGCAGCTTCTTTATCGACTTTGCCCTCCTTAACATCATCCAGTGACTGTTCTAAGATAGTTACTGCACTGTCTATCTGCTCTGTTGTTATTATTAGCGGTGGTGTGAATTCGAGAACGTTGGAAAAAACACCCACGTTGTAAATAACAAGCCCGAGTTCATAACATCTGTACACCATGAGTGAGGCAATTTCAGAAGACGGAGCTTTAGTAACCCCATCTGTGATCATTTCCATTCCTATCACCAATCCTCTGCCACGCACATCTCCAATGACATCATATTTCTCTTTAAGTCTGTTTAGCTCTTTTAAAAAATAATGCCCGTTCTGTTCAGTTTTTAAGCAAAGGCCCTCATCTTCAATAATACTTATATTTTCAAGAGATACAGCACATGCCAACGGATTTCCCGCGGTAGTGAATAAATGCATGCCAAGTCCTGAATCCATAAGCTTTCTTGTTCCAACTACGGCACTTAGCGGTTGCCCGCATCCAAGTGCTTTTCCAAGAACCACCGCGTCAGGCGTAATGCCTTCAATTTCAAATCCGAACATACTTCCCGTTCTTCCAAAACCAATCTTTACTTCATCAATGATTAGAAGAATACCATATTTCCTGCAGATTCTCTCGATTACCTTGAGAAATCCATTTGCCGGCACTATATCACCGCCATCACACTGTATTGCCTCGATAACTATTGCTCCAACCTGATCTGGTGATACCATAGTTTTAAGTACATAGTTGGCGATATACTCTGCACATAGGAAGTCACAGCTGTTAGCCTTTTGTTCAAAAGGGCATCTGAAACAATAAGGATATGGTACTTTTACTACACTGCCTCCTGCAGAAAATGCACCCAAAGCAGGATGACCTGACATGCCATAAGCTCCCAAAGTTTGACCATGATAAGAACCCACAAAGGTTATCATTTTACTTCTGCCTGTAGCGACCGGCACCATTTTTGCGATAAATTCATTGGCGTCCGATCCGGAATGTCCAAACCATACTTTCTTTTCAAAGTCGCCAGGAATCATATCTATCAGTTTTTCCGCCAATTCCAACATTTCATTGTTATAAACTGATATTGAAGGCACAAACTGTAGTTTGTTCATTTGGCGACCCACAGTATCAATGATCCTGGGATGAGAATAGCCGACATTCATCACGCCCCAAGCTCCACTGAAATCCAAAAAGTCATTACCCTCCATATCAGTTATCACTGCGCCTTTTGCTTTATTCGCTACAAAAGGGGTAAACCTAAGCTTCATAATGTTGCTAACGGTCTCATCATCACGCATCATTATTACCGCATTATTCATAACACCCTCCAATACTTGTATAAGGGTTGCCGAAGAACCCGGCAACCCAAACCATTTACAATTATTTAAAAGCTTATATCATCAGTTATTTCGCCTCTTTTTACTTTTATGCTGATTCGCCAGTAATAAATGCAATAAATGCTTACCCAAATAGCACATCCGATTACCTGATAAATATCATAGAAGCTCAAGTATAAAACATATGCTATGCCTCCAAATGCCAGTATAGGCATCAGCGGATAAAGAGGCATTTTCCATCCTATTTTTGCCTTAATATCTTCACCTTTCATAGACTGATGGTATCTTACTCCAGCTATTGCGGCCAAGCCCCATGATACCATCCATGCTATAACTGCCTGATTTGAAAGGTTGACATAGAATGCAGATGAACCTGCCCAGTGAGCTACGCCAATTCCAATCATACCAACTACCCAAATTACTACGATTGCGATTATTGGGGTTCTTGTCTTTGGATTGATCTTTCCAAGTGACTTTGGCAGGTAACCGGCCTTTGCCATGGAATAGAATATTCTTGACGGTGTATAGATGGAACCCATCATAACACTTGTAGCAGCTGCAATCCATCCAGCCAAGTTTAAAATAGTTCCGCCAATTGATCCAAATATTATATTGGCTGCCTGTGTAAACGGTGAAACCTCCAAAGATGCATTATGCCAGTCAATAGTTCCAAGCACTACTGCTAATGCGGCACAATATACAATAATGAATGTCAAACTTGCCCATACAAGAGCCTTACCAAGATCTGCCGCCTTTTTACACTCAGAACCAGTTGTACATATAGTAGCAGCTCCCATAAAGGCATATGTGGCTATTGGAATCACTGATGTAAAACCTTTACCACCCATAGCGAAAAACGGTGAATACATTTTAGTATTGATTCCTTTTACAAGTCCTATGATCGAGAATCCAGCCATAATAGCTACCAGTATTACTACCAGTACCAACTGCGTTCTGCCTGCTAATGCAGCACCTAAAATGTTCAAAATGCAGAAAACGGTAAAGAATACTGCAGCCCATAGCACTGTACCAAACTCAAGATCCATATTAGGGAACCAATAGCACGTCATTCTTCCCATTGCTATACTGACGGATCCTCCAAGGATCACCCAGCCAACAGAGAATGTAAGACCAGACATAAGGCCCCAGAATTTACCAAGATATTTATTTACCCAGTCTGTCATAGCACCAGCAGAAGGCATTCCAACCGATAATTCACCTAATGCAAGCATTATGAACATCTGAATAAGCCCCGCAAAAAAGAATGCCAGCAATGCAGAAGGCCCGCCCTGTTGTATACCTTGTCCAAGATAGAGAAATACTCCATCTCCAACAACTGAGCCAACGCCGACAGCCCATATTTCCCAAAAGCCCATGTTGCGCAACATGGCCACTTCTTTCATTTGTACGCCTGTATTTTCCATAACTTCCTCCCACCTATAAACTCTTATTTACAAGTTCAATCGTTTCATCTGTTGAGAGAACGTCACAATATATGACGCTCATTATTTTAAGCTCTGCATCATGAAGCTCCATACTTCCCGCAGCACATGCATCTTCGACACAGATTACCTTAAGTCCAGCGTCCGCCAGGTCTCTTATGGTACAAGCTACACACTGATCCGTAACAATACCTGTTACTATCACTGTTTCAATTCCCATGAAGCGGAGCAGTGTTAAATAGTTAGTTCCATTGCAGACACTGTCAGTAGTTTTGTTGACCACGATTTCATTTTTCTGTGGAGTAAGTTCATCTACCATCTGCGCGCCGAATCCATCGACTGGCATCAGCATATTATTCCAGCCATCAGACTTCTGTACGGGTGAACGATCCTCTCCATCTTCTCGAAGACATGCTATTCTTCCAAATGTAACCGTCATTCCATTTTCTCGAAAGAATTCCAACAATTTTTTATTATTTGGAATCACTATGTCATCAAGCCTGTCATGGAATGGTATCCAACGATCCCATTCACCGGCCTCTTTAAACTGCAGAGCTTCTCCATAATCTCTCAAACAAAATTCATTCTGTAGATCCACCAACAACAAAGCCGTTTTTTTAGGATCTATTTTTGGCTCAGGCATTTCACCCATAGTCTCGTAATAGAAGTTTAAATATTTGTCTTTAACTTTCATTTTTTTCCTCCAATCTTAAAGAAAAACAGAATTAACATAATGGCATTAACTTATAATGCGATAACCATGCCAAAATTAGCAAAAAAATCCGACTATTTTATAAAAATTCAATTAGTAGGCTAAATATCAACGATTTTTTCCATGATTGCAAGCATGCTCATCATTCAATTTGTGCGTATTACCAATACTTTTGTTACTCATTCGTAACACTATTTGTCGATAAATTGTTACCTTTTCGTAACATATTATGCATTGACATTCACCTGATTCAGTGTAAAATATAAGTAATAATTTGCTGCAATAATTTGCAATAAGGAGAATCATCATGGCAAAGACCAGCCTTGAACAAAAAATCGAAGAACTGCTCCCCATAATCAAAACAATGCCGGACGCCATCTGTGTCGTCGACAACCATGGTGAGCAGGTGTACTCAAACGATAAATACGAAATAATGCTGAAACGGAGCAGCGCAGAAACAGTCTCCGATGCCAGCGATATCACCATCAATGGTCTGATTGAAGGAAAGGTCATAGTATATCACGACATTTCGGAGGTCAACAGACTCAGACGCGAACTGGATATTCTCAGGCAGAAGCTGCGCAAGGTCGAAACAAAGTACACCTTCAGAGATATCATCGGCAGCGATGAAGAAATGGTAAGAATAATCAATATAGCCAGAACAGCTGCCATAACGCCGGCAACCATACTTCTTCGCGGCGAAAGCGGCACCGGCAAGGAGATCTTTGCCAATGCGATCCACAATGCAAGTCCCAGGCGCAACGAAAAATTCGTCAAGATAAACTGTGCCTCCATACCCGAGGATCTGCTGGAAAGCGAGCTTTTCGGATACCGGGAAGGAGCATTCACAGGAGCTCTGCGCGGTGGACGCAAGGGGCTTTTCCAGGACGCGGACCACGGCACCCTGTTTCTCGACGAGGTTGGCGACGTCTCCAGCAGAATGCAGGTCAAACTTCTAAGGGCTCTTCAGGAAAAAGAAGTGCTGCCTGTGGGATCGACCGATCCGATTGCTGTAGATGTGCGAATAATCTGCGCCACTAACAAGCCTCTTGAGGAAATGGTGGAAAGCGGAACTTTCCGCGAGGATCTATATTACCGTCTTAACGTTTTCCCTCTGTTCATCCCTCCGCTGCGTGAACGGCTCGGTGACATAGGCGCAATCTCCGCCTATCTTATAAACCAGTACAATGAATTCTACCAGCGCAGTGTGATCAGCATCGAACCAGATGCCGTGGAACTCCTGAAAACAAAAGACTGGCCCGGGAATGTCCGCGAACTTGAAAATGTTCTCTCCCGTGCCTTCATCAACCTGCCCCAGGATGCTCAGTCCCTGACTTACGGAGATATCGCTTCCGCCCTCGGCGTCGGTTACAGGAAATCCAGAAAATCAGACTCGGTCATGAACAAAATACCGACGGAGCTCGGTCCGGCGGTGGAAATGACAGAACGCGCATGCATAAGCAGCGCTTTGTCTGCCTGCGACGGTGACAAAAACACCGCAGCCGTAATGCTGGGCATACCAGTCAGAACTTTGTACTACAAATGCAAAAAGCTGGGCCTTTGAGGCGCAAGATCTTGCGCAGATGCAATTTATTGCAACAATATTTTGCAGCCACACCGCATCGCCTGATTAAAAGTGTTGAAATATAGCCATTTTCAGTCAGTAAATATCTTGGCACGGATGATGCAGTCTATATCATCATAAATCACAGATAACTGACAGGAGGTCAAAAATGGATAATAACAAGATTTTAGATGAATTCACCAGAAATTACTACGGGCAGCTGGCAGGAGGGGTCTACGGTACTCCGGTACCGATCCGGGCGGACGAGACAGCTCTCATCATCATCGATGCCCAGAGATGCATCGAAGAGGACTATTTTGTAGAAGCATACAAAGCAATGGGCATCGATGTGGAACCGATGATGCCTGCACTGGACCAGATGGGAGAGAACATAGAACACGCTCTTGATAACATCAGTAGAATTTTGTCCAAATGCCGCGAAAAAGGTATCCGGCCTATACACATACACATCCAGTCATACCTTCCAGATGCCAAAGACACCGGCAGGCTGCATACCAGCGCGGGAATGTTCTATCCCCCAACAGCCCAAGAGACTGCGTTCTGCGAAAAGGCGAAGCCTCTTGAAGGCGAAATCGTGCTGCAGAAAACATGTTCAGGCATCCACGTAGGCACACCGATCGACCGCGTCATGCGCAACCTGGGCATAAAAAGTGTCATCGTTACCGGTTTTTATACGGATCAATGCTTCAGCACATCGGTAAGAGATCTGGCCGATCTGGGTTATGCAGTCGATATGATCGAAGATGCTACCCAGGCCATGAGCATGGAACGCTACGAGAAAGCTCTTCAGGGCATACAGAAGATTTACGCTAATTCTGAAACCACCGAACAGCTTCTTGCCAGAATGGCAGAACTGTAGAGAGAGAGGAAAAAATAATGGGCGACTTGTACAACAAAAAAGAAACCGTAGCATTGAGACGCCATTTTCATGAGAATCCGGAGCTTAGTTTTGAGGAATTTGAAACATCGGAATTCATCGCGGACAAACTGGTGGATATGGGCCTTGATGTGAGCTCTCATATAGGCGGAACCGGTGTGGTCGCCGTTCTCGATACCGGCAGACCGGGTCCCTGCATAGCTTTCAGAGCAGATATGGACGCTCTCCCCATCCTCGAGGAAACAGGTCTCCCCTTTGAATCCCACCATACAGGTGTAATGCACGCATGCGGACATGACGGGCACATGGCCATCCTCCTCGGAGCTGCCAGAGCCATCACTTTTTCCAGAGACAAACTCAGCGGCGTGATCAAGTTCATCTTTCAGCCCGGCGAGGAGGCAAACGGCGGTGCAAAATGCATCATCAACGATGGCGCGTTGAAAACTCCCGACGTGGACGGTATTTTCGCCCTTCATATGATGCCAGACCTTCCATGCGGCACTATCGGCATCAGATCCGGTTACCTTTCCGCCACCGACGATGAATTCTACATCAAGGTGTACGGTCACGGCGCCCATTCCTCCGAGCCCGAATCCGGAGTCAACGCCATCGTCATAGCCTCACAGATCGTGAACAGTCTTATGTCTGTGCTGGGCACAAGCATCAGTCCCTACGATATAGCCACCTTCTCGATCTGCAAAATCAAAGGAGGCGATGCCATCAACGTCATCCCTGATTACGTGGAAATGAGCGGCATGATAAGATGCGTAGAAAAGAAGAACAAAATGATCATCCGCGATAAAATGCGCTCGATATCTGAACACACGGCCGCCAGCGTCGGAGGCAGGGCCGAGGTGGATTTCATAGACGGATTCCCATCGGTGAATAACGATTCACGGCTGACCGGCATCGTTATAGATTCCGCCAGGACCGCCCTGCCATCTGCAGACGGCGTCATCATGATTGAGCGCCCGCACCTGGGCTCTGAAGACTTCTCCTACTATCAGGAAGTCATCCCCGGCGTCATGTTCATGCTAGGCTGTGCCCAGCCGGACATCGAGACCGGCTCACTCCACAGCTCGATCCTCAACATCAATGAGGAATCATTAGAATACGGTGTCAGGATATTTACCGGTATAGCCGAAAAAATGTGCAGAAGATAACCAACTACAGAAAAAGTGACCCGAATTGAGATCGGGTCACTTTTATCATAATCATTTTTCTTTATGGAGTTCTTCAAGAGCATACATGCACATGTCAACGGCCGTATCAAGCAGTCCAAATCGGAGGTTGATGAGTGTGATGCAGGATACGATTGGCTATCATCTGTCTTTTTCAGCCCATATTACAGATTATCGGTCAATATCATTCAATGATAGCCAGAACCATTCTCCAGACAAGGTTTTCTGGCTAGCATCTGCCTTTTTCAGCTCATATTACAGATTATCAGTCAATATCATTCAATGATAGCCAGAACCATTCTCCAGACAAGGTTTTCTGGTTAGCATCTGCCTTTTTTAGCTCATATTACAGATTATCGGTCAATATCATTCAATGATAGCCAGCGGATTCTCGACTATGCAGAATATAATTGACAGAAATGATCTGACGTACGGAATAGTATACTCAAGGGCGGTGAATCAATGAGTCATATATTTCAGCAGCTCGGAATAGAGCTTATCCGGGTCCACCGGTTTGGTCAGGTGACTGTTCATGCCTGACTCCAGGCTCAATTTTATGTCTTCGTCGTAGGCATTGGCGGTCATGGCGATGATTGGAACCGTCAGGGCGTCTGGCCTTGGCAGTTTTCTGATGAAAGCGGCTGCTTCGTAGCCGTTCATCGCCGGCATTCTGATATCCATGAGCACAGCATCGTAGGTTCCGGGCTCTGAATCGCTGAATTTATCCGTGCCTGTACGGCCGTCCTCTGCGCAGTCCACCAGTATGCCTTTTTCATCCAGTAGAGCGCGGGCGATCTCCATGTTAAGATAGTTATCTTCGCAAAGGAGTACGCGCTTTCCTTCCAGGTCTGAATAGTCCTCTCTGATGATTATATCTGGAGTTTCCGTGTGGCTGACTATCTCTATGGGCAGATCCACAGTGAAACTGCTGCCCTTGCCAACCTGGGATTCCACGCTTATGGAGCCTTTCATTATCTCCACCGTTTTTTTGACGATGGCAAGGCCCAGTCCGGTGCCGTATCCGCGGGACTCAACATGGTTCTCCTGGGCAAATGGCTCGTAGAGTCTGGAAATGAATTCCGGACTGATACCTATGCCGGTGTCGGCAACAACTATCCTGGTATTGCAGCCGTTGATCGGTGGCTCTATTTTTTTAACGGTCAGGGTAACATGACCACCTTTCCTTGTGAACTTGATTGCATTGGACATCAGGTTCAGAATCACCTTTTCCAGCTTGATCCTGTCGATATTTGCGTAGCATCTGTCTAATATTTCAAAGTCGGAAGATACCTCAACGCCTCTGCTCTGGGCAAAGGCCTGTGCTGAGGCCATAATCTCATCCATCATCATGCTGCAGTTTACCTTTTTTGGTTCCAGCAGGATTTTTCCGCTTTCGATCCTTGAAAGCTCCAGAGTGTCGTTTACAAGATTCAGCATCAGGTCACCTGATTTTTTGATTTTCTCCAGGTAATCCTGGCGTCTGACCGGATCGGTCTCATTCAGGGCCAGCCTGGTAAAACCGATGATGCCGTTGAGCGGGGTCCTCATGTCGTGGCTCATGCTGGACAAAAAAGCCGATTTGGCTTCGTTGGCAGCCGCAGCCGCAGTAGACGCTTCGTGCATGTGCCTTATCATTTCCTGCTCTGCCTGGTACTGCACAGTTATATCGCTTCTGCAGAACAAAATCATATCTTTGGTTTCGTCCAGGTAGGCATAGCGTACCTCACGCTGAATCAATACACCCTTAGCGTCAACCGCACCGTATCTTACGTAATAGCTGCCGTCTCTGTCCAGGGAAGTCCTGATCTGATCCAGATCCATGGCAGCGATCACTGACGCTTTTTGTTCAGGTATCACATCGTAAAGCCGTCCGCTCAGAGTCGCATCATAATCCTTAGGCTCCGGGTGGGCGTTGTCGTTTGAATCCACATCATAATAGAAAAAGGTCCTGTTTACCATATCTATTATTCCGATTATGTCGTATTCCATATTGGCCAGTTTATTCATGATCTGTGTCTGCAGGGCATTACTGGTGGTGTTATATGTATAGAGGTATGCCTCCACATTGCCAGTTATCGTGGAGCGTTTAAGACTGATCACGGTCTTGTACCAGATAGGGGCTTTGCCGGCAAACATCCTGGTGTATTCGACCTCGACGCTGTCGTGACCGTCACGGAAACTCTGAAGAAGATCCTCACGGGTCATTTTTGTTCTCAGCAGGCGCCCGCCTATTCTGTCGGTAGGATTGGCGATGATAACGCCAAGCACGCCGCTGTAGGTATCGATATTATCAACGTCAAGAGCTTCATGCTTTATCCTCTGATAATCGATCACCTTGTCCTCTGTAAGATCAAAATAGCCCCTCGCCACCAGATTTGAATAATTGCTGGAGTTTTCCAGGGCCTGTTCAAAGTTCTTCTTTGCCAGTTCGCTCTCGGTAATGTCTGTGGCGATGATCACCGTTGCTCTTCGTGCATACCAGTTTATGCGCTTGCAGTCTACGCGCAGATATTTTTTGCGTCTGACATCGTGGATCACATCGACATGCATCTCCCGGTCTTCCATTTTTTTCATCGGGCAGACGTCGCACTGCTCATTTCTGCCGTTGATCACCTCGTAACAGCTTTTACCCATAAAGTCCGAACGGCCCCAGAACTCTACAGCGCTGGAGTTGGCATAATACAGCTCGCAGGTGTCTTCGTCGCATACGTATACCATGTTTCCAGATTTGTCGATGATATCCAGATAACCGTCAGACTCCTGAGATGAATTGATGAAATTCACCAGGATCATGGCTGCCCCATGATATGTGCCCATGATGCGGGCTTTGGCTCTGATCCACACAAAATTTCTGGTCTTGTGCCTGATCCTGTAGAACACATCGGCGATATAGTCATCTTCATGACAAAACAGCTCATTTATGTGAGCTTCGACTATGGCCAGATCGTTGGGCATAACTATTCTGGTCGCGTCATCTCTGATGATGTCGCTGTATTCCTCATCTGTGTAACCAGAAATGGCTGGTATACCTTCCGAATAATAGAAGGTATCCAGCCTGGCCTCATCGCTTATTTCATATAAACATATATCGCCCGGATTACAGCGGATGATATAGTCAAGTTGTTCTTCAGTCAACTCCATTGTCGTCTCCGTTCTCGAGCGTTGTTACTTTTGTTAAAATTTTCTGCCTGTAAGAAGCTGAAACGCTTCCTTGTATTTCTCGATGGTCTTGTCGATGACTTCCTGCGGCAGCAGATAATCACTGTCCGGATTGGCCTTGAGCCAGTCTCTTACAAACTGCTTGTCGTAGGAAGGCTGTGACTGTCCCGGCTTGTAGCCTTCCAGCGGCCAGAACCTGGAGCTGTCTGGCGTCAGCATCTCGTCACCGAGGATGACCTCTCCGTTTTCATCCAGACCGAACTCGAACTTGGTGTCTGCAATTATGATATTTCTGGACAAAGCATACTCTGCGCATTTTTTGTACAGTTCTATGGTGCAGTCTCTCAGCTTGGTCGCGTACTCCTCGCCTTTGCCCGGATACATCTTTTCTATGACCTCAATGCTCTTTTCATATGAAATGTTTTCATCGTGGTCACCGATCTCAGCCTTGGTGCTTGGAGTATAAATGGGCTCAGGAAGTTTCTCCGATTCCTTGAGTCCTGCCGCAAGCTCTATTCCGCATACGGTGCCGGACTTCTTATAACTTTCCCAGCCGCTTCCGGTGATGTAACCGCGTACGATGCATTCTACAGGCAGCATCTCCAGCTTCTTGCACATCATGCTGTTGCCGTCGAATTTTTCATTCTGGAAGAATTCCGGCATATCTTTGACATCTACTGAAAGCATATGGTTCGGAACTATGTCCTTAGTATATTCAAACCAGAACCTGGACATCTGTGTCAATATCGCGCCCTTTTCTGTGATCTTGTTTTTCAAAATGTGATCGAATGCGGAGATCCTGTCCGTAGCAACCATTATAAGGCTGTCGCCGTTGTCATATATCTCACGTACTTTACCCTCTTTAACAGGTTTATAATTTTCCATTTTAACTGTCCTCCGTATTATGTTTGATGCAATAAAAATGATTCATCTGAATTTATTATCATTCTATCATTTAACCGCCTATTATGCTATACTTTTTTGTATATATAATTTTTATAAATAACTCTTGACTTTAGTTATAAAAGTTGTACAATACTGTTTCATTGTTTAGTATTATTTGGGAGGAAGAAATGTCAAGAAAAATCAACCTTTTGCCGGTGCAGATACTGGCAATCGGCTTCTTCGCCATCATATTGCTTGGCGGAATCATATTATCGCTGCCCATAAGCAGCCGCAACGGCGCTGATATTTCGTTTATCAACGCTTTGTTTACGTCAACTTCAGCTACCTGCGTGACAGGGCTTTCCGTTGTGGACACGTATACACAGTTCAACTTCTTTGGTCAGCTGATCATCCTGATCCTGATCCAGATCGGCGGGCTGGGCTTCATGGGTATAGCCATGACCTTCGCCTTCGCTGCCGGCAGCAAGATAACCCTGTTCCAGAGGACGCTGCTTATGGAATCTCTGGGATCACTGCACATAGGCGGTGTTGTAAAGATCATAAAAAGGATGCTTATAGGTACCGCTGTGATCGAGACCATGGGCGCCATACTCATAGCTTCCAGGCTCATTCCGCGAGTGGGAGTGGCCGAGGGCATCTGGTTCGGCATCTTCCATTCTGTGTCAGCCTTCTGCAATGCCGGATTCGACATACTTGGCAGATTTCAGCCTGGCAGCTCCCTGATGCTGTTTGCCGACGATCCGCTCATCGAGATCACCATCATGGTGCTGATAGCCAGCGGCGGCATAGGCTTCATCGTCTGGAACGATATCGCGACCCATAAATTCAATTTCAAAAAATACGCCCTGCACTCCAAGATAATGCTGACCTTCACGGCGGCGCTTATCCTTACAGGCGCACTGCTGTTCTTCATAATCGAAAGATCTCACTCGTTCAGCGGCATGTCCACCGGTGAACAGGTGCTGAACTCATTCTTTGCTTCTGTGTCTCCAAGGACCGCTGGCTTTGCTTCTGTAGATTATGCCGACATGTCAACTGCCGGAAGGTTCCTGACCATGCTGCTGATGTTTATTGGCGCGGGTCCCGGTTCCACCGGAGGCGGCATCAAGGTGACCACCTTTGTTACCCTGATACTGTCAATATATTCAAACTCAAAGAACTACAATGACCTGAGCATCTTCAGGAGAAGGCTGCCGTCAGACGCCCAGCGCAAGGCTCTTTCCAGCATGGCATCATACATATCGCTTGTCATCGCCTGCACCTTCTGCCTGCTGCTGCTCAACCCGAGCCTGACCACAGAAAGCTGCTTCTTTGAATCGCTTTCCGCCATGGGCACAGTCGGACTGACCATGGGCATAACATCCACTGTTGGCACCCTTTCCAAGATATGTCTGATCACGCTGATGTACTGCGGCAGACTGGGAAGTATCGCTGTTGCCATGGCTATAGTAAGAAGAAAAGTAATACCAAAGATAAGTTACCCGGAAGAAAAGATAACACTGGGATAAGGAGGAATAAATAATGCGTTCAATGTTAGTAATAGGACTTGGAAGGTTCGGCAGCCATCTGACTATGAGTCTGGCGGAAATGGGAAATGATATCATGGTCATTGACAAAGATGAAACTGTGGTAAACAAACTGGTACCGTATGTTGCCTCTGCTCAGATCGGCGACTGCAGCGACGAGGTGGTTCTCCGCGACATCGGCGTTTCCAACTTTGATGTCTGCTTTGTCTGCATCAGCAACAACCTGGAGTCATCTCTTGTGATCACCACAATGCTGAAGGAACTCGGTGCCAAGAAGGTCGTTACCAAGGTAAACCATGATATCCACGTTAAATTTCTGCTCCAGAACGGCGCAGACGATGTAATATACCCGGAGAGAGACATGGCCAGAAGGACTGCGCTCAAATACAGCGCGCAAGGTGCATTCGACTATGTGGAACTCAACGACAACTATGGTATTTTCGAGATAGAGCCTCCAAGATCATGGCTGGGTTACACTTTGTCAGAGATAGACGTCCGCAAAAAATACCACGTCAACGTCATAGCCTACAAAAATGAGATGGATATCCATCCTCTTGACCGTGAAAAGTACACTATTAATAAGAATGAGCATCTTATCGTGGCCGGAGACAGGAAAAGTTTCATAGAACTTGTCAGAAAGAAGATGTGATATAGGAGATCAATATCATCACAATACCAGTAACAATAAGCGGTATCATGCCGTCAACGTAAGCTGCATTGCCCTCAAGCTTGTAATATGCCAGGTAGCATGCCAGACTTATGACGGCTGCTGCCGCTATTATTATGATCACAGCCATGGCGATGCCGCTCTTCATATCGCCGCATCCGTACATGGTATTAACAACTATTATCTCCAGCATGGCCCAGCCTACGATGAGCAGCAGTTCGGTCGTCACCTGACGTTTTAACAGCAGTGATGTCACAAGAAGCAAAACTATATAGAGAGCGATGCCGCCCCAAATTACCAGCTTTGATGAGAATAGCTCTCCACCCTCAGGAATGGCCCTGATGCCTTTCACCATCATTATTATCCCTACAAAACCAGAAACAGTCGCTATCCCAAGTATGATTCCATTTCTGAGACCATCCGGCACATGATTTGGACGAAAGGCCAATACCCACCAGATAAGATAAAAAATCACGCAGATGATCAGCAGATTGTTGCCATAATAAATGCTTCTTTCCATTTCCGATGCCTCCTAATTTTGTTTATTATATCACATCAGTTTTATTTAATATTGTGCTTTGTATGAATATCATGTAAAATTATCATAACATTATTTCAATTGGGGGACATATGAGATCACTTATACTTATTACCATATACATTATAATCAATCTATATACCGCGTCGCAGCTCAGCTACTGGCTGAGGCGATGCTCACGCAGATACGATTCCGTGGCGAGTCTTCGCGTGCTTTATATGCTTTTTTATGCTCTGCTGGCATCGCTGCCCATGTTCGGCACCTATCTGCCAGACAGCAGTTTCAAGTACCACATGGCGGCGGCAGGCAATCTCTGGCTTGGATTTTACATGTACTTCACCGGACTGCTTGTCATACTGCAGCTGATACGGCTGATCTGCCGCAGATTTATAAGCAGTGAGAACGCTGAACGGCGATCCAGGATCATTCTGGCACTTGTTATCGTGTTCACACTCTGCCTCAACGCATACGGCTGCGTCAATGCCCAGAACGTCACCACGACAAGGTATGATATCGCGGTGAACAAAAATGCCGGCTCTGTTAAAACACTGAAGATAGCTCTGGTGGCAGATTTCCACCTCGGCGTCAATTCCAATGCCGGAATGTATCGATCCATGGTAAAGAAGATAAACAAAATGGATCCTGATCTGATAGTCGTTGACGGCGATATTTTCAACAGCACCTACAGCGCTCTGCAGGATCCCGGGAAATATTCAGCCATACTTTCAAAACTCAGGGCCAGATATGGAGTCTATGCCGTTTACGGCAACCACGATGTGGACGAATCCCTGTTCGGAGGCTTTGCCGTCACAAGTCTTTCCCGCTCATTCCGCAATCCCAGGGTAACAGCCTTCATGAAGTCATGCGGTTTCACAATACTTGACGATGAAACTCTGACCGTGGCCGGCGGCAGCATAGTACTTGCCGGGCGTCGTGACGGTGAAAAAGCCGGTGACGGAACCGCGCGCAGAAAGTCGGCATCACAGCTTCTGAAGGGTGTGAACAAAGCTAAACCTGTCATAGTCATTGAACACGAGCCTCTGGATTTCAAAGCACTCGGCAGGGCTGGCGCAGACGTTGCTCTCAGCGGTCACACTCATGACGGACAGATATTCCCCGGCAATCTTATCATCAGATTGTTTAACCAGAACTCTTATGGCATCAAGAGAATATCAGGAGTCATTTCTCTTGTCACCTCAGGCGTAGGATATTACGGTCCGCCTGTTAGAATAGGAACCCACAGCGAAATAGCTGAAATCAATATAAGCTTTAAATGATCAAGAAAGGATATAACTGATGGAACCAATCAAAGAGTTAAAAAGGCGAGGCCGGAATACGGTGAAGCACCATTATTTTCTGCTGGTGCTGATCTGTCTGATAGCGGTTTTTCTTGGTACTGAATACAACGCATCCGGTGGACTTTTCAGCAGGATCGACAGCACTGTCAATTCACAGACCACTGTCACCAATCCGCTGGTCAAGACTGATGCATCTAAAGTTTTCAACGATATAACCAGCAATAACCTACAGAAAGGATACCAGACATCGGATAACCTCATGCAGAAATACAAGAGCGGCAAAGATCAAAGCGACTTTGCCGGCAGGACCAGAGGATCTCTTGCAAATGTGGTCAATGTAATAACATCCGGTCAGCTTTACCTTAAGCTGGCCTCAGCACTGAATTCCCTGACCCATTCCGGTAAAATCGTAGCGTCGATCTTCATCATCGTCAGCTTTCTGTTCTACCTGTTCATCTGGATATTCTTCATGAACGTGTACAAGGTCATAATGCGACGCATGTTCCTGGAAGCACGCACATATGAAAAGGTGCCGTTGCAGCATGCTGTGCACATGCTGGCGGTCCGCAGATGGGGCCGTGCTTCAGTGACCATGTTTGTCCTTTATATATTCAAATTTCTGTGGAATCTGACCATAATAGGCGGCATCATCAAGTATTATTCCTATTTCCTGGTTCCATACATCGTAGCGGAGAACCCTGATGTCAGGCCACTTGAGGCCATTACTCTTTCCCGCAGGATGATGTACGGTCATAAATGGGAATGTTTCAAGTATCAGCTCTCATTTATCGGCTGGTATATTTTATCCATCTGCACCTTTGGTCTTTTACGCCTGGTGTACCTGACGCCTTATGAAATAGCCACCTTCTGCGAATACTACAGCGACATGCGAATAGCTGCAAGGGAGAACGCCGTGCCCGGCATCGAACGTCTTAATGATGAGTTTCTCTTTGTCAAAGCAGAAGAAGCACTGCTACACAAGACATACCCGGATATCGTCGAACACAGGAGCTATATCCGGGAGCATGAAATAACGATCAATCCGTTCCAGAAATTCATCGCCGACTTTCTCGGTCTCTGGCTGGGACTTACTAAAACAAGAAACGCCTATCAGGATATACAGGGACTTAAATACCAGATACAGCGTGATCTGGATGCCCTCGAAGGCGAGTCCTATCCTTCAAGACTCAATGAACGCTGGAACCCAAGGCAGGCCACGCTGTCAGGAAAGATCATGTTCCTGCGCAGCTATACCATATGGAACCTGCTGCTGATGTTCTTTATATTCTCCTTCCTCGGATGGTGCTGGGAAGTCAGCCTCCATCTGATCAACGACGGTGAATTCGTGAACCGCGGCACGCTGTTCGGGCCATGGCTTCCGATCTACGGGTGCGGAGGCATCATCGTCCTCATGCTGCTCAGCAAGCTCCGGACGCACCCGGTTGCTGAGTTCATTGGCGCCATCGTCCTCTGCGGACTGGTGGAATACTGGACCTCGTATTACCTGCAGATGGAATATGGTCTGCGCTGGTGGGACTACACCGGCTATTTCCTGAATCTGAACGGACGCATATGCGCTGAAGGCCTGCTGGTCTTCGCCATCGCCGGCATGGCCATCGTCTATATCATCGGTCCAATCATGGATGTGATGCTGTCCAGGATACCTGTGAAAGTCCTGATACCTCTGGTTCTCTGCCTTGTGGTACTGTTCTGCGCCGACTGGATACACTCGTCAAAACATCCAAACATGGGTAAAGGCGTCACAGACTACAACGCTTACAAAACCACCTCTGCAGTGGAGGTCATTAACTATCGAATATGTTGACACGAAAAAGGCGGCCCTGCGGCCGCCTTTGATCATTTTTTGTTGAATACGTATTCGTCAAGCCGTTCAAATGCCTGCACCACCTTGGAATATGGCAGTGCCAGATTCATTCGGATGGAGTACGGGCTGTTGAACATGCGGCCGTCCTGCCACATTACACCCACTTCCACGCCGGCTTCTTCCAGCCGATCGATGGATACCCGGTTATCCTCACACCACTGTGAACAGTCAAGAAACAACATATACGTTCCTTCTGGTTTAGCAACTCTGACGCCTTTGAAATGCTCGCTGATAAAGTCGCAGGCATACTGAACGTTCCTGGAAAGCACTATGCTCAGATCGTCTACCCACTTGGCGCCTTCCGGCTTATACGCTCCTATTAGCGCGTACATGGAAAGCACATTCATTTCATTGTAATTGCTCAGAGATCCCTGTTTTCTGACTCTGTCTCTGAGATACTTGTTGTAGATGATATGATAGGCTCCGATGAGTCCTGCCAGATTGAAGGTCTTGGACGGCGCATACAGTGCCACGGTCCTGTTCCTCGCGTCTTCAGACACCGACTGAGTCGGTACATGCCTGTTGTTGAACAAAATGATATCCGACCATATCTCATCAGATATCACAATGACATCGTTGGCCTTATAGACCTCCATGGCCTTTTCTATCTCCCAGCGTTCCCATACTCTGCCGCACGGATTGTGAGGCGAGCAGAAAATCGCCGCATGGATACTGTGCTCCTTCAGTTTGCGATCCATGTCTTCATAATCCATGCGCCAGATGCCCTCGTTATCCTTCTGCAGCTGACTATGCACTATTTTGAAGCCATTGTTGCTTAAACTCTCTGTAAAACCGATATATGTAGGCGAATGGATCAGTATCTTGTCTCCCTCCTGACACAATACCCTGAGGGTGCTGATCACTCCTCCCAGAACGCCGTTTTCATATCCAATATCATCCCTATCAAGACCAGCCACGCCATTCCTGGTGCGCTGCCATTTTATTATTTCGTCAAAATATTCATCACGCGGCGCAAAATAGCCGAATGCCGGGTGCTTGGTCCTGTCGATTATGGCTTTCTGAATCGTGGGTACCGTTCTGAAATTCATATCGGCCACCCACATCGGTATCTGATCAAATTCCGGTCTCGTTTTGCCCTTGGGAGCAATGCCATAGATATCATCAAGATCAACCGCAATGGAATCCTTGCCGTGCCGTTCCATGATGCTGATAAAATCGTAGTTCATCGTAGTCACCTCTTCTATTGTTTATCATATGATTATAGCAAATAATCAGTCTTTAATCAACAAAACAGGGCTTTTTGTAAAGCCCTGTTTTTTCAGTGATTTCAATTAGTGTGCAGAATTCACTTCCTCAGCTTTTCTTCAAATCTGCTGAGTGATGAACTGCCGTAGTTTTCGATTTTCTTATCAAGGTATGACAAAGTGTCCTGAAGTTCTTCCACACGCTGCATCAATCTGGTCCGCTGCTCAAGCAGAAGCTCCTTTCTTGCCTCCAGTGTAGAATCGCCCTGCTGGAACATCTCGACGTATTCTATGAGAGCCTCTATGGAGAGACCCGCGTGTCTCATGCACTTGATGAATGTCACCCAGTTGCAGTCTGCTTCAGAATAATCCCTGTTGCCGCTGCTGTCTCTGGTCACCGGCGGCAGCAGCCCTATCCTCTCATAGTAACGCAGTGTGTCTGCCGATATATCATAAAGCCTGCTTACTTCTGCTATTTTCATTATTTGCCCTCCCTTTCCTTCAGAATACTGTAATACTACCACTTTGAGTCCACTCGAAGTCAAGATTTTTTTGTCGTGACCAGACTGCATATCAGTTTTGTCATCTCATCGCCATCCAAAGGTTTGGAAACATGAGCATTCATGCCGGCAGCAAGACTCTCCTCCACATTCTCCTGATAGGCATCCGCCGACACCGCTATGATAGGAACGGTTGCGGCATATTCGCCATCCATGGCTCTGATCTTCCTGGCTGCAGTTGTACCATCCATTACCGGCATCCTCATGTCCAGAAGAACTACGTTAAAATACCCGTTTCCTTTTTGTTCAAATATTTCCACGCCCAGGGAACCGTTTTCTGTGCTGCAGACTTCCATCCCCAGATTTTCAAGTATCGCCTTCTCGATCTCGAGGTTCAGTTCATTATCCTCACATATCAGGGCTCTCATTCCTCTGAGTTTCTCAACTTCACCTGCATCGGTGATTTCCTTATCTCCGTTCTGTTCCGTCGTTGTCACAGGCAGCCTGACGGTAAATACCGTCCCCTTGCCCTTTCTGCTGGTCACATCGATTGTGCCGCCCATGGCATCCACTATACTCTTAACTATTGAAAGTCCCATGCCGCTGCCCGCTATTCCCGCGTTGGCGGCGTCCTCCTGCGCAAATGCATCGAACATGTGCGGGATAAAGTCCTCGGCTACTCCGATGCCCGTATCCTCAACCCTGATCACACACATACCGCTGCCATCTTCAGCTCTGGCCCCGCTGCAGTCAAATCTGACCACTCCGCCTTCAGGTGTGAACTTCACCGCGTTGGACAGAAGATTAAGTACTATCTTCTGCATATTGAGTCTGTCCACCATGATGTTCTTATGGCATACCTGAGCTATATTATCGACAAATTCGACTTTCTTGTCCGCTGCAAGGGCGCGTATCGGTTCCAGCACCTCTTCAAGGAGCTCTGCCATATCATTAGGCCTGTTGTCCAGTACATATTTGTCATTTTCAAGTCGGGACAAAACCAGAGTGTCGCTGACCAGGTCGGTAAGCACCCGCCCGGATGTCCGGATCTTCTCCAGATACTCCTTTGTTTTCTCCGGATCGTCACATTTAAGCGCCAGGTCAGTAAAACCTACTATACCGTTCAGCGGCGTACGCATATCATGACTCACCATGCCGAAAAACGCATGCCGCGCCTTGTTTGCCTCTTCAGCCGCCATCAGCTCGGCGCTCTGAGCTGCCAGCTTTTCTTCCGTCTTGCGGCGTCTGATTATGATTATAAGCGCGATCACCAGTATCACGAGAAGTATTGCTGCAAAGACAGCGAATTCGATTATCCTGGCAACCGACATCCTGTTGAAAAAGCTTACTACTCCTGTTGAATCCTCCAGGGTGTCGCGGTTTATGATCTGGCTGACATAGCCTTCGTCTACCGCTACGGTCTTGTCTATTATGGAACGCAGCAGATTGCCGTCATTATCCGGTTTCAGCGCGCAGCATATATTCCAGGTCCCCGTGCCGAATGCCGATACACTGTATTCGGAGGCGCGGTTATGATTGAGCAGCCAGGTGGCGCCTGGCTGGGTGCATATCACAGAATCGGTCTCACCGCTTTTCATAGCCTTGAAGGCTTCTGTACTGTTCTTGTATTTTCTGATTTTCAGGGTCGACCCCGTTTTTTTCAGTGCTTTGTGCACCGACTCGTAATTACATTCAGGTACGGCTGCGCTTTTTATACTTCCTGCGCCGGCTGGCGTTATTCTTACCATATTCATCTGAAGATATGAATTGGACAAAATGACGTCTCTGCTGTTAGCTTCATAAATGTCATCTTCCATCTTGCCGACCATGTCTGCCTGTCCTGCGTACAGTGCCTCGCAGGCCTTGTCCTTGGAGGCATAGGTGACGCATTTGAATTTCATTCCTGTAATTCCGGAAAGATGGGCATAATACTCCGGCAGTATGCCCATGGCACTGTCGCCGTCCTTATAGCTGAAGGGAGCGTCGTTGGCAAGCACTGCAACCTTCACAACTGAGTGGGTACTGATGAACTTCTTTTCATTCTTTGAAAATGAAGGCTTGCTGTTTCTCGACAAAGGAAAATACTTGGCGAAAAGATCTGTAACATATGACGGGTTTTCCAGCGACAAAATGTTCATAGCCTTGTCAATCTGTGATTTCAGCCCCGCCTGTTTTTTATTGAACATGAAATAGAGATCAAGGGACGGAAATTCCGCGATCTTCTGCGCGCCCTCGATGGTAGAGCCGCCTGCTATGGCGTCGACCTTACCGGCCTTCAGTGCGGCATTGCGCGCATCCAGGCTGTCATATTCCACCACGTGAGGCGTGATATCGTTTTCCCCGCACCACGTCTTGTATAGAGTCACCACATTCGACCCCTTCAGAATGCCGCAAGTCATGTTTTTCATCGTGGAAGTATCCCCCACGGCAAACCTGTCATCACCGGCTCTGGTATGCACGGCGATATGAGCAGTGCACATCTTCTGACTGGAGGTGAGAAAGCTGGCAGTACGTTCAGGAGTCTTGGAAAGGCCGCTGAGTACATCTATCTTACCGCTTTTCAGTCCCGCTGTGGCTTCATCGAGATTTGCGAATTCGACCACCTTGATCTTCCAGCCGGCATATCCGGCCAGAGTATAATAGTATTCAATGTCATATCCCTCATAATTGCCGTCGCTGTCCTTATGCATGAAATCCCCATTGTTGAAATACCCGATACGGACAGTAGTCCTCTGATTCTGAGCATCGGAACTGTCAGCTCCGAACACCGGGCTCAGCGGATATGACAACATGAATAACATCATAATTACCGCAAGCGCGATAACCATGCATCTTTTTGTTCTTCCTGCTGCAGCAAAATTTTGTACCATAGGATTCACCACACTTTCGCTTCACCAAATCAACTGCTAATTCTGAGCATCCTTTTCTAACAGCCTGTGCAGCGTCGCGTACATTATATCCGGATCTATCGGTTTTGAGAGATGGGCGTTCATTCCCGCCGCTCTGCTTTTCTCCACATCTTCATCAAAGGCATTGGCAGTCATTGCTACGATAGGAACAGTCCGGGCATCAGCTTTGTCCCAGTGCCTGATATTAACAGTTGCCTGCAGCCCGTCCATCATCGGCATCCTTACATCCATCAAAATGATGTCATAATAACCGGCCGGATTTCCGGCAAATTTTTCCAGGGCCTTGATGCCGTTGCCGGCTGCCTCCACGATAAAGTTTCTGGACTCCAGCAGGGTCCTGGCGATCTCAGCGTTGAGTTCATTGTCCTCTACCAGCAACACTCTTCTGCCGGTAAAATCGAATTCTCTGGCGGATTCTTCCTCTTCCTGAACCGTACCCATGGCCTTCTCGAATGCCGAAACCAGCGTCGACTTGAGCAGCGGCTTGGATATCATCAGATTGGCTCCCGCCGCTCTGGCTTCAGCCTCTATTGACTGCCAGTCATAAGCGGATATTATGATTATCGTCACATCAGGTCCCACGATCTTTCTGATGCTGCGCGTTGTTTCGATGCCATCCATGTCAGGCATCTTCCAGTCTATGAGAATAAAGTCATAATAAACTCCACTGGCTGATTTGCCCCTTACGCGTTCTATGGCCTCACGTCCTGTAGTCACCCACTCACCGATCATTCCTATATCCCTGAGGATGTTATCCGTCTGCTCACATATGAGCAGGTCATCATCTACTATGAGAGTATGCATGTCCTTGAGATTCAGCATGATCGGAGTCTGTCGGCTTATACTCTTGTCTACAGTCAGCGGTATATCAATGGTGAATTCACTGCCGATGTCTACTATACTCCTGACGCCAATTCTGCCTCCCATAAGTCCTGCCAGATTCTTCGTGATCGCAAGCCCCAGTCCTGTGCCGCCGAATACGGTGGTAGTAGAGGTATCGACCTGCTCAAAGGCATCGAATATGAACTGCATGTTCTCTTCAGGTATACCGCAGCCCGTATCATTGACAACAAAACGCAGCTTTGTTATATCCTTTTCCATTGAAATCACGCTTATATCCAGGCTTATCCTTCCTCTTTCAGTAAACTTGACGGCATTTCCAAGTACGTTCACGAGTATCTGCTGAAGTTTCATCTCATCACCGACATAGAGCTCCTCAACCTCGCTGGAAACCGTACATTCATAGTCAAGGCCCTTTGCCTTTACCTGCGGATAAATGATGTTGTTGACTCCGGAGATGAATTCCGCGAAAACAAAGCTCTCGTTTTTCAGCAGCATCTTGCCGCTTTCTATGCGCGACATATCCAGTATGTCGTTGATCAGGGACAAAAGATATCTTGCCGAGAGTCCTATCTTGGATATGCAGTCGGCCACCTTATCCGTATTTCCGATGCTCTGCGCCGCAATGGTGTCCATTCCTATTATGGCATTGAGTGGAGTTCTGATCTCATGGCTCATACTGGCAAGGAAATTGGACTTGGCCTCGCTGGCCTGTCTGGCGGCAATCAGCGCGCTGCTGATCTGTTCCCTGTTCTCTCTGTCATTTTCTATTATCTCAGTTATATCTGTAAGCAGGAACACCAGTATCTCCTTATGTTCATCCAGATAAAAGATGTCGTTTTTCATCTGGACATGAGGATTTCCGGACATATCCCGCCTCGTTTCGCGTCTTGAATAGTATATAGTATAGACCTGGGTATTTTCGAGCTCCGAAACAATGTTATCCAGTCCGAATTTCTCCCTGATCTCAGCCTGCTGATTCTCATCCGTCTGAGCGCATCCATGCTCCAGCGCCTCCTCATAAGGCATGCCGTCCAGCATTCTGTCGCTGCTGTTTTTTGCCGAATTGATGAACAGTCTGCCCGACTGCAGATCACAGTAGGCAACGGTCTCATAGTTCATACCCATTATCCGTTTGGCAAGCATCTCGTCAATCACTTCATCATTGATATCGGCGGTATGGAAAAATGCTATGACATTGCCGGTATCCGGATCCGGAAGTATCTCCAGACTGCTCCTTACCCAGCAGATGCTCTCTCCAACATATCGGCGATATCGCATACTCGTCCTCTGGCTGCCTGTATTCAAAAGTTCCCTGATACCTTCTCTGCTGCAGCTTCTGATAAAGCTGGCGCGTTCCTCAGCATCAGGTATTCGCATGGCCGCCTTGAGCAGCACATCCCTGGCGGCTATGTTGGAGCGCGCAAGAGAAGGACAGACAGCGACTGCTTCCTCTACCACCTGCTCCGTGACCTCCTGCTCAAGCATGACTCTGTCCTTTGTCTGCATATCGATGCCGGAATTGCTGGTTATATCCAGGGAAAACGCCTCAAAAATATTGCCTTCAAGGGTTTTCCCCCTGAGCTGCTCGGTCTTGAAGTGCTTTTCCTCACTTACCTTATCATTGACATTGATAGAATACCCCTGCGCTTTGACCGTGGCCCCCTTTTCATCTCTGACGGCTCTGATCACCAGCTTTTCCCAGTTGTACACTCCATTATATATGAATCGTACTATACAGGCTGCTTCATCTTCGCCTTCATCTATTCGCCTTAGCATCTCCCGATATTTTTCCGCATCTTCATCAGTTGCCCTGGTATATTCCAGAAAGTCGTCCGGAAAGTTTTCCCAGACCATAGGCAGCTGTGCCAGTCTGCTGTTAACAGCATATATCTCGCATCTGTTTTTCCCCGGGAAGTAAGTAAAGAACTGAATCTCTGAATTATCCACAGCCTCTCGCAGCGCACGCTGACTGTCCTTCAGTTCCTCCTCCGCCCGTTTCTGATCATCTATATCGGTATACGATGCATAATAATACCTGGCATCGTCCATCTCATAGGCATATCTGAACAAAACACATATCCAGTGCAATTTGCCGTCGATGCCGTAAACTCTGTAATCCACACTGCCCTGAGTTTTTTTTTGTTCATCGACCGCCGCAAACTCCGTCAGCAGGGCTTCTTTGTCACGCTCGTAAACATTGGACAGCAATGGTAATCCTGTAAGTTCTTCCGGCGGCATTTCCTCCATATGATGTGCCCGCGCCCATCCGCCATTGGCAAAGTCAAGTATGAGCTCTTCTCCTTCTCTGTGAAATATCCCGATTCCACCGGGCATATCGCTGATCAGCGATGAGTAACGCCGTGCCAGCTTTTCCGCAGCCTCCAGATTCAGCATCCTGGTAACATCGCGGCTGTAGCCATAAAGACCCAGCAACTCGCCATTTTTCCCATACACAGCTGATTTCCAGGTCTTGGTCCAGCGTGGCTTTCCGTCCGGGCCCGGGATCCTCTCTATGACGCCCTCCATTGGCTTTCCCGTCTCCATGACGTTCATATCGTCCTGTCTGTATTTCTCGGCCAGTTCTCTCGGAAAAATGTCATAATCGGTTTTTCCTATAATATCTTCTATAGAACTCAGTCCTGCCATTCTGACGATAGAATCAGAGGCAGCACGATATACCATATCCTTATCTACAGAAAAGATATAGTCCTCTGTTTCCGAAAGCATTCTGTGGCTTGAAGCATTTAACAACTCTCTGGTTTTTTCATTATAATCGATCATTAGAAATATCCTGCCTTTATTGAAACTCTCAGGTAACCTGCTATCGTATTATTATAACACAGCTGAGCCGTAAATCAAAAGTTCAATTGAATAGTTAACTTCCATGCCCCAACATAGTGTATGATGCGTGGGCCGAGAAACGGAAGTTACCATTGCAAACAGATAATAGCTGACATTTAATCGTGTCAGCTTTTTTGCGTTTCATATCTTAATGATGTAAAATATCATAACTTCAGCAGAGGAGGTGGCGGAGCAAAGGAGAAAAAAATGAAATACAAACATTTAACATTAGATGATCGAATCGAAATACAGCATGCGTTAAAAGATCGCACATCGTTCATAAAGATAGGTGTCGCTCTTAACCGTGATGCATCAACGATCTCAAAGGAAATCAAGGCGCATGCACATGTGACAAAGACCGGGACAAAATCGAGGCCACACAACTCATGTGTACATAGAAAGACCTGTATGCACGAAGGAGACATATGTGAGTTGTGCATACAGACATCATCGTGGCAAGAAAGCAGGTATTGCTCGGTTTGTGGAATGTGCAATGATGTTTGTCCAGAGTTCAGGGAATATCGATGCAAGGTCCTGAAAAAGCCTCCATATGTCTGTAATGGGTGCAAAACTCGGAGGAGTTGTACACTGAGTAAATGTACATACGATGCGAAGGAGGCACAAAAGGAATATGAACTGATGCGTAGCGAAAGCAGACAAGGCATCGGTATCGATGCCGATGAACTGGCTCGCATAGATGACATAATCTCACCGTTGATAAAACAAGGACAGTCTATCCATCATATTTGCAGCAACAACGCAGATGAAATCATGTTGGACGAAAGGACCATATATCATTATGTGGATCATGGCATTCTTACTGTAGGAAATCTTGACCTTCCACGAAAGGTCAGGTATCACTCTCGCAAAGTCAAGAAAGTTGTGAGAGTGGATAAACAATGTCACAATGGAAGGACATATGAGGATTTCCTGAAGTTCATGGAAGAAAACCCTGATGTTCCCGTTGTACAAATGGATTCTGTAGAGGGGGCTCGTGATTCGACGAAGGTGCTTCTGACGCTCATATTTACTAACTGTAATTTTATGTTGGCTTTTTTAAGGGAGGCAAACACTGCTCGCTCGGTGACAGCTATTATCAACAGACTGTATGAACTTTTGGGCAGAGAGACCTTTTGCAGATTGTTCCCTGTTATACTCACAGACAGAGGGAGCGAATTTACAGACCCATCTGCAGTAGAAGTAGATGAGAACGGGGAATATCGCACCAGAGTATTTTACTGCGATCCACAGCGCTCCGATCAGAAAGGAGCAGTGGAGGTGAATCATGAGTTCATACGTAGGGTATTGCCCAAGAAGGCATCATTTCTATTTCTTACACAGGGAAAGGTAGATCTGATGATGGATAATATCAATTCATATACAAGAAAAAAGCTGAGCGACCGATCACCTGCTCAGTTGTTCAGCTTCTTATACGGCGACGATACAGCGGGAAAGCTAAATTCTCATCTTATCGAAGCCAATGAGATCAACCTTACGCCAGAATTGCTGAAGTAGAAAGATAATTACCGCTACCTTCATCTTCATCCATATCGACACACAGGGGTGGAAGTTCCTCTTGCGAAATATCAACGCGAACGACGACCCGGTTTAAGTGTGCCTTGAATTCGGTCGTATCTGATTGCTCACCTATATACTACCACCGTTTGCATGGCTATTTCAACATGTTTGGCTTAGTAACTTCCGGATTTCACAATGTTTGTAATGTTTACTTCCGGATTTGCAAAGTTAATTTCTGTTTTGTTCTGTTAAAACAGACGTTAATCTTGCAAATTATTTTCGACTGGAAGTTTCTTTTGCAAACTGGAAGTTAGTTTTGCAATCGACC
>Ga0183095_10236_pt1 | contig 164639 bp, 149 predicted proteins | sample BioMet4_FD_130346 | JGI IMG/M metagenome (GOLD analysis project Ga0183095, IMG submission 130346) | Microbial communities from bioreactor (seeded with sewage sludge) at LBNL, California, USA - Biofuel metagenome 4 (v2) (version 3) | ecosystem: Engineered > Bioreactor > Anaerobic > Unclassified ...
ATATATCCTCTTGTGAGACCGTTCATGAGGTATATGAGGTTCTTCTAGCGTGGACTGAGTATTACAACACCGAACGCTACCAATGGGATCTGGCAAGGCTCTCGCCGAAAGAATACTACGACTACCTCATGACCGGTAAGTATCCGCTGGCCATTCCCGCGCCAAAATCGAATTGACGCATTTCCTTTGCCCTTCTGACCTCGCCGAAAACCCATCTTGTCCTTGACATAGGGTACACTTTAAAAAGAGCTCCCGGAAATTTTTCCGGGAGCTCTTTTTTATCCTATCTGTGGCAGGCTGTCGAAGCCGCGCTGCAGTTCCTCGTCGGTGGGGATATAGTCTGACATGGTGCCGTCGTTGAACTGCTTGTAAGCCGTCAGATCGAAGTATCCGGTGCCGGTGAGGCCGAATACTATGGTCTTCGCTTCGCCGGTCTCGCGGCATTTCACGGCCTCGTCCATGGCCACCTTGATGGCGTGGCTGGATTCCGGCGCGGGGAGGATGCCTTCCACTCTGGCAAACTCCTCCGCAGCGGCGAACACGCTGGTCTGTTCCACGGAGCAGGCTTCCATGTAGCCGTCATGATAGAGCTGGCTGAGTATGGGGCTCATGCCGTGGTATCTCAGACCGCCGGCGTGGTTGGGGGCGGGGATGAAGCCGCTGCCGAGGGTGTACATCTTGGCCAGCGGGCAGACCTTGCCGGTGTCGCAGAAGTCGTAGGCAAACCTGCCGCGGGTCAGGCTGGGGCAGGAGGCGGGCTCCACGGCGATTATCCGGTAATCGGCCTCGCCTCTGAGCTTTTCGCCCATGAAGGGGGAGATGAGTCCGCCCAGGTTGGAGCCGCCGCCGGCGCAGCCGATGATGATGTCCGGCTTCACGCCGTATTTGTCCAGCGCGGCCTTGGTCTCCACGCCGATCACGCTCTGGTGCAGCAGCACCTGATTGAGAACGCTGCCCAGCACATAACGGTAGCCGGGGGTGGAAGTGGCGACCTCGACGGCCTCGGATATTGCGCAGCCCAGAGAACCGGTGGTGCCGGGATTGGCCTCCAGAATGGCCCGGCCGACCTTGGTGGTGTCGGAGGGGGAGGGTGTCACGGACGCGCCGTAGGTGCGCATGACCTCGCGGCGGAAGGGCTTCTGCTCGTAGGATACCTTCACCATGAACACCTTGCAGTCCAGACCCAGATACGCGCAGGCCATGGAGAGGGCGGTGCCCCACTGGCCGGCGCCGGTCTCGGTGGTGACGCCGGTGAGACCCTGCTTCTTGGCGTAGTAGGCCTGGGCGATGGCGGAATTCAGCTTGTGAGAGCCGGAGGTGTTGTTGCCCTCGAATTTGTAGTAGATCTTCGCCGGGGTCTTGAGCTTTTCCTCAAGGCAATAGGCTCTCACCAGCGGAGAGGGGCGGTACATCTTGTAAAAGTCGCGTATTTCCTTGGGGATCTCGATGTAGCGGTCGTCGTTGTTGAGCTCCTGCTTTATCAGATCGTCACAGAACACGGGGCGCAGGTCGTCGAATCTCATGGCCTCGCCGGTGCCGGGGTTCAGCAGCGGAGCGGGCTTGTTTTTCATGTCGGCCCGCACGTTGTACCAACAGCTGGGCATCTCGGTTTCGGAGAGGTAGATTTTGTAGGGGATATTCTGTTCTGACATGGCGTGCCATCCTTTCCGCCCGTACGGGCTTGCGGGACAACAAAAAACTCCTGTCCCGCAGTAATATTTACTGCTGGGACAGGAGCTGAAATCAGTCTCCTGCGGTGCCACCCGGCTTGACGCTTAAACGCGTCCGCTCTGCGTATGCTGTCACATACCGGCTTTTGTTAACGGAGCGCCCAGCTCCGGCACACCTCCGCTTTCGCATCGGCTGCCCTCCGAAGTCCATTCAGACCCAAACTTCCGTACCGGCTTCCACCAACGCCGGCTCTCTGTGACGGTGCGTCTCGGCTTACTTGCTCTTCATCAACGGTTTGGATGCATAATAGCACCAAAAAACCGCCCTGTCAAGTTACATAAAATAAAACGCCGCGATTTGGTAAATTTTTATTCGGCGCTGTCCCATTTGCATATATATGTTGCGCCGGTTTGTATGAATTGCTCAGGGCAGGGGAATAAAACGGCGGGCGCGGCTCTGCCCCAGAGCCTCGGGCAGCAGGCAAAAGCTGCCGTCGCCTTCCTCGGGGCACGCGATATCCGGGGCAGGCTCCGCCGCCCCGCGGGCCGTCACGCGCTGCCATACCGCAGGGAAATTGTCGAAAGAATATTTGATTTGCTCCATGACCGTTGGCCTCCCGGTATCAGCTTATGCCGGCTCTTGCAAACGGGTGCGGAATATGAGATAATCCAAAATATGAAACGACGCGTTGGGAGTGACGGATATGGCGAGATTTTTTATGGCCGGTACCAACCTTGAGGGCGGTATGGCCTATATAAGAGGGCGGGACGCCGAGCATGTCAAGGTGCTGCGCCTGCGCCCCGGCGAGGACGTGGTCATCTGCGACGGCAGGGGCACGGATTACAAGTGCCACTTCGTCAAATCCGACGGGGAGGAGGCCGCCTTCGAGGTGGTGGAGGTGACGCCCTGCGTCACGGAGCCCACCGTGGAGGTCACTGTGCTGTGCGGGCTGCCGAAGGGCAGCGACAGGACGGACTATATCCTCCAGAAATCCGTGGAGGCCGGCGCGCACGAGATCGTGTTTTTCGACTGCGCCCGCTGCGTGGCGAAGCCGGACGAGCCGGAGCGGAAGCTTGACCGCTGGCAGCGCATCGCCGAGGAGGCCGCAAAGCAGACAGGCCGGGGCATTATTCCCAAGGTCTCCTGGGCAGGCAGATTTTCCGAGATGCTGGATATCGCCGTCAAAAAGGAACTGGGACTTTTCATGTACGAGACCGGCGAGCGGGAGCGGCTGGACATAGTGCTGGAGGCCAACAAGGGCATAAAGTCCGCCGCCATTGTCACCGGGCCGGAGGGCGGCTTCGACAAGTACGAGGCCGATCTTGCCAGGGCCGTGGGCATGCACGTGTGCTCCATGGGGGAGCGGATACTCCGCTGCGAGACGGCGCCCGTCGTGGCGCTCACCGCGGTGATGTATTCCACCGGCAATCTGTCGTAAAAATTGCCTGATAATGAAAACCCACCGGCGCATGTGCGCCGGTGGGTTTTAAAATAATATTTACTTTGTGCCGAAAATACGGTCGCCGGCGTCGCCGAGGCCGGGAACAATGTAGCCGTTTTCATTGAGATGATCGTCCAGAGCGGCGATATAGATGTCCACGTCGGGGTGATCGTGCTGCATTTTGGCCACGCCCTCGGGCGCGCCGATGATGCTCATGAGCTTTATGCGCTTGGCGCCGGTCTCCTTTATGAAGGAGATAGCCGCGGAGGCGGAGCCGCCGGTTGCCAGCATGGGATCGACCACAATAACGTCGCGCTCGGCGATGTCGGGGGGCATCTTGAAGTAATATTTCACGGGCTGGAGCGTCTCCGGATCGCGGTAAAGTCCCACATGGCCCACCTTGACGTTGGGCATCATGTTCACCATGCCGTCCACCATGCCCAGACCGGCGCGGAGTATCGGCACCACGGCCAGCTTCTTTCCGGCTATGCGGTGAACCTTCGCCTTGGCGATGGGGGTCTCTATCTCGACCTCCTCCAGGGGAAGATCGCGGGTGGCCTCATAGCACATCAGCATTGCGATCTCGGAAATAAGCTCGCGGAACTCCTTGACGCTGGTGTTCTTGTCCCGGAGGATGGAGAGCTTGTGCTGGATAAGCGGGTGGTCAAATACGCACACCTTACTCATGTGACGTTTCTCCTTTGTATTATTAGATTTATTTGTTCTCAGTCATACGGGCCTGACGCTCGCGCTCGGCCTGCGAAAGCCGCAGATACACCGGCAGCAGATCGTCGGCGGAGCCGGGCTCGGCGCTCTCCGCCGCCATGGCCACGCCCCAGGCGCTTTGCCAGCGGAGATTTTCCGGGGCGAGCACGCTTTGGATGCCGTCGCCGGCGAGCCGCTCAAAAGCCATCGCGGCGCCGTCGCCCACGAGAAATACGGGCGCGCCGAGCTGCCTCAGATCGGCCTCAAGCTCCGCCAGCGAAACGGCCCGGTCGGGACACATTCTGGCGGGACGGCCACCTTTTATCTCAAACAGTGCGTTGTATACCTGCCCGCGCCGGGCGTCCATGACGGGGCAGACCACGCCGCCGGCGGCGGCGCCGTTCCAGGCCATGGCCTCCAGCGTGGAGACGCCGGCGCATTTCTTCTCCAGCGCCCAGGCCAGACCCTTCACCGTGGATACGCCGATTCGTATGCCGGTAAAGGAGCCGGGGCCGTGGGCCACGGCGATAAGGTCGATATCCTTCAAAGCGTATTCGGCGTTTTTCAGCAAATCCTCCGCCATGGGCAGGAGGGTGCGGCTGTGGGTGAGTCCACTGCACTGGGTATACTGGGATATCAGCGCGCCGTCCTGCACAAGGGCGACGGAAGCGGGTCTCGCCGAGGATTCAAAAGCAAGCGTCAGCATCTCTCTCCGGCCTCCGAAATCGTTATTTTCCGTTCGTTTTCGGAGAGCTTTTCGATGCGGACGGTTATCTCGTCGCCGAAGAAAGCGTCCTCCACGTTTTCGCTCCATTCCACGGCGCACACCGCGCCGCGGGCAAGGTAGTCCTCCCAGCCGATGTCGAACAGCTCGTCGGAGGAGCGGAGCCTGTACATGTCAAAATGGATTAGCTCCCGCGCGCCCAGATATTCGTTCACGATGGTAAAGGTGGGGCTTGAGACCCGGCAGTCGAGACCCATGCCGCGGGCCATGCCGCGCACGAAGGCCGTCTTTCCAGCGCCCAGGTCGCCGTACATGGCCACCACCGTGCCGCCGGGCAGCCCGGAGGCGAAGCCCTCGCCTACCTTCTCGGTCTCCGCCTCGTTTTTTGTTATAAAGCTCTGCATAGAAAACCCCGCTGATTTGTTTTACCGTTTTTATTCGAAGGTATTATAACACCGCGAATGGCGTTGCGTAAAGGGCAATAATGTGATAAAATACAAAACACTGCGCCGGGAGATTCGGCGAATTCAAATATAAGGCGGTGACAGAGACGAAGAAATTTTGGCCTGCTGTAAAGGATTTCTGCAAGCGCGCGGACATGCTGCTGCTTGGGCTGTGCGTTGTTTGCTCCGTCTTCGGCATAGTGGTCATCCACTCCGCCACGCTGACCTACACGAACCCCAACAAATTTGTTTTTGTCCAGCTTCTCTCCCTCATACTCGGCATCGGCGCGTTCGTCGTCCTCACGGTGGTGGACGCGGAGCTTATTGCCGACAAATGGATGTACCTGTGCATTTTCGACGTGGCGATCATGCTGCTGCTCATACCTCTGGGCGTGGACGCCGGCACCGGCAACAAGAGCTGGCTGCGCTTTTTCGGCATTGGCATTCAGCCGTCGGAGGTGGTGAAGATCGTCTTCATCATCATTCTGGCAAAGCAGGTGTCCTATCTCAAGGAATACAAGGACCTCAATTCCGGCTGGTCTGTTTTGCAGCTGGTGGTGCATTTCGTGCTGCTGTTCGGCCTGATCGTGGGCATTTCCTCCGATCTGGGCAGCGCGCTGATAATCATGTTCATATTTATCGTCGTGGTGTTCGCGGCGGGTATAAAATGGTACTGGATCGGCATTGGCTTCGCGGCCGTGGCGGCGCTCATCCCCTTCGCCTGGAACCACCTGCTGAAGCCGTATCAGAAGAACCGCATTCTGGCGCCTTACGATTCCAGCATCGACCCAACCGGCGACTCCATAACCTGGCAGGCCAACCAGTCCAAGATGGCGCTGGCCTCCGGGCGGCTCACCGGCACGGGGCTTGGCCAGGGGACGCAGACCCAGTCGAAGGCGCTGACGGGCAAGCACACTGACTTTATTTTCGCCGTCATCGGCGAGGAACTGGGGCTGATCGCCTGCGTCATCGTCCTGCTGCTGCTCACGGCCATAATTATCCGCTGCTGCGTCATCGGGGTCCGCTCCGGCAGCAACTTCAACATGCTCATGTGCTTCGGCGTGGGCTCTGCCATAGCGTTCCAGACCTTTATCAACGTGGGCATGTGCATGGGCATCACGCCGGTCATCGGCATCACGCTTCCGTTTTTCAGTTACGGCGGCTCGTCCATGTTCACTCTGTTCGCCGCCATGGGCCTGGTGTCCGGCGTCAAGTACCGACGACGGCCGCGACGATTTTCCATCGAGTACTGATAAAAAGAGCTCCCGCGCCGACCGGCGCGGGAGTTTCTTTATATGTCGGTGTAGGTGTCGCTGCCTCCGGCAGGCTCACCCGCGGGGCGCGGGAAGCCCAGAGAAGTGCGGAGCGTATCATAGTAAACGCCGTAGGTGAGCTGGGTATAGGGCTCCACCCAGATGCTGACGAAGGGTATCGCCTCAAGAATGTACCAGCCGATGAAGCTCAGATCCAGAACAAAAAGCTCCCACTTGTGGCCGGACATCATTTTTTTGCTTTCGGAGATGCACTGCATGGGCGTCATGTCCGGATTGTCCAGCAGCAGGTATATCGCCATGCGGTAGCTGTATGCGGCGATGATGCCGGGAACGACCAGCAGCAGGGTCCACAGGAATACGAAAATACCGATGAGAATGTCCAGCCAAAGGATGCGGAAGAAGATGCCGAAGCCGTCGAACAGATTGCCGTAGCCGGACCGGTAGCCGCGCACGGCGTTCAGCACGAAGATGGTGAAGCCGGCGGAGAGCATGAGTATCATGATCCGTATGGCGATGTCGATCACCACGGCCGCCGTGCCGGGGTGGTAGTTTTCAAACAGCTTCCGCGCGTATTCGTCTATTGTGCCGTTCATGATGGCGCTGGCGTATTCGTTGGTGTCGATCTGTATGCCCGTGAGCTTGACGGACAGGGTGTTCAGAATATAGATGATAAGTATCATCACAAGGCCCACGAGGATGGGGCTGGGCTTTGAGGCGTTGATGAGACGCCTGGCCTCGCTTTTCATGGCGGGACGGTTCATTTCCATGGCGTGCCTCCGTAATTATTAGCGTTAAGACAAGTATAGCATGAATCTGTGCGGTTTTGAACAGAAAAATTTGACTGGTGAAGGCGAATTTGACCTTGACAACCAAAGGCGCAAATGCTATTATAACTAAGCATTCAAAAACGCGCGAGTGGTGGAATTGGCAGACTCGCTGGCTTCAGGTGCCAGTGCTCGCAAGGGCGTGCGGGTTCAACTCCCGCCTCGCGCACCAAAAATACTCGGAGTCCCGTCAGGGACTCCGAGTATTTTTTAAATTCCGGCGGAGTTGAGAGCCGACTTGTCCCACAGAGCAGCTCAAATTCAGCCTCACCGTGGTATTATCCGCTGCGCTCATTTTTTTAGAGGGGGATAAACAATCCCCGCCCACGTATGACCCGTGCAATACTTTTCACCATACAGGGAGGACAACATGAAAAAGTGCAGAATAACCGTGATGAAAACGGCGTTTTACAGCGAGCTCGCCGCCCGGTACGAAAATCCGATATCCCACGCCTGCGACATGCGGGAAGGGCAGACCTTCGTGGCAAACGGCCTGCGGCGGCCGGAGGGCATGTGCGAAAGCGCGTGGGAGAGCCTGTCGCCCTTCGTCATGACCCTCTCCTGCGGCGGAGAGGACATCTACGACGGCTGGATGAAGAACAAGCGCTCAGCCATGATATCCTGCAACGACGGCTTCCGCCCGGTGAGCTTTCTCATCGAGGCCACCGACGAGGAGGCCGACTGAAGCGGCGGTGCCGCTTACAGCCCCAGCCGGTATATTCTGTTGGCGTTGTCGAAAAAGACCTTCTCAGCCCGCTCCTCGCCCACCAGGCGTGAGATGAAGTCCACATAGTTGGCCACGTCCACGGCCGGATAGTCCGTGCCGAACATGAAGCGCGAATCGTCGTCCACGTAGTTCATCCAAGTTCTCAGCTGTTTGATATAGCCGGACTGCCGCGCGAAGTAGCCGTCCAGCTCCGTGACACCGTCCAGCAGGCCGGAGAGATCCGCCGCCACGTTGGGATTTTTCTCCATCACCGCGGCGGCCTCGGACAGAAACGGATTGCCGAAATGGCACATCACGAACTGCACGTCCGGAAAGGCTGAGGCCGCGTCGTCCAGCGTCAGCGGATGGCTGTACTTGAGCCGCCCCATGGAGCCCGCGGTCATGCCGGTGTGAAAGGCCACGGCCTTGCCGTGCTTCCCGGCCAGGCGGTAATAGGGCTCAAGACGCGGGTCGCCGGCGTAGATGGGGGCGTAGCCAGCGTAAATTTTGATGCCGACGCACTGGGGGCGGCGAAGATGCTCCTCCATGACCGCCAGCGTTTGCTCGTCCGCCTCCAGCGAGCTCTCAAAATCCCCCACGCCCACGCAGTAGCGGAACGCCGGGGGAAAATTATATGCGTCCGGTGACAGCGGCTGGTTGCCCATCACGATCCCCGCGCAGACGTTCAGTCTGCCGTAGGTTTCCGACAGCTTCCCGGCGGGGACGGGCCCGGTGTAATCGCCGGGGGTGAACAGATGCAGATGCGCGTCGATGATCTTCATTGCCAAGGCTTCCTTTAATAGATTTTGCGGAACGTTTCAATGATATCATATTTTCGGCGGATGGCGCATAAAAATTTTGATGCGATATCCGTCCACAACATATTGACAAAAGTTGATTTGACGCCTATACTGAACACATCAAAAAAACTTGATGGGAGGCGAGCGGAACGGAAGACGCATACGAGCAGGACGCCAGGGTGTTCAAGGCCCTCTGCGATCCGCGGCGGCTGGCTATACTCGAACAGCTCCGCGGCGGGGAGAAATGCGCCTGCGTATTGCTGGAAAAGCTGGACATCGGCCAGTCGGGGCTTTCGTACCACATGAAGATACTGTGCGAATCGGGAATAGTCACCGGCCGGCAGGAGGGCAAATGGACCCATTACAGGCTGTCAGAAGAGGGGCGGCGCCACGCCTCCGAGCTGCTGCTGCGGCTGACCACGCCCAATACGGAGGAGGAGCCGGACTGCTGCGGATAGGGCCGCCGCGAGAGGGCGTCTTTCGGGCAAAGCATCTAATTATTTTGATTTGACATTATATTTTGGAGGATGACCCATGTCCGTCTGGGATTTCATACAATATCAGATACTGGGGCTCAAGTGGCTGAACGGGCTTATCGGCTCGCTGCTGACTGCCGCCGGTCTGGACGTTACCGGCCGCTGGGGCGGCAGCGTACAGTTCTTTCTTTACGACGTACTGAAAATAACCTTTTTGCTCTGCCTGCTGATCTTCATAATAAGCTATATTCAGAGCTATTTCCCGCCGGAGCGCAGCAAAAAGATCCTGGGCCGCTTCCGCGGACTGGGAGCCAACTGCATTTCCGCGCTTCTGGGGACGGTGACGCCGTTCTGCTCCTGCTCGTCGATACCGCTGTTCATCGGCTTCACCAGCGCCGGGCTCCCGGTGGGGGTGACGTTTTCCTTCCTGATATCCTCGCCGATGGTGGATCTGGGCAGTCTCGTGCTGCTGATGAGCATTTTCGGGGCGAAGGTTGCGGTGGTGTACGTGGTGTTCGGGCTTGTCGTGGCCGTGATCGGCGGTACCATCATAGAGCGGCTCCACATGGAGCGTTATGTGGAGGACTTTATCAAGGACGCCCGCGCGGTGGACATCGACTCTCCTGAGCTTACCCGGCACGACCGGGTGGTATATGCCTGGGATCAGGTGAGGAACACCTTCAAAAAAGTGTTTCCCTACATCCTTATCGGCGTGGGTATCGGTGCCGTCATCCACAACTGGATCCCGGAGAGCACGGTGGAGAAGGTGCTGGGCGGCGACAATCCCTTCGGGGTGGTGCTGGCCACGCTCATCGGCGTTCCCATGTACGCCGACATTTTCGGCACCATACCCATCGCGGAGGCGCTTCTGTACAAGGGCGCGCAGCTGGGCACGGTACTGTCGTTCATGATGGCCGTCACCACGCTTTCGCTGCCATCCATGATCATGCTGCGGAAGGCCGTGAAGCCGAAGCTGCTGGCGCTGTTCATCGCCATATGCACCGTGGGGATCATCATAGTCGGCTATCTTTTCAATGTGCTTCAGCCGCTGCTTATGTGAGCGGATAAAAAAATAATCAAGGAGAAATACTTATGGCTGAAAAATGGTATCCTGTAATAGATTACACCGCCTGCGCCGAGTGCGGCACCTGTTCGTCCTTCTGCGGGCACGGCGTCTACGACATGACGAAGGCGCCGACTCCGGTGGTGGTAAATCCCGTGGGCTGCGTCGACCACTGCCACGGCTGCGGGAACATGTGCCCCGTGGGAGCGATAACCTATGTGGGCGACGATACGGGCTGGACGCCGCCCAACGGCGCGCCCAGGGACGGCAAAGAAGCCTGCTGCTGCGTTAAAAAGTGAAAGGAGAATAAGCTATGTCACTGTTCGGAAAGAAGAAGGAAGCGGAAGGGGAGAGCTCCTGCTGCTGCGGGAATATCGACGGCGAGACTGCCGCCGCCGCGGAGAAGGCCAAGACCTCCGGCGCTTCAGTGAAGGTTCTGGGTTCCGGCTGCGCCAAATGCAACGCGCTGGAGGCCGCGGCCAGGGAGGCTCTGGCGGAGCTGGGCATGGACACTGCCATAGACCATGTCACGGATTTTTCCCAGATCGCCGCATACGGAGTCATGACCACTCCGGCGCTGGTGGTGGACGGCAGAGTAGTATCCCTTGGCAAGGCGCTGACCAAGGACGAGGCGGTCCGGCTGCTGCAGAAGGTAAGAGGATGACAGATGAGAATGCTTGAGGAATTTTTACCGGAATTTGCCGCGGGACTGGACGAACTGGACGCAATGTATGCGCAGAAGCGCCCCTTCGACGAGAAGACCTATCAGCTCATATGCTTCGCCCTGTCGATCAAGGGCCGCTCCGCGCCCTGTGTGCGGAAGCACTTCAAGGGAGCCCTTGAGTCCGGCGCGACGGTTGAGGAGCTGACGTACATACTGGCTCTGACCATGCGCGAGGCCGCGGGGGCCGACGATTGCTGGACCCACGACGTTCTGGGAGACTGGAAGGAGATCATCGCCGGAAACATTAAATGCTCCTGCGAAAGGTGAGACTGAAGTATCACGGCGCGGAATATCGTTTTACATAGCGCCGCGTAAACATGGAACCGAACGGCATGGCGCTCTCTAGTGGGAGAGGGAGCGCCATGCCGTTCGCCGCCGTCCGGGAAGAACACGGAGACCGAAGAAAATGATAAATATTGTCGGTTGTTCATTTACAAAGGCGGCCGGTGGATGTAATATATCAACATATGGACATATGATGTCTGTACGGTCATTCCGGGCGCAAGCCCAAATCTTATTATGGAGGACAAGAAATGAAGAAAAGAGTTCTGTCTCTGCTGCTTGCAGCGTGCATGGCGCTGACGCTGGTGACAGCCGCTTTCGCGGCCGACACCGATACGGCGACAGCCGTTACCGCCACTTCAGCCAAGACCCTGCCGTTCACCGACGTGGCCCAGGGCAGCTGGTATTATGATTCCGTGGCGTATGCCTATGAAAACAATCTGTTCAAGGGCCTGACCGCGACTACCTTCGGCCCCGCGGCTCCCATGACCCGCGCCATGCTGGTGCAGGTGCTTTACCGTCAGGCCGGCTCCCCCGCTGTCAAGGATGCGGACAGCACCCTGTGGTACGGCGCGGCCCTCAAATGGGCGAAGGACAACGGCCTGTCCGACGGCAGCAATATGAATGGAAACGTCAGCCGTGAACAGCTGGTCACGCTGCTTTACAGATACGCGCAGCTGCTCAAGCTGGGTCTGGGCCGCTCCGCAGCCTATGATACCTACAAGGATGCCGCCAAGGTCGATACCTGGGCCGCCGACGCCATGAAGTGGTCCGTGGGCAACAGCATCGTCACCGGCAGCGGCAGCCTGCTGGATCCCATGGGCACCGCCACCCGCTCTCAGGTCGCCGCGATACTGGATCGCTTCCTGACCGGCACCTCCACCAAGTATAACGAGACTGTGGTCACCGTCACCTCCGCCGACGGCACCGCCGTGCCCGCCACCCTCTGCGTGCCTGTGAAGGTCGCCGAAGGCGGCTGCCCTGGCGTGGTCATGCTCCACGGCACCGGCTCTGCCCGCGATGAGGCCGGCAACGGCTACAAGACCGCAGCCCCAATCCTGGCCGCGCAGTACGGCGTCGCCACCATCCGCATCGACTTCCGCGGCAACGGCGATTCCAAGGCCCAGTACACTGACTACACCTTCAAGACCGCCGTCGAGGACGCAGTGGCCGCCGCGAAATACATCGGCGCGCTGAGCACCGTGAACGCCGACAAACTGGGCGTCATGGGCTGGAGCCAGGGCGGCACCGACGCGCTGCTGGCCGCCGGCGAGCATCCTGAAATCTTCAAGTGCGTTGTCACCTGGGCCGGCGCTCCCGATCTGAGCGACATGCTCTCCGATGCGGATTACGCCGCCGCCAAGAAGGACGGCTACTTTGTGATGAAGTTCGACTGGCGCTCCGATCTGAAGGTCAGCCTGCAGTGGTGCGAGGACGTGAAGCACACCGACGTGCTCAAGGTGTTCAAGGACGGCTATACCGGCCCCGTGCTGGCCATTGCCGGCAAGAACGACACCACCGTCGATCCCACCTGGTCCACCAAGATAGTGGCGGCCTCCTCCAACACGGCCAGCGCTACCCACTTCATCGACGGCATGGATCACACCTTCAACGTGTTCTCCGAGGCCGATCTTCACAGCCTGATGAACGCCATTAACGCCACGGGTACTTATTTCCAGACCAATTTAAAGTAAACCCTTATTAAAACGCCGCATGTCCGGAAGGACATGCGGCGTTTTTTTGCGCGGAGCTGGGGGCGGGACGAAAGCCTCAATCCCGGCGGGATATCCCGTCATCCATCTCCCTGAGCATTTCCAGTACAGATCTGAACGGCAGCGGCGTGCCCTCTGGCGTGACGAGCGTGCCCTGCCACTCGCTGTTTTCGGTCCCGGTGATGGTAATGGTAAAGGTCAGATTGTTGTTTTTCATAGCTACGACTCCAAAAAATTTTCAAAATCCAGGATAAAAGCTGCCAGCGCCAGGGCCGTGTCAGCCTCGGTGGCTGCGGAGCCCGCCGGGCACAGCACGGCGGCCACGCCGTCCAGCGGCAGCCCGCCGGAACACAGCGCCCGCAGAAGCGCGGTCTGGCCGGCGTCCCGGGCCATGCGCGTACGGCCACGCAGAGCGAGCCCCGCCTGCTCTCCGCGTTCTATCAGCTCCGCGCCTGGCTTCAGACTTAACATTAGTCTGCCCATGTCCGCCCTCCTCACACAAGCCGCAGCTTCTCGGCCGCGATTTTGACTTCGGCGCGATTTCTTGCGCCGAGCTTCTGAAAAATGTGGCTGACATGGGTCTTGACGGTGGAAAGCTTGATGCCGAGTATGTCGCCTATCTCCTGATTTCCCAGCCCCTGGCACAGCAGCCTGAGGACCTGGGTCTCCGCTGTGGAGAGCGGCTCCGCCGGCGCGGCGGGCGGCTTGAGAAAGCGGGGATAGAACACCGCCTGCTCTCTGGCGGCGGAAATGAGCCGGTCGAGAAAATCACTGCTGCCGCTCCAGCCGCAATCCCGAAGCAGGGGCAGAACGGCGGTGCCGTACTGGGCGACCGGCCATACGAAGCCGTATTCCAGGCTTGTGTCCAGCGCATCGCGCATGCCGCTTTTCCAGTCGCCGCCCGCGCGCTCACGGCACAGCGCCGTGAGCAGGCGGATATGAAGTCCGTCCATGACTCGCCCGCAGGTCTCGCAGTAGGGGGCGAGCCGGGCCAGAAGCAGCAGCGGCGCCTCGGTCTCGCCCATTGACAGCTCGGCCATGACCCGCGTCAGATACTGATAGCGCCACATCGCCCACAGCCGGGCCTCATTTTTGGGGGCTTCAGTCTCAAGCCAGCGCTGCACCGCCTCGTCGTCGCCCAGACGCAGCTTTACACGGCAGATGAGCGCGTCGATGTTGGCGAGAAAGCGCGTCTGACCGGAGTCCACATACTTCTGCCGCAGGCTCTCCACGGATTCCAGCGCCGCGGCCGCCTTGCCCTGGGCGACCTGCGCCCGGGCCAGGAGGCCCATGACGGCAAACTCGATGTCCGGCGTGCCCCGCGCCTGTATTTCACCCAGCCGGGACATCAGCGTGAGCAGCCGCTCGGCGATGTTTTCGCCCTTTTCAAACTTGCTTTCGCAGATGGCGCAGTCGGCGAGTCCCACGCCGTCCGGGCCCAGCACTGCCTCCACCGGAGTGCGCATGGCGGCGTACAGCAGGTCGTCTTTTTTCGACCACTCACAGAAATCCTTGCCGCCGTTCATGATACTGGGCAGGTTGCTGGTGACGGAGAACGCGGGGACGCGCAGCTGCCTGTCGGCCATGACCCGAAAAACGCTGCCTATGACGCCGATAAGCCCTGCGCTGCCGCGCTGAGGCAGCGCGATGTCCAGATAGGCCAGCTTTCCCTGCACCTGCCGGTAGTCGGCGTCGCTCCGCCTGAGCCGGGACGCATAGTCCCGCAGCTCCCCGTACCAGCGTTCAGAGGTCTCATAGTCCAGACACAGCGCCGTGAGCATGCTCATTCCGCACATCAGCGCGGGGGAACGGAGTATCTCCTCCCGCGGCAGGGCAAAGTAATAATCCTGCAGCTCCCGGTAATGCCCGACTCCGGGGTGCGCCTCGGCGTTTTTGACCAGCAGGGAGGATATTTTGGCGCTCTCCCCGGCCAGCGAATAGCAGCGCAGCGCGTCGGACAGCTCTCCGCCCAGCTCGTAATAGAGCGCCGCCCGGCCGTATACGGTCCTGACCTCGGCCTCGGTCATGCTCTGGCTCCGCTCCCAGGACAGAAATTCCCGGAATATCGGCCAGAAACGGTAGGTGTCCAGACCGTCGAAAAGCATCATGGTGGTGTCCCGCTGGAGAAGGCCCAAAAGCTCGCCGGCGCCGGGATCGCCGCTGACCATCCGCGCCAGCTCCAGACGGAATTTTTCAAAGGGAGAGAGGCACATGAGCAGATTTCTCATGGGGCATTCAAAGCGCCGGAAGACCGCCTCGTCGTAGTAGACGAACAGCTCCCGCTTGCACTGCGCCAGTATTTCTCCGTCGTAGCGCGCCCCGTCTGCCATATGGCGGCAGAGCAGCTCCAGCGCCACCGGATATCCCCGGAAATCCCGCTGTATGGCGCTCATTTCGGCGGGAGCGACGGAAACGCCCCGCGCCCCCAGCATCCTGCGGGAGGTGTCGCGATCGAAAAGCAGATCGCCGGACTCCACTGTCGCCATGATTCCCGCCAGCTGGAACGGCATCAGCCACCCGGGCACGCGTCCGCGGCCCAGAAGCACGAAGTGCGCCTCCCGCCTCAGGCAGATGAGCTCGCACAGCGCCTTCTGCCGTTCCGGCTCCGTCAGATTCTGCAGATCGTCCACCATGACGGTCCTGCAGGCGGCGGGAACAGATTCCGGCAGAAAGTCGGCCGCGGCGGCGTCAAGCACGCGGCAGCTTTTTCCCCGCAGCAGGTACTCCGCCGCGGACGTTTTGCCGCAGCCGCAGGGTGCCGAAAACAGGATCACGCGGCAGCGTTTCCAGTCGGCCTGAAATTTATCTTCAAGAGCCGGTTTGATTATCGTCGTAAGATTTTCGCCCATGGGATGCTCCTTCTGTTTTTTCCACGCCGGGTCAGTTTAGCATAGTTCGCGGAGTTTGTAATCAGTCCACAGTATGAGACAGGGCCGCAAGACCCGAAAAATACTCCGGCTGCGGTATTCCCACAGCCGGAGTATCTCTGTCTTTGTAAGTATGCTGAGGACGTCAGATCTTCATGCAGACGTCCCATGCGCGCCAGATGACGGTGCGCAGGTTGCCGATGGCAACGCAGTCGCCGACTCTGTGTACACGGTTGTTCTCCGGACCCACCGGAGTGGGGACGAAGCCGATGCCGTTGACAACGGCGTCGCACTCTATATCGAAGGTCTTGCCATCAGCGCCGCGAACGGTAACGCCGTTGTCGCGGATGTCGGTGATGGTGGATCTCAGATACACGGGAACCTTCTTGAATGCCAGCATGTCGCGCAGGAAGGAGGTGTTGGCCAGGCAGGTGCTCTGGGCAGCAACCAGGTCGGGTGCGAACTCGACGATTATCGGGTGCTTGCCCTGGAGGATCATCTCATAGGCAGCCTCGCAGGAGGACTGGCCGCCGCCGAAGAACAGGACCTTGTCGCCGACGGGCTTCTTCTCAGCCAGCAGTTCGGTGAAGGTGATGGTCTTGTTGAAGCCGGGGATGGGCATGGTTCTGGGGACAGAACCGGTTGCCACGATGACTTCGTCGAAACCGCGCAGGGTGTTGGGGTCGTTGATCTCGGTGTTGAAGCGGACTTCGATGCCCTCCTTGGCGATCTCTCTCTTGTACCAGGCTATAAGATCCTTGTCGTTCTCCTTGAAGGACATGGAGGAAGCGGTGATGAAGGTGCCGCCCAGCTTGTCGGACTTTTCAAAGATAACGGAGGAATGGCCGCGCTTCTTGAGCATCAGCGCGCACTCCATGCCGCCGATGCCGCCGCCGATGATGGCGACCTTCTTCGGGGCCTTGGTGGGGACTATCTTATATCTGTTGTGCTGCATGGTGGGCGGGGTCAGAGCGCAGCGTGCCAGATGCAGAGAGTCGTTGAGGTTCTGGATGTTTGCGGTGCCCTTGAACTTGGCGAAGTTGAAGCAGCCGTTGTGGCAGCGGATGCAGGGCTTGATGTCCTCCTGACGGCCTTCCTGGATCTTCACGATCCACTCGGGGTCGACCAGGTTCTGACGGGCGATGGATACGGCGTCCAGCCTGCCGGCGGCGATCTCCTCGGCGGCCTTGACGGGATCCATACGGCCGGCGCAAGAGACAGGAATGGTCACGAAGGGCTTAATGTGCTCGACATATTCCAGGTTGCAGTTGTCCGGCATGTATTGAGGCGGATGTGCCCAGTACCATGCGTCGTAGGTGCCGTTATCGCAGTTGAGCAGATCATAGCCGGCATCCTGCAGGTACTTGACGGCCTTCTCGGACTCTTCCATATCGCGGCCAAATTCCACGAACTCCTCGCCGGGGACAGCGCCCTGGCCGAAGCCCTTGGTCTTGGAAACGACGGAGTAACGCAGGGACACGGGGAAGTCGGAGCCGGCCTGACGCTTGATAGACTGGACGATCTCCACGGGGAAGCGATATCTGTTTTCAAAAGATCCGCCGTACTGATCGGTGCGGTAGTTCATGTTGGCGATGGTGAACTGGTCGAGCAGATAGCCCTCATGGACAGCGTGGATCTCAACGCCGTCGATGCCGGCTTCTCTGAGCTTTTTCGCGGTTCTGCCGAAAGCGTCGACCTGCTCCTGGATTTCCTCAACGGTCATCGGGCGGGACTTGACTTCGTCATACCAGCGGTTGGGGGTTGCGGAAGCGGAAGCGCAGCTGTACTCGATGTCGCAGACGGGCTTGGCGAGCTTTGCCAAAGTGGGGTTCTGGAGCATCTTGACCATGCCGCCGTTGATGGCCATGGAGCGGCCGAAGCCGGCGGCCAGCTGTATGAACAGTCTGGAGCCGGTCTTGTGGTACTCGGGCATATAGTCGGCCAGCTCTTTGAACATCCTGTCATTCTGATACAGCCAGTGTCTGCCGGGGATGCCCATGGTGTCGCGGACACACTGCATGCCGGGGAGAACCAGACCTACGCCGTTCTGGGCTCTGTTGAGGAGGTGATAGGCCGCCTCCTTATCGAAGTGGCAGGGCTCCAGCCAGCCAAACAGGGAGGTGCCGCCCATGGAGCACTGAACAATGCGGTTCTTGATCTCCACATCGCCGACCTTCCATGGAGTGAATAGGGGTTCATACTTTTCGTCCATGTAATACTTCCTTCCTTTTGTACAGATGGTGCTGCGTTTTGCGGTGTTGGTCCCGGCATCGCCCCCCTCTGTCGGCAATACTGACAGAATGTGATGCACGCAATAAACCGGCCGCTAACAGCGTTGTTTACAGTATAACAAATATGTCGGCAAGAAGCAATCACAAATGGCACATAAATGAGCAAATTTTGTGTAGATTTACGAATGCGGCGCCTGTGTTAGGTGAAAATTACCATTAAATTTTTGGCCTTGAGGGCAAAACGTCCCAAAACAGCCCGAGATTGACAAAAAATATACAGGTTCGGCGGCAAAAAGCCCGTCTAACCTGCATATTCGGGTCTCAAAGTTCCTTTTTGTTTTCACCGCCCGGCGTGGTTACGATGACCTTTTCCGGGGTTATCACAAGTGCGCCCTTGGCCGTGGCGGCACCCTTGAACATGTCGGAAACGAGCTTTCTGAATACGTCCACCACTTCACCGGAGGTGACGTATTCCGCGCTGCCTTTTATCTGGTATCCCTCCATGGTGGCGGGGTCATAAACTGATACGGCGATCCTGCCGTTGGCGGCGATGTTGTTCAGTGTGGTTTCCAGGAACACGTCGCCCACCGCCAGCTTCCCGTCGGGCGTCACGTCCTTGAACGCCACGGGGACGGCGTTGGGCTCCGTTCCGAAGGTGCCGAGGGTCCACAGCTGCGCTTTGAGGAGAGCGGTCACGTTTTCACTGAGTTTTTTCATTTTGATTACCATTCCTTTCGTTTTGCTTCGACATCTGTATCGGAGCCTGAAAACAGCATATTGCGTTTTCCCGCAAAACGGAAGTGGTCATTAATTTTATAAGCCGCTTATAAATTTATAAGCGGCTTGAATTCTATAAGCACGGCTGTATAATGAAAGCAGAACTGGACGGGAGGCGAAGCCGTGTATCAGCCCAAGACGGAAAAAGACATACGCTGTCCGCTGGAATACGGACTGGAAGTGTTCGGCGGAAAGTGGAAGCCCAGAATAATATGCGTACTGGCCGAAAAGCGCGTGCTGCGCTACAGCGCCCTGCGGCAGGAGATGACAGACATCGCGGATCCGGTGCTGGCGTCCGCCCTGCGGGAGCTGATGGCCGACGGCATCGTGCAGCGCCGACAGTATGAGGAGATCCCGCCGCGCGTGGAATACGCGCTCACTGAAAAAGGCGGGTCCGTGGTGCCGATACTGCAGAGCATATGCCGCTGGTCGGGCGCATATCACAGGGAAGAGAGCAAGATGGAGCTGGCCCAGTGCCGCAAATGCGACTATAACGGTAAGGGCGTCTGATACGGAAAGGGAAGATAGACAATGGACTATGAGAAGGCTGCGGCATACTGGCTCGAGAAGGACGAGGGGAGCGCACGCATGGGCAGGGAAGAGCTGCTGGCGGCGGCGCAGAGCTTTATCGCGGCGCGGAACACCTGCGCATTGGCCGCAGGCAGCGGGGATTTCGTCCGCTGCACGCCCATAGAATACAGCTATTACGGCGGGAGCTTCTGGATGATGTCGGAGGGCGGGCTTAAGTTCCGCGCTCTGGAGACCAATAAAAACGTGTGCCTGGCCATCTTCGACCCCTATTCCGGCTTCGGGGAGCTGGGCGGGATGCAGGTGTCCGGCACGGCGGAGACAGTGGAGCCGTGGACGCCGGAATATACGGAGTTTCTGGCGTACAGGAAGATACCTCAGGAGGCCCTGAAAAAGCTGGAGCACCCCATGTACCTCATCAGGGTCAGACCGGTGAGCATCGACTTTCTCAATTCGGCCTTCAAAAAGCAGGGCTTCGATTCCAGGCAGCACCTGGATATGGAGTGAGGGGACGGTATGACTGACTACGAACTGCTGATAAAACAGCTCAGGGGCCTTGCGGAGACTGAACCGTTCTATGTGCCGCTGCTTTCAAACGCGTCGGCGCTTTTATGGCAGGCCCTGCCGGACATAAACTGGGCCGGGTTCTACCTCGTGCGGGGCGGCAGACTGGTGCTGGGCCCGTTTCAGGGCAAGCCCGCCTGCATACACATCGCCCTGGACAGTGGCGTGTGCGGCGCCGCCGCCCGGGAGGACAGGATACAGCGGGTGGCGGACGTGCACTGGTTTCCCGGCCACATCGCCTGCGACTGCGCGTCCAATTCGGAGATCGTGCTGCCGATACACAAAAACGGCACGGTAGCGGCCGTGCTGGACATCGACAGCCCGCTGAAAGACCGGTTTGACCAGGCGGACGAGCGGGGGCTCGCGGAATTTGTCCGCGCGCTGGAAGACAAACTTGAGTTTTAATATAACATCCCGGCGCCATTGGCGCCGGGATGTTTTCAGCTTATTTCGGAAAATGACAGGCCGCGCCGTGCCCGCCGTCAAAGCGCATCTCTGGCTCCTTTTCGGCGCAGATGTCCCTGGCATACGGACAGCGGGTGCGGAAGCGGCAGCCGGAGGGCGGGTCGACGGGACTGGGCAGGTCGCCTGTCAGCAGGGGCCTCTCCCTGCTGCGGCTCCTCGGGTCGGGGCGGGGTACGGCCTCCAGCAGAAAGCGGGTGTAGGGGTGCAGAGGATTTTCGTAGACCTCCCTGGTGGGGCCGAGCTCGCACAGCTTTCCAAGAAACATCACAGCCGTGCGGTCGGACAGAAAGCGCACCACCGAAAGGTCGTGGCTGATGAAAAGATAGGTCAGGCCGAACTGCCCCTGCATATCCTTGAGGAGGTTCAGTATCTGGTTCCTCACGGACACGTCCAGCGCCGACACCGGCTCATCGCAGACGATCAGCTCCGGCCGGGTGGCCACGGCCCGGGCGATGCCTATACGCTGGCGCTGGCCGCCGGAAAACTGATGGGGATAGCGGCTGAGAAATTCCCGGGGCACGCCCACGGCGTCCATGAGCTCGAGAACGCGCCCGGTGGTCTCCTCTCTGGTCTTGCAGACCCGGCAGGTCTCCAGCGGCTCCGCGATAATGTCCCGCACGGTCATGCGGGGATCAAGAGAGGCGTAGGGGTCCTGAAATATGAGCTGGGTCTTGCCCTTGAACGGCCTCAGCTCCTTTTCGGAAAGACCGCTGATCCGTTCGCCTTTAAACAGAACTTCTCCGGCCGTGGGTCGCAGAAGCCCGATTAGAGCGCGGCCGAGGGTGGATTTGCCGCAGCCGGATTCACCCACAAGGGCCAGCGTTTCGCCCTGCCGGATGTCCAGATCGACGCCGGACACCGCGTGTACGGCCCTGCCGCCGGCAATGGGGAACTCCACTGTCAGGCCCCTGGTCTCGATAAGCGCGTCACCGTCCATCACTACCGCCTCCCGCCAAATGGCATCTCACCAGATGAGTGCCGCCCACGGAGACAAGCTCCGGCAGGCGCGCGGCACAGTCGTCCTTACATTCGCCGCAGCGCAGACTGAAGGCGCAGCCCGCCGGCAGGCGCAGCAGATTCGGCACCACGCCCGGTATGGTGTCCAGCCGCTCTCCGCCGCGCTCCAGGGCGGAGACGGAGCGCAGCAGCCCGCGGGTATACGGATGCATGGGGTTGTCGAAAAGCTCGCATACCTCCGCCTGCTCCACGATGCGCCCGGCGTACATGACGTACACGAAGTCGCACAGCTCCGCGATAACGCCGAGGTCGTGGGAGATGAGGATTATGCTCATGCCGGTCTCGTCCCGGAGCTCCCGCATGAGCTTGAGTATCTGGGCCTGCACGGTGACGTCCAGCGCCGTGGTGGGTTCGTCGGCGATCAGCAGCTTGGGGCGGCAGACCATGGCCATGGCGATCATCACCCGCTGGCGCAGACCTCCGGAGAGCTCGTGGGGATAGGCCCGCAGCCGCTTTTCCGGCTCGGGGATGCCAACGCGCTCAAACATGCGCAGGGCCTCGCTCCGCGCCTCTGCCCGGGAGACCTTTCTGTGCAGCAGCACGGCCTCCTCCACCTGCTTGCCCACGGGCACCACGGGGTTCAGGCTGGTCATGGGCTCCTGAAATATCATGGACATCTCGTCGCCGCGCAGGCGGCACATTTCCCGGTCGGAAAGGCCCACAAGCTCCCGGGAGCACAGCTCGATGGAGCCGCCGGCGACCCTGCCGGGGTACTTTACAAGGCCCATTATGGAGCGGGCGGTCATACTCTTGCCGCAGCCGGATTCGCCCACTATGCCCACAACGGAGGCGGGCGGTACGTCCAGCGACACGCCGTTCACGGCCTTCACCTCGCCGTTCCGGGTGAAAAAGCTGGTGTGCAGATCCCGGATGCGGAGTATTTCATTTTCCATTTCTCCGCCCCCTCACTGATTCTTGAGATGCGGGTCAAGCACGTCCCGCAGCCCGTCGCCCAGAAAATTGAACGCCAGAACGATGATCATTATGGCGGCGCCGGGGATGAGGCTCAGCCACGGCTGGGTGTAAAGATACTGCCGGCCCACGTTTACCATCAAGCCCCAGGATGCCTGCGGCGGGCGGATGCCGATGCCGAGAAAGCTCAGCGAGCTCTCGGAAAGTATGGCGGAGGGAATGTTCAGCGTGAAGAGCACGATAATGTCGGGGATGCAGTTGGGGAAGATGTGCCGCAGCATCACCCGGCCCCGTCTGACGCCGGAAACGCGGGCGGACTCCACATATTCCGTTTCCCGCAGCTTCAGGGTCTCCGCCCGGACTATGCGGGCCACGCTGGCCCAGTTCACCAGTGCCAGGGCGATGAAGATGTTTATGATGCCCTCGCCCAGGGTGTACATTATGACCATGGCCAGCAGCATGGACGGGAAGGCCAGCATAACGTCGGCGACGCGCATGATGACGGAGTCAGTCCTGCCGCCCACATAGCCGGCTATGATGCCCAGCGCCGCGCCGAAGAGCATGGATACGGCCGTGGGCACCAGGCCCACCATCAGCGACACCCGGGAGCCGTAGAGCATGCGGGTGAATACGTCCCGGCCGGCCTCGTCGGTGCCGAAAATGTGCTTCCAGCTGGGTGCGGCCAGGCGGGAGAGCACATCCTGCTCCTCGTAGGTGTAGGGCGTCAGCAGCGGCGCGAACACGGCCGCCAGAATGAAAAGGCCGATGATTATCGCGGAGACGAGGGCGAGCCGGTTCTCGCGGCACATGCGGCGCAGGGAGCCGCCGAAGGTCTCGACCTCGCCCAGCTCGCTTTCCAGCCGCGCCTCGTGGGCGTCCGAGATCTCTTTTTCACGGTTTTTGAATTTCACGCTCACGCCCCCTTCCTGATGCGGGGGTCAAGCACCGTGTATAGGCAGTCGGCGATGAGATTCCCCAGAATGACCAGGGCGGTGGAAAAGAGCACCGTGCCCTCCAGAAGCGGTATGTCGCGGCCGGAGATGGCCTGCACGGCCAGCCTGCCCAGACCGTTCACGGAAAACACGGTCTCGCATATGACGGCACCGGAGAGCAGGGAGGAGAGCTGCACGGCCATCATGGTGATGACGGGCAGCATGGCGTTTTTCAGCGCGTGCCGTGTGATGACGCCGAAGCGGCGCAGACCCTTGGCGCGGGCGGTGTCGATATAGTCCTCCTGCAGCACCTCCAGCAATGTGGAGCGGGTGAGCCGGGCGATGCTGCCGGCGGAATTCCAGCCCAGGGCGATGGCGGGCAGCACATAGCCCTTCCAGCTGTCCACGCCGGATATGGGAAACCAGTGGAGCTTGTAGGCCAGCAGGTACTGCAGCACCATGGCCGCCATGAACACGGGCAGGGAGACGCCGATGAGGGACACGCCCATGAACAGGTGGTCGAGAAAGCCGTTTTTCTTCACGGCGGCTATTACGCCGCAGATAATACCAAGAATCCAGGCGAAGACTGCTGCCGCCAGGGCCAGTATCAGCGTATGGGGAAAAGCCGCCGCCATCAGGGACGACACGCTCTTGCCCACGGCATAGCTGGTGCCGAAATCGCCCCGGACGGCGCCGGATATATATTTCCAGAACTGGACGTATATGGGCTGGTCGAGTCCCAGCTCAGAGGTCATGCGCGCGATTGTGTCGGCGTCGGCGTGTTCGCCCATCATGGTGACTATGGCGTTGCCGGGCACTATGCGCAGCAGCAGGAATATCAGCAGCGCCACGCCGAACAGCACGATGAGCGTCTGCAGTATGCGCTTAAAAATACTTTGAACCATGGCATCTCCAAAACTGCCGAAAACGCCCGGTTTTAAGCCGGGCGTTTTGGCTTCACGATTCGGTTTATTTCAGGACCACGTCCTTGGCGTAGAAGTTGGAGTACCCCGCCCAGTAGGGAGTGAAGCTCTGGACGCGCTCGCCGATGGCGAACAGGTGGGTGTTTTCCAGCAGCGGGACCCACGCGGCGTCGTCCATGACGATGGTCTTTTCAAGATCCTGATACTCCTTCATGCGGGCCGAATCGTCTGTGATGCCGGAGGCGGCGGCGACGCGGTCCATCACCGCGGTGTCGGCGTAGTTAAGGGAGCGCAGCTTGGTCTTTTCCGCGCTGCCGAAGAAGGTGTACATTATGTTCGCCGGGTCGTTGTAATCCATGGTCCAGTTGGCCACGAAGGCGTCCATCTCGCCGGACTTGCGCAGATCGAGCCAGGAGGACTCGTCGTAGTTCTTTATCTGGGCGTCGATGCCCACGGCCTTGAGCTGCTGCTGGATGATCTGATAGACCAGCTGGGTGCTGCTGGAGGCGGAGGTGTCCATGGCCAGCTCGAACTTGACCTGGCCGTCGGAGTAGCCGGCCTCCTTGAGCAGCGCCTTGGCGCCGTCAACGTCGTAGCCCACCCGCTGGAGATCGTTGTTGTGGCCCCACACGCCGGTGGGGATGATGCCGGCCTCGGCCACGGCGTCGCCGGAATAGACGGACTTGATGATGGTGTCCACGTCTATGGCCTTCTGGATGGCCTGGCGCACCTTGACGTTGGAAAGGTACTGGTTGTTCTCGTTCATGGCTAGATAGGTAAGGCCCACGCGGGGCGCGCTGACCAGCTGCTTTTCATAGGTGGTCTTGTAGGTGGACTGCACAATGGAGGAGTCCAGCGACTCGAGATCGATAATGTCCAGCTCCCCGTTCTGATACATCAGGTTCTGGGTGGAGGCGTCGGGAATGATGGACACGACGACCTTTTTCACGGAGGGCTGATCGCCCCAGTATTTAGGGTTGGCCTCCAGGGTGTAGTGGTCGTTGGCGACCCATTCGGTGACCACGTACGGGCCGGTGCCGATGGTGTCCTCGCACTTCTGCCCGAAGCCCTTGACGGTCTTCATGGTCTCCGCGTCCACGATGGACACGGCGGGGCCGGTGAGCTCTGCGACGAAGCCGCCGTTGGGAGCGTCCAGCGTGATGGTGAAGTGGGTGTCGTCCACCACCTTGAAGCCCTCGAGAGAGGTGGCCTTGCCGTCCTTCAGCGCCTGGCCGCCCTTGACCTCAAGGGGGATGTCGTCGTTCACGCCGCCGGCAGTGAGCAGTCGCTCAAAGGTGTACTGTACGTCGGACGCGGTGAGTGCGCTGCCGTTGGAGAACACCACGCCGCTGCGCAGGGTGAAGGAATAGGTCAGGCCGTCGTCGGACACAGAATAATCGGTGCACAGACTGGGAACCGTTTTCGTGCTGCCGTCGCTCTGCGCTTCGGATTCGAACAGGCGGTCGAACACGTTCATGGGCACCATGTAGTTGTCGGTGGTCTGGGCCACGTCCATGGTGGTTATGTCGTAAAGTGCGGCCACGCGCAGAACGCCGGCCTCGGCGACCGTACCCGTACCGGTGGTCGCGGCGGCCTTGGTTTCGCCGGAGCTTCCGCAGGCGGCAAGGGCCAGTATCATAACAAGCGCGAGCAAAAGTGCTGTCAACTTTTTCATAGGGCACCTCCCAAACAGATTATCATCATAATAGCAAAACCGATTTGCCATTAAAATAGGGAAAAGTGCCTATAACATTGCTAAATGTGCTAATAAAAAGACCGGACGGCGGATAATTCCGCCGTCCGGCATCGATATGCGTTCTTCGACTCTTTCAGTCCTGGCCATAGACCTCTTTTGCAGCGCCGAAGGCCGCCCACGCGTTGGGCCAGCCCACATAGAAGGCCAGGTGGGTTATCATCTCGGCCATCTCCCCGGCGGTGACGCCGTTAAGCTTTGCGTTTGCCATGTGGTATTTGAGGGAGTTGTCGAAGATACCCTTGGTAATGAGGGCGGTGACGGTGATCATGCTGCGGTCCCGGAGGGAGAGCTTGTCCTCCCGGGCCCAGACCTCGCCGAACAGCACATCGTCGTTGAGCTCGGCAAACTTCGGGGCGAATTCACCCAGGGCGTCCCTGCCCGCGGTCTGTTTCTTCATATGTCCGTTCCTTTCAAAGCGCAGCGTATTCATGCGGGTCCACCGGCTCCAGCCACTGGGTGGAAGCCTCCTCGCCGGGTACCTCCACGGCCAGATGGGCGAACCAGCTGTCGGCGGCCGCGCCGTGCCAGTGCTTCACGCCGGCGGGAATGCTCACCACGTCGCCGGCGGAGAGCCTGCGCGCGGGTTCGCCCCAGGCCTGATACCAGCCGGAGCCTCCGGTGCACAGCAGCAGCTGTCCGCCGCCGCTTTTGGCGTTGTGTACGTGCCAGTTGTTGCGGCAGCCGGGCTCAAAGGTCACATTGCCGATTACCACGCCCTCCATTGAGAGCATGTTCAGATAGCTTTTGCCCACAAAATATTTTGCGAACATGGTGTTTTCCCCGCCTCTGGGGAAGAGATCCCTGAATTCAGCCATATATTTTCGTCTCCTTTGCTTTCCGGACCAAAGTCTGAGCAAAGCGTACACCCTGGAGCTGACTCAAGGTCAAGAGGAACTTTCGCTGTTTTCGAAGACCTCCGACAAAACGGCATACAGGCGCGAGGGGTCCACGGGCTTTGCGATATGGCCGTTCATTCCGGCGGCGAAGCACTTGCGCACGTCGTCGGCAAAGGCGTCCGCCGTCATGGCGATTATCGGCACGCTCCCGGCGTCGGCCCGGCGCAGGGAGCGGATGTTTTTCGCGGCGGCGTAGCCGTCCATGACCGGCATCCGGATGTCCATGAGCACGGCGTCGAAATATCCCGGAGGGGATTTTCGGAAAAGCTCCACGCCCTGCCGGCCGTTTTCGGCCGTCTCCACAGAAACGCCCCTGGCGCTGAGCAGCTCCCTGGCTATCTCCTGATTGAGGGGATGATCCTCGCACAGAAGCACCCGCCGGCCCGCAAGAGCTCCGGCGTCGTCCCCGCCGCCGGGGGCGGCTCCGTTCTCCGCGCCCTCGTCCGGGACGCAGTCGAACTCGGCCAGAAGGGTGAAGGTCGTGCCCTCGCCCACGCGGCTTTTCACGGAGATACTGCCGCCCATGGAGTCCAGCAGGCGCTTGACGATGGCCAGCCCCAGACCAGTGCCCCGGCGCTCGGAGGCGTCGTCGCGCTGCTCCTGGGTGAAGGGGTCGAACAGGACCTCCTGAAAGGCCTCGCTTATGCCGATGCCGGTGTCGCTCACCTTGGCGGTGAGAGCCAGCTTTCCGTTGGGGCCGCGGCGGTCCCGCGCCACGCAGGAGATCGTCCCGCCCTCGGGCGTGTATTTCACGGCGTTGGAGAGCAGATTGAAAAATATCTGATTTACGCGCAGCACGTCCATCAGCGGCACCACGCCGTCGGCGCGGCCGATGTCGACGTACAGTGTCTGCTTTTTCTCCCGGCACAGCGGTCTGATGACGGCGTCGATGTAGTTAGAAAAATCCTCCGCGCGGTAGGGCTCGGGGTGCAGCTCCACCGAATTGCTCTCCGCCTTCGCCATGTCCAGCACGTCGTTTACAAGGCCAAGCAGGAATTTGGAAGAGGTGTCGATCTTTGAAAGGCAGTCCGCGGTGCGGGGGGAATTTGTCTCGCCGGAGGCGATATAGCTCATGCCGATTATGCCGTTGAGCGGCGTGCGTATATCGTGGCTCATGCGGGAGAGAAATTCGGTCTTCGCGTCGTTGGCGGCCATGGCCTGCCTCCGGAGGTTCTTTTCGTCCTCCAGCTGCTTTTGCAGGGTGTCCTGCAGCCTGACCTCGTTGCTGACGTCCTGATATGTGGCGTAGAAGATCCGCCCGCCCGGTTCGGCGCGGCGCAGCTTCACCTCGGTGCGCAGCCAGCGGTACCGGCCCTGCGCGCCCATGAGGCGGTAGCTGTCCACAACAAAGTAGTCGGACAGAAAATTTTCCCGGAATACCCGGCGGACCCGCTCCATGTCGTCGGGATGCACGCCGGAAAAACCGTCGCGCATGTAGCTTTCCGTATGCCTGGCCAGAGATTCGGCCCCACCGTCGCCGTCATATCCCATGATGTGCAGAAACTGGCGGTTGGCATAGCCGGCGGAGACGTGATCGGCGTCTGACATGGTCAGAACGCAGATGCCGCTGGATATGGAGTCCATGATGTCGGTCACGCGCTCCGTTTCGGCGCGGGCGAGCTCCACCTCGCGCTGCTGGCGGCGGTAGGTCTCGGTGACGTCCGAGTCGATTATCAGCACGGTATTCCTGTCGCCGCCCAGATAATAGTGCTGCAGCTTGCGGCAGCGAGTCTCGCCTGGGCGGTCGGGGTAGGCGCCGCGGATGGTGAGCTCATACCGTCCGTTTTTGTCCAGCTCCCGCCGTATGACGTCGACGGAGGTGCCGTCAAGATACTTTTCCCGCTCCTCCGGCAGAACCCAGGTGCGGGCTCCGTTTTGCCGCATGGCGTCGAAATCGCTGACGGCCCCGGAGCCGGGAAAGACCTTCGAATAACTGCCGGGCAGGGTCTTTCCAAGATGGGCGGCCTCTACCATGCCGGTGTCGGTGTGCAGCAGCGCGATAAGATCGTATTCCTGTTCGGTGATTATCTTCAGGATATCCTCTCTCTGCTTTTCTCTGGAAATATCGAGCGAGTATATTACGCCCTCCACGTCGCCGGTGTCGGGGTTTGAAAGCATGCTGAGAAACGCCCGCGCCCAGAAGGGCCGCCCGTTTTCGTCCCGGCGGCGGTAATCCGCGGCCAGACTGTTTCTGCCGGCCTGAAAATCATTCAGCAGCTTCCCACGGTTGAATTCCGACATAAAGGCGCGCTTTTCCTCTTCAGTGGGGATAAGCGCAGCAATATTTGCCAAAAAGCCGTCTACAGTGGGGGACGACAGCGATTCCATGACAAATTGCGAGGAGGTGTGCCCCTCACCGCAAATATTCTTGGTAAGATTCAGCTGGAAGGTACCGATGGACTCCGGATTGGCGGCGAAAAGGGACTGTATGTTCCGGTGGAAACGGACGCGCTCCAGCATCTGGTCGGTGACGTTGATGCCGATGCCGTAGGCCACGTCCGGCTGCCCGTCCGGCGAGCGCACCACCGAATATATTACTCTCTCGCAGCGGGGCTGCATGCCCGGCTGCCAGGTGGTCCAGAAATCCTCGGTCACCCGGGGCTCGCCGGCCTCAAGCCGGTGAAACATGTTCACGAGCTTTTCCCCGGACTCCCGGTCGAACATGTGCATGATCGACTCCGGGATGTTTTCGATGGTGTCCGGTATGCCGAATTTTTTGAAGCTGTGGCTGGGGCTGGTTATCCTGTGTTCCCTGATGTGGTATTCCCAGACCCCCAGGCCGGCGCTCTCCACTGCCAGTTCAAATCTATCCTGCGCGCTTTCAAGCTGCTGCCTGAGCTCCATGCTGTCCGTCACGTCCTCGGAGAACATCACCAGCGCGTCCCGCCCGCACCAGACGCGGGCCTCCCCCGTGAGATGAGCCCAGGTCCCGTCTTCGTCCCGGCGGCGGTAAAAGCTCATCCGCTCGCCCGGTTTTATCCGGTCGAGGATACAGTCCGGGCAGGGGGCGTCCAGACCGTGTATGGCCCGGTGACAGGGAAGCCCGGGGGCGTGGACTCCGGCGGCCGCGTTGGCAAAGAGAAGCTCCCGCGTGACCCGGTCGCATATGTACACGGCGCGGTCGGAGCTGTCGAGGATGTCCAGATATATGTTGTCCTCCGCGGTAACGGCGGAAAAGAGCACAAAAAACACTGGCTGTCCGTCCATCTCTCCGCACAGCGACGCGCGGGCGCGCACCCATGTGAAGCCGCGGGTCCTGTGGACGAGCCGGTACAGGCAGTCGAAGCGGCCGCCGATTTCCCGGCAGCCGTCCAGAGCCGAAGAGAGCGCGGGCAGATCCGAGGGCACCACCACCGCGGCGGCGTTGTCGCGGGTGAGGGCGTCGAATTCGTCCTTTTCCATGCCGCACAGGCTGTGCAGCCGCCGGGATACGCACACGGGCTTCAGCACACCGCCGCTCAGCCGGTATATGCCGAAATCGCCGGGGGTGTTGGTCTCAAGGATATTGATCGCTTCTGGCGTTATTTCCATGTATGGACCCTCCGGATGGGTGTGTTCAGGAAAAAATTTTCCAGTATATGGTTATAGATATATTATAAAATCATATAGGGATAAAATCAAGAACAACATAACGCAGGGCGGCAAAAACTCCCGTGCCGAACGGCGCGGGAGTTTTTGCGCAGATAGGTGATTTACTGTTTTGCTTCGGCATGCGCAGGATGCGCTCCGGTCAGCTTTCTGTACGCCACGCAGACAAGGGAGGTGACGACCATGTCCACGGCGGTATAGCCCACGGGGGAGGTGTAGCCGCCGGGCGCGCCGGCAAACGACATGAGCAGGCGGTAGAGTACGAGACCCGCAAGCCAGATGACAAGGTTGGGAACGTCCAGCGTTTTGCCGCAGCTGTCCCGGTGAAGGATGAAGTAGTCCGCGGCCTGGACGGCTATCATGGGCGCGAACACGGAGCCGATGAGGTAGAGAAAGCCCGTGATGTTGTCCATGGGCCATATCATGGCCGCCGCGGTGCCCACGGCCGTCACCGCCAGAGCGGCGTATTTGCCGTTTATCCTTGCCGTAACCGCCTGACAGGATATGCCGGCGGAGAAAGCGTCCAGAAACGTGGTGGTGACGGTGGAGAACACAACGATGATGAGGGCGGCGATGCTCAGACCCGCCTTCAGCATTATCTGCGCGATGTCGGACTCGCCGGTAAAGATGGCGGCGCCCATGCCGATGACGTACATCCAGCAGCTTACGAGTATGTAGGTCACCACGCTGGCAAGGGTGGCCCGCACGGGCTTTTCCGCCTCGCGGGTGTAGTCGCTGATAAGCGGTAGCCACGAAAGCGGCATGGCCACGGCCAGCTCCACCGCCGCGCCAAAGGACATGCCCTCCCCGGAAACGGAGACAGGCGCGCTGCCGGAGAAGATGATCCTGCACAGGATGATGGTGAGAATGAACAGCGCGGCCATGGCCACCGTGTTCACCTTGCCCAGATTTTTGATGCCGATTACGATCCAAAGGGCGATGAGCGCGCCGATGACGAGGCACCATATCCACGCGCCGCCGGAGAATATGCCCGCGCAGGCCAGTGACCCGTCGTATATCATTATGGCTGTCCAGCCCACCAGCTGCATGATGTTCAGCACGGCGAACATGGATCCGCCAGCGCTGCCGAAGGAGAGCTTCACGGTGTCCATGGCGCACAGTCTTGTCCGCGCACCGATGAGGCCCGCCAGAAACATCATTATGCCGCCGATGAGATGGCCCAGAAGTATGGCCAGCAGGCCGGTTTTAAAGCCCAGGGGCGCAAAATACGTGCCGGTTATTATCTCCGCTATGGATACGCCGGCGCCGAACCAGATCAGTGCGTTTTCAAATGCGGACGTTCGTTTTTCTTCCATGCCGCGCCTCTCAATACTCGCCGCCGACGGCGAAAGCGTGGTCCATGGGCCCGTGTCCGTGACCCAGATCCAGCATTGCCCCCAGCGCGCCGGATATGTAGCGCTTGGCGTGCTCCACGGCCTCGTCCAGCTCCATGCCCTTGGCCAGATTTGATGCGATGGCCGAGGACAGGGTGCAGCCGGTGCCGTGGGTGTTGGGATTGTCGATGCGGCGGCCGTTGAACCACCTGTATCCGCCGTCCCGCCAGAGAAGGTCGTTGGCGTCGTTGAGCTGGTGGCCGCCCTTGCACAGAACGGCGCAGCCGTAGCGCTCGCTAATGGTGCGAGCGGCCTTGATCATGTCGTCAGGCGTTTTGACCGTCAGCCCCGACAGCGCCTCGGTCTCCGGAATGTTCGGCGTGGCGACCCGGGCCAGGGGCAGCAGGAGCTTTTCCAGCGCCTCCACGGCCCCGTCTGATATGAGCTTCGCGCCGCTGGTGGCCACCATCACTGGGTCCACCACCACGTTTTCCGCGCCGTATTCCCGCAGCTTGGCCGCTATGACCTCGATAAGTCCCGACGAGGCCACCATGCCGGTCTTCACCGCGTCCGGGCGGATGTCGGAAAACACGCTGTCAAGCTGGAGGGCGAGAAAATCGGGCGTTACCTCCATTATACCCTGCACGCCGGTAGTGTTCTGGGCGGTCAGAGCCGTGATCGCGCTCATGGCGTAAACGCCGTTGACGGTCATGGTCTTGATGTCTGCCTGGATACCGGCGCCTCCGCTGGAATCGCTTCCGGCGATTGTTAATGCTGTTTTCATTGTTGCTCCTTTCGTTTTCAGCACTATTTTTTATAGCGGCGCAGGTGGTGCCCCCGATGCGCCGCTGTGTTGACTTGTGTCAGGCTCCGAGCGTGTCCAGCGCGAGCCTTCTGAGCTCTGAGGCGGCCCGGGTGATGTCGGGCGAAGAGAATATGGCGCTTACGACGGATATGCCGCAGATGCCGGAGCCGGCCAGCCGCGCCGCGTTGCCCGCGTTGATGCCGCCGATGGCGACAACGGGGATGGTCACCGCGGTGCATATGGCCTTCAGAGTGTCGTAGGACACCTCCGAGGCGTCGGTCTTTGTTCCCGTGGGGAACACGGCCCCCACGCCCAGATAATCCGCGCCCCGCTTTTCGGCCAGCACTGCCTGCTCCACGGTCTGGGCGGAGACGCCGAGGATCCTGCCGGCGCCCAGCATGGCCCGGACGGAGCCTGCCTCCATGTCGCTTTGGCCCACGTGGACTCCGTCCGCGCCGGTCCTGAGGGCGATATCCATGTTGTCGTTCACGATGAACGGCACTCCGCGCACACGGCACAGCGCGCCGATCTCCGCGGCCTCGGCGGCAAAGTCCGCCGGGCAAAGTTCCTTTTCCCGCAGCTGTATCATGGTAGCGCCGCCGTTCAGGGTCTTTTCCACCTGCTCGTACAGCGTCGCGCCGCCGAGCCAGCTCCTGTCGGTGACCGCGTAAAGCAAAAGATCTTTCTTGCTGAAGCTCATGTTTTCCTCCAAAAAGTTTTATCCCAGAACTCCGCGCAGCCTACCCATGGCTCCGGTGCGTTCCAGAAGCAGAATGACGATCATGGCGAATACGGAGCCCACTACGGCCGCCGCCATGAAGGGAATGACGTACGCAAAGGCGGCCACGTCCTTGCCCATGACGAATTTTGCGATGGGGTACACGGCCACGCTGCCGATAAGGCCGGTGCCGACCACTTCGCCCAGGCAGGCCAGCAGCGTTTTGGGCTTCGCCTTGTAGAAAAGCCCGGCGAGAAGCGCGCCGAACATGCTGCCGGGGAAGGCCATGATGGTGCCGATGCCCAGAAGATTCCTCAGCAGGCTTATCACGAAGGCCGTCAGCACGGCCCAGCCGGGGCCGAACATGATGGCCGTGAGTATGTTGAGAAAGCTCTGCATGGGGTAGCAGCGGGTGATGCCCACCGGCACGGAAAGGGTGGCTCCCAGGACGCCTATGGCCGCGATCATGGCGCAGCCGGTCATTTTTCTGATGCTTGAATGTGACATTATGTGATTCCTCCCAGCGATATTTTTGCCCGCCTCAAGCGGGTGCGGTCGAAGCTTCATGGCTTCCTCTCGTGCCGGAACACGGCCTCCCATCGCTGTTTCGCACCTCCGGCCCGGGCAAAGGGCGCTCCCCCTCCGCTCCATCTGACGGCCGGTCTCGGCAGGTCATATTATTTCGCAGTTCGCCTCGCTTTTCAGAGTTCTGCCGTCGATATTGCACACGGCGTCGATAATGTGATTGCGGTAGCTTGAGTTCCCCTCGCCGGGGCGCATGGCGTTATAGCCGATCTCCCCGGCAAGCCCCATGAGACACACGGCTGCTGCCGCTGCCTCCAGCGCGTTTCTCGGATTGGCGGTCACATAGGCCGCCGTGAGGGCGGAGAGCTGGCAGCCTGTGCCGGTAATATTGCTCATCTCCGGGCGGCCGGAGCGGATGGCGTACAGCTTCCCGCCGTCGGTCACAAGGTCGATGGCGCCGGTGACGGCGGCCACGCAGCCGTGCTTTTTGGCAAAGCTCCGCACAAATTCAGCGGCAGCGGGGAGATTTTCCTCCGTCACCCTGTCGGCCACGTCGGCATCCACGCCTCTGGCCGCGCCGGCGCGCTCCAGCGCTTTGATTTCCGACATGTTGCCCCGCACCACGGTGAAGCGCACCTGATCCAGCAGACTGAGCGCCGTGTCGGTGCGCAGGCGACTGGCGCCCGCGCCCACCGGGTCGAGCACGGAGGGATGGCCCAGGGCGCCGGCCTTCTTTCCGGCCAGCAGCATTGAGGGGATGGTGGCGGTGTTCAGGGTGCCAATATTCACGCAAAGACCGCCGCATACGGCGGTTATCTCCTCGGCCTCGTCGGGACAGTCGGCCATTATCGGGCTTCCGCCGCAGGCCAGCAGTATGTTCGCCACGTCGTTCACGGTGACGTAGTTGGTGATGCAGTGGATGAGCGGATGGGCGGCTCTCACGTTTTCAAGACATTTTTCCAGACTCATTGATATCACTCCCGTCAAAAAAATAAGGGCGGGTCCCTGTTCGGAACCCGCCCTAAAAACGTCATGAGGAATATTGTTTCCTACGCCGGCATTACCCGGATCAGGTTCGAGGGTCTCGGTTCTCAATTAAACCGTCTCAGCCGGGAATACCCAGCACCCCTTGTTCAATTGCAGACATCATATCACAACGCATCCGACGCTGCAAGAAAAAATATAAATTTACTTTTTTCGTCTTGACTTGAAGCCAGCTTCATGCAACTATAACAGCATGCCATAACAATACACAGGAGGCGCTTATGGGCAAAATACTGATCGCGTACTTTTCGCGCGCGGATGAGAACTACACTCCCGGCGGGTTTGCCGTGCTGAAAAAGGGCAACACGGAGATCGCGGCGGAGACGGCTCAGGCCGCTGCGGGCGGAGACCTTTTCAGGATAGAGCGCAGCAAGCCCTATCCCGCCGGCTACCGGGACTGCGTGGAGGAATCGAAGAAGGAGCTTCTTTCGGACGCCAGACCGGAGCTTGCCGACAAGCTGAAGGACATCAAGGCCTACGACACGGTGGTGCTGGCATACCCCTGCTGGTGCGGCACCATGCCCATGCCCGTGTTCACCTTCCTTGAAAGCGTGGACTTCACGGGCAAAAAAATATTGCCGCTCTGCACCAACGAGGGCAGCGGCATGGGTTCCAGCGAGAGGGATATCCGGAGAATATGCCCCGACGCCCTGGTCGCCCGCGGACTCCCCGTGCAGGGCAGCGGCGTTTCTTCCGCGGACAAGCTCATCTCCGACTGGCTGTGGGAAAATCTCTGAAGTATCCGGAAGGGAGCGATGAGCGGTGACGATAGCGGAAGTATCCAAACAGTACAGCCTCAGCCCCGACACTCTGCGGTATTACGAGCGCATAGGGCTGCTGCCGGAGGTGGGGCGCACCTCGGGCGGCATCAGGGACTATACGGAGAGCGACTGCCGGTGGGTGGAATATATTAAATGTATGCGCGCCGCCGGGGTCACGGTGGAGACGCTGGTCGAATATGTGCGCCTTTTCCGGCAGGGAGTGGAGACCATCCCCGCCCGCAAGAAGCTTCTCATCGAGCAGCGGGAGCAGATCGTGGAGCGCATTGCGGAGCTCAATGAGGTCCTTGCGAAGCTGGACTGGAAGCTGGACGGCTACGAGGAGCGCATGCTAAAATACGAGGAGACGCTGAAATAAAAAAGCTCCGGGACATATGTCCCGGAGCTTTTACGTTTTGGTTCAGACTGCCTGAACGTTGACGGCGCGCATTTTGCGGCTGTCCTTGGGATCGGGCTCGGTGTCATAGGTGACCTTCTGGCCCTCGGCCAGAGTCTTGAAGCCGTTGCCCTGGATGGCGGAGAAGTGCACAAACACGTCGCCGCTGCCGTCGTCGTTGGAAATAAAGCCGAAGCCCTTGCTCTCGTTGAACCATTTTACAGTACCGTTCATTACAGTACCTCCTAATTGTAGTTATTCGAACTCGTGCAAACGAAAAAACCACCGGCGTCAAGTCAAAATGGAAATTGACTTACATCCAGTGGCAATCAATTACTTCATTCAGAATACGAATATAGTATACACACTTTTTCAGAAAAATCAAGCCGTCAGCCAAGTATTTTTTATAAAGAACGCCGCCGCCCGGCTTTTTCGCGGGCAGCGGCGGGTATATTTGTCAGAAAATGTCCTCTTCGACCCTCTCCGGGGGATTTTCCAGCAGGTTGGGATTGGTGATGAAATACTTCAGATTCTTCAGCACGGTGGCGTAGTAGTGGCCGTCCACGATGCGCTCGTCCATCGTGGCCTTGATGTCGAGGTACTTGTTCTCCACCATCTCGCCCCGGCGGTTGAGCTCGTACTCCTTCCGCTTCGCGCCGAAGGCGATGAAAACGGGCAGAGTGCCGAAATTGTATATGTGGTGGTATACCGGCTTGATGCCCAGCGAGCCCAGATCGGTGATGATCATGGAGCCGTGGAAGGGGCTGATTTCGTGCCAGGCGCTGGGGAGCCAGCCGAAGTAGTCCATGATGCGGATGATGCCCATGGCCAGCCTGAACAGGAAGCGGGGAGCCTTGGTTATGGCGTTGGCGAAATCCTCCGTGGCGTTGTCATCTCCGGAGGACTTGATATCGTCGATCTGCTCGTTCATCTTGCGGTAGACGTCGTATATGGTGTCGGTGGGCTCGAAATGTACCTTTATCGTTGTCTCTTCGGCATTGAGTTCCAGGGACTTCTTCACGGTCAGGACGATCTCGATGTTGTTCCTTGCGTATATGTGCCGGCCGACGACAAAGCGGTTGAGGCCCGGCAGGATGGCGATGCAGCGTATGTATGCGGCGATGATGACGTGCAGGAATCCAATGCCCTTGTAGCCCTTTACGCGCTGCGCGCGCAGCCAGCGGTCGGCCTCTGTTATCTCAAAAGAATCCGAATAGAGCACAAAAGCATCGTTGCGGGTGGGCATGATGAAGGGGATGAACTTGCTGAAGCCGGGCAGGGAACGCAGCAGTCTGCCTTCCTTCCTGTCGCCGATACGGCGTCTGTATGTCGATTTAGCCATCTTTGCCTCCCAAAAACAGAAAAGGTTTTAATTTTTTAAGTATATTGCGTTGGTATTATACAGTTATTATTAATGAACTGCAAGAGCCAAACAAAAAATATTCGGATTTTGCGGTCGGAAAAGAAAAAAATTAAATTTTTAAGAAAACGATTGACAAAATCTTAACACACACATACAATGGATTATCGGGTGTCAAGACATGTGTGCGGATAAAGTGCCTTTTTCGTCCCGGAAGGCGACCTCACAGGCGTGTGGAACCGGGACAGCGGCCGATAATCAAAAGCATTGAAATATCAACATTTTCGGTAAATTTTTGACAATCGCCAATTGCGCAAACTTTGTCAATGAAAAGTGCCACAAATTCCTTGATTTGGGCCATGCCCTTTGGTATTATATACACGCATGTTCGGTCTTTACAGACAATATTTTATACTTTTTTGCCAAAGCAAACAATGAGGGGGGGAGGTGTGTCAATGTCATTTAACGCAATATTAACTATCTCCGAAGCGGAGGAGAACGCGAAAAAGATCAAAGCCGAGGCGGACGCCCAGGCGAAAGAGCGGCTTGCAGCCGCGGAGAAGGCCGGACTTGCGGCGGTGGACGCCGCCGTGGAAAAGGCTGCCGCGGAACTCAAGGAGCTGCAGTCCAAAGCCGACGACAAAGCCAGAGCCGAGGCTGAAAGCCTGTCCGCCACAACGGAGAACAAGAAAGCATCCCTGCGCGCCAGAGCGGAGGACCGCATTGACAAAGCGGCGGAACTCGTCGTGGAAAGGATAGTGAACAGTTAATGGCCATCGAAAAAATGAAAAAACTGCGTCTCATGGCCGTCCGTTCACAGAAGGAGGCGCTCCTGCGGGATCTGATGCTGCTGGGCTGTGTCCAGCTGACAGAGCCGGAGCAGGAGATGTCCGATCCGTCCATATCGGCCGTGGTGAAACGCGAGGGCAGCGAGCTTCTCAAATACCGCGCGCAGTTCGCGTCGCTTAACCACGCCGTCGAGCTGGTGGACAAGTACGCCCCGGTGAAGACAAAAGCGCTGGCCCCGAAGCCGGAGGTGGACTGCGGCGCCTTCCTGGATGACAGCTCTCTGGAGACAAATCTGGAGCTGGCGGACAAGATCGCCGCGGACGACGAGCGCATCAAGCGCATCGCGGCCGAGGAGAGCAGGGAGCGCGGCGTGATCGAATCGCTGCGGCCCTGGGAGTCGCTGGATCTGCCGCTGGAGTGCGCAGGTACGGAAAAGACCTCCGCGGTCATGGGCATACTGCCCGGAAACGCGGATTTCGGCGCCGTCCAGGCATCAGTCGCCGCTGTCACTCAGGAGGCGGAGATCTTCCAGATCTACGCCGACAAGATGCAGCAATGCGCGGTGCTCGTCTGCTTCAAGGGCGACCTGCCGAAGATACAGGAGGCGCTGAGGCCGTATTCCTTCGCCATTGCTTCCTTCGGCATGACCGGCACGGCGGCGGAGAACATAAAGGCTTCGGAACAGACGCTCCAGGATCTGGCGGACGAGAGAACGGCGCTCATCGCGGATATTACCGCCAAGGGCGCGGGGCGCGACGAGCTGAAGCTCTGCGCGGACAGACTTGAGACAAAAACGGGTGCGGCCGAGGCGGAGGACCGCATTTACGGAATGGATTCCGCCGTTGTCATGGAGGGCTGGTACCCTCTCGAGAGGGAGACCGAGCTCAGGGCGCTTCTGGAGAAGTACGACTGCGCGTGGGAATCCGAGGATCCCGACCCGGAGGAGTATCCGGAGGTACCGGTAAAACTCAAGAACAACAAATTCTCCAGCCCGCTGAATATGGTCACCAATATGTACTCGCTGCCGGCTTACGACGGCGTGGATCCTAACCCGCTGATGGCCCCCTTCTTCATCTTGTTCTACGGCGCCATGATGTCCGATATGGCCTACGGCCTTATCATGGTCATCCTTGCGCTGCTGGTGCTCAAGAAGAAAAAGCCCACGGGCGGCTCAAAGTATTTCTTCGGACTGCTGCTTGAATGCGGCATTTCCACCTTTGCCTGGGGCATCGTGACTGGCAGCTTCTTCGGCGACGCCGCCTATCAGCTCGCCAAGATGTTCAACCCCGCCACCACCTGGACCGGCCTTCCTGCTCTGTTCAGCCCCGTGGACAACTCGGTGTACGTTCTGGCCGGGTCCATGTGCTTCGGCCTGATACAGATCATCACCGGCATGGCCGTGAGTTTCAGCCAGAAGATCAAGGCCCACGAGTATCTGGACGCTTTCTTTGAAGAGGTCACCTGGTGGGTCGTGTTCCTGGGCGTGGGCCTGATGGTCCTGGGCGCTGGCAAGATCGTGCTCTACATAGGCTGCGCGCTGGTGCTGGCCGGCCCCATAATCACCGGCAAGGGACTGGGCAAGATCACCGGCATATTCAGCTCGCTGTACAGCCATGTAACGGGTTATTTCGGCGATATCCTGTCCTACTCCCGTATCATGGCGCTGATGCTGGCCGGCTCCGTCATCGGCTCGGTGTTCAACACGCTGGGCGCGTTCACGGGCAAGATATGGTTCTTTATCCCCATATTCCTTATCGGCCACTGCCTGAACTTCGCGCTGAACCTGCTGGGCTGCTACGTCCACGACATGCGTCTTCAGTGCCTGGAGTATTTCGGCAAGTTCTATAAGGACGGCGGCCGCGAATTCGTACCCCTCGGCATCAATTCAAAATACTACAACATCGTTAAATAATTAGGAGGAAAAGAAAAATGTCTACACTCAACAGCATAGGAACAGCTCTGGCTCTGCTGGGCGCCGCGCTCGCGGCGGCTCTGGCCGGCATCGGCAGCGCAAAGGGAACCGGACTCGCCGGCGAAGCCGGCGCGGGCCTTGTCTGCGAAGACCCCACCAAGTTCGGCAAGATCATGATACTCCAGGTCATCCCCGGCACCCAGGGCCTTTACGGACTGGTCATAAGCTTCGTGGCACTGAGCAAGATGGGCGCTCTCAACGGCAGCATCAATCTTGACTTCGTCACCGGCCTGCGCTACTTCATGGCCTGCATGCCCATCGCTCTCGGCGGCTGGATTTCCGCCATTGCCCAGGGCAAGGTCGCCGCTGCCTCCATCAACATCCTGGCAAAGAAGCCCGATCACTGGTCCAAGGGCATGATCCTCTGCATCACTGTTGAGTTCTACGCCATCCTGTCTCTGCTGGTCTCCTTCCTTATGCTCCTCGGAATCAAGTGATCCGGGACATATGAAGATCAGTAAAAAAGACATGAAAGCAGGACTTTGAAATGGAAGGTATTGAAAAAATAACCGCTCATATCGAAGCCGATGCAAAGGCAGAGGCGCAGTCCGTCCTGAACGAAGCCGGCGCCAGAGTCAGCCAGATCGACGCTGATTACCGGCAGAAGGCCCAGGACGAGTACTGGACGCGCGTCCGCGCGGGCGTAAAGGACTGCGAGGACAGAGTTCAGCGCATGAACCGTCTCGCGGCCATGGAGTCGAAAAAGGCCATCCTTGCCGCAAAGCAGGACATGGTCGCCAAAGCCTTTGACAGAGCGCAGGAGATGATCGTGAATCTGCCGGCGGACAAGTACACGGCGTTCCTGGCCAAGCTGGCCAGCGAATCCGCCTCCACCGGGGAGGAAGAGGTAATCTTCAACGAGCGGGACAAGAACAGCTGCGGCGCGGCGGTGGTAAAATCCGCAAACGCCATTCTCGCAGAAAAAGGCATCGCAGGAAAACTCAGGGTATCCGACGAGACCCGGAACATCTGCGGGGGACTTGTCCTCCGTCAGGGCGGCATAGAGGTCAACTGCACGGTTGAGCTCCTTGTGGACATGTGCCGGAGCGAGATGTCGTCTCAGCTCGCCGAGGTCATGTTCGGATGACGGGCAGCCGTAATCCCGCAACAGGGAGGTAAGAAATTGGCTATCAAAAAGGAAGATTATCTTTTTCAGTCCGCGCTTATCAGGGCCCGCGAGGCGAGAATGCTCACCCGCGAAAAGGCGGAACGCATGATCGACGCCGCCACTTTCGGCGAGGCGGCGAAAATGCTTACCGACTGCGGCTACAAGGATATGTCGGACATGTCGGCCAAGGAAGTCGAGCAGGCGCTCAACGACCGCCGCGCCGCAGAATTCGACGAGATGTCCCGCATGACCCCAGACAAGCGGTTCGTGGACGTGTTCCGCATGAAGTACGACTATCACAACGCCAAGACCCTGATAAAGTCCGAAGCCGAGGGAATCGACCGCTCCGATCTCATGAGCCCCTCCGGGCGCGTGACGCCGGAGGCCATGACCGCGGCGTTCCAGGAGGACAGATACACCGACCTGCCGCCCGCCCTGGGCGAGGCCGTTGTTCAGGCCAAGAGCACGCTTGCCCGTACGGGCAATCCGCAGCTTTCCGATTTCATCCTCGACCGGGCGTACTTTGCCGAGCTCGCCGACGACGCCGACAAGCTGCAGAGTTCGTTCCTGGCCGGCTATGTCAGGATCATGATCGACTCCGCCAATCTCAGAAGCTGCGTGCGCACCATGCGCATGCATAAGGACGCGGATTTCCTGCGCACGGCGCTTATCCCCGGCGGAAACGTGGGTGAGGATCGCCTGGTGTCGGCCTCCGTCACCGGCGAGGGGCTTGCGGGCCTGTTTACAAGCTCTCTGCTGGATAATGCCGCCGGGCTCGGCGCCGCGGCTGCTGCCGGCGGAACGCTGACAAAGTTCGAGCTGGCCTGCGACAACGCTGTCACCTCGTATCTCACCGGAGCGAAAATGGTCGCCTTCGGCGAGGAGCCGGTGATCGCTTATCTCGCGGCGCTGGAGGGGGAGATCACCGCCCTCCGCATGATACTCACAGGACGTCTGGCGGGTATCCAGCCGGAGATCATCAGGGAAAGGCTGCGTGATCTGTATGCTTAAGATTGCTGTTATAGGCGGCCGGGAGACCGTCATGGGCTTCAAGGCCCTGGGTCTTGAGGCTTGCCCCGTGGCGAACGCGGACGAGGCCAGAGAGACGTTCCGGCGGCTCACCAGAGACACGGAGGAGTACGCGATAATCTATATCGAGGAAAATCTGGCTCTGTCGCTGCAGAACGACATCGACAAATTCAAGGACAGCCCCACTCCGGCGGTCATACTGATCCCCGGCAGGGAGGGCCCCATGGGTCTGGGCCAGTCGGCGCTGAAGGCCGCGGTAGAGCGGGCGGTCGGCACGAATATCCTGGACAACTGATTCCCCGTTCCTTAATCATCAAAAAAGGAAGGTATATAAATGAGCGGAACTGTAACAAAGGTTTCCGGACCGCTTGTGGTCGCCAAGGGCCTCGCGGACGCCAACGTCTCGGACGTGGTCCGCGTGGGCAGACAGCGGCTCATAGGCGAGATCCTGAATATGACCGGCGACTCGGCCTCCATACAGGTCTACGAAGAGACCTCCGGCCTGGGTCCCGGCGCGGCGGTGGAAACCACCGGTATGCCCATGTCCGTGGAGCTCGGGCCCGGAATGCTGGACAATATCTACGACGGCATTCAGCGCCCTCTGCCTGAGATAAAGGCTCTGTCCGGCGACACCATCACCAGAGGCACCGACGTGCCCGCCCTGAACCGCGAGAAAAAGTGGGAGTTCGTCCCCGTGGCGAAGGTCGGCGACAAGGTCGGCTCCGGCGACGTGCTGGGCACCGTACAGGAGACCACGGCAATCCTCCACAAGATCATGGTCCCCAACGGAGTGAGCGGCACTGTCGAGAAGATCGAGAGCGGCGAGCACACCGTGGCCGACACGGTCGCCGTGGTGAAGGACGCCTCCGGCGTCGCCCACGAGCTCAACATGATACAGAGATGGCCCGTCCGTGTGGCGCGGCCCTACACCAAGAAATTCACCCCCAGCCGTCCCATGAACTCCGGCCAGCGCATCATCGACACCCTGTTCCCCATCGCCAAGGGCGGCACCGCCGCAGTCCCCGGCCCCTTCGGTTCGGGCAAGACCGTGGTGCAGCACCAGCTGGCCAAGTGGTCGGACGTGGACGTGGTGGTCTACATCGGCTGCGGCGAGCGCGGCAACGAGATGACCGACGTTCTGATGGAGTTCCCGGAGCTGAACGATCCCCGCAACGGCGAGCCTCTTATGAAGCGCACCGTGCTTATCGCCAACACCTCCGATATGCCCGTGGCGGCCCGTGAGGCCTCAATTTACACCGGCATCACCATCGCCGAATATTTCCGCGACATGGGCTACGACGTGGCCGTCCTTGCAGACTCCACCTCCCGCTGGGCAGAGGCCCTGCGTGAGATGTCCGGACGTCTGGAAGAGATGCCCGGCGAGGAAGGCTACCCCGCCTACCTGGCCTCCCGTATCGCCCAGTTCTATGAGAGAGCCGGCTGCGTGGAATGCATCGGCAGCGAGCAGCGCCGCGGTTCCGTCACCGCCATCGGCGCCGTGTCGCCTCCGGGCGGCGATATTTCCGAGCCTGTCTCCCAGGCCACCATGCGCATCGTCAAGGTGTTCTGGGCCCTGGACTCCGCGCTGGCCTACGCCCGCCACTTCCCGGCCATCAACTGGCTGACCTCGTACTCCCTGTATGTGGATACCCTCAGACCGTGGTACGAGAAGGAATTCGGCGCCAAGTACATGGCCAACCGCGACAAGACCATGCACATCCTCCAGGAGGAGGCCGAACTGCAGGAGATCGTGCGTCTGGTCGGTATGGACGCCCTGTCCCCGGCCGACCGTCTCACCATGGAGACGGCCAAGAGCATCCGCGAGGACTTTCTGCAGCAGAACGCCTTCATCGACGAGGACGCCTATTCGTCCTACTCCAAGCAGTTCAAGCTGCTGGACACCATACTTCTTTACGACACCCTCTGCCGCGACGCGCTGCAGAAGGGCACCGATATGAACAAGCTGTTCGCCATACCCGTCCGCGAGAAGATCGGCCGCGCCAAGATGGCCGATCCCGACAAGTTCACCGAGCTGTATGACGGCCTGGCGGACGAGATGAGAAGCGAGATCAAGGAAGCTGCTGAGGGAGGCGAGGAAGCATGATCAAGGAATACAAGACTATAAGAGAGATCGCGAGCCCTCTGATGGTCGTGGAGCATGTTGACGGCGTCACCTACGACGAGCTGGCCGAGATAGAGCTCCCCACCGGCGAGACCCGCCGCTGCAAGGTCCTCGAGGTCGAGGGCGACAAGGCTGTCGTCCAGCTCTTCGAGTCCGCGCAGGGCATAAATCTGGCTCAGTCCAAGGTCCGTTTCCTGGGCCACCCGCTGGAGCTGGCCGTTTCAGAGGATATGCTGGGCCGCGTCTTCAACGGCATGGGCCAGCCCATCGACGGCGGCCCAGAGATACTGGCCGAGGCCCACAGGGACATCAACGGCCTGCCCATGAACCCCGCCGCCCGCGCCTACCCCGCCGAGTTCATCCAGACCGGCGTTTCCACCATCGACGGACTGAACACGCTGGTCCGCGGCCAGAAGCTGCCTATATTCTCCGGCTCCGGCCTGCCCCATGCCCCTCTGGCGGCGCAGATAGCCCGCCAGGCCAAGGTCCTGGGCGACAACGAGACCTTCGCCGTGGTGTTCGCCGCCATCGGCATCACCTTTGAGGAGTCCGAGTACTTCATCTCCGACTTCCGCCGCACCGGCGCCATCGACCGCACCGTGGTCTTCTCCAACCTGGCCAACGACCCCGCGGTCGAGCGTATCGCCACCCCGCGTATGGCTCTGACCGCCGCCGAGTATCTGGCCTTCGAGAAAGACATGCAGGTGCTGGTCATCCTCACCGATATCACCAACTACGCCGAAGCCCTCCGCGAGGTCTCCGCAGCAAAGAAGGAAGTCCCCGGCCGCCGCGGCTACCCCGGCTACCTGTACACCGACCTTGCGACCATGTACGAACGCGCCGGCCGCCGTCAGGGCAAGAAGGGCTCCATCACCATGATCCCCATCCTGACCATGCCCGAGGACGACAAGACACACCCCATTCCCGACCTTACCGGCTACATCACCGAGGGCCAGATCATCCTCTCCCGCGACCTGCACCGCAAGGGCATCGTCCCGCCTGTGGACGTGCTGCCCAGCCTGTCCCGTCTGAAGGATAAGGGCATCGGCGTCGGCAAGACCCGCGAGGACCATTCCGGCACCATGAACCAGCTCTTCGCCGCGTATTCCCGCGGCAAGGAAGCCAAGGAGCTCATGACAATACTGGGTGAAGCGGCCCTGTCGGAAGACGACAAGCTGTTCGCCAAGTTCTCCGATGAGTTCGAGCGCCGCTACGTCAATCAGGGCAACGAGACCAACCGCTCCATCCAGGAGACACTGGATCTTGGCTGGGAGCTGCTGTCCATGCTGCCGAGGACCGAGCTCAAGCGTATCAAGCCAGAGCTCATAGACAAGTACATGCCCAAGAAGGAACAGTAACTCTTTAGATTCGGAGGTGATGCTTTTTGGCAAACACCGTTGTTACCCCGACCAGAATGGTGCTCAACCAGCAGAAAGCCCGTCTGAGGACAGCCCGCAAGGGCCACAAGCTGATGAAGGACAAATGCGACGAGCTGATGCGCCAGTTCATGGACGTGGTAAAGCTCAACAAGCAGCTCCGTACCCGGGTCGAAGAGGGCCTCACAAGCGCTTTCGCATCGCTGCAGGTGGCCAGCTCCATAATGTCTCCCGACATGCTGGAGCAGTCCCTGCTGTATCCGCGGCAGAGCGTCGAGCTGGGTATGAGCTACAAGAATATCATGAGCGTCAACGTGCCCCAGTACAGCTTCCACACCAAGAACAACGACCCGTCGGAGATATACCCCTACGGTTTTGCCCAGACCTCCGGCGAGCTTGACGACGCGCTGGAAAAGCTGGCGCAGGTGTTTCAGGATATGCTGGAGCTGGCGCAGGTTGAAAAGACCATGCAGCTGCTGGCGGAGGAGATCGAAAAGACCCGCCGCCGCGTGAACGCGCTGGAGTACGTCATGATCCCGGAGCTTGAAGGAAATATCAAGTATATTTCCATGAAGCTGGAGGAGAACGAGAACTCCACCAAGGTGCGTCTGCTGAAGGTCAAGGAAATGGTCCTGCAGGACGCCCATCATTACGAGTAATTGCCAAAATAAAATCCCGCGCCAAAAGGCGCGGGATTTTATTTTGCACCGATTTTTTTGCAAAGCCGGATATTTGCAGGGCCGCGCCGGCAGGTCACGCGGCGTCCCGGGAGGGCATATGTTTCTTCCAGCGGGCGAGCAGCACAAAGGCAAAGGCGGCGCCGCAGCCTTCGCCGGCGATGATGGCGGAGACCAGCCCGTAGATGCCGAACAGGCTGTTCAGCAGGAACATGAACGGAATATAGAACACAAGCTCCCTTACCACGGCGTGCAGCAGCGTGTCCCGGCCGTCTCCCACGGCCTGCAGGCAGTAGGAGGTGCTGTAATTGAGAAACTGCGGCACGGACGCGATACAGCGCAGCCGCAGGAAGACGGCGGCAAAGGCGATGGTGGCGGCGGAGTCTGCCACGTTGCCCACGGAGGTGCTGAGAAACACATGGACGATGCCGGAGGCGAAGACCTCAAACAGCACCAGACTGGCGCAGGCTATGACAAGACCCCATTTGCGGGTGGTGCGGATGGTCTCGTTCATGCGGTCGAGATTTCCGGAGGCGTAATTGTAAGCAACCAGCGGCAGCATGCCCTGACACACGCCGATGTTCACGGCGTTGGGCAGCCGCTCGGCTTTCATCACGATGCCGATGGCCGCAAGCTGCAGATCGCCGTGGGCGGCGGTGAGGGAGTTGAGGAATATGTTCGCAAGGTCGAAAAGACCGGTCAGCACGGCGGAGGGCACGCCCACGGCAAAGAGACTTTTGATCTGCTCTCTGCCCACACCGACGGCATCCCGAGGGCGTATGCTCAGGGGAGCGGAGGCGGAGACCCTGCCGATGACGATCACCAGATATACGCAGGAGGCGACGTTTGAAAGCAGTGTGGCCAGCGCCGCGCCGAACACCTCCATGCCCTTCGGCAGCAGGACGAACATGAATAACGGGTCCAGTATTATGTTGAGGATGCCGCCGCCGCTGAGCCCCACGCTGGCCTGTCTGGAGTAGCCGGTGTTCCGCAGCAGGTGGGCGCAGGTCATGGAGAGGATGACCGGGATATCGCCGAGGATGACGACCAGCCACACGTATTGCCTGGCAAACTCCAGCGTGGCCGGCGAAGCCCCCAGCAGCCCCAGCAGCGGGTCGAGAAAAGCCCAGATGAGCAAGGAATATACGGCGGCTATGGCGATGGCGCAGTAAAAGCTGAACGCGCACACCTTTTTTGCGTCGCCGCTTCTGCCCGTCCCGATAAGACGGGCAATGAGACTGCCGCCGCCGATGCCGAACAGATTGGCAAAGGAGACTGTCATCATGAAGATGGTGAACGCCAGCGTCACGGCGGCCGTTTTGTATGCGTCGCCGGTCATGCCGATGTAGATCGTGTCCACCATATTGTAGACCAGATTCACCAGCTGGCTTATTATGGTCGGCACGGCCAGCGTCGCCAGCGCCTTCGGCACGGGGACGGTCTCGAAAAGTTCACGTTTGGAGATGGATTTATCGCTCATGTACCAGCATTTCTTCTTTCACGGCAAAAACCAATAATACTAAATATTATACAACACGCGGTCAATACCATGCCTGATAATATGCGCAGGGAGACTTGGCGGCCTCGTTGACACATAAAGGATGTGATGATATAATCATTTAAATACTTAAATATATAAATGAAGGAACTCGAAATGACGATCACTGTGATCTGCGACGTTCTCGGAGAAGAAAACAACGGCACCACCATAGCGTGCATGAATCTGATAAAGGCTCTCAGGGAACGCGGGCATATTGTGAGGGTCGTCTGTATGGACAGGGACAAGGCGGGGCTGCCGGGCTATTACACGGTGCCGGAACTCAAACTGGGACCGGCCATAGACTATATCGTTCACCAAAACGGAGTTTCCATAGCCAGACCCGACAGGCGCGTGCTGGAGCGGGCCATCCGCGACTGCGACCTGGTGCACACGACCTTTGTGTTCGGACTTTCACGCGAGGCGATAACCACGGCGAAAAAGTACGGAAAGCCGGTGACGTCCAGCTTTCACTGTCAGGCTGAAAACTATACCACACATCTGGGGCTTGCGGACTGCGAAGCGGTAAACCGCATGGTATACAGGCGCTATTACCGCTGGATATACGGGCGCGCCGACTGTGTGCACTATCCCACCCAGTTTATAAGAGATGTTTTCGAAAACGCGGCCGGGCCAACCAACGGCCGGGTGATCTCCAACGGCGTGGGAGACGAATTTTATCCCGCCCGCCGGGAAAAGCCCGGGGAACTGCGGGACAGGTTCGTGATACTGTCGGTGGGCAGGCTGTCGGGAGAAAAGAACCACGCGGAGCTTATCAGGGCGGCGTCGCTTTCACGGCACCGGGACAAAATTGCCCTGATGATTGCCGGAGAGGGTCCCAGAGAGGGGGAGCTCCGGCGCCTGGCGGAGAAACTGGGCGTCAGGCTGAGTATAGATTTCTATCCGCGGGAAAAGCTCGTGGAGATAATAAATTATTCCGATCTTTACGTGCACCCGGCCACGGTGGAGATAGAGGCGATAGCCTGTCTGGAGGCGATATGCTGCGGGCTGGTGCCTGTCATCTCGGATTCGCCGAAATCCGCTACGCGGGAATTCGCGCCTGACGGGAGGTGCCTGTATAAAAGCGGCGATCCCCAGAATCTGGCGGATAAAATGGATTACTGGATAGAGCACCCGGCGCAGCGGGAGGAATATTCGAATAAGTGTGCCGTGATGGCGCCGCGCTTTCGCAGAAGCGACTGTATGGACGCCATGGAGCAGATGATGGCGGAGACGGCGCGGGGCTTCCGGGGCAAATGAAGACTTACTATTACAGCGACCCGCTGAACGACGACTTCGCGGGCACAAGGATCAGGACCCGCCCCCTGCGGGAGAGTTTCCGATATATCCACAGAGGCTTTCTGTGGCGGGCGGCGGAATTCATCCTGTACCGGCTCGTGGCCCAGCCGCTGGTTTTTCTGATACTCAAGCTGGGGTATGGCCAGAGCTTCAGAAACAGAATATGTCTCCGGCGCGCAAAGAAAAGCGGGGCGTATTTTTATGCCAATCACACCAACGCCCTTCTCGACGCGTACTGCCCAAACATCGTGCGCTACGGCCGCAGGACGCATATAATTGCGGGACCGGACACGATGTCCATCCCCGGCCTGAACGGCCTGCTGGAGATGCTGGGCGTCATCCCCATCGGCAGCTCATCCCGGCAGAAGCTGGAAATGGAGCGCTGCGTGTTCCGGCGGGCTGCGGAGGGGCGGAACATCGCCATATATCCGGAGGCCCATATATGGCCATATTATACTGGCATCCGGCCGTTCCCGGCGGCCTCCTTCCGCTTTCCCGCCAGGGACGGCCTGCCGGTATACGCCATGACGAACTGCTACCGGGCGCGGCTCATCGGCCGCCGGCCCAGGGTGGTGACATATATCGACGGCCCGTTTTTCCCGGACGAAAGCCTTGGAGAGAGGGAAAACCGTGCATATTTGCGGGACCTGTGCTACAATGCTATGAAAGAGCGGACGGAGAAGTATTCCGACTATGAATACCGAAGATACCTGCCCGCAGAGCCCGGCGCCTGAAACGGCGGGAGCCCATGGCTCCCGAAAAAAGACAGAAAGGGACATAGATTCATATGGACGAAGTGCAGCAGAGAATGAGGGAGATATCCGGCAGGTTCCAGATGTGCCGCAAGACTTTTATCGCCCTGGGAGACGGGATGAGGCAGCAGATAGTCCTGACCCTGCTGGACGGCCCGCGGGAGGGAATGCGCGTGGGCGATATAACCGCCGACACCTCGCTTTCGCAGCCGGCCGTGTCGCACCATCTGCAGATTCTCAAGGATGCGGACATCATAAGGATGCGCCGCCGCGGCACGATGAATTTTTATTATATGAACGCCGAAGGCGCGTGCTGGCGGGATCTGACGGAGCTGGTGAAAAACATCAACGCCGCGATCTCGCAGTCCGACGGCAGCGGCGCATAAAAAACGGCAGCGCGGAACCGACCTTTCCAGTCGGTTCCGCGCTGTCGTTCTATAGCCGGAAGACGAATGAGCCTTCATTTCCACAGCTCGCCCTGAACGAGTCCGTCCCGTTCAAAGGCGGCGGAGACGGCGTTGATGACGCGCTTTTTGTCGGCGCTCCAAAGCGGAGCGACGAGCTCCCGCTTTGCCCCGTCGCCGGTGAGCCGGTGGACCGTCATGTCCGGCGGGATGCGCCGTAGACAGCCCTCCAGCAGCTCGATGTACCGCTCCATAGACAGAGCCTCGAATTTTCCGGCGGCATAGTCCGCGGCGAGATCGGTGCCGGCAAGGACGTGGAGGAGCTGAAACTTTATGCCGTCCGCGCCGGAGCGCCCGATATGGGCGGCGGTTTCATAGATCATTTCGTCAGTCTCGCCGGGGAGGCCGATTATCATATGCGTTATGACCTCCAGCCCACGCGCCTTCAGGGCGTCCACGGCCCGGTCGTAAACCGGCAGCCCGTAGCCCCGGCGGATATACTCGGCGGTGGCTGGATGCACGCTCTGGAGCCCCAGCTCCACCCAGACGGGCTTCACCCGGTTCAGCCGCTCCAGCAGAGAGAGCACCTCCTCCGGCAGACAGTCGGGCCTGGTGGCCACGTCCAGTACGGCGACCTCAGGATCCGACAGCGCCCCGGCGAACAGCCGTTCCAGCTTGGAAACCGGTCCGTAGGTGGAGGTGTAGCTTTGAAAATAGGCGATATATTTCCCGCCGCCGGCCTTTTTTCCGACGAGCTCCTTCGCCTGCCTCAGCGCCCGGCCCACGTCCTCCGAGGCGTCGAAGGCGAACTCGCCGCTGCCGCCGGAGCAGAATATGCAGCCGCCGGTACCCAGAGTGCCGTCCCGGTTGGGACAGGTGAAGCCGCCGGACAGAGCCAGCTTGTATACCTTGCAGCCGAAGCGCTCCCGCAGATATGAATTTACCGAGCGATACCGTTCCAAATTTGCTCCTTAATGCCGGGCGTCATTTCTCTTCGCGCTTTTTCGCGCTCTTGGGGCTGTACTGTATAAGCAGCATGATGCCGAAAAGGGCGTACAGTATGCCGTAGACTATCCACGTCCAGGTGATGCTGCGGGCGACAAAGCCCAAAAGCAGCAGCATGGGCGCACCCAGGATGATGCTCCACAGATTCTGATAGATGAGGTTGTGGGAGGCCGGGGTCTCAAACAGCGGGTCGATCTCTCTCAGGAGGATTATGCCGGTGGAGGCCGTGCCGGTGTCCATGCCGTAGAGGGACAGAAACGCCTCGTCGGAGTACTCCGGGAAGAGCCTGCGGCAGACCCTGATGTTGTACCAGTAGGTGACGAAGGCCCCCGCCACGCATATCAGGGCCAGCGGCAGTATGAACTCCCGGTGTTTGAAGGCCTCCAGACTTATGGCGGCGATGGAGGCCGTCACCATGAGGTCGAAGAAGAGGCCGCTTATGCGGTTGAGCATGAAGTTGTTGATGTAGTCCCTGTGGACTATGCCCTTCACCCGCAGCCGGGTGAGGATATTTTTGAACAGGATGGCAAAGGCGGTGCCCACCAGGAAGTTGAAGCCCCACAGCAGCGGCTTCACCGTGCCTACCCAGAAGCCGCCCAGACTGTCCAGCCCCTTGGTGACGTACCACATGGCCGCAAAGGCGATAAAGTAGGTGACGAAAACGATGGCCACCTGCACGGTGAGCTTGTCCATGGATTCGGACATGGGTATCTCGCCTTTTTCCGTGATCACGGCCGCGTTCAGATCCTCGATCTCCTCGGCGTTCTGAACCTGGGCCCGGCGGTCTCCCGCCCGGCGGAGCTTGTTGAGATAGTACACGCCGCCGATGCTGGCCGAGACAAAGCCCATGGCCGCCACAGTGAGACCGAAGCTGGCCCCGTTTTCAAACGCCGGATACATGGTGTAGTTCTGGTATATGGTGCCCCAGTTCAGGGCCTGTCCGGGCCCCTGCCCGTAGCCCATGGGCAGGAGTATGCCGCCGGCGGCGTAGCTGCCCACGAGATAGAACAGCGGTATCGTCACGGTGAGGCCCACTATGCCCTGCAGAAGATACGAGCCGACCACCACGGTGGAGGTACGGAAAACGTCCCGCCGCGCGGCCTTTTCATGCCGCTTGCCGTCGGCCTTGCGCCAGGCCAGCGCCACAAAGCCCAGACCCAGTCCGTGGAAGGTCAGCGCCTCCAGCGTGGCGATGTCGAACATGGAGCGGCCCGCGACCGACCTGTATATCCAATCGGCTATCAGAATGAGAAAGCCGCCCAGGACGGACGAGGGAATAAGGGACTTGCGCAGCAGCGGAATGCGCCGCCGCAGCGTGTTTGCCGCCAGCATACCCGCGAACAGGATCGCAAGGACGATAACGAAAGACCATACGTCAGGATCCCAGAAATTGTGGCCTGTTGTCATGGGCTCACCCCAATTATTAAAAATTTATTAAGTATTATGCCGCATATTAATATACGATAGCGCCGCACAGTTGTCAAAGGAATTGTGGACAATGGGGCCGGGCGGGTATAATATAGAGAAAAACGAAAGGGGCCGGTATTTTGAAGATAACGTTTCTGGGCGCAGATCACGAGGTGACAGGAAGCCTCACGCTGATCGAGGTCGGCGATAAGAAGGGCATCGTGGACTGCGGCATGGAGCAGGGCAAGGATATATTTGAAAATCAGGAACTGCCCGTCGCGCCGGGCACGCTGGATTTTGTCCTGCTGACCCACGCGCACATCGACCATTCCGGCAATCTGCCGCTGCTGTATAAGAACGGATTTCGCGGCAACGTGTACGCCACGGCGGCCACCTGCTCGCTGTGCGACATAATGCTCCGCGACTGCGCCAACATCCAGATGCAGGAGGCGGAGTGGAAATCCCGCAAGGCCATGCGCTCCGGCGGGGCCCAGGTGGAGCCGCTGTACGATATGGAGGACGTGGCCGGAATAGTGTCGCGGCTGGTGCCCTGCGACTACGGCAAGGAGATCCTGGTCAACGACTGCGTGACCATTCGTTTTACGGACGTGGGCCATCTGCTGGGCTCCGCCTGCATCGAGACCTGGCTCACCGAGGGCGGGGAGACGCGCAAGATGACCTTCTCCGGCGATATCGGCAACGTGAATCAGCCCATACTCAAGGACCCGAACCATATCGCCGACACCGAGTATCTGATGATCGAGTCCACTTATGGCGACCGCGACCACGACGCTCAGCGCATCGACTATGTGTCCGATCTGGCCGGAATAATCCAGAGGACTCTGGATAGGGGCGGCAACGTGGTCATTCCGGCCTTTGCCGTGGGCCGCACCCAGGAGCTGCTGTATTTCATCCGCGAGATAAAGGAGAAAAAGCTTGTCACCGGCCACGGCGACTTCCCGGTGTATATCGACAGCCCCCTTGCCATCGAGGCCACCGGCATCTTCCTCCAGTGCGACATGGAGTTCGTCGACGAGGACATGCAGAAGCTCATCCGCAGCGGCGTCAACCCCATCGTATTCCCGGGACTGAAGGTCGCCGTGTCTCAGGAGGAGTCCAAGGCAATAAACGAGGATAACGAGCCCAAGGTGATCATCTCCGCCAGCGGCATGTGCGACGCCGGCCGCGTGAGACACCACCTGAAGCACAATCTTTGGCGCAAGGAGAGCACCATCCTGTTCGTCGGATATCAGGCCGTGGGCACCTTGGGCCGCATACTCAACGACGGCGCGAAAAAGGTGAAGCTGTTCAACGAGGACATCGACGTGGCGGCCGAGATAACGGCTCTGCCGGGCGTCAGCGGCCACGCGGACAAGACCGGGCTCATAAACTGGCTGCAGGCCATCCCGGAAAAGCCCAAGATGGTGTTCGTGAACCACGGCGACCCCGACGCCTGCGAGAGCTTCAAGAACTGCATCGAGCAGGAGTACGGCTACAAGGCCTTCGCGCCGTACAGCGGCACCAGCTTCGACCTTATCACCGGCCAGTTCGACGTTGTCACCGAGGGCAAGCCGGTGGAGAAGAAGGGCCCCATTCAGACCGGGCCCGAAGGGGAGAAGCACTACGTCAATCCCGTGTTCGACGCGCTGGTGTCCGCCGGGGAGAGACTGCTCAAGGCCATCCGCGCCCTTGCCGGAAGCCCCAACAAGGAGCTCCGCTCCTTTACGGACGAGGTCTCCAGGCTCGCGGAAAAGATGGAAAAGTACAAAAAGGACTGACATGTATAATAAAATTCCCGGCCGTGCGGCCGGGAATTTTATTATACATGTCAGATGAATTTATCGAGCTCCCGCTCGACCTCGGGCATCTTTCTGACACTCGGGTGCAGTATGGGCTTGCCCCGCGCCACCACCATGGTCACGTTTCGCAAGGCTTTGAGGTCGTCCAGCGGATTGTCCTTCGTAACAATGAGATCGGCGCATTTGCCCGGAGCGATGGAGCCGGTTACACCGTCCAGCCCCAGCAGCTTGGCGTTCAGCTTCGTGGCGGAATACAGGGCGAAGGCGTTGGTGACGCCGCAGAACTTGTGAAAGTAGACCAGCTCGCGCCACATGTCGTAGTGGGTTATATACGGGCAGCCGGTATCCGTGCCCAGACCGACAGGCACGCCGTTTTCCAGGCAGGTCTTGGCGCAGTCCTTTATGCCGTCGAACACCACGGAGCCGTTGTACTGCTCCATCTCGGTGGCGTGGCTGACAGCGCGGTCGAAGAGCGCATAGGGCAGGGCGGGGGACAGGGTGGTCACAAGAAACGCGCCGGTGTCCTTGAAAAGCTTAACAATGTCGGCGTCGGGCTTTGCGCCGTGCTCAATGCTGTCCACGCCGTTTTCCAGCGCCGTGCGCACGCCCTCGGGGCTCTCCACATGGGCCGCGACCTTGTAGCCCAGCGCGTGGGCGGCGTCGCAGGCGGCCCTGACGTATTCGGGCGGCATCTTCAGAACGCCCGGCTCGCCCCTGACCTTGGCGTCGAGCACGCCGCCGGTGATCATGAGCTTGATGAGATCAGGTTTGTCCACGGCGATCTTGCGCACGTAATCCGCGGCCTCCTCGGCACTGTTGGCCATATAGGCCAGGGAGCCGGCCATGTGTCCGCCGGGGACGGAGACAGCCATGTTCCCGGCCAGTATCCGCGGACCCTTTATGGCGCCGGAATTTATGCGGTCGCGGATGATGGTGTCATAATTCTGCACGCCGCCCACCGTGCGCAGGGTGGTCACGCCGCTCATCAGCTCGTCGCGGGCGGACTTTTCGCACATCTTCTGCAGAACGCTCCTGGTCAGCGGGTTGGAGGTCAGCAGCTTTACAAGTTTCGCGGAATCGGTCTGCTTTTTCTTGGGCTTGCCGGTGGCCGGCAGGTGGACGTGCATGTTGATCAGTCCAGGCATGACATACCGCCCGCAAAGATCTATGGTCCTGTACCCGCGGGGGCGGTCGCTTTTCAGGACGATGTCCTTTATGGTGTCGCCGTCGGTAAGAATTATCAGGCCCTTTTTTGGGGTCATGTTTTCGGTACCGTCAAGGATGATGCCGTTTATGTACGCGTATTTCATATTAACCTCCGTCAACAAGCCGATTACAATCTATTTAAATACTATACCACAAGGTGTCAAAGTATAAAAGTGACATCTTTATATGCTTTGTGTTATTGGATGCTGAAAAAGCCGCCCGGCCCGGCAGCGGGCAAGGCGGCTTCATTTTTCTTTATTGCTTTTCCTCGCTTTTGACTTCCTCGATTATCGACGGAATGTCGTGTTCCGAGACCGGGGCTTCGGCCGGCTCCGGCACCGGCTCCTGAACGGCTGATTCTGGCATATAAAGGTTTTCGACTATCATCCAAGCCCAGAACAGCAGCATGCTGGCTGCGGAGGCAAACATCAGCTTCTCGCCGAAATTCCCGTCGTCGGCCAGAGATACGATGCACAGGAACGCGCCCAGCATGTCGAAATACAGGGCGGAGCGGGGCTTTACGCGCCCGTAGGCGTAGCCCGCCATGTAATAGAAGCCCAGCAGCGCGGCCGCGATGGCCAGTATCTCAATGGCGTAGACCCAGAGAACGGGATTGGTGGAATTCTGCTTGTAGCAGGTTATCAGCCAGAAGCAGAACTGAACCACGGGCACGGTCATGAAAAGGCAGGTGACGCCGGTCTCCCTGCCGTTGACCGCCGCGGAGGCGGACAGCGGGAAGAACACGCCGCCGAACAGCGAAAGAGCCGCCAGAATGCGCACCAGCATGGGGCTGGCCTCGTCCTCGCCGGTGACGAACAGCACCAGACCGCCGAATAACATCAGCGCGCCGATGACCCAGGCGGCGGGAAGACAGAATCTGGTGGAGCCGCCCAGCGCCTCCTTCAGTCCAGTGTGGGCCGCAAACCCGGCCTTTTTGAATTTGCCGGCGAGAAAGTACATCCAGACCGCCGTCCCGATGAGCACGAGAGCGACCACAAGATTCAGCGGGCTCTGCTTTGAAAGTCCGGTCCCGTCAAAAGCAAGCTGATTTTGCAGCCAGCGGCAGAAAGCGCCGATGGCGCCGGCCGCGCAGGCAAAGCAGCATATTGTCAAAGCGTTTTTACGCATAAGATCAGTTCCGTTCAAATATTATTTCAGCATAGGCGCCTGTCCATGCCGTTTGATTATTTTATACTCATTTGAAAGCATCGTCAACCATTATCGGAGGCCCGCCATGAAAAGAATATTTGCCGTTTCAATAATTATGCTGCTGCTCTCCGCGGCGCTGCCGGGGCTTTTGATGCGCGCGCCGTCTCTTGCCGCCCAACCGGCCGAGACCGGCGGAGACATCTTCCGCCCGCAGGCCGACGAGAAAAAGGAGATAACCGTTCTCACCGGGGACAATACGGCCGCAATGACCATGCACGACTATCTCATCGGTGTGGTTTCGGCCGAGATGCCGGCAAAATTCGCACCGGAGGCGCTGAAGGCCCAGGCCGTCGCCGCGCGCACCTATGCCATGTACGGCATGCTGACCGGGAAGAAGCACGAAAACGCCGACGTGTGCACTGACCCGGAGTGTTGTCAGGCCTACCACACAGACGCCGAGCTGCGCAAAAACTGGGGGAGCGACTACGAGGCGAACCTGAAAAAGATCACCGCCGCCGTGGAAGCCACGGACGGGCAGTATCTGGTCAGCGGCGGTGAGCCCATCCTCGCGGCCTTCCACTCGTCCTCCGGAGGGCAGACGGAAAACAGCGCGGACGCGTGGAAGAGCGGCAAGCCCTATCTGGTGTCCGTCAGCAGTCCGGAGACCGAAAAGGATGTGCCGAACTTCGTCAGCACCGTCTCGTCCTCGCCCATAGATTTCCGGGATACCGTCCTGTCCAAGCACCCGGAAGCGGATTTCACCGGCAAGACCGAGACCTGGCTGGGTGCGACGAAGACCGACGGCGGCGGTCGGGTCACGGCGGTGAAGGTGGGCGGTGTGGAGGTGACAGGGGCGGAGCTGCGCACCCTGTTCGGCCTGCGCTCCACTGAGTTCACCCTGGGCTTCGACGGCATGAATTTCGTGTTCACGGTCACTGGCTACGGCCACGGTGTTGGCATGAGCCAGTACGGCGCCAACGTCATGGCGGCGGAGGGCAGGACCTTCACGGACATACTCAGCCACTACTATCCGGGGACCGAGCTTGTTAAATCGTCGTAATATAAGGGAAACTTAATAATTTCCATCCGCGGATATAATTGACTAAGAAGGCAAATCATGATATTATGTCAACATATGCGAATCAATCCAAAAAGCGGATGGAGGGTGAAGTCATGGAGGACAGACCCGCTTTTGACGGGGACAACAGACTTACCGACAGAGCAGACAGCATGGGCCGCAGACAGCTCATTAACGTCGCAAAGAAGCTCTGTCTTGCGGTGGCGGCTCAGGCCGGAGAAAACGGCTTCAGGGGCGGCATCCGCCCGGACAATATCAGCATTGGGGCGGACGACAGCGTGGCGCTGGGCCCCGGCGGCAAGCCGGAGAAGGACAAATGGACCGCCGAGGAGCTGGAATTCATGGCTCCGGAGGAATTCTGGAGCGGGGAGTGCACCGCCCGGTCGGACGTTTACGCCGCCGGCCTTGTGCTGTATTACTGCTGCAGCGGCGGCAGACTGCCGTTCGAGCCGGACAAGGCCCGGCTGACGGCGGAGGACAAGGCGGATATGCTGCGCCGCAGAATGAGCGGCGAGCCCGTTTCCGCGCCGAAGTCCGCCGGCAAATCTCTGGGCGCGGTCATCGAGAAGGCCGTGGCATACAAGGCGGAGGACAGATACGCCTCCGTGGCGGACATGCCGGTGGTGCTGGATCTGTGCCTGCGGGAGCTGGATTCCGTTCCGGCGCCGGAGGGCGGAGAGATATTCAACAAGTCGGAGTCCGAGCTCAGCGACGTTGAAAAGATGATGGTTGGCATCATCAGCAAGGCCGCCGAGGACGCCGCGCTGACCGGCGACGGCAGCATTTCCGAAGAAAAGACGAATAAAGAGCCTGATTCCGGGACAAAAGAGTCCGAGTCCGAGCCCCAGCCGGAGGAGACCGAGAAAGCGGCCCCGGAACCCGTGCCGGTCCCGGCGGCGGTACCGGTACCCGCGGCCGCTCCGGAGCAGAAGCCGGAATCCGCACCCGACGCGGCAGAGGCGCCGGCGGAGAATGTTCCGCCGCGCAAAACTCCCGCGCCCGCGGTCCAGTACGGCATGGGCAAAAAGGAGCCCCCGCGCACCCCGCCCAAAAAGAAGAAAAAGAAGAAGAACGGAAAGCCGCTGCTCCTGCTGCTGATAATCTGCGCGGCGGCGATCGTGGCGGTCATAGCGATCAAATCCGTATCCGGCGGCGCCGGGAAGCAGGCGGCACCGGCCGCCACACCGGCCGTCACAGCCACGCCGGAACCCACCGCCACACCCACGCCCACGCCCAGCCCCACGCCTACGCCGACTCCGACGCCCAAGGCGTCCACCTATGATCTGGTCATGAAGGACATAAGCTGGAGCAAGGCCGAGAGCGAATGCGAGGCCAAGGGCGGACATCTGGTGGTGATAAACGATCAGGCGGAGCTGGACAAGGTCTCGGCGATGGCCGCCAAGGCCGGAGCCCGCTTTGTGTGGCTGGGCTGCCAGCGCGGCGCGGACGGAAAATTTGCCTGGGTGAACGGCGACAAGGTAGATTTTTACAACTGGAGCGCCGGAGAGCCCTCCGGTACCGACGGCAGCGGCGGGGAAGCGGAGGATTACGTCATACTCTGGAACACGAAAAAGAACCTTTCCGGTAGCTGGGAGTACAACGACGTCATCAACGATCCCATCACCGCCTATCCTCAGGGTTATTCCGGCAGAATGTGCTATATCTGCGAATACGACAAGTAAATCGAATACGAAAACCGCCCTGCCGGATTAACGGCAGGGCGGTTTTGCTTTGTGTTATTTGATTTTCGCCGCCGTGTAATCGTGGGCGGAAAAATCGAAGCCGTCCGGCAGGGCGGAGGCGGGGATGACCTGCATGGTGAGCTTGTTGGGCAGACAGGTCACCGGCACGGTGCTGCCGCCGGTTATGGTGCCCTCGTTGACGCATATCTTGTCCGGGCAGCTGGCGCTTTCCATATGGGCGCCGTCGGAATCTATGACGAATACGTTGTCGCCGTCGGTTTCGGAGTTCTTCACCTCATAGGTGCCGTAGGCGGTCATGGGTATCTCGTACAGCACGTCGGCGTTCTGCACCACCTCGAGGTAGTACCGGGACGAGGCCACGTTCCCGAAGTTCAGACCGTTGGACGACATGGCCAGCCACGCGCCGCCCGAGAGCACCAGCATCACGGAGATGATGATTATATCCGCGGCCTTGCTCTCCTGAAAGGTCTTGGGGTTTATGTAGAATTCCGTGCCGCTCTTTTTCAGGGCGGCGAACACGCTTTTGGCCACGGCGCCGGTTATCGGGCCCATGACCAGACCGGATATCACCAGTACGGGGAAGTAGGCCCACACCGCGCCCACGCCGAGAATGAGGGAGGCCATGGCTATCTGGCCCAGATTGTGGCATATGGCGCCGCAGGCGGACACGCCGATGACGCCCACTTTTGGCAGGCGCACCAGCAGCAGCATCACCGCCAGACTGAGTATGCCGCCGGCCAGGGAGTACAGCATGGCGGAAAAACCGCCGCCGAACATGAGACTGGACAGCGCCACCTTGCAGACCATCAGCATGGCCGACTCCAGCGGGGAGGCCATGTATACGGCGTACAGCAGCACCGTGTTGCCCAGACCCAGCTTTATGCCGGGGATGGTGGGCGCGATGGGGATGAGGGATTCCAGATACCCCAGCACCAGGGCGAGAGTCGTCAGCATGGCGAAGCGGGCTACGGTCTTGGTTTTCATTTTTTCGCCGCCTTATCCCGCGCTGTCAAGCAGCACCCAGCAGGAGGTGTCCGGCAGGGTGCCGGAGCACATGGGCACGAAGCGCATATTGACGTCGCCCACGGTGACGTATTTTTTGCAGGCGTTCATGTAATCGGCATAGGCCTTGGCGTCAGTGTAGCAGTAGACCCGGTCGAAGATCTTCAGCATGAGCTCGGTGTTCTGCCCGTCCTGATTGTCCGCCGCGCCGGAGAGCGCCGCGCGGGTCCCCACGACGGAGACCGCCGCGCCGGAGCCCTTGAGCGCCCTGGTTACGGCCATGGAATAACTGGCCACCACGGATGCGGCGGTGACCTGGGTACTGGAGGACTGGGAGTAGCCCAGAGCCGACGGTGCGACGGAGGGATGGCGGACATTGGACAGCAGTATCTCGTCGAAGCCCATGGAAATGAGCTCCTTGGAGAGATCCACGATGTACTGCCGCATCTCGCTGTTGTACGGGTCTATCCAGCCGCCGTCGGAATCGCCGTAGGCCGCGCCGCCGGAGGTCTTGAGGGCGACGGGGGTGTTGCGCTGGGCCATCAGCGTGTCCACGCAGCAGCTCAGCTCCGCCACCAGCTTGATCTTCTTGTCCTTCATGGCCGTGACAACGGCCTTGAGGTCAACGCTGCCGTTGAGCCCGTAGGAATCGGCCTCCTTGACGGAGGATTTCCAGGCCAGCTGCCCGGATGCGGGCTTGAGCTCCAGCACCAGGGCGTTGCCCTTGTCCAGCCGTCCGGCGGCGGCCGTCACGGAATCCGCGCTGATGGCGGACGCCGGGACGTAGATCGCCTTCACGGCTTCAAGATCACGCCCGGCCGTGGCCTCCACGTTGGAATAATCGGCCTTGTCGATGACAAGACCCGCGTCCGTCTGGGAGGCGGGCGCGGCGCTTTCGGTACTCGGGGTCTCCGTCTGCAGTATGGGCAGCTCCAGCTTCACTCCGCCTGGGGTGTAGACCAGATACTTCTGCAGTCCGTAAAAAAGCAGCAGGGCGCATACGAAGAGCACCAGCAGTATTATGAGCAGGACCCCGGGCCATGAGCGGCGCTTCTTCCTGCCCTTGTAAAGCTCCTTGTTGCCTGGCAATTTAAATCTCCTCTATCTGCGAAATGCGGCGCACATGGCGCTCGCCGTTGGAAAACGGGGTGTCCAGGAAGGTGTCGACGATCTTCAGTGCCAGGCCGGGGCCAACGACCCTGCCGCCCATGGCGAGGATGTTGGCGTCGTTGTGCTGCCGGGTGGCCTCGGCGGAGAAGCAGTCGCCGCAGAGGGCGGCGCGGATGCCGGGCACCTTGTTGGCGGCGATGGAGATGCCGATGCCGGTGCCGCAGATGACGATGCCGCGCTGGCACTCGCCGCTGGCCACCGCGTGGGCCACGGCGTGGCCGTACTGGGGATAGTCGCAGCTCTCGTTCGTATAGCAGCCGAAATCCTTATACTCAAGTCCGCGCTCCCGCAGGTGCTTCATTACCTCCTGCTTCAGCTCGAAGCCGCCGTGATCAGAACCAATTGCTATCATTTCCGTATCCTCCGTTATATCTTAACAAATTCAGGTTTCCTGTTTTTGAACGTCGTCACATAGCCGAAGCCGAGCTCCTTCAGCAGCTCGCAGCCGTTCATGATATTTTCTCCCACATTCTGGGTAAAATGCGCGTCGCTGCCGACGGTTATTATCTCACCGCCCAGCTCCTTATACAAGCGCAAAATCGGCTCGTTGGGGAAAAATCCCACCCCGTCGCGGATGCCCGAGGTGTTGAGCTCGATGCCTCTGCCGTTTTGGATGACGGTTTTCAGCAGCAGCTCTATCTTGTCCCGGTAGCGCCAGAGATCCAGCTTCGCGTCGCAGCCGGCGTGTATCATGTACCGGCTGCCGTAGCCGATGTGGCCCATGACGTCGAAAAAGCCCAGCTTCGCGATCTCCAGGCTCTGATCCAGATATTTGTCGAAGAGCTGGTAGCAGTGCTCGTTGGATCGGTATTTTATTGCGTAAAAATCGCCGTCGTCCCGGAGAATGTGCAGGGAGCCGATGACAAAGTCAAGCCCCGGCACCGCCGCGAATTCCGCCGCCTGCTCCGGGAAGAGCTGCGCCTCGCCCAGCTCTATGCCCCGGCGGACGGGGATCGGGGGCGGCACCGTTTCCATCATGGCCTTCCAGTCCGCAATGACGGAGTCTATCACCCGGCGGCCGGCGTCGGTCCGTTTGCCCTCCCGCCAGTCCACCATGTCGCAGTGGTCGGTGACGCACATCTCGTTCATGCCGGCTTTCGCCGCCGCGAGGGCCATGTCTGGCATGGTCTCGTGCCCGTCCTGGGAGACGCAGGTGTGGGTGTGATAATCAGCAAGAAACATCGTGTCCGCCTCCCGTCAGAACGGCCAGGTGGGCAGCCAGCCCAGCACGCTGTCAGCATAGCTCAGCGGCACTCTCAGCCCGGACAGAGCGGGATAGAAGGCGATGAACAGCACCAGGGACACGGCGGTGAAGCCGAAAACAGGCAGTTTCCATTTCGGATTGCCGCGTTTGATGATGTCGAATATGCAGCAAACGGCCAGCACCAGAAACACGGTGCAGTCGAAATAGTGGTACTCGAAGGTGGTGCGCTTTATAAATATCCACGGCACCAGCTGGGCCAGATATCCCACGAGGATGAACCACGCGCGCCTGTCCCGGCGGAACAGAGCCAGATATATCATGCCGAATATGGCCATCAGACCGCCCCAGCACAGCGTGGGGCTCACCCACGCGCCGAAGCTGCTCACAGTGGTCATGTCGTCGGAATAGTCGAGGAAGTACAGTATGGGCCGTATGTCGAATATCCACTGATACCAGCGGGAGGAGTAGGGGTGTGTGGCCTTGACGCCCATATGGTAGGTCAGCATGAACTTCTGGTTGTCCAGCACGATGTCGGCGTACTCTTTGGTGAAGTACATGCCCAGACCGCTCAGGCCCCTGGCCTGGCCGTAGGGGTAATAGCTGGCATAATATATGACCCCGGGTATGAGCACAAAAAACACCACGCAGAAAAGACAGTTACTGAGAAAGTCGCGGAAACGGAAGTCATGGCCCTTGAGTATCCAGTGGGCCAGCCATATTACGCCCAGCCCTGCCCCGGCGTAGAGGCAGGTCCATTTGCAGGCCGCGCCTATGCCGAAGAACAGTCCGCTCAGCGCCAGATATTTCTGCCGGTCGGAGGTGACGTACAGATACATGAACATGTACATCAGGATGATGAAGAACACGGCGTAGGTGTCGATGGTGGCGATGCGGGTCTGGACGAAATGCATGAAGTCGAAGGCGAATATGGTCGTCCCGCAGGCAGGGACGGCGGTGCCGCCGAAGAGCTTTTTCAGGAAAACGTACATCGCCGGCAGCATCAGCACGCCGAACAGCGTGCCCATGAAGCGCCAGCCGAAGGGCGTCACGCCGAACATGCGGATGCCCAGCGAGATGATTATCTTGCCCAGCGGCGGATGAGAGACCTCGTAGGGATAGATGCCCTGAATGTTCTCCAGCGCCGTGCGGGCATGGTACACCTCGTCGAAGTAGGAGCTGTTCATATAGCCCATCTTCGCCGGGACAAGGCTCTGCTCGTCGAACAAGGCCGAAAAGCCGGAATCGTAGGAAAGCCTGCCGGTGTCCACCATGGTGTCGGCCTCGTCGTACACGGCCAGCTCGCCAACGTACATATCCGAATCGGCGGTTATGCGGATGAAGCGCACGGGGCGCTCGTCGTACTTGGAAAGATCTGCGTCGCACCACTTGAAAATGTCGGAATAGCTCTGCTTCATCTCTCCGGCGCTTGTGTACTCGCTGCCGTCTGAGGAAAATTCCACGCTGTATTTTCCAGTGTTGAGACCGGCGAAGAACCGGAGCTTCGATATCGTGACGGGGCTGTCCAGCTCGACGACGGCGGAGCTCCCGCTTTCAAAGCGGCAGAACGACTGGGGGGAGCTGATGTTGCCCAGCGCCCAGAAGGCGACCGCGGCGTACAGCGCCGTAATGATGAGGACGGCCGTCAGATCCTTCCGGGAAAAGCGGCGCTGCCCGGCGTCCGGCAGCTCGAGGGACGCGGTCTTCAGCCGCGGGCAGGCGATGAGCGCGTAAAGGATCGCGGCTGCCGTCAGAGCGGGAAGAATAATGCTGTACCAGTGCATGCTGATGCCTCCGGCAAAAGATTGATTAAAATTCGCGTAAACAAGTATACTTTATTTGGCGGGGTATGTCCACATTATTTAATTATTTTGTAAAAGGTTACTTGACATAATTCCATATATAGGATAAAATAATCCGACTGTATTTATGGGACGATGGGGAAGTTTCCATTAATATTGTTATACAACTGCATGACGGGTTCGCTTGATGGCCCGTTTTTTACCTTAGATCAAAACTGGATATTGACCAGCTAAACCACCGCGAAATTCTTTAAAGAATGGAGGTGTGTTTACTTACTATGCCTAATGGACCTGTAATGACCACCGGTTTTATCATCGGCGGGATTTTAGCGCTGATCGCGCTGTTCATAATCGGATTCGTCCTGGGAATCGTTTACCGCAAAAAAGTCTCGGAAAAAGAGATCTCCAGCGCCGAGGACGAGGCGAAGCGCATTATTAACGAAGCGATCAAGAGCGCTGAGAACAAAAAGAGAGAGACTCTCTTGGAGGCAAAGGAAGAAATACACAGAAACCGCACGGACTACGAGCGGGAAGTCAGGGAGCGCCGGACGGAGCTCCAGAAGCAGGAGCGCAGGCTCCAGCAAAAAGAAGAAAACATCGACAAAAAGACCGACAATATCGACAAGAAGACAGATCAGCTCAACGACAAGATAGCCGCCATAGAGGCCCAGCAGGAGGAAGTCACCCGCATCAAGAAGAGCCAGCTGGACATGCTGGAGAAGATCTCCGGCTACTCCATCGACGACGCGAAAAACTATCTTATCGAATCCCTGCGCACGGAAGTTACGCATGAAATGGCCATGACCGTCAAGGAGGTCGAGCAGCAGTACAAGGACGAGGCGGATGAAAAGGCCAGAGAGATCATCGCCACCGCCATCCAGCGCTGCGCCGCCGACCACGCCAGCGAGGTCACCGTCTCCGTCGTCCAGCTCCCCAACGACGAGATGAAGGGCCGCATAATCGGCCGCGAGGGCCGCAATATCCGCAGCATAGAGCAGCTCACCGGCTGCGATCTCATCATCGACGACACGCCGGAGACCATCACGGTCTCATCCTTCGATCCCGTCCGCAGGGAAGTTGCCCGCCTGGCGCTGGAAAAGCTCATCCAGGACGGCCGCATCCATCCGGCCCGCATCGAGGAAATGATCGCCAAGGCCCAGAAGGAAGTCAACGCCACTATCAAGGCCGAAGGCGAACGCGCAGTGTTTGAAACCAACGTGCACGGGCTCAACCCCGAACTGGTGAAGATGCTTGGCCGCATGAAATACCGTACCAGCTACGGCCAGAACGTGCTCAGCCATTCCATTGAGGTCTCCCAGATCTCGGGCCTCATCGCGGCGGAGCTGGGCGTGGACGTGGCCACCGCCAAGCGCGCCGGCCTGCTCCACGATCTGGGCAAGGCCATCGACCACGAGGTGGAGGGCAGCCACGTCACCATCGGCGTGGAAATGGCCCGCAAGTACAAGGAATCCGAGGAAGTGGTCCACGCCATCGAGGCCCATCACGGCGACGTGGAGCCCCACACCGTCATCGCCTGCATCGTCCAGGCGGCGGACGCCATATCCGCCTCCCGGCCCGGCGCCCGGCGCGAGAACATCGAAAACTATGTCAAGCGCCTGGAAAAGCTGGAGGAGATATCCAAGTCCTTCCCCGGCATTGCCGAGAGCTACGCCATCCAGGCCGGCCGCGAGATCCGCGTGCTGGTGAAGCCGGAGGACGTGGACGAGGATCACATGGTCCTGCTGGCCCGGGACATCGCGAAGAAGATAGAGGACGAGCTGACCTACCCCGGCCAGATCAAGGTCCACGTCATTCGCGAGACAAAAGCCGTAGAATACGCAAAGTAATTGCCTGCCTTACAGGCGGCGTCCGCTTCCGGACACCGCCTGTATTTTTTTCGCCGCAAACAGCCGCACACTCCGGAAAAACCGTACCAAAACGCACAGAAAGCGATTTTGCCTGCGGAGAATTCATATTCCGGAGGGGATAGAGTATGAATATTGCAGTACGTATTGTGTATACAAATAGCACAAAAATGAGGAAACAGGAGTTGACTTATTTTGTAATAAGAGTTAAATTAATAACGTTATCGGGTCTTGAAGACAAAATTAAAGAGGGGGACAAGGTTTAATGAAAGACTTGAAGCACCTGCTATATTTCGAGAATCTCTTGTTAAACGCGGACAATGAGCTTGTCGAGAAAGCCAAGGAGGACGGCAAGATCTGCGTCGCATTCGTCTGCGAGAACATACCGGAGCCGCTGCTGAATGTGGGCAACGCGTTTTCTGTTCGACTGCGCGCTCCGCGCACCGATTCCATGGAGATCAGCACCTACTACATGACCAGCTTCCTGTGCGAATACAGCCGCGCCCTGCTGGAGCGCGCCATAGAGGGCGGCTACAACTTCACGGACTGCATCATGGCTCCTGACGGCTGCACCATGATAAACCGCTGCGTGGAGAACATGGAGCTGCTCAAGGCGCTGGGCACCGACAAGGATAAGTTCTTCTATTCCAATATGGAGATCCCTCTGAAGGCCGACGAGAACGGCAAGGAGCTTTATGTGCTCCAGTGCAAGAACCACATTCTTGCCCCCCTGCATGATACATACGGCATCGACACCTCCGACGCCGCCATCCGCAAGGCTGTGGAGGAGCACAACAAGGTCTGCCGGCTCATCCGCGCCATCGGCGATTACCGCAAGGGCGACAAGCCCCGGATAACCGGATACGAGTTCCACGTCCTGACCCTGGCCACATATGTGGCGCCCAAGTATCTTCTCATCGACAAGCTGGAGGAGACCCTTGAGGAGCTCAAGACCAGAAGACCGGAGAAGAAGGATTACCGCGCCCGCGTGGTGGTCGTCGGCTCCGAGGTGGACGACAGCGATTTCATAAAGCTTATCGAGGATACCGGCGCCTATGTCTGCGCCGACCGCTTCTGCTACGGCTCCATCCCCGGCAGAGACCCAATAGAGCTCACCGACGACGAGGACGCTCTCACTCAGGTGTGCAGCCAGTACATGTACAGATGCCAGTGCCCGCGCATGATGAACATGGAAAAGGTCTACGGCCGCAAGCAGTTCGTGAACGACCTGGCCAAGGAGTATAATGCCGACGGCATAATCTACGAGCAGGTCAAGTTCTGCGACCCGTGGGCCTATGAGAGGACCATGGGCTCCACCATGCTCCGCGACGATTTCGGGTATCCCGTCCTGTCCGTGGACAGACCGTACAACATTAATTCTTCCGTGGGTCAGATGCGTACCCGTGTGCAGGCGTTCGTGGAAAGCATTGAGATCAAAAAGATTCGCGGAGGTGCAAAATAATGGTTGTAAAGGCTGAAAATTACAACAGACCCGGCGATAAGGAGCTGGGCGTACTGTTTGACGGCGGCAAGGTCAGAAAACGCCGTGAGTGGCGCGGTCTGAAGGACACGCTGTACGATTACGGCAGATGGCTGCACATAATGGGCATCCTGGCCAAGTTTATCGCAAAGCCCCGCAACATCAAGGCCATGTTCCGCTACAGATGGATGGCCAACTATCTTGCCACGCCCCACATGATCGACAAGTTCACCATGGGCCTGCGCGACGAGCCCCTGCGCATCGTCCACACCTCCATGGACTTCGTGGTCTACGACGTCGCCTCCACTCTGGACAACATCTTCAGAGGCGACCGCAGGACCGGCAACGACGTGGAATACTCCAAGAAGTGCGTTCTGTCCGATGAGAACGCCATGACGGCGTTCATGATGGGCTTCCCCACCGTGCACGCCATCCTCCGCGAGGTGCCGTGCATGTTTGTCGCCAACCTGCTGACCCAGTATTCCTCCACCCACTATCTGGACGTGGCCCAGCAGGCCGGCATCCCCGGAGACGTCTGCCCCATGCCCGAGGCCGAGGCAGGTACGTCCATAGACGACGATTTCGCCGTTCTGGGCTGCTGCGCCGTGCAGGTCAACACCACCTGCGACGGCTCCCTCATGGGCAACGGCATCATCGCCAAGCGCCTTGAGCGGGAGTACGGCATCCCCACCTTCCAGCTGATAGCCCCCATGCGCCACCGCGAGCCGGACGTGCAGAAGTACGCCGCGGAGGACATGAAGAAGGCCATAGCATTCGTCGAGGAGCACAGCGGCGAGAAATGGGACTGGACCGCATATTTTGAAAGCGCGAAGCGCGTCAACGACGCCACCAGAAAGCGCATGGCGTGGCTGGAGATCAACAGCACCCCGTATCCTCAGTTCGTGGGCGCGCCCTTCTCCCTCTACAACGACACCAACTACATGGGCAACTGCGGCAGATCCAAGCTGTTCCCGCCGGTGGACGCGAAGCTGCTGAAGCTGGCGCAGCAGGGCTACGAGGCCAAGCGCATGATGGCCCCCGAATACCGCCACAGATGCATCGTCTGGGGTGTTCAGCCGCAGTACTGCATCGACATGCTCAACTGGATGGTCCACTGCTGGGGCGTCGTGCCTCTCACCGACATGCTGTCCATGATCAACACCAAGATGATCGCCGAGGAAGACACGCCCGAGAACCGCGACCAGGCGTATTACGACATGGCATGGCTCAACGAGAACATGATCATGCGCAACCGTACCCACGGCGGCTACAAGGTGCTGGTCAACGAGCTCTGGGAGTTCTGCGACATGATGCACGCCGACATGGTCATGATGTGGGAGCACATGTCCTGCAAGGCGCTGGACGGCATGCACGGCCAGTTTGAGGAGCAGGCCAGAGAACGCGGCATCCACCTGGTTTGGGTCTGCCACGATCTGTGCGATCCTCGCGTCTATACCAGACAGGCCATCCGCAACCAGTTCAACGACTATATGCGCACGGTCATGCGCGAGGAGCCCCTTGACCCGTCCATCGAGACCCTGCCGGACGAGAACGCATGGTAATGCAGAAGGAGAAATAAGATGTCAATACTTGCCAATATTTTTAAGAAGCTCTTGATCGCCGGCGGTTCTTTCTTTGCCGTGACCTTCGTGGTATACTTCTTCAATCTGGATATGAAGCTCACTTCGAAAATTGAGCCGTTTCTCATCAAGCACTACGACACCATGCCCCGCGAGACCTATCTTTGATAGCCGGGTAATAAAACATATAAAATATCCGCCCTGCCTGCCGGCAGGGCGGATATTTTAATAATCAACAGGGATTTTACCACTTGTTCTCGACTTTTTCGGCAAAGCCGGGGAAGTCCTTCACATCGACCGGGGTGCCGTCGTCCAGCACGGCCCGGCCGGTGAAGCGGCCGAACACCTGGTGCTGGTCGGATTTGATTATCTTCGCGTCGGTGCAGGATTTGCGGTCGAGGACTGGCATGAAGTCCATTTCAAAGCGGCCGTCGTCTGAGGTGAATTTCCACGGGGACATGAAATCCCGCTCGCCGCCGGGGATGACGAATTTCACATTTCCCAGCTTGTGGGCTTTCCCGCCGTAAAACAGCATGTTTTCCGTGGCGGCGGAGGTGTCGCCGAAGCCGTAGCCCAAATTCCAGCCGAAGGGTACGCCGCCGGCCTGGAAGGAGGCCGAGCTCCAGTACCAGGTGTTGTGATAGGTCCACACGCCACGACCCCAGTCCAGCACGGCGAAGCTGTCGGCGGGGTCGAATCTGTAGGTCCTGCCGCCGTATCTGACGGAGCCCTTTGCGCGCATGCAGTTGATCTTCTGATTGAAATAGAAATGGCCGGGCTTGTCGAAGGGAGTGCAGATCACCATGCTCTCCTCAGGCTCGTCGAACAGCTTTACCCGGCCGACTATGGCGCCCAGAGGGCCGAAATCGTCCATGCTGACGGTCAGCACCCGCTCTCCCAGCCCGTCGTTGCGGAAATACAGGCTGCGCCCTCTGCCCTCGTGGCTGGTGTCGCCCCTGGCGCTGGTCTCCGGCAGACCCACGCGCCCCAGAGGCATAAGGCCCATGGGGCTTTTCGTTATCTCCCAGCCCTCCTCAAGATCCAGCAGGGACACGGAGTCCAGACTCATGTAGCCGTTGTCGTCCACGGTGAGCGCCAGGGCGAAGCGGCCGTTGCTGATGAGATAATAGTCCCATTCCTTGATGCGGGCGGCGGGGGCCTTTATGTCGGCGCGGCGGTAGACCGGCAGCAGCCTTTTGGCAAAGCCCGGCTCCGCGATGTTTCCTTCCGCATCCAGCAGCGGTCGTGACTGGGTTATTTCGTGCTGCATCATATCTCGCGCTCCTTTTTGATAAGACGTATGTCTCTGCCCAGGAAGGGCAGGACAAAGTATTCGCCGTTCAGGCGGGAGAGTATCTGCGGCGTATATTTTTTTGCCAGCTCCGCGTCGGCGCAGTTGGTGGATATGATCGTCACCCGCCGGTCGGTGAGCCGTGTGTTTATCAGCGTGTACAGGGCGCTCGTGGATATCTGCGTGACCATCTCGGTGCCCAGATCATCCAGTATCATGAGATCGCAGGAGAGCATTCTTCTGGCCTTCACCGCCGCCGCCTCCGTCGCGGCCGGGTCCCGGGAAAATTTTCGGTTTTCAAAGGCGTCCAGCGCCGAGGAAGCGGTGTCGTAGCAAACGGAAAAGCCGCGGTCGGCCACCACCCGGGCGATACAGGCGGACAGAAAAGTCTTGCCCAGCCCGGTGCCGCCCTGGAACAGCAGACTGGGCGAATGGGCGGTGAAGCCCTCGGCATAGCGGAGGCAGGTCTCGTATACCTGCTGCATGTATTCCCTGGGCGATTCACCGTTTTCATCGGGCGCGTCGTCGTAGAGCGTAAGATCGAAGGAGTCGAAGCGCTCGTCGCCGTTTTTCAGCAGCACGCCCAGCTCGTCGGTAAGCGCCCTGTTGTAAAGCTCCCTGAGACAGGAGCACACGCCGCCTTCATAGTACCCCGTGTCCCGGCACTTCGGGCAGGAGTATATCTCGTCCAGATAATCCATGGGATAACCGTTCCCCACCAGCAGTTCCGCCCGGCGGGCCTGCAGCTCCAGATTTTCCTTTTCCAGAGCGGTAATCTTATCCGGCGCGGCGGGATCGCGGCTGATGGTCAGACCCATGAGCTCCGACATCTGCCGCCTGAGCCGGCTGTCTATACGGGCTATCTCCGGTATGCGCGTGCGCACCTCCGCCTGCCGTCTGGCGTGCTCAGCCTGATTTTCGGCGCGTATGTCGTCCAGACGCTCCCGCGCCTGGGCCAGCAGCTTGCCGTCGTACGACATTACCGTCGCCTCACTTCCCGTTAATCTTTTCCTTCAGTGCTCTCAAACTGTCCCGGCCCGGCTTTGCCGGCGCCGGACGCGGCGCGGCCGACGGACGGCGCGGGCCGTCTTTTTCGGCGATCTCGCCGGGAGAGTGCAGCCCCTTTTCGTCCCAACTCTGGAGTATCCTGTTCATATACTGCCATTTCAGCGCGCCGGTGTTGGTTACCGTGCGGTCGTAGGCGATCTCCACCGTCTCCGGGCCGAAGCCCATGTCCAGCCAGGAGGAGATATATTTCTGCTCCGTGGAGGTGAGCTCCCGCCCGCGTATGCCCAGCGCCTCTGCCGTCAGGTATACCGCGCTGCGGCGGGCGCGGAAATCGCGGATGTATTCCTCGGCCTGCTCAAGAGTAAGTATCTCCATATTTGCCCAGAGATAAGCTTCTTTTTCCACGGCGCGCATGGAGGGCAGCCTGCCGGGACCGTACTTTTCCCGGCTGCGGTCCACACAGAAATTCAAAAGCTCCAATATGACCTCCGGCGGGAGGGAAAGATAATCGTATATCCCGAAAAGGATCTTCATGTCCGCGCCTGAAAGGCTCCGGCCCATTATGCTCTGGGCCTCGGCCACCACCGCGCGGAAGCGCCCGTCCTCCGCCGTGCGGCGGCCGATGTCGTCCGCGGTGTATTCCGGCAGCTCGTCCGGCGGCGGGAGACGCGTTTCGACAGGGGCCGGCGCGCCCGTCCGCTCAGCCGGGAAAAGCCCCAGACGGCGCAGCTTCTCGGCGGCGGAGGCCACCTCCGCACCTGTGCGGCACAGCTCCAGCGCGGCCTTTTCCGGGTCGTAGGGCCTGCGGCACAGATAGAGAAATAAAAGGGCCACGTCGCCGTCGTGTGCGGCCACGAGTCTTTCGATATCCTCGCACGGTATGCGGTTTTCGGCAGCTTTTTCCATGGCGTCTCCGGTATTTTTTCTTAAGTTTGTCATTTAGGCATTATAGCATTATTTTTGACTTGTAGCAATAGCGGACATTGTGGTATACTCATCATGTATCGCTATGCACAATGAACGTTCAGAGGTAAACAAATGCTTGAACTTTTATCGCCGGCGGGCTCACCGGAAGCGGTGATAGCCGCCGTACAGAACGGCGCGGACGCCGTATATATGGGCTTCGGGGACTACAATGCCCGCAGGGGCGCGAAAAATTTCACGGACGAGGAATTTGAAAAGGCCGTGCGGTACTGCCGCATACGGGGCTGCAAGGTGTACGTCACCCTAAACACTCTGGTGGGCGACAGGGAGATGGAAAGCGCCGCAGACATGGCCCGCGCGGCCTCGGATATGGGCGCGGACGCCATACTGGTGCAGGATATCGGTCTCGCAAGAGTGCTTGCCCGGGCCGTGCCGGACATTCCGCTCCATGCCAGCACCCAGATGAGCATACACAATCTGGCGGGGGTTAAGGCTGCCGCGGAGATGGGCATGACCCGGGCCGTTCTGGCGCGGGAGCTGTCCCTTGAACAGATTAAGCACATCTGCGCCGAATCGCCCATAGAGATTGAGGTTTTCGTGCACGGGGCGCTGTGCTTCTGCCATTCCGGCCAGTGCTATATGAGCGCGCTCATCGGCCGCCGCAGCGGCAACCGGGGCATGTGCGCCCAGCCCTGCCGCATGCAGTATTCCATGGGCGGCAGGATGGACGACCACCCGCTGTCGCTGAAGGACAGCTGCCTTGTGGGCAGCCTGCGCCAGCTGGAGGAGGCGGGCGTCGCCTGCGTCAAGATTGAAGGGCGCATGAAGCGGCCGGAATACTCCGCCCTGGTGACGGGCATATATTCCAGAGCCATTAAGGAGAACCGCGAGCCCACCCCAGAGGAGATGGAGATGCTGGAGACGGCGTTTTCCAGGCAGGGCTTCACCCAGGGCTATTTTACCGGTGACAAGACCGACATGTTCGGCGTCAGGGAGGAGCCCGGCAAGGACGCGGAAAAACTGTTTTCCTCCGTGCGGAAGGAGTATGCCGAAAAAGAGGCACGCAGGGTGGAAGTCAAATTCTACACCAGGGTCCTCAGAGGCAAGCCCCTGCAGAGCGTGTGCGTGGATGCGGACGGCAACAAGGTCTGGACGGAGGGCCCCATGCCCCAGCCGGCCAAAAACCAGAGCCTGCGGCCGGAACTCATTGACGGCCAGATGTTCAAAACGGGCGGCACGCCCTATACCTGCGCCGAGACCCACAGCCGCGTGGACGACGGACTGTATGTGCCCACCTCCGCCATTAACGAGGTGCGCCGCGAGCTGGTGGCCAAGCTCACCGACACCCGCGCCCAGCCGCCGAAGCGGCGCTCGCTGCCGCTGCCCCCCATGCCGGCCGGGAGACCGTACCCCCAGCAGCCGAAAATGATCTTTCAGGTGCGCACTGCCGACCAGCTCTCGGAGGAGCTGGCTGAGCTGATGCCCTCCTACATATATGTCCCGGCGGACGTTTTGAAGGATAATTACGCCGCCGTCGCGCCATTCACGGCACGGGGCGCCGTGCCGGTGGCGGTGATGCCGCGAGTCATCACCGATAACGAGACCGGGGAGGTCTTCAAAACGCTGGAGGCCCTGTTCGACATGGGCGTTAACGAGGCGCTGTGCGGCAATCTGGGACATATAATGCTGGCCCGGAAGGCAAAGATGAAGGTCAGGGCCGATTTCGGCATGAATATATTCAATTCCTGGGCGCTGGACACGCTGGCAAAGACCGGCGTCATTTCCGCGACGGCGTCGTTTGAAATGCGCCTTGCCCAGGTGCGCGATCTTGCCAAGACGCTGGACACGGAGCTTATCGTGTACGGCCGGCTGCCGCTGATGGTGTCCGACCAGTGCATAATGAAGCAGTCGGCGGGCCGCTGCGCCTGCCAGAATCCCGCCCAGCTCTCCGACCGCATGGGCTCGGTGTTCCCGGTGGTGAAGGAGTTCGGCTGCCGGAACGTGATCTACAACGCCCACAAGCTGTATCTCGCCGATAAGATGGACGATCTCTGTTCCTGCGGACTGTGGGGGCTGCGCCTGCTGTTTACCACGGAAAGCGACAGGGAGTGCTACGAGGTGGCCAGAGGCTACTGCGGCGAATCCGATTACAAGCCCAACGTGCTGACCCGCGGGCTGTATTACAGAGGTGTTGACTGATGAGCATCATTTTGGCGTCCGGCTCCCCCAGACGCAGAGAGATCATGGAAATGCTGGGGGTCGCGGATCTGAAGATAATTCCCGCCGTTGGCCGGGAAGTAATAGTGCCCGGCACTCCGCCGGCAGAGATCGTTTCGTCACTGTCCAGAGCCAAGTGCGACGAGGTGGCGGCAAATTGCGGCGAAGACGATATCGTGGTGGCGGCAGACACCATCGTGTGGCATAACGGCCGGGTGTTCGGAAAGCCCGCCGACAGGGAAGCCGCCGCGGCTATGCTCAGGGAGCTCTCCGGCACGGGACACACGGTGTTCACCGGCGTCACGGTGCGCCGCGGAGCGGATTCCGACACCAGAGTGGAGCAGACCGAGGTGTTCTTCCGCGTACTCTCCGAAAGGGAGATTCAGGCATATATCGACACCGGCGAGCCGATGGACAAGGCCGGCGCCTACGGCGCGCAGGGCCTGGCGTCGCTTTTCGTGGAGGGCATCGACGGCGATTTCTTCAACGTCATGGGTCTGCCGGTATGCACGCTGGGAAAGATGCTCAGGGAACAGGGAGTAGAACTGATTTGAAGAAGTATCTCGGGAAAAAGGGAATAAGGATCGGCGCCATAGTGCTTGCTGTGGTGCTGCTCATCGCCCTGGGCGCCCACGCGCTGGGCGGCAGGGCAGGATTTTTCCAGAACATGTCCGGCGCTCTGAAAAGACCTGTGCAGAACGTGGTGGGCTCGGTGGCCGACTGGCTGCAGGGCATATACGGCTATATGTACAAGTACGACGACCTCAAGGCCGAAAACGAATCGCTGCGCTCCCAGCTGGCTAAGGCTCAGGAGCAGGCCAGAGAGGCGCAGGAGGCCACGGAGGAGAACGACCGGCTGCGCAACCTGCTGGGCTTCAAGGAGAAGCACACGGATTACGATCTGGAGTCCGCGAAGATAATCGCCCGCTCGGCATCCAACTGGTCGTCGACCTTCACCATCAGCAAGGGCAGCGCGGACGGCGTCAAGCTGGGCGACCCGGTCATTACCGACACCGGCATCCTCACCGGACAGGTCACCGAGCTGGGCGACAACTGGTCCACCGTCAGCACGGTGATCGACGCCTCCGACAAGATCGGCGCCATCGCCAGCCAGTCCGGTTCCACCGGCATGATAATCGGCGATTACAAGCTCATGCAGCAGGGGAGCACTAAGCTCACCTATCTGCCCAGCGACTCGCAGATATTCAAAGGCGACACCGTCCTCACCTCCGGCACGGGCGGCGCTTTCCCGGAGGGACTGGTCATCGGCACCATATCCTCGGTGCAGACGGAGGCGGGCGGCCAGATCGAATACGGCATCGTCCAGCCGGGATGCAGTCTGGGCGCGCTGGTGCAGGTTTTTGTCATTAAGAGCTTCGACGTGGTGAAATAATTGATTTCAGATCTTTTTAACGCTGCAAAAATCCGCCGGGCGCTGGCCTGGGCGGTATATATGCTGCTGACGCTTATTGCGCAGAACATGATATTTTCCCGCATAACCGTTCTGGGTGTGCGGGCCATGTTCCTGCCCTCCGCCGCGGTGGCGGCGGGGATGTTCTGCGGCGGCACAGGCGGCGCGGTATTCGGACTGATAATGGGCTTTTTTGCCGACATGAGCTTTCCAGAAAATACCGTGCTGTTCACGGCGCTGTTCGCGGCGCTGGGATTTTTTGCCGGCGTGGCGGCGGACTTCTTTCTCAATCGCCGGTTCTGGCCGTATATGGCGGCCAGCCTGGCGGCGCTGCTGATAACCGGCGTGTGCCAGCTGCTGGGCGCCGTGATGCACTCCGGCGCTGGGGAGTGGGCGCTTATGCGCACGGTGGGCCTGCAGACGCTGTGGGCGCTGCCGGTCTCGGCCGTGTTCTACCCGGCGGCGAAAAAGCTGTCGGTGAGGTTCGACGGCGTTTCTGAGCGAAAGGACAGAGCATGAACAAGATCATAAAATCCGACAGGCTCGTGGTGCTGTCGGCGCTGCTGGTGATACTGCTGTGCGTGTACTTCGTGTTCCTGTACAAGCTGCAGATCATCGAGGGGGCGGATTATTCGGAGAAAAGCGCCAACAGTCTCGCCTCGGTGCAGACCGTCACCGCCGCGAGAGGAAATATTCTCGACCGTTACGGCAGGGTGCTGGTGACCAACCAGCCCAGCTATAACATAACCATCGACACCACCGAGCTTTTCGACGAAAAGGACCCCAACGCGGTCATCCTCCAGCTGGTGAATTTCGTCAAGGATCAGGGCGCGTCCTATACGGACACCCTGCCCATAACCACCTCGCCGCCGTTTGAGTACACAGATATGACCGATTCGCAGAAGAGTACGCTGAAGGCGTATCTGAAGGCCAAGAACCTGGACGAGAGCACCAGCGCCGTGGAGCTGATGAGCTACATGCGCACCAGGTACAAGATCGACAACAACTATTCCGCGGAGGATACCCGCACCATCGCCGGTCTGCGCTATGAGCTCAACGTCCGCTATGTGGACAATTCCGGCACCGCCCCCTACGTTTTCGTGGAGGACGCCAGCATGAGTCTCATAACGGCCCTGCTGGAAAACAAGCTTCCCGCCGTGACGGTTGAGACCTCCTATGTCCGGAAATATACCACGCCATACGCTGCCCACATACTGGGCAACATCGGCCTCATAAATCCGGACGAGTACAAGGATTACAAGACCCAGGGCTATTCCATGAACGCATTGGTGGGCAAGGACGGCGCGGAGAAGGCGTTTGAAAGTTATCTCCACGGAACGGACGGCACCGCCACCGTTACCAGCACGGCGGAGGGCGCCGTTACCAGCACCGTCTACACCAAGGAGCCCGAGCCCGGCGACAACGTGTATCTGACCCTGGACCTTTCGCTGCAGGAGGCGTCTGAGCAGGCGCTGGCCACCGGCATTGAAAAGCTGCAGGCGGAAGCCGAAGCAAATGCCAAAAATACCGGCACAGAGATCTCGGACAAAAACAACAACCGCATTGTGGGCGGCGCGGTGGCGGTGGTGAACGTCAAGACCGGAGAGCCGCTGGCTATCGCCAGCTACCCGACCTTTGATCTGAGCACCCTGAGGGAGAACATCGCGAAGCTCTCCGCGGACAAGGACGCCCCCATGTACGACAGGGCCCTTTTGGGTACCTACGCCCCCGGCTCCACCTTCAAGCCCTGTACGGCAATCGCGGCGCTTTCAGAGGGCGTCATCAACACCAACACCACCATCGTCTGCAACGGCATATATAAAAAATATGCGGATATCGGCTACAGCCCGGTGTGCTGGATATATTCTCAGTACAAGCTGACCCACGGCCCTGAAAACGTGATCACGGCCATCCGCGATTCCTGCAATATATTCTTCTACACCCTGGGCGACTCCCTGCGGATCGACAAAATGGACAAGTACGCTAAAGGCTTCGGCCTGGGCGAATCCACGGGCATCGAGCTCGCGGAAAATACGGGCAACATGTCCAGCAAGGCCACTCACAAGGAACTCAAGGGCGTGGATTGGTACAACGGCGACGACGTGCAGGCCGCCATCGGACAGGCAGACAGCGTGTTCACGCCCCTGCAGATGGCCGAGTACTGCGCCGCCATAGCCAACGGAGGCAATCGCCATACCGCGTCGCTGCTAAAAATGGTCCGCAGCTATGATTACAGCGGCACCGTGTTCCAGCGGCAGAACGAGGTGCTTTCCACGGTGGAAAGCGACGAGACCAACTGGAAGGCGGTACAGGAGGGAATGTATCTCGTGGCCAACGACCCCAACGGCTCGGCCTATTCAACCTTCGGCGGTTATTCACACAAGGTCGCGGCCAAGACCGGCACGGCGCAGACGGGCGCGGACATCACGGCCAACGGAATGTTCATCTGCTATGCGCCTTTCGACGATCCGCAGATCGCCATTGCCATCGCGGTGGATCACGCCGGAGCCGGCAAATCCCTGGGCCCCATCGCCAAGGATATTCTGGACGCGTATTTCAGCAGCCAGAGCGCACAGGACAACACCGAGGAAGAACTGACTATTCTCAAATAATATGTTGAATTTTTCACTAACAGCGTATATAATTTACTAATTCAGCGGACACATAAACAATTGGGCCGCCACGGGTACAGAGGAGGAACGGGCTTTGAATATAGCGCTTATGGCACACGACAGAAAAAAGGAACTTATGGTGCAGTTCTGCATTGCATACTGCGGCATACTGGCGGAGCATTCCATATGCGCCACCAATACCACGGGGAAGCTGGTGCAGGAGGCCACGGGTCTGCCCGTGACGCTCTATCTCCATGCGGATCAGGGCGGCGCCCAGCAGATAGCCGCGCGCATCGCGTACAACGAGATAGACCTTGTGCTGTTTTTCTGCGACCCCGCCAATCCCGACGGCTTCGACGAGATAAACAAGATTGAGCGCCTGTGCGATCAGTACCAGATACCCTTCGCCACCAACGCCGCCACCGCGGAGGTCCTGGTCCAGGGCCTGCGCCGGGGCGATCTGGACTGGCGCAATATCGTCAATCCCAAAAAGAGATAAGACCGCATAAATTATTAAGATGCCGCCGCCGCATCCCGTCGGCGGCATTTTGTATGAAGGAGAGGAATCACACCCATGGGAAAAGTCGCGCCGCGCACGCTGTCGGGCTTTATGGAGCTGCTGCCCGACGAGCAGGTGAAAATGGAGAAAATGATGGAGGTTTTGCGCGGAACATATTCCATCTACGGCTTCACGCCGCTGGATACGCCGATAATCGAGTCCTCCGAGGTGTTGCTGGCCAAGGGCGGCGGCGAGACCGAAAAGCAGGTCTACCGCTTCCAGAAGGGCGACAGCGATCTGTCGCTGCGCTTCGATCTCACGGTGCCGCTGGCAAAATATGTGGCCCTGCACTATAACGAGCTGGCGTTCCCCTTCCGCCGCTATCAGATCGGCAAGGTCTATCGGGGCGAGCGGGCCCAGAGAGGCCGCTTCCGGGAGTTTTATCAGGCCGACATCGACGTCATAGGCGACGGCAAGCTGGACATTTCAAACGAGGCGGAGATCCCGTCCATCATTTACCGCACTTTTTCCGCGCTGGGACTGAAAAAATTCAAGATACACGTCAATAACCGCAAAATACTCAACGGCTTTTACGCCATGAACGGCATGTCCGCCCACGCGGGGGACATCATGCGCACGGTGGACAAGCTGGACAAGATCGGCCCGGAGAAGGTGAGGGAGCTGCTCATCGACGAGGTGGGCATGTACACCCAGAAGGCCGACACGGTGCTGGACTTTATGGCCATCTCCGGCACCAACGACGAGGTGCTGGCCGGGCTGGAGCGTTTTTCCGGCATGGACGATACCTTCGATACCGGACTTGCGGAGCTGAAGACAGTTGTTAAGTACCTCTCGGATTTCGGCGTGCCGGAGGAGAACTTCGCCATCGACCTCACCATCGCCAGAGGGCTGGACTACTACACCGGCACGGTGTATGAGACGCTCATCACCGACCACCCGGAGATAGGCTCCGTCTGCTCCGGCGGCAGGTACGACGATCTGGCAGAGTACTACACAGATAAAAAGCTGCCCGGGGCGGGCATATCCATCGGCCTCACCAGGCTTTTCTACGTTCTGAACGAGCAGGGCATGCTCTCCGACGAACTTGTTACCTCGCCCTGCGACGCGCTGGTTATACCCATGACGGAGGACCTGTCCTTCGCCATCTCCGCCGCCACCGTTCTCCGGGGCGCCGGCGTGCGCACCCAGCTTTACGCTGAGCAGAAAAAATTCAAGGCCCGCATGGCCTACGCCGACAAGATAAAGACGCCCTACACCGTCATCATCGGCGGGGACGAGCTCTCCGCCGGCGTGGTGAGCGTCAAAAACATGCGCACCGGCGAGCAGGTCAAGCTCCCGCCGGAGGAGGCCGCCAGTTTCATAAAAGAGGGCGTGGAGCGGCTCAATTCCGGCAGCATCATAATCGAAAAGTAATTTTTCACATACAGAAAGGGGCAAACAATATATGTTCCAATCCCGTACTCATACCTGCGGAGAGCTGCGCATAGCTGACGCGGGGAAAAAGGTCACCCTGGTGGGCTGGATGGAGAACGTCCGCGAGGTGGGCCAGAATTTCGCATTCGTCGTCCTGCGCGACTTTTACGGCACCACCCAGCTGGTGGTCGATACCGAGGACATGATGAAGGCCGTAAAGGCCATAAACAAGGAGTCCACCATATCTGTCACCGGCACTGTCCGCGAGCGCGACAGCAAGAACCCCAAGCTCCCCACCGGCGATATAGAGGTCGTGCCGGAGAGCATCCAGGTGCTGGGCAAGTGCCGCTACAACGAGCTGCCCTTTGAGATAAACCGCTCCAAAGAGGCCGACGAGTCTGCCCGCCTGAAGTACCGCTACCTCGACCTGAGAAATCCGGCTGTGAAGAAGAACATCATCCTGCGCTGCAATGTCATCGCCGCCCTGCGGCAGGCCATGACCGAGCACGGGTTTCTGGAGATTACCACGCCCATCCTCACCGCCTCCTCACCCGAGGGCGCACGGGACTATCTGGTGCCGGCGAGAAAGCACCCCGGCAAGTTCTACGCCCTGCCCCAGGCGCCCCAGCAGTTCAAGCAGCTGCTCATGGTCTCCGGCTTCGACCGCTATTTCCAGATAGCGCCCTGCTTCCGGGACGAGGACGCCCGCGGCGACCGCTCCCCCGGCGAGTTCTATCAGCTGGACATGGAGATGGCCTTCGCCTGCCAGGACGACGTCTTTGCCGTGCTGGAGGACGTGATGCCCCCTGTTTTCGCCAAATACGGCGCCTACGACGTGGCCTCCTCGGCCCCGTTCAGGCGCATCGCCTATAACGACGCCATGGAGCGCTACGGCTCCGACAAGCCCGACCTGCGTATCGATCTGGAGTGCCGCGACATCACCCAGCTCGTGCACGGCATGGACTTCCCTCCCTTTGCGGAGGGGAACGAGGTCAAGGCCGTGGTGGTCTCCGGCTGCGCCCTCACCCGTAAGCAGATCGACCAGATCTGCACGGATACCGAGGTGCAGTCCGGCGCCAAGCCCTACTGGTTCCGCATGGATGAAAACGGCGAACTGGTGGGCGGCGCGGCCAAGTTCTTCAACGAGAAGAAGGACGAGGTAATAAAGGCACTGGATCTCATGCCCAACTGCCTTGTGGGCGTGTCCGCCGGAAAAAAGACCCTGGCCCAGAAGACCATCGGCGTCATGCGCAACAAGCTGGGCGCGGCCGTGCCGGGCCACATGGACCGGGAACGCTACGAGTTTTGCTGGATAGTGGACTTCCCCATGTACGAGATAGGCGAGGAGTCCGGCGAGCTGGAATTCTGCCACAATCCGTTCTCCATGCCCACCGGAGGTCTGGAAACGCTGCTCAAGGCCCAGCGGGGCGAGATGGATCCGCTGGATATTTACGCCAATCAGTACGATCTGGTCTGCAACGGCGTGGAGCTCTCCTCCGGCGCGGTTAGAAACCACGACCCGGAGATAATGGTCAAGGCCTTCGAGCTGGTGCGTCTGGGCGAGGAGGACGTGAAACGCAAATTCCCCGCCATGTACAACGCCTTCTGCTACGGCGCTCCCCCTCACGCTGGCATCGCGCCGGGCATCGACCGCATCGTAATGCTCCTGGCGGGCGAGGACTCCATCAGGGAGGTCATACCCTTCCCGATGAACAAGAACGCCCAGGACGTCATGATGGGCGCGCCGTCCACCGTGGAACAGAAACAGCTGGACGAGCTGCACATCGCCGTTACCTGCGAGCCGGAGGCGGACTGAAATAATCGGCCCCTCCATCAAAGGAGAGCTGACCATGGTTTCAAAAATTCGCTCCCTGGGCGTCAGGGGCATAGGCGGCTACGAGGTGTCCGTGGAGTGCTTCATCTCCAACGGATTGCCTGGCTTCGAGGTCGTGGGACTGCCTGACGCCGCCGTCAGGGAGTCCCGCGAGCGCGTGCGCGCCGCGATAAAAAACAACGGCCTCAAATTCCCCGTCAGCCGCATGACGGTGAATCTGGCGCCGGCGGATACCAAAAAAGCCGGCACGGTCTACGACCTGCCGGTTTTGCTGGGTATTCTGGCCGCTGCCGGGGACATCAGGCAGCCGGAGGACGACTGCGCCTTTTTCGGCGAGCTGTCCCTGACCGGCGAGGTGCGGCCCGTGCCCGGGGCGCTGCCCATGGCGCTCTCCGCCGGGGAGCGCGGCATCAGACGGCTTTTCGTCCCCGCGGACAACGCCGCCGAGGCGGCCTTTGCCGGGGATGTGACGGTGTACCCCGTGAAAACGGTGGCGGAGCTGCTGGCATATCTCAGGGGCGAGGGGGAGATTGCTCCCGCCGCGCCGGGCAAAATTTCCGCCGTGCCGCCAAGAGGGCTGGACTTCTCCGAGGTCAAGGGTCAGGAGAATGTGAAGCGCGCCTTTGAGGTGGCCGCCGCCGGCGGACACAACATACTTATTGTCGGCCCTCCGGGGGCCGGCAAGTCCATGATGGCAAAGCGTCTGCCCACCATCCTGCCGGATATGTCCCGGGGGGAGATGATGGAGACCACCCAGATACACTCCGTGGCCGGGCTCACAGGACGGGAAAACCCCGTGGTGGCCGCCCGGCCGTTCCGCTCGCCCCACCACACGGTGTCGGCGGTGGCCATGTCCGGCGGCGGCAGCAATCCGCGCCCAGGCGAGGTGAGCCTTGCCCACAACGGCGTGCTGTTTCTGGACGAGCTGCCGGAATTCCAGCGGGACGTGCTGGAGGTCCTGCGCCAGCCCATGGAGGACGGCAGGGTCACAGTTTCCCGCATATCGGGGACGGAGACCTTCCCCAGCCGCTTCATGCTGGTGTGCGCCATGAACCCCTGCAAATGCGGCTGGTACGGGCACCCCTCCGGGCGCTGCCGCTGCACGGAGACGGAGGTGCGCCGCTACCGCGCCCGCATTTCCGGTCCGCTGCTGGACAGGATTGACATCATCGTGGAGGTCCCGGCGCTGGAATACGAGGAGCTGCGCGACCGCTCCGGCGGGGAGAGCTCCGGGGAGATACGGGCGCGGGTCAACGCCGCCAGAGAATTGCAGCGGAAACGGCTTGCGGATGACAGCGTCTGCGACAACGCCCATCTGGGGCCGAAGGAGCTGGATTGCTTCTGCGCCCTTACGCCGGAGTGCGAGGCGCTGATGCGCGGCGCTTTCGATACTCTGGGCCTGACGGCGCGAAGCTACGACAAGATACTGCGGGTGGCGAGGACCATCGCCGATCTGGACGGCAGCGAGGATATCGCGCCCGTCCACCTGGCGGAGGCCATACAGTACAGAACTTTCGATTTCGGCGACAGCACCACCTGAGGCCGCCGGAACACCGGTGCGGAGACGAGACATGGACATTCAAAAACGCGGCGGGCCCCGGCCCCTCGACATATTCGGCGCCGCGCTGCTGGCTCTCGCCATTGCCGCGGCGGCGCTGCTGACCTCAAGGATCACGCTGTACTGCGACGATTATTTCTACGGCACGTTTTTCCGCGGCGGCCTGAGGCATTTCTGGGAGCTGACCAGGTGGCACTATAACAGCTTCAATGGCCGGGCCTTTGTGCACTTCCTCGCGGAGCTGACCCTCACCTGCAACACAAAGCTGTTCACCGTGCTCAACCCGCTCATGCTCTTCTCCGTGTTTTTCGTCGGCGTGAAGGCGCAGTCGGGCGGGACGCCCTTCGGGCTGAGAGCCGCAGCGGCCGCCGTGGGCATGGGGGCGGTGCTGGCGCTGCCGGTGCAGTTTCTGAACGCCTCGCTGCTGTGGATATCGGCCTCGTTCAACTATCTCTTTCCGGTCTGCCTCATATGCGTTACTATGGCTCTGTACCAGCGCGACGCCGAAAGAGGCGCCGTGAGACCGGGCACCTGCGTGCTGGCTCTGCTGTGCGGCGCCACCACGGAGCAGTCCGGCGCAGCGGCCATCGTCATACTGGGCCTCTGGGGACTTTTGAACCTCATCAGAAAAAAAATCCGCTTCGGCTCCTTCATACTGCCGCTCCTGCTCTCCTGCGCGGGCTATGCCTCCGTGATACTGGCCCCCGGCACCTGGGTGCGGGTGGGACACGAATCCGGCGGCGGGCTGCTCAAATGTCTGGAGCCGGAGGTGTTCAAGCTCCGCTTCGGCCTTGCCATGCGGTACATGACCGGCGAAAACGGCCTTGTCTGGCTCTTCCCGGCCTTCGCTGTGCTGGCGGCCGTACACGCTTCGGCGGAGAAAAAGAACCAATGGCTGCTCGCAGCGGGATACCCTGCCGCGGCTGGGTATCTGGCCCTCTTTTACACCGGACACTACACTCTGGCGGAGGGGCTTTCCACAGCGTACTTCCTCTATGCCGCCGTCGTGTATATCTGCCGGCGTGACTCCACGGCGCGTGGGCTTTTGCTGCTGGGTATGCTGTCAGCGCAGCTGGTGATGATAACCAACACCTCCGCCGACTATCGAACAGCCTTTCCCGCCATCCTGCTTTTGCTGACGGTGTGCGCCTCGCTGCTGGCTGAGCTTGCTGAAAAGCTCCCGGCGCCCGCGTCTGCGGCCGCGCTTGCCGCGGCGTCCGCCGCGTGCTTCATCCTGTTTTTGCCCACGTTTCGGGGCTATGCCGCCAATGCCGGGATCAACGCGGAAAATCTGGCCGCCATGAGGAATACGCCTGAGGGCGGAACCGTGACGCTCAATCTGGATTACCTGGACGGATATCGGTACAAAATGTACTTTGAAAGCGACTATTACATGCAGACAGCCGTAAAGTATTATCGACTGTCCGGCAAAAAGATAAGTTATTCCTGCAATAAGTATCAGGTGGTCGGACTGTCCAACGGCAGCGAATACACGGTCCCGGCCGTGAAGGACGCCGACGGGACGATGTATTTCCCCATATCCGGTCTGGCGACGCTGCTGGGCGGGGACGGGGAGTGGTCCTATACCAACGACGCCATGATGATGTGGTTTGGCGGGAAATGCTGCCTTGTGCGGACCTACGGCCGCATATGCCTCTGGGACAAGGCCTCCGACAAGCCACTGGCGGCGGAGGAGCGTGCAAAGGTGCTGATACCCTGGTACACATACTATGTCGACGCCGAAAAGTGCGCGAAGCTCATGGGCGTGACGTGGAGCATGGACAGCAAAGACAACATCTGCTATGTCAGTGCCGGCAACGGCTGAATAAATTTTTTCGGGGGCAGTCAATGAGAGATATTATCCTGCTCAAGCAGGGCGAGATGGTCCTTAAGGGCCTCAATAAGCACAGATTCGACCAGATACTTCAGAACAACGTACGTTACCGACTGAAGGGCATGGGCAAATTCAAAATTTACAGTCGGCAGTCCATCGTTTATGTGGAGCCGCTGGATGACGAAGCCGACGTCGACGGCGCTTTTGAGGCGCTGAAGACAGTGTTCGGCATAATAACCCTGACCCGCGCCGCGGCCTGCGAAAAGGACAGGGACGCCATTGCGAAGCTGGCCATCGAATATCTGCGGGAACCCATGGAAGCTGCGTCAAGCTTCAAGGTGGAGACCCGCCGGGGCGACAAGTCGTTCCCCATGACCAGCATCGAGCTGTCCCAGTATGTGGGCGGCGAGCTTTCCGACGCCTATCCCGACATAAAAGTTGACGTCCACGACCCGGAGCTGCTGGTGAATATCGAGATCCGGGACTATGCCGCCTTTGTCCACGGCCCCTCGGTGGCCGGCGCGGGCGGCATGCCGCTGGGCTCCAACGGCCGGGCGGTGACGCTGCTCTCCGGCGGCATCGACAGTCCCGTGTCCACCTATATGATCGCCCGCCGGGGCGTGAAGCCCATTCCCGTGCACTTCTTCTCCTACCCCTACACCTCCGAGCTGGCAAAGGAGAAGGTGGTGGAGCTGGCCCATATCCTGACCCAGTATTGCGGCAGTATGACCATCGAAGTGGTGCCGTTTACCCATATTCAGGAGGAAATCAGGGATAAATGCCCGGAGAAGTACTTTACTTTGATAATGCGCCGCTTCATGATGCGCATTGCGGAGTATATCGCTCTTTCCAACGACTGCAAGGCCATCATCACCGGCGAAAATCTGGGGCAGGTGGCCTCCCAGACCATGGAGGCCATGGCGGCCACCCAGGCCGTGACGAGCCTCCCGGTGCTGCAGCCGCTGGTGGGCATGGACAAGGAGGACATCGTGTGTCTGGCCAGGAAGATCGGCACTTTCGATACCTCCATCCTGCCGTATGAGGACTGCTGTACTGTCTTCACGCCCCGGCACCCGGAGACCCGCCCGGCGGTGGACGAGGTGGCGGAGGCGGAATCCGCACTGGACGTGGAGGGACTGATCAAGGAAGCTGAAAGCGGAATAGAAAGGATTCGTGTGAAATTATGAAGAAAGTCTATAACGCGGAAATAATCTCTGTGGGCACCGAGCTGCTGCTGGGCCAGATAACCAACACCGACTCCCGGGACGTGTCCACCATGCTCTCAAAGCTGGGCATCAACGTGCTGTATCACACAGTCGTCGGCGACAACCCGGAGCGGATGGCAAAGTGTCTGGAGATAGCCAAAAGCCGGGTTGACATAATCATAACCACCGGCGGCCTGGGCCCCACCTGCGACGATCTGACCAAGCAGCTGCTGGCGAAGTCCTTCGGTCTGGAGCTGAAGATGGACGAGGACGAGAAGGCCGGTCTGTACGATTATCTGACCAACAAGGGTTACAGCCGCGAGATGACGGAGAACAATCTCCAGCAGGCCCTACTGCCGGAGGGCTGCACCAAGTTCCACAACAACTGGGGCACGGCGCCCGGCTGCGCTTTCGAGAAGGACGGCAAGATCTGTGTCATGCTGCCCGGACCTCCCCGGGAGATGAACTCCATGTTCAAAGCCTGCGTGATGCCATATCTGAAAAAGTTGTCCGAAGAGGAGATAATCTCCCATGAGATAAGGGTATTCGGCACCAGCGAGAGCGCCATGGACTTCATGCTGCGGGACTATATGAACTCCCTCACCAACCCCACCATGGCCCCCTACGCCAAGGAGGCTGACTGCCTGCTGCGGGTCACGGCCAAGGCCCACACGGCCGACGAGGCCGAGGCGATGATGAAGCCGGTCATGGAAAAGGCGATATCCATACTGGGCGACACTGTTTACGGCGTGGATGTCAGCTGTCTTGAGGAGCGGGTGTTCCAGCTTCTGGGGGAGCGGAAGCTCACCTTCGCCTCAGCAGAAAGCTGCACCGGCGGCGACATTGCCCGCCGGTTTACGGAGATACCCGGAGCGTCGGAATTTTTCCTGGGCGGCGCGGTCACCTATACCGACGAGATGAAGGCCAGGCTCCTGGGCGTCGACCCTGAGCTCATAAAGGCCAGAACCGCCGTCAGCCACGAGGTGGCCCAGGCCATGGCCGAGGGGATACGGCGCGTATCCGGCGCGGACATGGCGGTGAGCACCACGGGCATCGCCGGGCCGGACACGGACGGAGTGCACAAGGTGGGCTGCGTGTTTGTGGGCCTGGCCACAAAGGACGGCACCTTCGTCATGGACCTCCAGCTGGGCGAGCACCGCAACCGGCCGTACATCCGCCGGGCGGCGGGCAACTTTGCCTTCGACATGATGCGCCGGTACATGACCGGCCTGCCGATGATGGACATAAAACAATAATTCTTTTCAAGAGGGAGACCCTTCTTTTCGCAAAAAGAAGGGCCTCCCTCTTGTACTCTCACCAAGAAAAGGCTCTGTGTGAAATCAGGGATCTATCTTTTCTTTTGCGCCCGCAATCGCAGCCGGTGCGACGCTCTCAGCCTTGCTTCGACGCAGTAGGCTCCGCTGGCGCTTTGCCCTCCCGCTGCAATAGTGGGCGCTTGCGGAAGTCAACTTAGAGGGGGCGACGTGCCAGACATTGCACATAGCCGGGCCAGCCAAACTGCTGTTTCGGGCGGGCAAAGCCGTAAGGCGGAGCCCATTTGGTATGGAGCACGCTCCGTGCGGCGCAGGGGCTTATGGTCAGGGCGGCGGTGAATGGTTAAAGCCAATGGCTGCTGCCGGACTCGGGCGATTTCACGGAAGGGATGCAAAGGGGAACCGTTCTTTCAAGAAAAGAACGGTTCCCCTTTGAAAACGCTGTACTTATTCGTCGTCCAGCTTAAGTACGGCAAGGAAGGCTTCGGTGGGTATCTGCACGGTACCCAGCTGACGCATCTTCTTCTTGCCTTCCTTTTGCTTTTCCAAAAGCTTCTTCTTGCGGGTGATGTCGCCGCCGTAGCACTTGGCAAGCACGTCCTTGCGCAGAGCCTTCACGGTCTCGCGGGCGATTATCTTGCCGCCTATGGCCGCCTGCACGGGTATCTCGAAAAGCTGGCGGGGAATATTGTCCTTCAGCTTCTCGCACAGCTTCCGCGCCCGGGGGTAGGCCTTGTCCTTGTGGGCGATGAAGGACAGCGCGTCCACCTGATCGCCGTTCAATAGCATGTCCACCTTCACCAGCTCGGACTGCTTGTACTCGGAGAACTCGTAGTCCAGTGAGGCGTAGCCCTTGGTGCGGGCCTTAAGTACGTCGAAAAAGTCGTACACGATCTCATTGAGAGGCATGTCGTAGTGCAGTTCCACCAGATTGGTGTCCAGATACTGCATGTCCTTGTACTCGCCGCGCCGGTCCTGGCACAGCGGCATGATGTTGCCCACATATTCGTTGGGCGTGATGATGGACACCTTAACGTACGGCTCGTGGGACTCGGCGATGCTGCCGGGGTCGGGGTAGTTGTGGGGATTGTCCACCATTACCACGCTCCCGTCGGTCTTCACGATTTTGTAGATGACGGATGGGAGGGTGGTGACGAGGTCGAGATCGAATTCCCGCTCCAGCCGCTCCTGTATGATCTCCATGTGCAGCATGCCCAGAAAGCCGCAGCGGAAGCCGAAGCCCAGCGCGGCGGAGCTCTCCGGCTCGAAGGACAGGGAGGCGTCGTTCAGCTTCAGCTTTTCCAGCGCGTCCCGGAGGTCGGGGTATTTAGAGCCGTCCTCGGTATAGATGCCGCAGTAGACCATGGACCGCGCGGGGCGGTAACCAGGCAGCTCCTGAGCCGTTGGGCGGCCTGCGTCCGTCACAGTGTCGCCGATGCGGGTGTCGGCCACGTTTTTGATGCTGGCCGTGAAGTAGCCAACCTCGCCGGCGGAGAGCTCGCCGCAGGGATCGAGCCCCATGGGCCGCAGATGGCCGACTTCAAGCACCTCATAGTCCGCGCCGGTCTGCATGAGCAGCACGTTGGAGCCCTTGCGGACGCAGCCGTCGAAAACGCGGATGAAAACGATGACGCCCCTGTAATTGTCGTACTGGCTGTCGAACACCAGCGCCTTCAGCGGGGCGGCCGGGTCACCGCGGGGCGCGGGAATGTGGGCGACGATGTCGTCCATCACCGCGTCAATATTCAGTCCCAGCTTGGCGGATATTTCGGGGGCGTCCATGGCGGGTATGCCGATGATGTCCTCGATCTCCTGCTTGGCCCGCTTCGGGTCGGCGGCGGGCAGGTCTATCTTGTTGATGACCGGCAGTATCTCAAGATTGGCGTCCAGCGCCAGATAGGTGTTTGAAAGGGTCTGAGCCTCCACGCCCTGGGAGGCGTCCACGATGAGCAGCGCGCCCTCGCAGGCGGCCAGAGACCTGGAGACCTCGTAGTTGAAGTCCACATGGCCCGGCGTGTCGATGAGGTTAAGCTCGTAGCTCTCGCCGTCAGGGGCCTTGTAGTTGAGCCCCACAGCGCGGGCCTTGATGGTGATGCCGCGCTCTCGCTCAAGGTCCATGTTGTCGAGGATCTGATCCTCCATCTCCCGCTCTTCCACGGCGCCGCATTTTTCAATGAGCCTGTCCGACAGCGTGGATTTGCCGTGGTCGATGTGAGCGATGATGGAAAAGTTGCGGATGTGCGACTGGTCTGTCATAGAGCGGCAACCTCCTTCCGGCAAATCCGCGCTGTCCCGGCACACCGGGCACAAGCCCAGCGAAGCGGGTTGCGCCCGGAAAGGAAGGGCAGCGAAGTGAGCGAGGCCGCAAGCCTGCGCGCGGACGAGGGATACGCAGCTTGCCCTGACGCTTTGCCGTGGTCGATGTGGGCGATGATGGAAAAGTTGCGGATGTGCGACTGATCTGTCATTTTAATTCCTCCAGCGCGGCTTCGGCTTTGTTGGTGAGGATTTTCAGCTCGTTGAGAAAGGCGCGGGCCGCGTCCGCGGCCGAGTCCTTGCCGATTGGGTCGTCCGACCGGCACAGCAGATAGTCCGCCGTGACGCCGTAATAGTCGCAGGCGCGGCACACAAAACTCAGCCCTGGCTCCCGGGCACCGTTCTCATAGTGGCTCAAAAGGGCCTGACTGATGTGCAGGTCGCCGGCAACTCTGCGCTGGCTGTATCCGTTGCGCCGGCGCAGTTCCGAAAGAGTGGCAGCAAATGTACGTTCCATATTGATTCAGCTCCGTTTCTGATTACAGAGTGTAATTATATCGGCGGAACGGCCGTTTGTAAATAGAAAAAACGGCAAAATCCTTGAAAAATATGTGCATGAGTGTTAAAGTATAAACGTTCGGAAATTATGAGCTTTTTAGCTGTAAATCAAACTATTGGGAGGCTTATTAAATGTTTGAAAACCTTATCAAAGTCCTGAAGGAAAATCCCCGCAAGATCGTTTACACCGAGGGCACGGACGTCCGCATCCTTGAGTCTGCCGCAAGACTGAAGAAGGACGGCTTCCTCACCCCCGTGCTGGTGGGCAATCCCGACGCGGTGCACGCTGCCGCCCAAAAGGGCGGATTCGACATCGACGGCCTTGAGATAATCGATCCCGACAATTATGACCGCTTCGACGAGATGGTCGCGAAGATGGTCGAGCTCCGCAAGGGCAAGATGACCCCGGAGGAGTGCGCGGCAAACCTGAAGAAGAGCAATTACTTCGGTACCATGCTGGTCAAGATGGGCGTGGCCGACGCCCTGCTGGGCGGCGCCACCTATTCCACCGCCGACACCGTGCGTCCCGCGCTGCAGCTCATAAAGACCAAGCCGGGCGCGCATCTCGTGTCCTCCTGCTTCATTATGGTCCGCGATGACGAGACCCTGGCCATGGGCGACTGCGCCATTAACATCAGCTACGAGGATTCCGTGGACAAAGAGGGCAACGTGACCTTCACCGCGGCCGACAAGCTGGCCGAGGTCGGCGCGGAGACCGCAAAGACCGCAAAGAGATTCGGCATCGACCCGAAGGTGGCCTTCCTCAGCTACTCCACCAAGGGCTCCGGCAAGGGCGACTCCGTGGATCTGGCCCGCAATGCCTGCGAGAAGTGCAAGGCCCTCATCCCCGAGTTCGACGTGGACGGCGAGATGCAGTTCGACGCCGCCGTTTCCCCGGTGGTCGGCCAGCTAAAGTTCCCCGGCTCCAAGGTCGCCGGCTATGCCAACACCTTCATCTTCCCGGAGATCCAGTCCGGCAACATCGGCTATAAAATAGCCCAGCGCTTGGGCGGCTTTGCTGCCTACGGCCCCATCCTGCAGGGCCTGAACGCCCCCATCAACGACCTCTCCCGCGGCTGCAACGCCGAGGAAGTGTACCAGATGTCCATCATCACCGCCGCTCTGAAGTAAGATAGGTTTTCGGATAAATTATAAAACGAGCCGTCCGGCATTGCCGGACGGCTTGTTTTGTCAGGGGAAAGAGAATGTATATAGGGAGTGAGAAGTGTCGGATTATCAGCCGAAGTTGTAGTAGCTGCCGCTGCTGCTGCCCTGCTGCGGCAGACTGATGCTGCCGCTGCCAAATCCGGAGCTGCCGCTGGAAGAGCCGCCGGACTGGGTCGAGCCGCTGCCGGACTGGGCTGTGCTGCCGGAGGAGGAAGAGGACGCGGCTTTCGCCTCATCGAAGGTGATGGTCACGGTCATGGTCTTTCCGGAGCGGTAGAGGGTTATGGTGGCGGTGTCACCGGAGTGGTACTGTTTAACCGCGCTTGTAAGGTCGCTGTAACTGGAGATGGACTTGCTGTCCACCTTGGTGATTATATCGCCGGCGGCGATACCGGCCTTCGCGGCCGCGCTGCCGCTTTCAACATACTTTACATACGCGCCTTCGGGCAGATTGTAGTACTGACTGTATACGGAGCTGTAATTTTCGTCGAGAGACACGCCCATGTAGGCCTTGCCGGTGACGTAGCCCTTGGTCATAAGATCGTTTGCGATGGTCTTGGCGTCGTTGATGGGGATCGCGAAGCCCAGGCCTTCCACGCTGGTGGAGGAGCTGGTGGAGCTGGAGGAGTACTTGGCGGTCACAATGCCGATGACCTGGCCGTTGGCGTTATATACCGGGCCGCCGGAGTTGCCTTCGTTGATGGCGGCGTCTATCTGGAACATGTTGATGGCGGAGGTGTATTCGCTGGTGGTCACGGCCCTGTCGAGGGCGCTGACCATACCGGAGGTCATGGTGAACTGCAGCTCGCCCATGGGATTGCCCACCGCGTAGACGGTGTCGCCCACCGACATGCTGGCGCTGTCGCCCATGGTCACGGCGCTGGTGTTGGTAGCGTCGATCTTCAAAACAGCCAGGTCGTTGGACGAATCCACGCCGGTCACGGTTGCGGTGTAGGAGGTGCCGTCGTGGGTGAGGACGGTTATCTTGCTGCTGCTCTGATAGGCGTCCTCAATGACGTGGTAGTTGGTGAGGATGTAGCCGTCAGTGCTGATGAAAAAGCCTGTGCCGGCAACGGCCGCCGTGGTGGTCTGGCCGAAGAAATTTGAGTATGTGACGCTGGACTGGATGCCGACTACCTGTTTGCAGGCCATGTCGTATATCTGCGCCGGTGTCATCGTGCCGGTTTTGGAGGCTGCCACGGTGGACGTGCCGCTGCCGGACGCCGTGGCGGTGGAAGCGGTACCCGTGGAAGCGCTGAGCTTCTTCGCAAGGGAGGTGCCTGCCAGCGCGCCGCCGGCAATGCCGCCCAGGAGCGCGCATACAAGACAGAGACAGGCCACCTTCCACCAGAGGCCGGAGCCCTTGGTTCTGGGCTTCCGCTGCTTTACCTGGGTCTTTTCAGGCGGAACGTAATAGCGGGGAGGCATCGTGGCGTCGTCCTGACGCACATATTCTGCGTCGGCGTACAGCCTGGTGGACTCCGGTCTGACGTAATGGTATTCTTCGCCGGAACTCTGCTCCTGCTCTCCGGCGGCCGGTCCGGATGCTTCCGGCGGCTGCTGCCCCGGATCTTCGGCACCGGTGTTGACGTTGTCGTTTTCGTTGAGGTCTGACATATTGTTTCCTCCGTTTATTTAAGGCCGTTTGTAAGGTCCCTTTGTTTTATGTGCCTATAATACTTAAGATTTATGTCAAAGTAATGAACAAAAACTCAAAAAAATATAAATAAACGCCCAATGATTTGTTAACAAATCATTGGGCGTAAGAAATTGCTGCTTATCCGGCGTAGGGGAGAGATTCGAAATACGTGCTGTCAGCTTCCCCGCCGATGTTCCAGTCCGGGGAATCACCGCTTTTTGTTACGAGTATTGTGCCTTCCGAGCCGCTCTTGCCGGTATAGCCTACCCAGGAGGCGCCGTCGGTGGCGGTGAGCAGAATGGACGATCCAGCCGGCAGCGTGATCTGAGAGCCGTCGCCGGACACGGCGGGCAGCGCCGCCTTCACCGTGAGCCAGTGGCTGTTGTCCTTGAAGGCCCAGGCTGTGCCGGCTATCGTGTGGACGGAGCCGTCGGAATATTCGTATTCCCGCACGCCCTCGTAGGTGCCCAGCACGCTGAGAACCCTGCCGACAACGATGCCGCTGCTGCCGATATCCTGTATCCAGCCGCTGAGGGTGTCGGCCTTGGCGCCGCCCTCCCCGTCGGTGAACGGGATCGCGGTGAGCTGACCGTTCTCGTATTTCCAGCAGTAGACGGCCGAATTGCTGTCGTCGCCGACTGTGCCGGAGAGCATTATCTCCTGCTCTCCGTCGCCGTCCACGTCTGCCAGCCACAGGGAACAGCCGCCGATGATGTCGGTGGAAACCTCGGCGGCTGCAGCGCCGTCTGTCACGCGCAGAGAATAGAGCTTGTCGGCGGAATTGGAAGCTGCGGCAGTAAAAAGCTCTATGCTCTCGTCGGTGTTGTCCCCGTCGGGATCGGCGGAAAACGGCAGGGAACCGGTTATGTTTTCGGCCCTCAGGTCGTGGGAGGCGCCGTATTCGATCAGCAGCATGGAGCCGTCCTTGCCGCTCTGGGATATGAGCCGCTGGGCGGACGTGCCGTCGGCAGCGCGCCAGCTTATCATGAGGTTCGGGATGACGTCCGGAATGGAGGCCTGCACGCCGATGGACTGCCCGGAGGAGAGATCGCTGAAATAGAGGTAGGCGCCCTCGGCGGAGAAGTCGTCGGTGCCCTCGTTATAGGAGACGGCGGAGAGTTTGACGCCGGTGACGCTGCCCTTGGCGGTGAGGGTGAACTTCTGCCCTTCCTTGTCGATGACCACGCTGCCCACGGTGCTGTCGCCGACCTCGTTTTCGGTGGCGGCGATGGTCATGTCGCCGCCGCTGCCGGTCTGAGCTGCCGCGGGGGCGTACTTTTTGTTCAGCAGGCTGTCCAGCTTGCCGTAGGGCACGGTGAAACGGAAAGCGCCCTCGGAGTAAGCCGCCAGAGTGTAGGCGTCGGCGATGAACACCAGTCCGTCGCCGGAAAAATACCACGAGCCGTCGGCCACGACGGATTTCACGGCGCTCTCGTAATCGCTGGAAAAGTTGACGTTGGCGTAGTCGCTGCCCTTGGTCAGCTCGATTATGTAGTCGGTGCAGAATTTTACCAGCGCGTCCTTGTCGGAAGCGATGTCGGAGAGCTTGAGCTCCGCCCCGGAGGCGGCGTCGAAGTTCACGCCGAAGGCATAGGGAGTCCCGTGGGCGCCGCCGGTGTAATCGCAGCCGTCATAGACGAAGCTGAGTACGGCCTTGTCACCCCTGGCCACGTCCACAGTGCGGACGAGGGAGTAGCTCATGCCGGAGGCGAAAGCGTCGGGATTCTGTGCAAAGTCGGACTTTGCCGCTTCAAGGCTGCCGTCTATTCCTCCGCTGCCCTCGCCGGTGCCCTTGGCGTAGTCGGTGGAGATCTTTTGCAGAGCGCTGTTTATGGCGGAGGAGGCGCTGTCGCTGTTGGCGACGGTCACCGCCGGCACCTGATCTGAATATTTGAGCAGCAGGGTCTTGCCGTCGTCGGAGTAGCAGGTCTGACTGAGAGCCTGCACGGTCACGGACACGGCCGGCGTGCCGGACTTGCCGCTGCCGCCGGTCTGCCCGCAGGCGCACAGGGATGCGAGTATGCAGAAAACCATTGAGTATGCGATAAACTTTTTCATTGTTTCTCCCGGGGTATCAGCCGTTGAACTTCTGAGTGGTGGCTGCGGCGGCGTACTGTCCGCCGGATTGTGATGCGTTATAATCTTTCATCAGCACGGGCTCGATAGTGGTGTTTGCCTTTATCCACGCCAGAGTACGGGAAGCGTCCACGGTGAGCGTGGTGAAGAAGTATTCGTCGGTCATCCCGACGGCGGAAGCGGCCGTGCCCGCGGCGGCTTTGTTTTTCGCGGCTTCCGCCGAGCTGTCGTACAGATCAATGTTTAACGTAAGGGCGTAAACGCTGGATTCATAGTCGCCGCCGTAGGTGTCCAGCCAGATACGGCCCAGCTTGCCGTCGTTTATATCGGGAAGGATGCATTCGGTGTAAAACTGTACGGCCTGCTCGGGGGTCAGGTTGAAGTCCGTGTAGCCTCCGATCGTCTTATCATAATATGAAATGTTGCAGTATCTTATGTTCTGGGCCGTGACCGGCAGCGTCAGAGTCTTGCGGCTGGCAATGGCCTCGGGGGTGTTGATGAGGGCCTGCAGCTTGCCGGCGTCGCTGGCGGCATCCCCGGCCTTGCCGAAGCTGCTGTTCAGGTCGTAGCTGCGGACCATGGTCTTGCCGTTTGCAAGCTCGTATTTAAGGGTGAGAGCGTAGATAGTCTCGTCGCTGCGGGCGTATTTCGCCTTGTTGGCCACGATGTCGCTGTGCAGGGCCAAGGCGGCCGCCACGTTGTCGGGATCTTTCATCGACACAGTGTCGCTGGCCGTCTGGATCGTGACGCTCTTGACCTGGGCGGCGTCGGGCACATGCTTTTCATATCCGAATATGTCGAAGCGGCAGCACAGCACCAGCGCCGCGCCGATGCAGCACAGGATGATGTAGCCCTTCCAGTTGCCGGCAAAAACTCTGAAGGTCTTCTTCATCAGCATGTCGGCGGCAAAGTAGCCGATAAACGCGCCCGCGAACAGAAGGAGAAGAAGAACACAGAAGGCGGCAGCGGAGCTGGTGCGGTAACTGTAGATAATGTTGTAAAGCCACAGACCCAGCACCAGGCCGCAGCCCACGGCCAGGCAATATTTGAACACCGGCTTCAGGACCTTCACGGCCACAACGTCCGTGGCGGACTCCATGCGCCGCTTGCGGTAAATGAGAAGGCCCAGCACGGCGAACACCGCGCCCGCGGCGCAGTAGGCTCCAAGCATCAGCCACTTTTCCGGAGCTATTGTGACCACGGCCACGTCGCCGGAGTATGTGACGTCGATGCCGCCGGAGGTCAGCATTATTATGGGCGACAGGAAGGTCATTACACCGGTACCGGAATTGGGCAGGCCGAACACGAAAATGCTCAGCAGTCCGCGTACCAGATTTTCCACGGCCCAGGCCGTGAACTCCAGTACCGCGTACACCAGCGGCAGCACCACCAGATTGCCGGTGAGCATGGCGCAGAACGCCGCGAAGCCATAGAAGGTGAGGTTCATCATGGCGGTTACAGCCAGCCACTGCCACAGATACACCATGTTGACGCTGTTTATTCCGGCCTCGGCCAGCAGAGTGATAAGGAAGATTATCAGGTCGGAAGCCAGCATGGCGGCCAGACCAGCAGAGAACGCGGAAAAATACATGGCACCGCGCCCGATGGGCAGAGAGGTCATCATGCCGGTGTGGCGCGTGTTGTAAAGATAGCCGAACACGCACATGGACGTGGCCGCCGCCATTATTGCGGATATTATGCAGCCACCGCTCCAGCCCTCCGACATGATACCGCCGGAGGTGAGGTACTGGGCCTGCTGGGCCGCGTTTCCGCCGAGCATCGGCAGGGGAATGATGGCGAACAAAACCAATATATAGGCGCCCCACAGCGGCCAGAACCGGGAGAGGGAGCTGAAGAAGATCTTTTTATTAAAGAACGATGTCTTTGACTGCATAATCAGCACCTCCCAGCTCATAAATGAATATCTCCTCAAGAGTCAGCGGCACGACGTCCATGAAAAGCGGGCTCACCGCCGAAAGCTTGTTTGTCAGCTCCTCCGCCTTGCCCCGTATTATCAGCACCTGCAGCCTTCCGGTGCGAGACTGGTGCATGATGTCCAGATCGTCCGGCAGCTCCCCCCCGTCCGGCAGGGCGAGCTGTATCTTCACAATGTTGTCCTGCAGCTCGCTGAGGGAGCGCTCGATCATCATCTTGCCGTGGTTCATGATGCCCACGTGGTCGCACACGTCCTCCAGCTCTCTGAGGTTGTGGGAGGAGACCAGCACCGTGGTGCCGTTTTCCGCCACGTCAGCCATGACGATGCTCCACACCTGACGCCGCATGACCGGGTCAAGTCCATCCACGGGTTCGTCCAGCACCAGTATTTCAGGGCGCATGGAGACAGCCAGCCAGAACGCCGCCTGCTTCTGCATGCCGCGGGAGAGCTTCCGCAGGGGCTGCTTCGGGTCGATGCCGAATACCTCGCCCAGCTTTTTGTAGCGCTCCATGTCGAAGCCGGGATAGATGCCGCGGTAGAACTTCATCATGTCCTGGGTGTTGGCCTGGGGGAAATAGAACACGTCGTCGGGTATGTAGGCCATGCGGCCCTTGACCCGGGGATTTTCGAACACCGGCTCGCCGTCTGCCGTCACCGTGCCCGAATCCTGCCTGAGTATACCCACGATGTGCCGTATGATCGTGGATTTGCCTGCGCCGTTGGGGCCCACCATGCCGTAGACCGCGCCCTTGGGCACCGTCAGCGTCAGTCCGTCCAGCGCGCGGAAACCGTCGAAAGTTTTGATAACGTCTCTGACCTCGATCACTGCGCGTTTCCTCCTTCCATTCTTGCCGAAAGCTCGCCCGGAGTTACCCCCAGATAGCGCAGCTCCGTCACTATCTCGTCGAACTTTACCATCAGTTCGCTTATTCTCGCCGTGTTGCCGTCCCGGGAGCAGGTGAAGCTGCCCTTGCCCGGCACCGTACAGATGTACCCCTCGTTTTCAAGCTCGCGGTACGCCCGCTGTATGGTGTTTGGATTGATTGCAAGCTCAGCCGCCATCTCGCGCACCGACGGGAGCTTGTAGTTCTCCGGCAGGGCTCCGGATACGATCAGGTGCCTGAGATTGTCCTTGACCTGTTCGTATATCGGCCGGGGATCCCTGAAATTCAAGTTGATCAAACCGACACCGCCTTTCGCGTATGAACTGTATTAAGTGGATTAGTACAGCAAATATACCACGCGCAATAGGGATTGTCAACAAAAAATCCATGCGGTCATATGACCGCATGGAGCGTGAAAAAGTTCCCTGTATCAGACGATAAATCCGCCGCCCAGAACGCGGTCGCCGTCGTACAGCACGGCGGACTGGCCCCTGGAGGGTGCGCGGACGGGTACGGAGCAGGTGATGACGGCGTCCGCGCCCTCGGCGCGGGCGGAGCAGGGCGTGTCGATCTTGGTATGGCGCACCCGGACGGAGGCGGGAATTTCGCCCTCCGGCGCGCCGTTTATCCAGTTGAAGTCCCTGGCCTTTACCACCGTCTTGAAAAGCTCGCCGTTCTCCGCCAGCTCGACCTCGCCGGTGTCGGCGCGGATGGCGGCCACGTACAGCTTTTTCCCGTCGTAAAGTCCGGGAACGCGCTGACCCACGGTGAAGCCCTGTATTCCGCTGTGGCGGCCGATGACCGCGCCGTTCCAGACAAGGTTTCCCGGCCGGGGGGCGCTCCCCCGGGCGGCAAGCCAGCCCTCGTAGTCGTGGTCGGGGATAAAGCAGATCTCCATGCTGTCCTTCTTCGCGGCCACGGGTATGCCCAGCGAGCCCGCCAGGGCGCGGGTCTCGGTCTTTTCATAGCCTCCCAGCGGAAAAATGATCCGCCGGAGCATGGCTTCAGTGAGGCGGCAGAGCATGTAGCTCTGGTCGTTGGCGGGCCGGCCCTTGTATAACCGCCCGTTTTCGCTTTTGGCGTAGTGCCCGGTGGCGACAAACTCCGCGCTCAGCTCGTCGGCCCTCCGGAGCAGAGAGGGAAACTTCACGGACGGGTTGCAGAGTATGCAGGGATTTGGCGTTTCGCCCCGCATGTAGCCGGATGCAAAAGGCGAGCAGACGTTTTTCTCCAGAGCATCTTTTATATCCAGAACGGTGAGCGGGATGCCGAGGAACGCCGCCGTATCCACGGCGTCGCGCCGGGCCTTTTCCCCGGCGGTGTCCATATATAGACCGAAGACCTCGTATCCGGAGTCCCTCAGCAGGGCCGCCGACACGGCGGAATCCACGCCGCCGGAGAGCCCCAGTACCACCTTAGCCATGACGCCCCTCCATCCAGACCATGAGAACGCTGATATCCGCCGGTGAGACGCCGGATATGCGGCTGGCCTGCCCAAAATTCTCCGGGCGTATTTTTTTCAGCTTTTCCCGGGCCTCCCGGCGCAGACAGGACACGGAGTCATAGTCGATGTCCGCGGGGATGGGCCGGGACTCCATGCGGGAAAACTCCTCCACCTGCCGGAGCTGGCGTTTGATATAGCCCTCGTAGCGCAGGGATATCTCCGCTTCGTTCACCACCGCTGCGGGAAGCTCCGGACGGCCGGGGTCGAAGGGGGCGAGTGCGGCGTAATCCACCTGCGGCCGGCGGATTAGGTCGGCCAGCGACGCGCCGGTGGATATGGCCGCCGTGCCCAGACTTTCCAAAAGGGCGTTGAGCTCGTCGGACGGCGGCAGATAGGTGCTCTCCAGACGGCCCAGCTCCGCGTCCACGGCGGCGTATTTTGCCAGCACCTTTTCATGGCGCTCCTGCGAGACGAGCCCGATGCGCACTCCGTAGTGGGAGAGGCGGATGTCCGCGTTGTCCTGCCGGTTGATGAGCCGGTATTCGGAGCGGGAGGTCATCATGCGGTAGGGCTCGTTGGTGCCCTTGGTGACAAGGTCGTCTATGAGGGTGCCGATATAGCCGTCGGAGCGGCGGAGCAGCAGGGGCTCCTCGCCCCTGATTTTCAGCGCGGCGTTGACGCCGGCCACAAAGCCCTGGGCGGCGGCCTCCTCATAGCCGGAGGAGCCGTTGAACTGCCCGGCTCCGTAGAGGCCGGATATTTTTTTGCACTCCAGCGTGGGAAAGAGCTCCGTGGGGTCCACGCAGTCGTACTCAATGGCGTAGGCGCAGCGGGTCATTTCAGCCCTTTCAAGGCCGGGCACGGTGTGCAGCATCCGCAGCTGCACCTCCTCCGGCATGGAGGAGGAGAAGCCCTGGACGTACAGCTCCTCTGTGTTGAGCCCCATGGGCTCGATAAAAAGCTGGTGCCGGGTCTTGTCCGGGAAGGTCATGACCTTTGTCTCTATGCTGGGGCAATACCTTGGCCCCACGCCCTCGATAACGCCGGAGTATATGGGGCTGCGGTCAAGATTCTCCCGGATTATGCGGTGGGTCTCCTCGTTGGTGTAGGTCAGCCAGCAAACCGCCCGGTTTTCCGGCTTTTTGCCGGTCTCAAAGGAAAACGGCTCCGCGTCCGGGTCGCCGGGCTGGAGCTCCATTTTGGAGAAGTCCACCGTGCGGGCGTTCACTCTGGGGGGCGTGCCGGTCTTGAACCGGCGCATATTCAGGCCCAGATCGCGGAAGCGCGCGCCCAGCGGTATGGCGGCCGCCAGACCGTCGGGGCCGGAATCTTTCAGCACCTCGCCCACGATGGTGCGCCCGGCCAGATAGGTGCCGGTGGCGGCCACCACGGCTTTGCAGCGGTACACCGCGCCGTTGCAGGTGGTGACTGACGAAACGTGTCCGTCCTCCACGGCAATATCCACCACCTCGGCCTGCTTCACCCGCAGATTTTCCTGGCGCTCCAGGGTGTGCTTCATTATTTCCTGATATTTGCGCCTGTCGGCCTGGGCCCGCAGGGAGTATACCGCCGGTCCCTTGCCCCGGTTGAGCATGCGGTACTGTATGCAGGCCCTGTCGGCGGCCCGGCCCATCTCGCCGCCCATGGCGTCCAGCTCCCGCACCAGATGTCCCTTGCCGGTGCCGCCGATGGCGGGGTTGCAGGGCATGTTGCCCACGCTGTCCAGATTTACCGTGAAGCACACGGTGTCCAGCCCCATCCGCGCCGCGGCGAGGGCCGCCTCTATCCCGGCGTGGCCCGCGCCGATGACTGCCACGTCGCATGTTCCGGCGTCGTATTTTATATACATTGAAATAACACCTTAGATTCCATAGTAGAGTATAAGCGTCCCGTCGGAGACGGAGGCCTCCGCTTCGACTCCGGTGAAGGAGTTGCTGACGCCGATGGGGAAATCGGAGGTAACGGTGGCGCCGTCGAGGGAATATTTGAAGCCCCGGAGCGTCACGCCCCGCGCCGCGCCGTCGAAGCAGAAGACGGAGAAGTCGCCGCTGTGTTCCGGCGAAAAGACCGCTTTTTCGTTGTGGATGGCCGTATACAGCACCCCGTTCCCGTACAGCACGCCCCGGGCGCCGTTGGACACCAGAAACAGCAGACACTGGAGATTTGCCAGCGTGTGGTCGGCACGGCCGCCGCCGGTGCCGCCGTATATCTCGAATCGGCTGTAACCCTTTTCCAGCCCTATGCGCATGGCGTGCAGCGTGTCGGTGTCGTCCTTCTCCACGGGCATGCGCACGATGTTGGGAAAGTCCGGCGCGCTGCCCAGAGAATCGAAATCGCCCACCACCAGATCGGGCGTCACGCCCTCGCGCAGACAGTATTTATAGCCCGCGTCGGCGGCGATGACGTAGTCGCCCGCCGAGGGCCTTTGCACAAAGCCGAAGAAGTCTCCGGCACCGATTATAAAACAGCGGCCATCCATACCCCAAGCCTCCGAAAAAAGATTTAAATAGTATATCACACTCCCCGCAAATAAGAAAGCCGGGGCGGCTCTTTTTTGGCGGCCGCCCCGGCTATTTGGTTTTCATGCCATTTTTATGCCCTTCACCAGCATCAGCAGACCCAGCGCCGCCACAAAAACGGCGGATATCTTCACCATCCACTTGGAATATTTCGCGGGGATGAACGCGCCCGCGGAGCCGAACAGCAGCATCAGCGGCACCGTGCCCAGCGACCAGACCAGCATGGTCAGCGCGCCCCTTCCGGCGCTGCCGGTGCCCATGGAATACACCCACATGGCGTAGGACGCGCCGCAGGGCATTATGCCGGTGAGCAGCCCGATTATCAGCGGCTTGCCCACGAAACGGCGGCGGGCCGCCTTCGGCAGCTCGCAGGCTCCCGGTATGCGTGGCGACAGGGCCCGCAGTCCCGGTATCACGCCCCACATGCCCAGACCGATAAGCAGCACCAGCGCCCCGGCCATGGTGAAGAGTATGCTCTTAAAGGTCATGGTGTAGGTTATCACCGCGCCCACGGCCCCGAAGACGGCGCCGGCCGCCGTGCTCGTCAGCACCCTGCCGCCGTTGTAGCTCAGCGCCGCCTGCACGCCGCGCCGCCTGCCGCCGGTCCCGGAGAGGGAGGTGTCGGTGGTCTGGGAGAGCATGATGCCGCCGCACATGCCGATGCAGTGGGTGCCGGTGAGCAGCCCGATGACGAATATGAAGCCCAGCGCCGCCCCCTCCTGGGCCTTGGGAACGGTTATCAGCGGCGGGACGTACTTAAACAGGAAAAACAGCCCGATCATGGCGATCGAGCAAATTATGTCAACCACGATCCCGCTGGCTCCGCCGTTGCCTGCGGGGTAGCCGGCCTTTTCCAGCACGGCGTCGATCTCTCCTGTGGAGATGATGTCCGGGTCGTAGCTCACGCTGACGCGGTTCTTCCAATAGCTGGCCCTGGCGCTGATGACCCCGCGGGTCTGGGTGAGCCTTGCCGCCACGATGTCCTCGCACTGGCGGCATATCATGCCCTGCACTCTGGTTTCGTAGGTTTCAGTTCTCATGATGTTCCTCCGCGTGTTTCAGTTTCAGGGAGTGCATCAGCACGCCCATGGACGAGATGGTCATGGCCGCCGCCGCGATGGAGGGATTTATCACGCCGCAGGCGGCCACAGGGATGCACACGGCGTTGTAGCACAACGCCCAGACAAGGTTGCCTTTTATTGTCTTCATGGTGTCGCCGGAGAGCCGGAGAGCCAGCGGTAACTTGGCGATGTCGCCCCCGGGCAGCATTATCCCGGCGGAGTCCATGGCCACGTCGGTGCCGTTCCCCATGGCCACGGACACGTCCGCCGCAGCCAGCGCCGGGGCGTCGTTTATCCCGTCGCCCACCATGGCCACCGTTTTGCCCTGCGATTTCAGCGCCTCCACGGCCTTCACTTTCTCGCCCGGCTTCACCCCGGCGAGAATGTTGCTTATGCCCGCCTTTTCACCCACTGCGCGGGCTGTGCGCTCATTGTCGCCGGTGAGCATCCACACCTCCAGCCCCGCGTCTTTGAGCGCCTTCACGCAATCGGCCGCGCCGGACTTCAGCCTGTCGGCCACGCCCATGACGCCCAGAAGCGTGCCGCCGCGGGCGATGCATACCTCCGTCTTCGCGTCCTCGCGAAGATCCGGAACGGCTCCCAGGCCGGAGACTTCTACGCCGTAATCAGACAGCAGCTCCCTGCTGCCGCACACGACTCTTTCGCCCTCCACCACGCCTGATACGCCGCCGCCGGGCACGGAGAAAAAATCCGTGACTGCTGGGGGCAGGGAGGCGGGGCAGCGATAGGCGGCGCAGCGGGTGACGGCTCCCGCCACCGGGTGCTCGGAGAGATGCTCCACCGCCGCGGCGAGGATGAGCATATCCCCGGCCGGGCCGTTCACGGCGCAGACGTCCGTGACCTCCGGCTCGCCGTGGGTGAGGGTGCCGGTCTTGTCGAACAGCACCGTATCCGCTCTGCGGGCGTTTTCCAGCTCCGCCCCGCCGCGGAACAGAACTCCCAGCTCCGCCGCCCGGCCGGAGCCAACCATTATGCCGGTGGGGGTGGCCAGACCCAGCGCGCAGGGGCAGGCTATCACCAGCACGTCGCAGCAGGCCACCATGGCTTTTTCAAGATCTCCTGGGCTTGCCGCGAAGTACCACACGGCGAACACCGCCGCCGCGATAAGCACCACCGCGGGCACAAAGCGGGAGGCGATCCTGTCGGCCAGCCGCTGGATTGGGGCCTTGGAGGTCTGCGCCCGGCGCACGATCTCGATTATCTGCTGCAGAACGGAATCCTTACCCAGCCTGGCGGCGGATATGCGGGCGCTGCCGGAGCGGTTCAGCGTGCCGCCGAACACCGTGTCACCGGCGGATTTATCCACGGGCAGGCTCTCGCCCGTGAGCATGGATTCGTCCACGGCACAGCTGCCGCCGATGATTATTCCGTCCACCGGCACTCTCTCGCCGGGGCGGAGAACGACCACGTCGTGCTCGCATATCTCGTCTATGTCCAGCTCCTTTTCCTCGCCGTCCCGCTCCACCAGCGCCGTTTTCGGCTGGAGGCGCATGAGGCGGCGTATGGCGCCGGAGGTCTCGGTTTTCGCCAGATTTTCAAGGTATTTTCCGAACAGGATGAGGCACAGCAGCACGCATTCAGAGAGGAAGTATAACTGTATGTCGATATCCACGGTGAAGGTCACGTACACGCTGTAAGCGTAGATTATGGTTGTGGAGAGCGCCACCAGAAAGTCCATGCTCAGCGTGCGGTTCCGCAGGGCGCGCCAGGCGCCGCGGTAGAAATACTGTCCCGGCCCGAACTGCACCAGCGTGGCCAGCACCAGCTGTATTTTTGGCGCCAGATCCCACACCAGCGGCATGGTCAGCAGGGTCGCCGCGGCCAGCGTGCGCAGAAGCCGCAGCCGCTGCGCGTTCTCCTGATCCTCGTCGCCGCCCCGCAGCTCTTTCAGCTCCGCCCACGCTCCGGCGTCCCGGCAGGCCCGGAGCAGGTCGCGCCCCTCCGTGCCCACTGGCCACATGCGCACGACAAGACTGCCTGTGTCGGCGTCTGTCTGTACGTTGATGACGCCGAACACGCCCCTCAGCGCCTGGGCCGCCCTTTCCGCGCCGCCGGCGGGGACGGACAGCTCCGCCTCCTCCACCGGCACGCCGTAGCCGGTGCGCCGTATTTTGCGCGCTACGTCGTCCAGCGAGACCGCCGCCTCGTCGAAGACGATGTCCGCGCTGCCGGCGGCGTAATTTACGGCGGCGCTTTGAACGCCGGGTATGCCGCGGATAGCCTCGTCCAGCCGCGCCACGCAGGCGGCGCAGTCGATATCAGATATTTTTATGGTGAATTCCGTCATGGCTTTTAAAAAATACGGGCGAACGTGGTTCGCCCGTAAATGTTACGCCGCCTGGGCGGCCTTTTTCAGCTGGCTGTGCTTCTTCAGCGCGATGACGCTGCCGGGCAGGGACAGCACGGGGACTTCAAACAGGAACACCCAGCTTATCCAGTCGATGCCCTGATAGTACACTCCGTTGTAGGTGATGCCCCTGGCGATCTCGAAATACGAGAAGTTCCACACGCCCCAAAGCCCGCTGGCCGAGCCGCAAAGATGCAGGATAAGGAAGGAGGCGGAGGTAAACACGCCCGCTATCGCGCACACGACACAGGCGGAAAAGCGGCGGTTCTTCACCAGAAAAATCGTCACAACCGGCAAAACGTAGACCGTGAGATTCAGCGCCCACAGGGACAGGGGTATGCTGTATGTCCATTTGTAGGCCTGACGGATGTGATCTCCGTCGTGCAGCAGCACGCTCAGCAGCATAACCAGCGCGCATGTCATCAGGGTCTTGGCGGTTTTTTCGTCCAGCTTGGTATCCAGCAGGCGGATAGTCTCTCTGTCGCTCTTTGACATTTCGATACCTCCGTGATATTGTATATTTACCTTAAGGTCAATATTGACCACTTGGTAATAATAAACTAGCACATTGTCTGATAAATGTCAATACCGTGTTTGACTGCATATCGGGAAAAGACTATAATGACATTGGCCGGTCATCCGGCCACGGAGGAAGCATATGCCTATTATTGTGGATAAGGACGCCGTCAGGATGGAAATACTGATGGCCTTTCAGCGCTGCATTGATAAAAAGCCCATGACCAGCATCTCGCTGCGGGATATCGCGGCGGAGGCGGGAATGTCCCACCCGAAGCTGCTGAACTACTTTGAAAACAAGGACGACCTCATTCTGACCTACTGCCGGTATACGAGACAGTACATGTCCGAAAAATGCAGCCAGTGGTTCCTGGAGCACGACCGGAAGAATTACGATTCCAATCTTGCCTACATGAACGCCTTTATGGAGTACGTGGCCGCCGGCAAGGTGGGCGAAGCCCGGCCCAACGCCACCACCCAGACCTATGTCCTTGCCCATTACAACGGCGACGTGGGGGAGTTGGTGCGTGGCGAGTACAAGGCCTGGCGGGAGCTTATGGAGCAGTGCCTTGTCAGCATATACGGCCCGGAGGTGGGCATGAAGGAGGCCGAGGCCATGATGATACTCATAGCCGGGACCTTCATCTGCAACTACAACGGTGCGCTGACCGGCGATATCAACGGCAATATCATCGGATATCTGAGCAATCTTGCAAAATCCTGAGGAAACTATTGCCTTTGGTAAAAAATTGTAGTATTCTATAAAAAAAGCGGGTGCAATTCGAATAAATATCTTACGGAGATGATGGAATTTGAAAAAGCTATCAGGAAAGCGGGGCTTCACTCTGCTGGAACTGCTGATCGTCCTCGCCATCATCATCGTGCTCACGACCATCGCCATCGTTATCTACAACGGCGCCCTTGAGAAAGTCAGAGCCGAGACCTGCGCCGCCAACCGGCGCTCTCTCAAAGCGGAGCTGACGGCCGTTTATATGACTGAGCACAGCACGGACGCCGTGGAAACGAAATACCAGGCCGGCAAGAAGGAGTTCATTTGCCCCGACGGCGGGACGATAAGCTATTCGCTGGACGCAGCCACCGGCGTTGTGACCACAAAGTGCTCCAAGCACAGCGAGACTGGCGGGGACAGCGCCGCCGACGCCGAAGAAGCGAAAAATAAAGCGTTGGGGGACGCGTTCAGCAGCCTGATATCCAGCGGTCTGAAAAACGGCATCTCCAATGCGAATATCGGCGGGCAAAAAAATAACGCCGCGTCGGTCTGGTACAACAGCCTGACCGAAGAGCAGAAGACAATGCTCGGCCAGTACTACTGGAGCTATCAGAAGTATAAGAACGAATACAGGGTCTTCTTCGCGGAAAGCGGCAGCGACAAGACGGTCACCGGAATCTACAAAATAAGATACAATGCTGATACGAAGCAATACGAGTATCAGTACAATCCCGACGCCACCATCACGTCGTCAGGCAAGGTCGACAGCGACAAAAAGAGCGGCGCGGACAAAAACTGGGGCGCAGAGGTGGACGGGGTCTGGCAGCAGAACGGCTGGAGCTCCACCATGGCCGGCGCTTCTGCGGGCGCGAAGGCCCTGCCGTAAGGGCGCCGCCTTAATGCAAAAAATTTCTGAGAAAATCAAGAGCAGCCGCCCGAACGGGCGGCTGCTCTTTTTACTTGCCGTAAGTTTTTCTCTCGCGCTGGAGGCGATCGATATGGACGCGGCAGACAACGTAAGAACGTTAGCCCTGACAGGTACTGCCGTGACTGGGAAGACGCCCAGGCGCCCGCCTTTAGCGCTGAAATTTGCGCCTCGCCGCAAGCCTGAACGACAGGCCCGCGGCGAGGCGCTTCCTTGCGTTAAACCAAATTGCCTTCTTATTTGTTATCCTGCGCGGGGAGGGAGGGGGGCCGGCATTAAAAGCGGCTGAGCATTTAGATCTCTTTCCACTCGCCGTGATGATATATCGGCCGCTCCAGAATGTCCGCCTGAGTGAGAATTCCCGGACGGCCTTTTACGATCTGCGGGATGCGGTTTATGGCCGTGGCGGAGGTGGTAATTTCGCCGAAGATATCGCCGAGCTCGCAGTGGAGCGTGGGCTCGCCGGTTATAGTCCAGCTGGTGCCGGCCTTGTCGCCCGGCTCCAGACACTTGATGATCATATGGTAGGTCAGCGGGATGTCCTCCTCGGTCAGCACCTCAAAGGTATGCTTCTGGCCGATGATCTTTCCGCGCTTGATCACCATGTTCCATTCCTTCATGTCGAAGTCTTCTTTGGCGGCGATGGGCTCCATGCGCACGCTCCTGGCGGTGGGATGCAGACCAAGCACCCGGGCGTTGACAAGCAGCGACATGAGCGGCGCGATCATGGTGGTGTCGGGGCTGCCGGAAAAATCCACCCCGCCGACCTCGGCGAGAAAGTCATCCGGCTCCTCGTTGATGCGGAATTCGGCGCAGCTTCCTATACCCTGACCCTGCAGGGGGAGGACGGCCGTGGTGTTGATCGCATCGACCCTTTTGCAGGCTCCGATCAGATCGAGGCCGATGCCGGACCACCAGACGTCCTGCGTGCCGGAAGCAAAGCAGGATACGCCGTTTTTCCTGAAGGCGGCGTCGATCTCGTCGTACCAGCCGGCGTAGACGTCCATACGGTAGGAGGGCTCCATGGGTATCATTGCGACGTTGATCTTGTTTTCAGCGCACAGCAGCAGTACGTCTCTCAAATGGTCGATGCCGGGGTCGGAAGCCACCCACGCCACATTCGGACGGGCGCGCCCGATGGCGGTTTTCAGATCCTGCTCCACATACACGCCGCATTCGGAATAGCCCGCCAGCCTGCCCACATCCTTGCCTGTTATGCCTTCCCAGGTATCCACGGCGGCAACGATTGGGACCTTATGGTCCAGCAGCGTCCTGATTCCGGCCTTTCCCATCGCGCCAATTCCGACACAAATAACTCTCAGTTCCTTTGCATTCATTTCAGCGCCTCCTTGCAACGCTCAAACGTGTCATATTTCTTTCCATTCGCCGTGGTTATACTGGGGCCTTTCCAGAATATCGGCCTGATTGAGTATGCCGGGACGGCCTGCGATTATCTGCGGAATGCGGTTGATGGCAGTAACGGCTGTGGTGATCTCTCCGAAAATGTCGCCCAGCTCGCAGTGGAGCGTGGGCTCTCCGGTGATGGTCCAGTTGGTTCCGGCCGAATCGCCAGGCTCCAGGCATTTGATGACCATGTTGTAGGTCAGAGTGATGCCCTCCTCGGTCTCCACGCGGAAGACGTGCCGCTGACCGATCATGCGGCCTTTCCTGACTATGACGTTCCACTCGGCCATGTCGAAATCTTCCTTTGCGGCGATGGGCTCCATATGCACGCTCTTGCTGACGACATGCAGACCAAGTACCTGCGCGTTCACCAGCAGGGACATGAGCGGCGCGATCATCGTGGTATCAGGGTTGCCGGAAACGTCCTTGGAGGTGACCTCGGCACGGAAAACCTCGGGGTCGTTGTTGATGCAGAATTCGTCGTAGTTGTTGATGCCCTGGCCCTGCAGCGGCAGCGTGGCCGTTGTGTCGATGGCGTCCACCCGCTTGCAGGCCCCGATCATGTCCAGGCCGATGCCGGACCACCAAACGTCTTGGGTGCCTGAGGAGTAGCAGGATACACCGTTTTTCCTGAAGGCCGCGTCGATTTCGTCGTACTCCTTTTCATAGGCTTCCATCCTGTAGGTGGGCTCCATGTTGACCATGGCGACGTTGATCTTGTGTTCGGCCAGGGGGATAAGTACGTTCTTGAGGTTTTTGATGCCCGCGTCCGAAGCCACAAAGGCGATGTTGGGGCTTGTGCGCTGAATGGCGGGGAGAAGCTCTTTTTCTATTTTGAGTCCATAGGTTGGATAGCCGACGTACTCGCCCAGATCCTTGCCCGCTATGGCGTCGTTGGTATCGATGGCGGCGACTATCCTGACCTTGTGGTCCATCAGCGCGCGGGTGCCTTCCGAACCGTTGACGCCGATGCCGATGACGATCATTCTCAGTTCTTTTGCGTTCATAAAATTTCGTCCTTTCAGGTTATCTTATATTTTCCCGCTGCGATTAGCAAACAGCAGGTTTCACTGCACCGCGTTCTTTTTCTTTGAGGAGCCGGATATGGCCACGATGAGATGGATGACCGCCAGAATTATCATGGCGACCATGGCGCACTTGAGCGCGAAGACCACGGATTCGTTGCCGGTTGCGGAAACGATTGCGGACAGCGCGAAGGGGGTCATGAACTGACCGATATAGAACGCGCCGTTGGCCCAGGCCATGTTGGCGTCCAAAGAGCTGCCGTCAGATATCATGGACACCTTGGCAAGGTATGCGGAGAAGAACCAGTTCCAGCCGAAGCCGTTGAGCACTGCCAGCGCAAATACCGTGGGGGCGGTGGTGGCCTTGATTATGCCCATGAAGGCCAGAATCATGCAAAGATAGAAGCAGGGGAAGGAGTAATCCTTCAGTTTCCCGAAGATAGCGGCGAACAGGAAACCGCTGATAAAGGAGCCGACGGTGTTGAATGTGGCCGCGGTGCCGGCGACGGAGGCGTTGCCGATGCCGTTTTCAGCCACGACGCCGGAAATGCACACGAAGAAGAACGAGGTGACAAGGCCGAACCCAAAGCCGCCCAGCGCGTGGAGGATGCCCGCCTTGGAGGCGTGAGACTTGACGACGGGCTGGTTTTCTTCGGCGCCGCTTTTGTTATCCGCGGGGATGAAGATCCACTGCAGGATGAAGATTATGAAGCCGACGGCGTAGTACAGAAACGGCAGCTTCCAGTTGACCAGCGCCATGTAGCCGGAGGTGAAGGTGATAAGCCCGGAAAACACGGCCATCATGATGCCGTTGTAGCCCATGAGCTTGTCAACAGTGGCCTGATCCTGGAACAGCTCCGGGATCTGCATGAGGGAGACGGTCATGACGAGGCCTGCGCCGAGTCCTTCGAAAATTCTGGTGAAAATGATGTAATTGATATTCGTCACCAGCGCGCCGGAAAGTCCGCCCACAGCGAACAGGATGGAGCCGATGAGAAGCAGCTTCTTCTTACCAAACTTCGTCAGGGTGGCGGTGGCGATGGAGATCAGAGCGAGTGCGATCGCGGAGGCGTTCATGATCATGCTCACCTTGGCGTAGCCTGCGTCGGGGAAGACGTCTGTGGACAGAAGCTCCAGTATGGGCTGCAGCGTCATGGTGTCGGCAGAGCACATAAAAGCCGACAGCAGCAGTACGAATGCCGTGGTCTTGGGGTGTTTCAGTTTACCTTCCATGTTTTTTTCTCCTTACATATTTAATTGTAGCAGAATTGAATCGCCGGATATATAAGCTAAAGCAAAAGATTGTCAAAATTCAGTCAAATATTCCCTTGAAATCTGCCAACAGAATATTCCGTTGGCAGATGGTCGGGGTCAGACCTTAAAGTCCTTCTTCACGCCGTTTATGGCGTTGAGTATCGTCTCTCTGGTAAATGGCAGATCGTACAGCTCTATTCCGATGGCGTCGGAGACGGCGTTGGCGATGCCGGGAAGGACGGGAACGGTGGATACCTCGCCGATTCCCTTGGCACCGTTGGGGCCAAATTCGCAGGGGTTATCCGGCACGAAGCTGATGTCCATGATGGAGGTGGAGGGGCTGTCCATGAACGTGGGGATCTTGTAGTCCCTGAAGCTGCAGTTTATCATCCTGCCCTTGTCGTTCACCATGACGTGCTCGAAGAGCGCCTGGCCGTAGCCCATGGAAAAAGCGCCTTCGATCTGCGCCTCGGCGGCCTTGGGATTGACGATGGTGCCGCCGTCGTAGCAGCCGATAAGCTGCATGATCTTCACCTCGCCGGTCTCGATGTTCACGCCGACCTCCATGCCCCAGGAGCCGTAGGAATAGGTATCCCGCTCGATGCCGGTGGGGTTTCCGGCCAGGGGATGTATCCAGGTGGCGCCGCCGATGATCTGGCCGCCCTCTTCCACGCCGCCCTCGAAGGAGAACAGCTCGGAAACGGCCATCTTGTTGTCCGGGTTTGCCTTTTCGAATATGACAGCGTCCTCCATGTCCATCTCTTCGGGGGAGATCTTCAGGCGCTTCTCCGCCAGATGGTACAGCTTCTTCTTGGCGTCCCTGCAGGCAAGAATTATCGCGTTGCCGTTCGCGTGGGTGCCGCGGCTGCAGAATGTGCCCATGTCGTGCGGGCAGATTTCCGAATCTCCGGAGACTATGTGGACCATTTGGTAGGGGAGTTTCATCTCCTCAGCCGCAGCCATGGCATCCACGGTCTTGGCGCCCTGGCCCAGCTCCACATGGGCGTTGTAGATTGTTACGGAGCCGTCGCTGTTGACCTTGCACAGCGCGCCGGTGCCCTGCTCGTCTTCGGTACCCACAAATTTGTTGCCAAGAGACACGCTCTTGCCGTAGCGCCAGGGCCCGTCGGCCTTGCGGTGCTGCTCCAGATGGATACCGTCGATGGCCTTTCTGAGGCAGTAGTCGGAACCGTTGTTGAATACGACCTTGTCGTTGCCGTCACGGTCGCCGTTGTGCAGCACGTTCTTAAGTCTTATCTCGTCCCGGCCGATGCCCAGTTTCCTTGCGGCCTCGTCCATGTTGCGCTCGATGGCGAACACGAAATACTCGGATCCCAGCGCCCGGTAAGGCGCGTTGAGAGGCAGATTCGTATAGATGCCGCGTCCCACCACCAGCTGGTTGGGGCACTTGTAGTTGCCGGTGCCGCCAAAGCCGGCGCACATCACCAGGATGGTGGCGTGAGCGGCGTAGGGGCCGGAGTTCGCCAGCATCTCCACATATCTTGACACCAGAGTGCCGTCCTTCTTATAGCCGTCTTTTATGTGCATGACGGCGGCACCGCGCAGACCGCCCTGGATAAAGTTCTCCTCACGGGTCTGAACGATGCGCACCGGGCGCTTTATCTTCAGAGCCGCCACGCAGGCCACGTCCAGTATAGGGATGCCGGTCTTGCCGCCGAAGCCGCCGCCCAGATAGGGCGTGTGCATATGTATCTTCTCCGGGGGCATGTCGATGTCCTCGCCGATCTCGAATCTGGCGATTCCGCCCTTCTGCTCGCTGCCCCAGATTTCCAGGCCGCCATCGGGAGTGGGGACGACGACGCACTGGTGAGTCTCCATGGTGCAGTGGCTCACGAAGGGGAGGGTGTACTTGTTCTCCACGATCATATCAGCCTCGGCAAAGCCCTTGTCGATGTCGCCCTTCCTCTGATAATAGGAGGTGAACTGGTTCGGGCGGTCCTTTTCCCAGCCATACTCGGTCACGCCTTGGAAGCCCGCGCCGCCGTACTCGAACAGGTCGGGATGAATTATCACAGGTGGATTGCTGCCAGCGGACTCCTCGACATCGAAAATGGCTGGCAGCGGCTCGTATTCCACTTTCACCTTAGCCACGGCGTTCGATGCGATTACCTCGTCAGTGGCCACCACCAGCGCCACATAATCGCCCACGAAGCGCACAACGTGCTTGCACAGGATGTGACGGTCGCGGATATAGCCGCCGTAACGTTTCTCGGGGACGTCGGCGCCGGTCAATACGTCCACAACGCCGGGCATGGCCAGCGCCTCGGATACGTCTATGCTCAGAATTTTGGCATGGGCGTGGGGACTTGAAACAAATTTGCCGTAGCACATCCGGTCGGGCTTGACGTCGCCAGAGTATATGGCCGCGCCGGTAACCTTTTCGACGGCGTCATAGCGGAGCTGGTTCGTGCCGATCACTCTATATTTATCAGCCATTTTCAACTGCCTCCTTTGCCGTTCTGATATTCCTCGCCGCTTCCTGTACGGCCTGGATGATCTTCCCGTAGCCGGTGCAGCGGCAAATATTGCCGCGCATGTAATCGCGGATCTCCGCTTCGGTGGGATCGTCGTTCTCCGCCAGAAGGGCGCAGGCGCACATGATCATGCCCGGAGTGCAAAAGCCGCACTGGACGGCGAAACAGTCCACGAAAGCCTGCTGCAGAGGGTGCAGCTGATCGCCTTTTTTCAGGCCCTCAATGGTTAGAATCTTGTGCCCCTCGACCTCCACTGCCAGAGTCGTGCAGGAGGGGATGACCTTACAGCCGTCCAGCAGGACGCTGCATGCGCCGCATTCGCCGTCGTCGCAGCCTTTCTTGACGCCGGTAAAACGCAGCTCCTCGCGCAAGACGTCCGCAAGCGTCGCGTTTGGCTCGGCGCCGAAGGTGTAATCGACACCGTTGACATTTAATGTGATTATGCGTTTCATTTGCAGTCTCCTTCTCTTCCGGCCGCGGCGCGCAGCGCGTTGCGGACATAGATGCGGACCATCTCGCGGCGGTATTCGGCAGTAGCCCGGATGTCGGTAATAGGCCTGCAGTCCTCTTCACTGGCAATCCGTGCGGCTTCCAGGATCACGTCATCCGTAAGCTCCTTGCCGATTAGGCTTTTTTCAGCGTTGCTAGCCCTCTTGGGGACGATGGCCACGGCGCCCAGAGCGATCTTAGCGTCCTTTACCACGCCTTTCTCAAGCAGCACGTTGGCCGCCACGCCCACCATTGCCAGATCCAGCGCCTTGCGCAGCGCGTATTTGTAATAGATGCTGAAGGAGCCTTCCGCGGGTCGGGGGATGATGATCTCGGTCAGCAGCTCGTCCGGTTCCAGACAGGTCTTCAGTATGCCAACGAAAAATGCCTCCACCGGCACAATGCGCTCGCCGCGGATGCTTTTTATTACAACACTGGCGTCGTATACCAGCAGATTGGGGCCGTTTTCACAGCTGGGCACGGCGTTGCAGATGTTGCCGGAGAGGGTGCCGCGATTTTTGACCTGGGTGTTCGCCATGCTGTGTATTGCCGCGGCTAACGCGGGCCAAGTCTCCCGGACCCCTGGAAAGTTTTCGGTTTCACGCAGCGTGGCGCAGCAGCCCACATGGAGTTCGCCGTCCTCGCTGATGTAGATCCTTTTAAGTTCGTCGATGTTTTTCAGGCTCACCAGATGTGAAAACTCAAGTATTCCCGATTTGATTTTCGGGATAAGGTCCGTGCCACCGGCTATGGGTCTTGCGTCCTCCCGATACTCGGAGAGCAGATCCAAAGCGCCTGCCAGCGTCTCGGGAGCGTGGTATTCAAAGTTTGTTCTGGTTCCTAAAGCCATTTCATTCACCATCTTCCTTTTTTATTGCAACGATTTTCTTTGGCTTGGTAATTCTGGCGTTTTCCAATTGGTGCGCCGCGCAGGCCGCGCCGGGGAAGGGACATATCCTGCATTTGCCCTCGCAGATAAAACCCATTTCCGCCAACAAAGCCATGTTACGTTCTGCAGACGACCCCTCCATTGTGTTTTGCTCCTCCTTGCGGTGCCAAAAATTTGCTGCGACTAAATTTAGCTATACTTAAATTCGAACACAATATAGGCCTTAAAAAATACTTTGTCAATTATTTGGCGATGTGTATTTTTATACAAATCGGATTTTGTGTATCATTCATAAATTCGAACAAAAAAGATGTTGCACTGTGGACAACGATTTTTCGCGGGCGTATAATTTCCCCGGTTACATTTCCAACCAGTAGCATCCATTGACTTCAAATAAGATGTATGCTAAAGTGATTTAATTTGAATTACAGAGATGGTGTTGATATGGCTCAATACGAAACCGGTATTCAAACCAGAAATCAGATTCTGGAGGCGTGCCGTTCGCTTTTTTATGAGAAGGGCTTCGACGCGACGACCTATGTGGACATAGCAAAGCGGGCGGGGGTCAATCAGGGCTCCATCCATTATCATTACGCATCCAAGGAAAATCTGCTGAAGATAATTTTGGATGAGACCATCAGCAAGAACAATTCCATCGTGGACGACTATGCTGCGGAGGATACCGCCGATTTTACAAAGTATTTTCTGAGCATCGAACTGTATCTCTACAAGATGGCCCTTGACGGGAAATACCGTCAGTTCAATCTTGACGCCAGCCGTCTGCTGAGCCCCGAAAACTTCAACGACCTGCTCAATTCCCAGTCGAACCAGTACTATGACGGCCGGAATTATTCAGCCTTGCCCCTGTCTGAGCAATTCGAGGTCATGGCCTGCCTGGCCTTCGATATCATCGTGAGGATCTTTTTCGTCCAGCACATAGAAAACAGCGATTACCAGGAGATCAAGGAAAACTGCCTTGACATCTACCGGCGCATAATGAAGATCGACGACGCGGAAATCGAGATCGTAAAGCAACAGCTGTCGGTCCTGGAGAGCAAAGTCCCCTGGGATGGTCTCGACACCACTCTGGATCCGACAAAAAAATATCTGTGACCCTGAATATAGCTAAAGGCGCCATTTTTGATCTTTTGCATCAAAAATGGCGCCTTTTGTCGGCTGAGAACCGGAATAAAGGCCGGACCCTGCCTGCATGCGCGCCGGGGACGGTCCGCACACGCCGGCTGCGCAGAGCAGTATATTGACAAAAAAATATCTTGCATTTTTACAAAATTTATGTATACTCAAATTTGAACATGAGATTTTCGGGCGGCGCCCGTCTCCGCAAAGATCATGCGGATGAAAGTTACGACCGAAGGAAATGCAAGATGGAAATAGCCGCCGTTATAGTTGCTGCCGGCAAATCCTCCCGCATGGGGGAATTCAAGCCGATGCTGAATATCGGCTCCATATCGATCGCACAGAGGATTATCGCCACGTTCCACAAGTCTGGCGTGGAGAAGATCGTCATGGTCACAGGGTATAACGCCGACGAACTGGAGCATCATCTGGCAAATCAGGGTATCGTGTTTCTCCGCAACGTGTCTTATGACCGCACGGAGATGTTCGATTCTGCCCGGATAGGTCTGTCATATGTGCTTGACAAATGCGACAGGGTCCTGTTCACGCCCATAGACATACCCCTGTTCACGGCAGACACGGTCGGCAGCCTGACGGCCAGCGGGGCGGCTCTGGCGGTACCGGCCTATGAGGGGAAAACCGGACATCCGATCATGATCTCCGCGGATGTGCTCCCTTCGGTGATCCGCTACGACGGGGAAGGCGGACTTCTGGGCGCGCTGCTGAATACCGGGGTGGCCATGACCCAGGTGCAGGTGGACGACCAGGGCATCCTGCGCGACGCTGATACCCCCGACGATTATCAGGCGCTGCTGGAATACAACAACCGGCAGCTTCTTCGGCCGGACGTCAGCGTGAGACTTGCAAGAGAAATGGTATTCCTGGATGAAAAGATCGCAATGCTGCTGTCTCTCATCGACGAAACAGGCTCTGTCAGGATAGCCTGCAAGCGCATGCAGATATCATATTCCCTGGGCTGGAAACTGATACACACTCTGGAATCCCAGATAAAATGCCGTTTGGTCATAAGCAGCCACGGGGGTTCCGGCGGCGGAAGGAGCAGCCTTACGGAGACGGGAGTGCTTGTAAACGCCCGCTATGAGGCATATCTCAAAGACATACGCGACTATGCCAACAAGCGCTACATGAATTATTTCGGAGACGTTTTCCGATAAAAAGAGGTATTTGATACGCCGCTGCAGGCATGCAATCAGGTGTGCCGCCGACCAATGCCCGCGCTGAAGAACGCGAAACTTGATATCCATACCTGAACAACCGAGCCCTCCATCGCGCGAATCCCAACATTTGCGCGGTTTAAAATATTCGCGACCCTTCCTTACATCTTCTTTCAAAAGCAGCAGTAGCATACCGGAAATCCGGTATGCTACTGCTGCTTTTGAAAGAATGTACGAGCCTGGGGGGGCATTCAATGTAATCTATGAGAAAAATAACAGGCCGTCAGTCCGGGCAGGACATGTCGGATACGATGAAATCCGCCAGAGACTTTACGTCGTCCAGCCCTATATGGGGCGCGGGAACATCCGTCTCGGCGTCAGTGACCACGGCGATATAGCTGTCGGATATCACCGGCAGCGCGCTGCCGGAGGCGGCGCGGTACACGCCGATCTTCTTCCACGGCCCGTGCTTATAGCCCTCGGTCAGGATGACGTCCACATCCCGAATGCCCTGCAGCAGCTCCTCGGGGGGAACGGGGCGATTCTCCATGACGGCGGAGTGAGTGGCGGAGGCGATGACGGTGACATCCGCCCCTGCGCGGGTCATGCGCCAGGAATCCTTGCCCGGCTTGTCCACGTCGAATTCGTGAGCGTCGTGCTTCATCACCGCGACCCGCAGCCCGCGGCTCCTGAGCTCGGGGATGAGCTTTTCGAGAAGCGTGGTCTTGCCGGCGCCGGATTTCGCAATGAAAGAGTATACGGGTATATCCATATCGCTGCCCCTCAATCGAATACGCGCCACGCCCGGATCAGTTCTCCGGCATCAATGCCGTCGCTGCCGGCGGGCAGCTCGCCGATGACGTCGCAATTCAGAAGCGGGGACAGGCGGCTGTTTTTGTCGTTGTCCGTGGGCCGGAACAGGGCTTTGCCCTCCGAAATCACAAGCTGTCCGCGCAGAAGGCGCGTTTTGCGGCAGGGCCTGCTATAGGCAGATTCCATGACCAGCTCAAATTCCTCAGGCACCGGATTCCTGCGGCCGCACAGGGCGCGGATGGCCGGGGCGCCGATCTTCAGCAAACCGTTCACGGCGGCCCCGGGGTTGCCGGAGAGACTGAGCAGCACCTTGCCGTCCTTTACTGCGGCCAGCATGGAGCCGCCGGGCTTCATGGGAAGCCCGCAGAATAATATCGCCGCGCCCGCCTTGTCCGCCGCGCGGCCTGCCCAGTCGTAGTCGCCCGCGGAGGCGCCGCCGGTGGTGACGACCATATCGTAATCCTCCATAAGTGCCGCGATGCGGGACGAGATTGCGTCAAGGTCGTCGGGGGAAGTGCCGGATTCTGCCGCCTCCGCGCCGAATCCCCGGATAAAACCACCCACGGTGAAGACGTTGCTGTTATATATTTTCGCCGGCTGGGGAGGCTCGCCCACAGCCAAAAGCTCCGTGCCGGTGTTGAGAACGGCGACGCGGGGGCGCTTGAATACCTGAACTTCGGCGATGCCCTGTCCGGCCAGCATGCCCATGACTGCGGCGGAAACGGGCTCGCCGCCGCTTGCCGCAAGCGTGCCGGGCATGGCGTCCTCGCCGCGCAGGATAAGGTTGCTGCCGGGCTTGACCGGGGCGGATATGGTGACAGATCTTTCTGTAAAGTCGGTGTCCTCAAATTTGACCACGGCGTCGGCACCCTGCGGAATGGGGGCGCCAGTGGATACCTTGGCCGCGAAGCCCGGCGTTACCGCTATGGTCGGAGCTTTTCCGGCGGGGATGTCTTCGGTTATGCCCAGCGTCACCGGGGCGTCAACGGACGCATGCGCCGTATCTTCACCGCGCAGAGCGTAGCCGTCGAAGGGACTGCGGTCGAAGGGCGGTACGGCAAGTCCGGCCAGAATATCCCCGGCCAGCACCCTGCCCAGACTGTCCCAGAGAGACACCGTCTCGGTGCCCGCGGGGCGGACGAGCCTGACCAGCGCATCCCTGTCGGCGTTTATGTCAGACTTTGGCTTTGCCTGTCCGCATCTGCGGATTTCGCCGGCGGGGGCAGCGGCAGCCGCTTTGGTTTCGAATTTATCCATTTCCAAGCTTTCTCCTCTCCTGACGCCCGGTTTCAGCGCTTTTCGCTGGCAGGCATCATAGCTCTCGGGCGTATTCATGTTGAACAGAGCGGTGCCCAGGTCGAAGCCCTTCAGGTCATCCTCATCGATGAGCAGCGCGTCCAGCCGGTCGTACACGGCCAGAATGGAGCCGTACCCCGCGCCGATGCACCACAGCGCAGTTTCAAGACAGCGGCGGCCGTATACCGCGAAGAGCGTTTCAATGCGGCCGCTTTTGCGTCTTACGGCGCAGATGTCGTGCCCGCCAAGCCGCCTTTCCAGTTCCTGAGCCAGCGCGGGGTCGGCATAGGGCATGTCCGTTGCCAGCAGCAGAATATGTTCGCCGCCGGTGTGCTCCAAGCCGGATATGATCCCATTCATCGGCCCCCTGCCGGGAAAGCGGTCCGCCAGCTCCGGATAATCGCCGCAGGGGAAGCGGCCGGCCGCGTCCACGGAGAACACGGCAGGCCCCAGCAGATTTGAAAAGCGGTCGGCCAGCGTCAGTGACAGGCTTTCGCCGTTCAGCTTCAGCAGCGCCTTGTCGCAGCCCATGCGGGAACTCTTTCCGCCGGTAAGGATAACAGTCGTCATTTCAATACCAAACAAAAAAGGCAGGCAGTGAAAACTGCTTGCCGAATTTATCGCTCCCTGCGGCGCGATCTGCAATCAGTTCTCTTCTCACAAATGGAAGGCTGCGCCGTTTCCAGCGCGACCCCGGAGTAAAACTCGGCGCAATTCCGTGATGCCGCGGCATTTTAGGAATTTTTGCTCCAAGAACCATGTTCTTCTATGCTGTTTTCCGAATATGGGGACCGATACAGTCGGCTCCCGTCGATTTCAGTATAAAATATTCGTTCCCGCCTCGCCCTACACAAAAAATATTATGTGAGAAGCGTTTTCACTATTTTTGCATAATGCGAAAGGCATTCCCTTTACGCTGCCGGTGTGAATATATAAAAAACCGCGTCAGCACTATTATTAACGCAGGTAGAGCCACAATGAAACAAAGTAGGACGGAGGTATACTATGGGGCAATGGAAAAAAACAGAGTGTAATTTCTGCGCGGTCAGCTGCGGCCTCGAGGTCGAAATCGAAGACAACAAGATCGTAAATGTCAGGCCCGATCCGGACTCGCCCAGATCGAAGGGCTACTGCTGCCGCAAGGGGCGTACATCCAAGTATTTTCAGGACAACGGCGATCGTCTCGATTATCCGATGAAAAAGGTGGGAGACACATTCGAAAGGATATCCTGGGAGCAGGCTTTTCAGGAGATCGGCGATAAGGCCAGAAAAATACTCGACGAGCACGGCCCCCGGAGTCTTGCGCTTATAGGCGGCCCGGGCGGCGCGGCCCAGACGGAGCTTGCATTTGCCAAGCCGTTCACCTACGGGGCAGGTTCACAGTACCTTTACAATCCCATAGGGCTTGAGTTCATGGGAAACTGGTGGAGCCACGGCAAGATATTCGGAGATCAGATGCATTTTACCGAGGCTGACGACGAAAAATGCCAGATACTTATACTTTGGGGAAGCAACTCCTATGTCACGCACAATTTCCTGAATTCCAGGGAGAAAATACGCGAGGCGTCCCTGAATCCGGACAGGATGCTGGTAACCGTCGATCCCAGAATGTCGGAATCAGCCCGACTGTCCGACATGCACGTTGCGCTGCGCCCGGGCACGGACTCACTGCTGCTGCGCTCTCTTATAGCGCTGATTTTGGACAGAGGCTGGGAAAACAGGGATTATCTTATAAAGCATGTGGCGGATTATACCAAAGCCTTCGACTGGTTTTCGGGCTTTGATTACCGCAAGGGCTTTGAAGTGTGCCGGGTGCCGTTTGCCCAGATGGAGGAATTGGCAAAGCTTCTGACCACCAGGACCTGGGGCGTGCATCAGGATCTTGGCCTGTTCTGCGGCCGGCACAACACGACTAACAGCTATCTGATGCTGACCCTGGAGGTAATATGCGGGATGCCGTTTGTACCCGGCGGCTGCATCGTCAATGAAAGTCTCTGCAAACGGGGCGTGAACATTGATGAAAACGACCCGAAGATCTGGCGCACCGTTGTCACCAACAGCTTCCCCGTACTCGGTACATACCCTGAGTGCGCGGTTTCTCAGGAGATACTGACGGACAATCCGGACAGGCTGCGGATGATATTCTGCACCAACAGCAACCCGGCCAGAAGCTACCCCGACACCAAGCGCATGACGCAGGCGCTCAAAGCTCTGGAGCTGCTGGTGGTAGTCGACGTGGAAATGACAGAAACGGCGAGACTTGCGGACTATATACTCCCGGCTAAAAACGGTTTTGAGCAGTATGATTTCAACACCTTCCAGCTGAATTTCCCGGAGATCGTCGGCGTTCTCAAGCACCCGGTGGTGGAAGCTGCCGGGGAGCGCAGGGAAACAGGGGACATCTGGATACCGCTGATGAAGGCCATGGGGACGCTCCCGCAGCTGCCTGACTGGCTGTATAAGGCCGGAGAGAAAGCCGGGCGCACCGGGGACCGCATTCCATATTTCGTAAAGCTGCTGGCCTACGCCATGGGACACAAGGATCAAATGAATATTCTGCCTGCCATCGTGGGCGAAACGCTGGGCAAACCCATGGGCTCGCCCAACCGGGCGGTGTTCTGGGCGGCGGTGATGACCTCGCCGCTCATCGGAACCGGACAGGTGGAGCTCGCGGACATACCCAGGCTGGGCATCCATCCGGTCCTTGAAAAGCTGCCGAAATTCAAGGACTTCTGCATGATGGACGCGGTGTTCCAGCTGCTGGATCAGCGCCCGGAGGGCGCGGTGGTTGGGATCACAAGACAGGACACCATGCTGGAACGCCATATACGCCATGAGGATCATAAGATACATCTTTACTGCGAAGAGATAAACGATTACATGAAATATCTGACGCCGGAAGCGGAAACGGAGGCTCTGGAGCGCGACAGGGAGGAATTCCCGCTGGTGGCATCCTCCGGGCGCCATTCCGACGAGGGACACAACGGATATATACGCAACCCCAAGACCTACCGCTTCCGCAAGCCGTACGCTGTGGCCGTGAATCCTGCCGACGCCGCGCGATTCGGTCTGGAGGACGGTGAGGAGGCTAGACTTGTGACCAGGGCGGGCAGCATCGAGGTGCCCGTGGAAATCTCCTATCAGATGTGTCCCGGCTACTGTATGGTCCCGCATCATTTCGGATTCACCTTTGAAGGTGAGACGGTGGGGAGCGGAGTAAACGAGTATACCTCATATAAGGATCACGATATAATTACCGGAAATCCGACCATACGATACATTCCGTGCAGGCTGGAGCCCATCGGCAAGGAGGAAAAAGGCGATGAATAAGAAAGACTGCGCGATAATCAAGAAAGCACTGAGAGACGGCGGTCTGCTGGACGCCCTGCTTGCCCTTCAGAGTGAACACGGCTTTCTGACGGAGGAAGCGATACGGGAGCTTGCGGAATATATCGGAGAAAGTCCTTCCCAGTTATACGACACTGCAAGCTTTTACGGTATGCTTCGATTTGAAAAACCCTGCCCGGTGGAGATAAAGGTGTGCCATGGAACGGCCTGTCACAGCGCCGGAGCCGAAAAACTGATAAAGGCCATTGAGGATGCCACTGGCGCGGTTATGGGCGGAGTGAGCGGCGACGGCAGATACAGCCTGTCATATGTGGAGTGCCTGGGTCAGTGCCAGAACGCTCCCAGCATGCTGATAAACGGAAAGCTGTTCTGCCCGGCCGCTCCGGATGATATTCCGGAGCTTCTCAAAGGAGGCGATTTCTGATGGAAGAAGTAAGGCTTGTACTGAGGAACGCCGGGAAAATCGATCCGAATTCCATAGAGGAATACATCGCGGCCGGCGGATACGAGGCGCTGAAAAAGAGCCGTACCATGGACCGCGGAGAGCTTATCAAGACCCTGGAGGAGACCAGCCGGCTGCGCGGACGCGGCGGAGCCGCATTTCCCACCGGAAAAAAGTGGAGTACGGCTTATAACAGCAAGGAAGAGGAAAAGTATCTGGTATGCAACGCCGACGAGGGTGAGCCGGGCACCTACAAGGATCGCACGATCATGGAAAACGACCCGCACACCGTCATTGAGGGCATGCTTATCGGCGCCTACGCAACTGGCGCGAAAAACTGCATCATATATGTTCGCGGAGAATATGAGCAGTCGATTCGTCTGCTGCGCCGGGCGGCCAAACAGGCGAAGGAGAAGGGTCTGTGCGGGGACGTGGACGTCCGTGTGGTATCGGGCGCGGGAGCCTATGTCTGCGGCGAAGGCACCGCCATCGTTAACTCCCTGGACGGAGTGCGCGGGGAGCCCCGGCTCAAGCCGCCCTCCATGGCGGTCCACGGACTGCACCAAAAGCCCACAATAGTCAATAATGTGGAGACCTTTGCGGCGGTGCCGGTCATCGTGGAAAAAGGTGCGGAGTGGTACGGGAAAATTGGCTCGGAAAAATATCCCGGCACAAAACTGATGTGCATAAGCGGCGACGCCGTCAACAAGGCGTGCATAGAGGTACCGACGGATATAACGCTCCGGGAGGTCGTGGAAAAATTCGGCGGCGGAGTCGCCGGGGGCAAAAAGCTGAAAGCTGTTCAGCTCGGAGGCAGTTCCTGCGGATTTATGAAACCTGAGCAGCTGGACACAGCCATTGATTTTGATTCCATGCGCGCGGCGGGGGCATCCTTGGGTTCCGGCGCGGTGTTCGTAATCTCCGAGGACAGGGATATGGCGGATATAGTGCGCCAGATAGCACATTTCTTCGCCCACGAGTCCTGCGGAAAATGCACACCCTGCCGCGAGGGCACCATGCGTCTTGCGGAGATAGCGGATAAAATCTGCTGCGGCGGCGCCATGCGCACCGATCTGGAGCTTGCCGCACGGCTGGACGGCTATATGAAAAAGAGCTGTTTTTGCCCACTGGGGCAATCGGCAGCCACCGCGTTTATGAGCGCGCTTAAGCTGTTCCCCGAGGACTTCGAAATGAAGCTGCAAAAGGAGGCGCAGTAATGGATACTGTCAAAATCACCATTGACGACCGGGAGCTGACCGTTCCGGCGGGGACGACGATTCTGCGAGCGGCCCGGGATAACGGCCTGCGCATTCCGACGCTGTGCTTCCTTGAAAAAATAAATCCCAGGGCGAACTGCCGCATGTGCGTGGTGGAGGTGGAAGGCGCCCGCACATTCCAGCACGCCTGCGCCACCAGAGTCAAGGACGGGATGGTAGTGCACACGAACACACAGGCCGTGCGGGACTCAAGAAAGATGACCCTGGAGCTTCTGCTTTCGCATCACGCCGTTGACTGCCACCACTGTCTCAGAATAGGCTCGTCAAAATGCGCCGATCTCGATCCCCGTTTTTGCGAGATGTGCTTTTTCTGCGATTGCGTCAAGGACGGCGTCTGCGAACTGCAGGCGCTGGCCCGGGAGTATGAGGTGGATGTGCTGCCCTATCCGCAGAAGTTCACCGGATTCCCGATTGATGAGAGCTCCGCCATAGTCCGCGACCCAAACAAGTGTATTAAATGCAAGCATTGTCTCGACATATGCAACGATGTCCAGGCGGTTCACAACCTCTGCGCCTCGGGCCGGGGAGCGGAAGTCCTGATCGGACCTGCTTTCCGCAAGAGCATGGCGCAGAGCGAATGCGTTGGCTGCGGCCGCTGCGTGGAGGTGTGCCCGACCGGAGCTATCACCTTCAAGGGCTATCGGGACGAACTGAGCTATTATGCACAGGATTACGGTACCAGGACCGCCATCCAAATATCGGGAGACGTCCTCCCGCGCCTGGAGAAAGACTTTAAGCTTGCCCCCGGGTCGCTGAACTATGGGCAGCTGGTTTCCGGATTCAGAAAAATAGGCGTTGATTACATCTATGACCGCGCCGATATGGAGGTCATCGCAAGGACCGGGGCCGCGGACAGACTGGATGCCCGCATTGGCTCCGGAACACCGGTTATCTTTGCCTGGGACTTCGGAGCCGTCACCTTCCTGAAGAAACGGTTTGCACAGTATTCCGACAGGTTCGTCTTTTCCGACTCGGTCACCTCGGTTTTCTGCGCTGCGGCGGATGCAGAGGCAAAAGAGACCGGCATCAAAAAATTTGAGGTCGGTGGCAGCTGCTCGGGAGCCGCGGAAGGAAACGCGACCGGGGAGCTGGAATGCCACTTCGACGCGGATATGGTATACCGCACCTTTATCCGCGCAGGCGTGGCGCCGGCGCGGCAGAGACCGATGGAGGCGGACAAAATTCCCGGACTTACAAAGGAGACCAGATATGCGGAACTGTTCGAAAGCGCCGTCTGGTCCATGGACGGCAGCTGCACGGCGCTGGAAACAAAGTCCGGCGAAAAGACTTACAGGGCCGTGATCGCCCACAATCTCGGTCAGGCAGACAAACTCATACGCTCGCTGGACAGCGGAGCGGAAGAGCCGGATATCATTTTCGTCTGCGCATAAAGATAAGAGAGGTACCGAATTACGAGTTCGGTACCTCTCTTATTCACGGCGGCATTACGGCTTCTTGTCAGGAAGCGCGCCGGCCTTCCACCGCTCCGGTTCAGACGGTTCACGTTCGAACATCTCCGTTATGCGCTTTGAGACCCTGATTATGGACTCCCGGATGTGGTTTATATATTCCACGGAATCCATGGGGTCTTCGTCGTCGAACCACATTATGTAATAGTCGAAGAAGGCGTTGCAGATACGGCTGACATAAAAATCGGCCTCCCCGGCATCCTGAAAAATGTCCGCCATGTCCCGCATGAACAACGGCTTGAGTTTTTCAATACAAAATTCACGGAAGGAATTCTGATCCTCCTGCCTTGAGCTAAAGGCGTTCCGGTAAAACTTCATGTCCCGGTATAAATCCTGGCATATGAGAGGCAGATAGTCCTGCGCATGCCAGTCCTCGTGCCCCTTTACCTGCTGGCAGAAAAAATAATCATAGGTCCAGTTAAGAAGATCGTACTTGTCCAGAAAATGGTTGTAAAAATTGCGCCTGGTCATATGTGCCTTGCTGCAGATCTCGCCGACTGTAATTTTGGAGAAGGTCTTTTTTCTCATTATTGCCCGCAGACTCTTTGCCAGTGCGATTTTTGCCAGTGAAGCATCTTCCATATTACGTCTTCTCCCTTCATGCATTAAGTTTCTCACTCAAAGGCGCGCCAGTCAATAAGGGAAATAAAAAGTGCCTGTTTACCTGCCGCAGACTGTGGGCTCGTGTCAAGAGCCCATGCCAAGATGCCTGTCGATGTCGAAGGACAGCTTCAGCACATAAAGGGTATGTGCGTCGTTAATATTGAGGCCCGTGACCTCCCGTATGCGGTCGAGGCGGTACATCAGCGAGTTGCGGTGGATGAACAGCGCGTCCGCGGTGAGCTTCACGCTGCCGCCGCTGTCAGCAAACGCCCGCAGCGTGTCGTACAGCTCCGAGCTCTGCCGGTGATCGTACTGCCGCAGCAGCTCCAGCGCCGGATGACAGTATTTCCCCAGCTCCGTATCCCCGCAGGAATTGAGAAGGTCGTAGATCTGATAATCCGAATAACGGGCGGCGGCGCGGCCGCTGCCCAGACGGCGGGATATGTCCAGCGAGGCCACGGCCTGCCCGTAGTGGGCCGGGAAATTTTCGATACGGTTGAATGAGTAGCTTACGCCGACGCGCAGGGCGTTCTTCACGGCGAAGGCGTCCAGCCGGGAAAAATCCCCGGCGTTGAGCTCTATGCCGTCCAGCGGGATAATGGCCGCGGCGCAGTCCTCGTAATCCACCGCGTGGGCGCCCTCAAACTCCCGGCAGAGCCCATCGATGACCGTCTCGCGCATGTGCCGCTGCCCCAGATAGCGCTTCTGCTGCAGACACAGGGCCGCCATGCTCTCCGGCAGCTCCAGCGACGATATGGCCGGGGCCAGATCCACGGCGGGAGCGCCGATGAGCAGGCTGTAAAGCAGCTGCTGAAAACGGTCGATGCCGCTGAAAAGCCCCGTGGCGTAATTCGACACGGTGTACGACAGCGCCAGACTGACCGAGCGCAGCATGTTGAAATGCTGGGGTGCCACCGGCGTTTCGCTGGCTATCATAAGTACGAACCCGACCTGGGTGCCGTGGAGCATGACCTTGCTGGAGAGCTTCCTGTACGGAGACTCGTCGCAGGAGACCTCCATGGCGTCCGGGGTGTACGGCGCGTTGCGCACAGCCTCCAGCTTCGACGCCCCCGCCACGAACTCATAGGGACAGTAGCCCTGCTTTATATAGTTCGACCACAGCGGGTCTATCACCGGAATGGCCGTGGAGCTGGATATTATCCGGTATTCCATGTCGCTGAATATGAGAGAGTTGCCGAGTCTCAGAGCGGCGGCGTTCAGCACGCCGTCCACGCTGCCGGTCTCGTCCGCCGCGGCCGTCAGCTCGTCGTATAGTCCGTGCCCCGTGGACGCTTCGATGAGGCGCCGGGCCTGGTTGAACGCGGAAAACAGCTTGTCCTCAGCCAGCTGCGCCGCGCATGAGTTCTCCGCCGCGGGGGCGGGCGCGGTGACGATGTACTGCCGGGGGAGCTTTCCGCCCAGCTTTTCCGAATAGCCGAAATACACCACCTCGTCGTCGTATTCGGCGTCGGCATCGTCCAGCAGGCTTACATCCCGTATCTCCGGGCACTGACACAGATTCAGGCACTCCACGTTAAACTGGGGTGCGAGTCCGGCAAGAAGCTGTTCAAATAGCATAAGTGCGCGCGCCTCCGTTTGTCTGATATTTATCATTATAGTGCTCTGTGCACAAAGCGTCAATTGTTATTTCTTGCGCAATGTACGTTGAAAGTCCCATAACACGCATATATACTGGAATCAGTTAAAAATGCGTGCCTTAATTTTTCAGATAAGGAGTGTAATGCACAATGTACGAAAAACTGTTTACCCCCGGCAAAATAGGTAAGGTCGAGACGAAAAACCGCCTTGTGATGTCCCCCATGGGCACAAATATCGCGAACCTGGACGGCACCCCCACCGACGATATGATAGATTTCTACACCGCCCGCGCCATCGGCGGCTGCGGCCTGATCTACACCGAGGTGTGCAAGGTCAACGAGGAACACGGCGCAGCCATGCTGCGCCAGCTCAGTCTCACCAGCGACCGCAACATCGAGCGCATGTCGATGATGACCGCCGCCGTGCACAAGTACGACACCAAAATGTTCTGCCAGCTGCACCATCCCGGCCGCGAGACCTACACCATCCTCACCGGCGGCAAGCCGGTGGTGTCCGCCTCCGACGTAATGTGCAAATTTGCGAAGCAGCCCACCAGAGCGCTGGAAAACGCCGAGGTCAAGAGCCTTGTGCAGGACTTCGTAAACGCCGCCGTCCGCGCGAAGAAGGCGGGCTTTGACGGCGTGGAGCTGCACGCCGCCCACGGCTACCTTATCGGCCAGTTCTTCTCCCCCTACACCAACAAGCGCACGGACGAGTACGGCGGCAGCTTTGAAAACCGCTGCCGGTTCGCAGCGGAGATCGTCCAGGGCATCCACGCCGCCTGCGGGGACGATTACCCCGTGACCATCCGCTTTTCCGCGGATGAATTTCTGGACCAGACCGGCGTGACCGAGGATTATATCCACACCTCCGACGGCGTGCGCATCGCCATGGCCATGGAGAAGGCCGGCGTCGCCGCGCTGAACGTTTCCGTGGGCATTTACGAGACCGGCGTCACCATAATCGAGCCTATAGCCTATCCACAGGGCTGGCGCAGCCAGATAATCAAGGCAGTGAAGGACCATGTGAGCATCCCGGTCATCGCCGTCAACGCCGTTAAGGAGCCTGACTTTGCCGAAAAGCTGCTGGAGGACGGCGTACAGGATTTCGTGTCCCTGGGCAGGGCCTGGCTTGCCGACCCGGACTGGGGCACCAAGGCCATGCAGGGCAGGGTGAAGGACATCAGAAAGTGCATCGGCTGCCTCAACTGCTTCGAGACGCTGGAAAAGAACATGCCTGTGGGCATGCCCGGCATGTGCGCCGTGAACCCCACGATGTGCAAGGAGCGCCGCTTCAACAACCTGAGCTGGGACAACGATCACCATACAGTGGCCGTCATCGGCGGCGGCCCCGCCGGCATGTGCGCCGCGCTCACCGCCGCGCAGCGGGGCATGAAGGTCACGCTGTTCGAGGAGACCGGCCGTCTGGGCGGACTGGTGAACTACGCCTCCGCCTCGCCGCTGAAGCACAACATGAACTGGGTCACGGAGTGGTACGAGTACGAGCTGCCGAAATACGGCGTGGACGTGCGCCTGAACACCCGCGCCACGGTGGAGGAGCTGAAAAAGCTCAGTCCCGACGCCGTTATCGTCGCCACAGGCGCAAAGCCGATATTCCCGGAGCAGATACCGGGCGTGCGGGGAGCAAACGTCAGCGGCATCTTCGAAGTCCTCGGCGGCACCAGCGGCATCAAGAACAAAAACGTGGTCATTGCCGGAGCCGGAATAACCGGCCTGGAGTGCGCCGCGTATCTCAACGCCCAGGGCTGCACCACGACCATCATCGACATGACCGAGACCATAGCGCCCAACGACAACCAGAACATCGTTATAGACGACTGCATGCGCCTGCGCAGGGAGGGCACGAAATTCATGCTCAGACACGCGCTGAAGGAGATAAAGCCCGACGGCGCTGTACTGACGAACCTTGAAACCAATGAGGAAGTGACCGTCCCCTGCGACAACGTGGTGCTGTCTCTGGGCCTGAAATCCGAAAACGCCATCGCGGATGAGCTCAAAGCAAACTTTGAGAATGTTTACGAGGTGGGCGGAGAAGCCGACGTGGGCGGCAAGATACCCGGAGCCACCAATTCCGCCTTCGAGTGCGTGTATCATCTGTTCGAGGAGAAGCAGCCCGCCAGCTTCCACCTCACCACGGAGGAAAAAGGTAAATTCGGCCAGCTGTCCGTCATGAACGGACAGGAGGGCATATACATGGCCTATCTCACCGATCCGGCGGCCATAAGACGCATTCTCCCGCCGCCGCTGGAGCTGTTCCAGATGCCGGTGGTCACGGTCTCCTCCTGCCATGTAAATTCCCCCAGCTTTGCCGACGACTACTACGAGACCATCCTCGCCGTTTACTGCACCTACAAGGGCAAGCCGGGACTCTATCCCATCAGCATGCTGCTGGGCGGCCCCGGCAGCGAGATGGCGATGCACGCCGGGCGCGATAACGGCAGCATGGCGAAGAAGAACGGCGCGGAATTCCTTATGCGCCGTGAGGGCGACGCCATCACCTGCCGCGTTTCCCGCCGGGGTTCGCTGATAGTGGACGCCAGCCTCAAGGTGGGAGCCTACAATTCCCCGCTGACCCATATGCTGTATCAGGCGCCGGAGGCGGAGAAGAAGATATACGGCGGCGGCTTCTATTTCCACTTCGACCGCATACCGGACGAGGAGGGCGCGGTGCACTTTGTTAACGGCGCGCTGACCACGAACCTGTGCGAATACAACTATCACGCCTGGGAGCCGGCCTATGTGGATCTCAAGCTCCATTCCAGCCCGGACGATCCCTGGGGCGAGCTGCCTATAAACACCATTATCGGCGGCGCGTATTCCAAAAACGACCTCATCGTGCACAAGTGCAACAAGATCTGCGACCTGGACGCGGAGGAGCTGATGCCCTATCTGCTCACCGCGTATTACGACCGCACCATGTTCCGGGACACCGGAAGATTCTAATCTTTTTAACGCAAATAATTCAAAGACGGCGTCCGGAGCTTCAGCTCCGGACGCCGTCTCAGCTTGGCATACCCGGCGATGCGATATATATGCCCTCGCATTTTCTGCTCAGGCAACCGCTTTTATATCACACTCTTGTGATGGTGATTTTCTTCTGATGCTCGGTGTCCACCTTATATTCCATGTCTCCGTATATGACGTGCAGTTCGCCGTCTTTGCCGCCGTTTGTAAAGGTGTGGCCCTCATAGGCGCGGATGCCGCTTTCCATGACGTAGCCCTGTCCCAGAGCCGCCATATGACCGCTGTAATGCTGGGTCATTATCGGGTGCCTGGACGGCTTGATAGCCAGCCAGTCGTCGCTCATGGGATGGCCCGGATATACTTTGACCGAAGCGTCCAGAGGCATTATTGCCGTCTCACAGATACCCTGGGCCGGGATAGGTGCGGCGACAAGGTTGCCGTCCTGGGCCAGAAAGCAGCGCTGCATCTTTGTGTCCCGGGACAGCGAGCCCCGCTTGGGTGCCCGCATGTCGAAGATCTTTCTGCCGTCGGAGGAAAGGTCGCATTCAAAGTAGTTCCCATTTGATTTGAAGGTCATGTTGGAGATGAATTTCGGGTAGTTCCACATCGTGCGTCCGCCGTTCAGCGCCCAGTATGTTGTTACGGGGCAGTGGAACACGAAGGTTCCGAAATGGGGGTCGGCGGCCTGCCTGATAAGAGGCAGCGGACCCTTGGGCTCCTTGTCGTGCATGACTATGGCCACCATCACCGTCTCACCATAGCTGCCCACGGAGGCGTGGATGTAGTTGTAGGTAGCCAGTGCCACCATGCACCGTGTGGGAGACACTTTCACCACCCTGAGCTTATCCGAGGGCAGGCGTTTCTGCACCTCCTCGGCGTCTGCGGTGAAATAGAAATACGCGGCCTCGTCCTTGTAGTACAGTATGGGCAGCTCGGTCTCCCCATCGCTGCCGATGGTGGCCGGGCGCGTGCCCTCGAAGAGATCCTTCCTTCCGTGAAGCATGACATACCCTCCCATTATAAAAATTTTTCCCGCGCGGCGCTCCCGATGATGTTATGATTATAACATCATTAGACTGCGCGGGCAATTTGACGGCGTCGGACGTTACAACGGGGGTTATATTTCATGGGGGCTTGTAATGACTGAAGAAAGCGAAAACAGAAAGCTCAGGGCTCTGCGGCTTTCCAACGAGGAATCCGGACGCAATGAAATAAAGCAAAAGAAGAGGCCCTGTAATCCGTGGGATTACAGGGCCTCTTCTTTGGTACGCCGTAAGGGATTCGCCCTCGCTGCCGAAAACATGCATGGGAAGAGCCTGAGAGGGGATTGGTTATCCCCTCTCAGAAGTATTGAGCGAAGCGAATGTTCTGCGCCGCATTGCGGCGCAATACCAAAAAGCAGCCGCCCAAACGGGCAGCTGCTTATTTGGTACGCCGTAAGGGATTCGAACCCCCGGCCTTCTGGTCCGTAGCCAGACGCTCTATCCAGCTGAGCTAACGGCGCAAATTGCACTTTCTGAGTGCTCAAACATAGTAGCACAGCCTTGCGCTAAATGCAAGTATTTTTTTGACATTCCAGTTGACACCCGCCTCGCCGTGGGGTAGAATACCCTTCGTAAAAGGGAGTAGCCCGCGCCTTATGAGAGGCGTGATACGGAGACGTCAGTACGGCCATGGGCCCGTTTCCGCGTTGAAAGAGAGCAAGACTTTTGCTGTGCACGACACGGCAAAGGTCTTTTTTGATAATGGGGGGAATTTCTATGATTGTAGCTCTGATACTGTTCGGCATTACCTATACCCTGCTGCTCGTCCTGCCGCGCTTCCGCGCGTGGGTGGCCCTGGGCTCCGCAGCCCTGTTTATAATCCTGGGTATCATGCCCATCGGCGACGTGCTGGGCTCCATCGACTTCAACGTCCTGATGATGATCGCCGGCACCATGGGCATAGTGTCCCTGTTCATCGACTCCGGCATGCCATCCCTGATGGCAGACGTGATCCTGGACAGGATGCCCAACGTCAAGTGGACCATCGTGTCGCTGTCGCTCTTCGCGGGCATCATCTCCGCCTTCGTGGATAACGTGGCCACGGTGCTCATGGTGGCGCCTGTGGCCATCGCCATAGCAAAGAAATTCAAGATCTCGCCGGTGCCCATGGTGATCGCCATTTCCGTGTCCTCCAATCTTCAGGGCGCGGCCACGCTGGTGGGCGACACCACGTCGATCCTTCTGGGCGGCTACGCCCATATGGACTTTTTGGACTTTTTCGTGTTCCGGGGAAAACCGGGCATGTTCTGGGTGGTAGAGCTGGGTGCAGTGCTCACCATGTTCGTGCTGCTGTGGCTGTTCAGGAAAGAGACCCAGCCCACAGTGGCCTCAGAGCATACCAAGGTGCACGATCTGCTGCCCTCGTTCCTGCTGGGCGGCGCCATCATCCTGCTGATCTGCGCCTCGTTTATCAAAAACAAGCCCCCCGTGACCAACGGACTTATCTGCATGAGCCTGTTCGCGGTGGGCCTGATAGTTAACATAATACGCAACCACAGCTTCGGAGAACTGAAAAAACCGCTGATGGATATCGATTACACCACGCTGCTGCTGCTGGCCGGACTGTTTGTGGTCATCGGCGGCATCACCGAAGCGGGAGTAATAGACGCCATTGCGGATCTGTTCCTGCACATCGGCGGCAGCAACATGTTCCTGATCTACACGCTCATCGTTTGGGCCAGCGTTCTGTTTTCGGCCTTTATCGACAATATACCCTATGTTGCCACCATGCTGCCGGTGGTTCAGGGAATTTCCGCCTCCATGGGCGCGGAGCCGTATCTGCTGTACTTCGGACTTCTCGTGGGCGCGACTCTCGGCGGCAACCTGACGCCTATCGGCGCGTCGGCGAATATCACCGCCATCGGCATGCTGAGAAAAGAGGGCTATGAGGTGCGCACAAAGGACTTCATGCGTATCGGCGTGCCGTTCTCGCTGGTGGCGGTCATCTCCGGATATGTGCTCATCTGGGTGCTGTGGCACTGAAATCGAGGAAAATTTTTCTTTTGACGCAACATTCCGCCGGGCAGGATTGTTTATAGGATGTGATCACAAAAACAGACTGCGAAAGGCTGAAAAAATGAAAAAGAAACTGATATCCGCGGCCCTGTGCGCCGTGATGATCCTGTCTCTGGGCGTGAGCGCCGCTCTCGCTGCCGGTTCCTCCAAAACAGCGGCAAAACCAGCCAGGCAGAATGGCTATACTCTCTTTGTAAACGGCGATACCGTAAAGCTTGATAATAACAGCGCACCGGCGTCCATATATACAAAAAACAGAGTGACCATGATCCCGCTGCGGGCCGCGGCGGAAAAGCTGGGCTGGACTGTGGCCTGGGACGCGAAAAACCGCTGCGCAGTGCTGGAGAACAAGGATTCCGCCGTTAACATCTACATTGGCAGCGACTCCTATGTGCGTACCTCCCGGACTGCCATCGGAGCCACAGCCCCCATGTCCTGCGGCGCGGCGCCGGAAATCAAGAGCGGCAGGACCTATGTTGCCGCCAAGCTTTTTGAGCTGATGGACTGCACTGTGACCGTCAACGTGAAGAGCACGTCCATTATCGAGAAGAAAGACGACAGCGCGCAGATACCTAACCCGCTGGTCGAGTATCCCGACGTGCAGTCCGCGCAGAAGGCCGTGAGCTTCACCATCAAAACTCCCGGCTCCCTTAAAGACACCAAGATCGAAGCTATTAACGTGATCGCCGGCGACCTTGCCCAGGTAAGCTATGCCGGCGGCATCTGCTGGCGCGTTTCCGGCCCCGCTCTGGCCGGCCAATCCGGTACCGGCGACATCAGCGGCGATTATAACGTGTATTCCAGCGTGAATACGCTCACCGTGGGCGGACAGACCGTTACGGTGAAGGGAAACGGAAACGGCATCAGCCTTGCGGTGTGGGGCGACAAGAGCAACTGCTACTCCGTGTCCTTTGATGCGCCCGTCTCCGCAGACACCGTCACCGCGCTGGTGTCCTCGGTGGGCTGATACAGACAACAATCACAGACAGGTAAGAAGGTGAGCGGGATGGAGAACGGCGAGGTCGAGCGTGTGCTTTCGGCATACGGCCCGCAGCTTCTCCATCTCGCTTATTCTTATCTCCACTGTCAGGCGGACGCGGAGGACGTGCTGCAGGACACGCTGGTGCAGTACATGCGCGCTTCGCCTCAATTCCCGGACGAGGCCCGCCGGAAGGCCTGGCTTTACCGCGTGGCGGCCAATCTGTGCAAGAACCGTCTCAGGGCTCCGGCGAGGAAGACGGCCGAGCTGCCGGAGGACTATCCATCGGACGGGATCCCTGAGGAATCCATCGGACTTTATCAGGCGGTGAACGCCCTGCCGGTGAAGTACCGGGAGGTGGTGCATCTGTTCTATTACGAGGACGCCACCACCGCGCAGATAGCCGAAATGCTGGGCAAGCGGGAGACCACCGTGCGCTCGCTGCTCTTCCGGGCGCGGCAGCTTCTCAGGGAAGAACTGGAGGCGTGAAATGAAGGAATACAGACAGGCGTTCGACAATATAAAAGTGCCGGACGACATGGCCTCGCGCATAGAAAAAGAGCTTGCGGAAACGCCGGCGGAGATAAGCCCCATAAGCCCGGCCCGAAGGGGCCGGAAAGTCTGGGTAACGTTTGCGGCGCTTGCCGCGTGCTGTGCCCTGATAGTCGGGGTGTGGAAGCTTGGCGGTCCGGGGCGGCAGCCTCAGACCGGGGCGCCGGAGCCCGAGGCGACCCAGAGCGGCAGCACCAGCCAGCCGCAGGCCACGCCGGCAGTGACAGGAGAGAATCCGGGCGGACAGCCGCAGACCACGGCAGTGCCCACAAAAGACCCCGCCGGCGCAGCAGGCCAGACGCAGAACACGCCGGCGCCGTCGGACGATCAGGGCGCCGCGGTGGCAAACCCCATACAGGCGGCGGAATCCACCGGCGAGCTGACAAAGTATCTGGGCTATGCTCCCGCGCTGCCGACGAACGTGCCGGAGGGATATTCCGTTTCGTCCTGCTCGGTGATAGACGGTCGGCTGGCGGAGGTGAACTATTCCAGCGGGGAGAGCGAGGTCAGCTACCGCACTGCCAGGGGCTCAGACGACGTGAGCGGCGATTATAACGAGTATCCGGAGACCGCCGTGAGCGGAGCGTATACGCTCAGAGGCGCGGACGGTGCGGTTTCTCTCGTGGTATGGACGGACGGAGTCAGCAGCTTCAGCCTTTCGTTCTCGCCCGCGGTGCCGGGCTCCGACGCCCTTGCCTGGGCCAAAAGCGTAAAATAGATTTTTATTGAAAATGCCTCTGCCGAAATGGCAGAGGCATTTTTTTACAGCCCCATGGTATCGCTGATGGAGTCGGCCATGTCGCCGATGGCGCGCAGAGTCTTGCCCACCATCTTTTTACTTGATTTTTTCTTCGAGGGCTGCATCATCATGGCCACGCCGCAGCCCACGGCGGTGCCGACCAGCATGCCCATCACAAGCGGTTTGCTGTTCATCGTATTACCTCCTTTAAGTAACTGCCGTTATTATGTGCTCAAAACCGATTGTTCTTTATATGTAAAATGTGGTACAATATTAAATGTTAAAAAAGCAATATATCGGTTCGCGAAAGGATATTTGTAATGAGCGTGAAAATACTGGCCGTGGGCGACGTCTGCGGCGAGCCGGGCCTGGAATTTCTCAAGGCGAGGCTGAAAACATATAAGAAGGACAACGGAATAGATTTCTGCGTGGTGAACGGCGAAAACGCCAACGTGGTGGGCGTGACGCCCAAGCAGGCGGACGCAATATTCCAGTCCGGGGCGGACGTGATAACTCTGGGCAACCACACCTGGACCCGCACGGAGCTGCGCCCCTATCTGGACGAGCGGCGCAAGATACTGCGTCCGGCCAACTGCGCGCCCCAATGCCCGGGAAAGGGGATAAATGTCTATCAGACCCCCTTCGGCGACGTCTGCGTATTGTCCCTGATGGGCCATTTTACGCTGGACACCAACACGGATAACCCCTTCGTCGTGGCCGACGGCTATATTCAGGAGATAAAGGAGAAGGTCGTGCTGGTGGATTTCCACGCGGAGGGCACCAGCGAGAAGGTGGCCATGGGTTATTTCCTGGATGGCAAGGTCAGCGCCGTCTGGGGAACGCACACCCACGTCCAGACCTCCGACGCCTGCGTGCTCCCGGAGGGTACGGGCTATATAACTGATTTGGGCATGACCGGCGCCACCCGGTCTGTAATCGGCATCGACATCGACCAGTCCATCGGCAAGTTCTTCGGCGACCCGCCACAGCGCTACGCCTCCGGCGGCGGCCCGGGGAAAATGGAGGGCTGCCTTTTTGAGATAGACCCGGATACGGGCAAATGCCTCAAGGCGGAGGGAATAAGGATACTATGAGCGGGATAAAGATACTCCACGCGGCGGATCTGCATCTGGACTCGCCATTCGAGGGACTGCCGGATGCCAAGGCCGCCCAGAGAAGAGCGGAGCAGCGGCAGCTGCTGATGCGCATCGCCCAGACGGCAAATTCGGAGCATGTGAAGCTGGCGCTCTTTTCCGGCGATCTGCTGGATACCGGCAGCGCGTATATGGAAACCGGGGAGAGCCTTATCGGCGCTCTCGGGTCCATCGACGCGCCTGTTTTCATTGCCCCCGGCAACCACGACTGGTATTCGCCCCGCTCTCCCTACGCCAGATTAAAGTGGCCGGAGAACGTGACCATATTCAGCCATCCCCATATCGAGTGCGCCGCCCTGCCGGATGAAAAGCTCAGGGTGTGGGGCGCGGGTTTCACGGATTCCAGCTGCCCCGGACTTCTGGAGGGCTTCGAGGCCGAGAAGGAGCCGGAGACCATCGACATCATGTGCGTCCACGGCGAGGTGGGCGTAAGGGAGTCGGCCTACGACCCCATAACCGAGGACGAGATCGCCCGCAGCGGCATGGATTACATCGCCCTGGGCCATGTCCACAAGACCAGCGGTCTGCGCCGGGCGGGGGACACCTATTACGCGTGGCCGGGCTGCCCCGAGGGGCGCGGCTTCGACGAGACCGGTGACAAGTACGTCTACATAGTCGACGTGGGCGACGGCAAGTGCTCACTGCGCCCGGTCAGCGTCGCCCAGAGACGCTATGAGATACTCCGGGAGGACATGTCAGACGGCGGCGAGCTTGCGGAAAAGCTGCCGGAGGGCACGGAGAACGACATATACAGGCTCATCCTCACCGGTGAGACGGACGCGGCGCCGGACGTCCCGGCCCTGCGCCGGGCACTGGAGGGGCGGTTCTTCGCCCTGGAGATCAGGGACGCCACCCGCCTGCGCCGGGACGTGTGGGAGCGGGCCGGAGAGGATACGCTGCGAGGATTGTTTTTGAAAAAGCTCAAGGCCGCCTTCGACGCGGCGGAGACGGACGAGGACAGGGAGCTCGTCATGTCGGCCGCCCGCTGGGGCCTTGCCGCGCTGGATAACAGAGAGGAGGCGCGCAGCGATGAAAATAAATAAGATGACCGCCTCGTTCGGCCGGCTTTCCGGTGATGCCATCGAATTCAGAGACGGATTGAACGTGGTTACCGCCCCCAACGAGAGCGGCAAATCCACCTGGTGCGCCTTCATCCGGGCCATGCTTTACGGCATTGACAGCGGCGAACGGGCCAAAACAGGTTTTTTGCCCGACAAGGTGAGGTATGCCCCTTGGTCCGGCGCGCCCATGGAGGGCTCCATGGATATCACCTGCGGCGGGGCGAATATAACCCTTACCAGGACCAGCCGCTCCCACAGCGCGCCGATGCGGGAATTTTCTGCGGTCATTACCGGGACCAACACCCCCGTTCCCGGGCTGGATGCCCAGACGGCGGGGGAGAAGCTCACCGGCGTGTCCCGGGATGTGTTCCGGCGCAGCGCCTTCATCGAGCAGGGCGCGCTGGCCGTGTCCGGTTCGCCGGAGCTGGAAAAACGCATTGCCTCAATCGTGTCCACCGGCGAGGAGGATACCTCGTACACCGAGGCCGACGAGACTCTGCGCGCCTGGCAGCGCGCGCGGCGCTTCAACCGCCGGGGCAGACTGCCGGAGCTGGAAAACAGGATCTCAGGGGAGAAGGACAGACTGCGGGACATGGAATCAGGCGAGCTTGGCCGGGAGACGCTGCGCCGCCGTCTGGAGGAGGCCAGCGGAGACTGCGAAAAACTGGAGAGCATGGTCACCGAGAGCCGCCGGCAGTACCGCAGGGATGCTCTGGAAAAGCTCTCTGCCAGCCGCGGAGAGCTGGAAAGGGCCTCCCAGAACTACAGCGACCTCGCCGTGAGGGCCAGAGCCGACAGGGCGGCGCTGGAGCACAACGTTATCGGAGACAGGGAGCCCGCCACAGTTACTCAGGAGGCAAAACGCGACAAGGCCCGCGCCGATACGCTCCGCAGGGAGGCGGAAGACCGCGGTTCTCCGGCGGGTGTGGTGGCCTGCGCCATCCTCATGGCGGCGGCTGTGGTTCTGGGCATACTCGTCAGTCCGTATATTTTCGCGGCGGCGGTGCTCGCGGCCGCGGGCTGCGTGCTGCTGTGGATGAACATGAAGAAAAAGGACGCGGCCGCCGAAGCGGCCGCAGAGGAGCGCCGGAAGATACTTTCGGCATATTCCGCCGGCTGCGAAGCGGATATCGACGCGGTAGTGGAGGAATTCAGAGGCCTTTATGCCGCCTGTATGGCCGCGGAGCAGGAGGAGGCCGACGCCAAAGCGCGCATGGACGCGGCCAAAAGCAGGCACGACACGCTGGAGGCCTCGACCCTGTCGGATCTGGACTTTGCCAACGGCGACACCGAGGCGGCGCGGTTGGGCCGCCAGCTGGCCTCCGCCCGTCAGGAGAAGGAGCGTCTTGCCGCACAGATCGCGCAGACCGACGGCAGGCTCCAGACCATGGGCGACCCGCTGGTCATCAAAAGCTCCATCGAGAGCATGCAGAGCGAATATGCCTCGGCCCAGAGGGAGTATGACGCCATAACCCTGGCTATAGACACCCTGCGGGACGCCGACGCCGAGATACAGAGCCGGTTTTCGCCGGAGCTGGGCAAACTTGCCGCAGAATACATGTCGATCATGACCGGCGGGAAATACGATTCCGTGCTCATCAGCCGCGACTTCAGCATCAGGGCCCGCGCTGCCGGGGACACAGTGCCCAGAGAGTCGGAATACCTCAGCGCCGGGACGCTGGATCTCATGTACCTTGCCGTCAGGCTGGCCGTGTGCCGTCTTGCCCTGCCGGAAGAGGACAAATGCCCCATAATCCTCGACGATCCGCTGGTAAATTTCGATTCAGAGAGAGAAAAACAGGCAATAAAACTGCTTGAAGAGATAGCGAAAGAACGTCAGGTGATACTTTTTTCGTGCCACTGTGAATAAAACTCTTGATTTTTCACCGAATAATGGTATCTTATATAATATAAGTTTGCAGTTATCGTGCAAATTGAGAGAGAATATGTAATTTCACAGGGGGACAAAAAATGAATAGGACGAGAAAAGCGCTGTCAGCGCTGCTGGCCGCGGTAATGACGGTGTCGCTGCTCTGCGGCGGCGCGTATGCCGCGCTCGACATCAACAGTCTTGCCAACGGGCTGAGCAGCCTGAACAGCCAGGCGGGCGGGCTGACGAGTGCGGGAAACACTCCGGGCGGCGGTACGAACACGGTGAAAAGTATGTCGGCTGCCCCGGCCACAGTATCCACAGTGGATGTTCCGGCTGACGCCAGTACGACTCCGGCCGATGCCGGACAGACTGTCACTCTGGACGGCAGCACATCGCCGGTGTACATAAAGGGCAGCGGCGGCAGCGTCGTCCTTTCCGACACCGCAGCGGCCGTGGCATATCTGTACGGCGACTTTTCCAGCGACGGGACCACCGTCAGCGTGGGCAGCGGATGGACGGTCTACATATCCGACGCCAACACCACCGACAGCGCGGGCAATACCGTTAATACCCACACCACGGTCTCCGCCTCAAACACCGGCGGCGCGGACGTCTTCGCGGTGAAGGCCGCCTCCGGCAGTATCGTGCATCTTGAAAGCGGCGCCGTGTCCGCCAATACGGTGAACTCCGGCACTGTGTCCTCCAGCGGCAAGGCCTACGGCGTATATCTGGACGGGGCCGTATTTTACATGGGCAAAGCGGTGACCGCCGAAGCCTATACCGGCGGAGCGTCCATAACCACCAACGCCACAGCCGGCGACAGCGGCATCACCGCCCTCAACGGCTCGTCTGTGTATCTGCGGCAGGGCGAGGTCTATTCCCAGGGCGAGCGGGCCTCCGCCGTATATATCGACAACAGCGCTCTGGCCGCCCAGTCCGGCGGCGTGTTCGGCGTGCAGCAGGACGCCGTCTTCTATGTCCACACCTCCAACTACAGCGCCAACACGGCCCTGAGCATCACCAGCACTGCGGGCACCTCCGCGGTGAACTGGCAGATAAGCGGCTGCGGCTTTATCTTTGAAGCGCCCACCGCCCTCAGCGCGGCGGTGGCCTCCAGCGCCGCCTCCGCGCCGCTCTCCGGCGGCACCTTTATCGGCCTCGGCGGCGGCACGGCCATATATGCCGGCGGCTATGCCAGCATACACGAAGCCCTCGCGGAAAACCATTATCTGCGAAACGACGCCGGCGTGAGCGGCGCGGAATATTTTGCGCTCTCCGACGGCTCCAGGAGCGTCTCCGACTCCAGAAAAACGGTGTCCGGAACCGTAACCGTGGCCGACGCCATGGAGGAGCTGACGGCCGCCATGGCAAAGAGCGGCGGGGCGTATTACCTGCCCTGCAGCCTCACGCTACAGGCCTCTCTTGTGCCGGGAACAGGCACCCACACTCTGGATCTCTGCGGCAGGAACATCGAATACGACGGCGGGAACTGCGTCATAGAGGTTCCGGCGTCGTCCATACTCAATCTTGTCGACACTGCGTGCGGGGGATATACCAACCTCAAGGGCGAACCCGCCGGCGTGGTGCGCAGGGCCGCCAGCGGCAGCGCGATCAAGGTCGACGCGGCGGCGTTCCTGAATCTGGGCGCTCAGGGGGTCTACGGCCCCATGATAAGCGCCGTGGATGAGAGCATCACCAATAACCAGGCCGCCAGCGGCGTGGTCGGTATCCTGAACGGCGGCACCACCGTCGCCTATTCCTGCGGCGTGTTCGGTTCCTTTGCCGGAGCGGATACCAGCGGCACCCTGTTCGACGTTAAGGCCTCGCCCTCCGCAAGCTACGAGAAGGCTGTGTTCTGCGGCCGCTCCTACGGCCTGCGCCAGACCGACGGCGCGCTTAATCTGGCAGGCGGCATATGCACCATAGACGTGAAGGACGTGGGCGCGGCCAGCAAGAACGCCGCGGTGCCCTGGGGCCTGTACGTCAATTACGGCACCCGCACCCAGAACGCGGCGGCGGCCACCTCCATCACCGGCGGCTACTTTTACAGCGTGGCCACCGACGGCGTCATCAACGGCCGCAATCTGATGCTGGGCGACCTGATGGCGGAAAATCTCAGCTTCACAGACAACAACGTCGGCGTTACGCCCGCCTCCGGCTCCGTGACCAAGGCCGCCAGCTACAAGATCGCTGCCCCCTCAGTCATGCGCGGCACCGAAAACACGAATCCCAAGAGCGAGTGGGACAACTACAATTACTACGGCTACGCCATATATAACGGCATGGCGGACTCCGTTTCCCAGGAATACAATGCCTCCACAAAGCTGTACTCGGTCAGCACCAGAAACTTTCTGGCATACTTTACCGTGGGCGACAACAGCATATACAAGACAGTGGAGACCTCCAACAAGAAGGTCTGCACCTGCTGCGGCGCGGAGTACACCGGCACCAGCTGCCCCAACTGCACCAACACCCGCTGCTCCGTGTGCGGCAAGTGCCCCAACCACTGCACCTGCAAGAATACCTCGCTGGTGTCAGACGACCACTTCGCCTATATCGGCGGCTACTCCAACGGCACCTTCAGGCCCAGCGGCACGCTGACCCGCGCCGAGGCCGCCACCATATTCTACCGCCTGATGCAGAACAAGAATTACATCTCGTCCAGGACCTTCACGGATGTGAACCACAACGACTGGTACTACACCGCCGTGTCGTGCCTTGCCTCCAAGGGCGTCATAAACGGCTATTCCAACGGCAAATTCCTGCCCAACGGCAAAGTTACCCGGGCTGAGTTCTGCGCCATGGCAGCCAGGTTTTACAGCGTCAAGGAGACCACCATTCACTTTGCGGACGTCCCGGTCACCTACTGGGCCCACAAGTACATCGCCTCCGCCGTGGCCTACGGCTGGATAAACGACTCCACCGGCAGGTACTACCCCGACCAGGCCATCACCAGACAGGAGGTCGTCCTGTTCGTGAACAACATGACCGACAGGGTGCCTGACGAGAACTATATCAACAATAACCTCACAAATCTCAATACCTTCAGCGACGTGCCCTCGGGCAGCTCCGCCTATTACGAGATAATCGAAGCCGCCAACGGCCACACCTATGTGCAGACCAACGGCGTGGAGACCTGGAAAGCGCTCCAGTGAAGGAGAAATGAACACAGGGGCGGCTCCGCCGCCCCTGAACCTATACATATTGAAAATTGAGGTTTAAGGATATGAAAAGCAGAAAATATCTGTCCGTCATTCTCGCGCTGGTGCTGGCCGCGGGTCTGTGCGTTCCGGCGTTTGCCGCGACTGGGGTCGTCGTGAACAGCGTGGTCATAGATAATAAGCCGGCCGGCGGGACAAAGGACATCCATGCCGGGGACGGCACCAGACTGACCGCCACGGTGAGCTATACGTTAAACGACGTACCCATGACCAGCAGCACCGTTACCTGGAAGTCCGGCGATACGAACGTCGCCACCATCGACGAGCAGGGAAATGTGACGGCCGTGAGCGTCGGGACGACCACCATGACGGCAACGGCCATAGCAGACAATACAAAGTCCGACACGGTGGACATCAGGATCGTGCCCACGGTGACGGTGTCCCCGACGTCCCTGGGAGTGTGCGTCGGCGGGACCAAAACACTTACCGCAACGGCAAAGCCGTCCGGGACGTATACATACACCTGGACCTCGTCTGCTCCCGCAGTGGCTGCTGCGGCCGGCACGAACACCGCCGCGGTCAGGGGCGTCGCCGCCGGAACCGCCAATATCACAGTGACTGCCGCTGCCAGCGGAGTGGAGAGCGATCCGGCCTCCTGCGCCGTGGCGGTGTATCCCGACGCGAACAATGTTTACATATACGACGAGGCTGACAACAATGTCACCGGGCTCACCACAGCGCCCGGCCAGCTAAAGTGCGTCACCGATCCGGCAGAGGCCGTAAACGGCGGCACGGCTGCCTGGAAGAGCAGCGATCCCTCCGTTGCCGCGGTGGACGGCAGCGGGAATGTCACGGCCGTGGGCACGGGCACCGCGACCATAACCTGCACCTTCACCGGCGGCACGGTCAAAACCGCGACATGCGGCGTGGAGGTAAAATACTCCGAGGCCAAGCGTACCGATGCCGTATATGTTTCCGCCGTATACGGAAAAGAGACGGCCATGTCCGGCGCATATTCAGACATAAGCTCCAAATATACCGCGCTGTTCGCATCCGCGCCGGTTTCAAACGCCTCGATTTCGTTCTACAATTTCACAAATGTCTGCGGCACACTCCACGGCAGCTCCGGCACGGTGACTGACGGCAGCAGCTGCGCCTTCAGCGAGCTGAAGAGCATGCTGTTCACGCCGTCGGGGATAGGCACGGAGACCGTCTATTACACGCTCTCCAGCTATCCCAACCAGATGACGGGCAGCATCGTGATAACGGTCACGTCCACCAGCAGCCTCGTCACGGTGAATCTGGACAACACCGATCCGTATACTTTCAGCGCCGCCACCGTGAAGGACAACGCCAGCGCCGCCGGGCAGATAAGGGACGCCGTTTACGCGGTCTCGGGCGGAGATTATTCCTACATCGTTTTCGGCGCGGAGAATACCGCCGCGGGCACCCTGTATTCCCGGGAGAACGGCGGCCGGGTGGGCACCGCCGACAAATTCTTTTACGGCGCCTCCGGTACCAATCTGACCTCGCAGCTCTATTTCGTACCCGAGACCTCCGGCACGTATTCCCGGGAATTTGCCGCCTTCGACGCCTCCGGCCAGACCATAGCGAACTGCGTGCTGAAGCTCGTGGTGCCGGACGATCTCTCGTCGGCAAAGGACGTTTATTATACCACGCCCATGAGCTCCCAGCTGTCGATCGACGAGGGCGACTTCATAAGCTGGTTCCGCGGCAGGACCGCCCAGAGCAACTATCTTTCCGACGTCGAGTTCACCGCAGCCACATATTCCAACGCCGTGTACAAGGGCTATTTCCAGTACGGTACCCAGACCGTCGCCGTCGGCGACGGCACAAAATTCTGCACCGGCACCTATTCCGGGGCAACTTCCGCCAGCAAGTACCTTTCAAAGCTGCAGTACAATTCTCCGGCGGCGGAGTGCTACATCGTCGTGGACTTCACCTGCCGGGGCGGCGCCGCCAAAAATTCCGTGAACGTGACGCAGAGCGGGAAAATGTATATAAGCGTCACGGAGAACACCGTGGGCGACATCACCTATCAGGTCAGCTACGGCGTGGACAGGCCTCTTGAGGCCTCCGACTTCGTCAAGGCCTACTGCCAGGCCATGGGCGTGACAGCGGCGGACAGCTTCAACGTCAAATTCGCCTCGGTGCCGGCAAAGGGCACGCTGTTCGTGGCCTCATCCGGCTCCTCCACCGCCATCAATTCCGGCACCCGGGCAAGCTACACCTTCCGCGTGAATTATAACGGCGCGGGCGCTGGCATCGGCGACGTCACCTACGTCCCCGGCGATTACAGCTCCGGCTCGGACGACATAGAGTACGCCGCTTATACCCAGGCGGGAAAGCTGCTGTATGTGGGCAAGCTCAGCTTCGTCTATTCCTCCTCCGGCGGCGGAATGGCCTGCTATTCGGAGGGCCGTTCCTTCTCAACCGACGATTTTTACGACTCTGCCGACGCTGACCCTGTGCTGTCAGTTTCCTTTGCCCAGCCGGGCACCGGGGCGCTTTATCTCAACTACGCCAATGGCAGCGGCACGGCCGTGACCGGGAGCATGAAGCTCTATACCAAATACCCGGCGGACGGCGAATATGCCGTGAGCGCCGTCACCTACATCCCGCCGGAGGGCTTTTCCGGGGCTGTGACCGTGACATATACGGCCACCACGGCCAAGGGAAGGACGACGCGGAACACGCTGACGATAACCGTGTCCTCCAAGTCGGATTCGGCGGTATTCGGCGACGTGACCGCCGCCAACACCGGCACATGGTCGGCAAACTCCGTGGACTACGCCTATAAATGGGGCCTGGTCAGCGGTACGGGAGCGGCCAGATTTTCACCCACGGGGGTCATGCAGCGCGGCATGCTGGCCGAGATACTTTTCCGCGCGGCGGGCAGTCCTCTGGTGTACGGCTCCTCTCCGTTCACCGACGTGAAGTACACCGACTACTATTACAGAGCCGTGACCTGGGCCTACAACAGCGGCATCGTGGGCGGCACGGGAGCGGGGAAGTTCTCGCCAAAAAATCCGGTCACCCGGGAGCAGCTGGCCGTGATCCTGTATAATTACGCCCGGGCCGCCGGCAAGAGCACCTCCGCGTCCGCCCCGCTGAGCGGGTATTCCGACGCCGCCAGCGTCGACAGCTACGCCTACGGCGGCATGAGCTGGTGCGTGGGAGCGGGCATAATCGGCGGCACCAGCGGCAACCGCCTGAATCCCCGCGGCACCGCCAACCGCGCTCAGGTGACGGTGATGCTCCACAGATTTCTGACGAAATAAGAATATAGCAAAGCGCCCGCCTGCATCATTGCAGGCGGGCGCTTTTTTCAAACGACCTGAAATATATAGAACTTGAGATAATCGGTTTCGGGCACGTCCCAGGCCACGGGGTGATCGGGTCCCTGATGCCGGGCCTCTATCTGCCGGAGACTCACGTCGGCGTCCATGGCGGCGGAGCGCAGCGTGGCACGGAAAAGCTCGTCCGTCATAAAATGGGAGCAGGAGCAGGTGGCCAGATAGCCGCCCCGGGGCAGCAGCTTCATGGCTTTCATGTTTATTTCCTTGTAGCCCCGCTCCGCGCCCTTCAGGGTCGCGCCGCTTTTGGTGAAGGCCGGCGGGTCGAGAATGATGAGGTCGTAATCCCTCCGCTTCTCCTCCGCCATGCGGGTGAGCAGACCGAATATGTCCTCGCGGACGTATTCCACGTCCAGCCCGTTCAGGCCGGCGTTCCGCTTCGCACACTCCAGCGCCTCGGCTGAGATATCCACGGACGTCACCTTTTCCGCGCAGTGGGCAGCGCAGTTGAGCCCGAAGGCCCCGGTGTGGGTGAAGCAGTCCAGCACCCGCCGCCCCTTCGCCAGCTTCGCCACCGCCAGCCGGTTGTACTTCTGGTCCAGAAAGAAGCCGGTCTTCTGGCCGTTTATATAGTCTACGTCGTATTTTATGCCGTTTTCCGTGATTAGCACATGCCCGTCCCCGGACCCAAGGGCGAAGCCCTTGCCCTGCTCCATGCCCTCCTTTTCCCGGAGAGCCGCGTCGTTCCGCTCGTACACGGCGGATATCTTTATGCCGAGCTCATACATTATGTCAACTAACTTCAGATACAGGCCGTCCTTGAGCTTTTCCATGCCCAGACACATGCACTGGGCCACCAGCACGTCCTCAAATCTGTCCACCGTCAGGCCGGGCAGACCGTCGGCCTCGCCGAAAACAAGGCGGCAGCAGGAAAAATCGTCCCCCATCACCGCGCGGCGATAGTCCACGGCGTAGCGCAGGCGGCGCTCCCAGAAGGCGCCGTCGAAGCGGTCGTTGGCGTTGCGGCTGATGATGCGAACGCGTATCTTGGAGGCGTCGTTTACAAAGCCGGCGCCCAGCCAGCGGCCCTTTTGGGAGTAGACGTCCACGATGCCGCCGTTTTCGTAAGCGCCGTCCGCGCCGGTCACTTCCTCGCCGTAGACCCACGGGTGGCGATTCCGCAGCGCGCGTTCGCCCTTTTCGGTGACAGTGACTTTCACATACGGTCTGTCCATAATTATGTTAACCTCTCGCTTTCGCAAAGTAGCTGATGCCGCGGATATTTTACAGCAATTTCAAATAATCTACAATAGCCGCTTGCTTTGCCGGGGCATATTCTTTATAATAAAAAAAGCGGATTTTTCGGGGAACAAGGGGGAAAAAGGATGAGAAGGAAAGTGCTTATGATACTGGGCGGCGTACTGCTGGGCTTTCTGGCGGTGCTGCTGACCTCGGTGATTGCTCTGCGCGCCGCGGTGACGCCCGCGTCGGCCCAGGCCGCCGAGAGCCCTTCGCCCGCTGTGGCCACGCCGAAACCGACGGCGACGCCCACGCCCACGCCGGAGGCGAAGTATTACACCATCTCCTTCATCGGCGACTGCACCCTCGCCTCCAGCCAGTACAACAACGACTTTGAAGCGAAGATGAACGGCGATTATTCCTATCCCTTCAAAAATACAGTCAAGTATTTCAAGGACGACGGCCTGACCGTTGCCAACCTGGAGTGCACCTTCTCCGACAAGAAGATGACCTCGGACGGCACCTTCTATTTTCTGGCTCCGTCGTCGTACGCGCAGATACTTGTGGACGGCGGCGTTGATTTCGTCACCACCGCCAACAACCACCGCCACGATTTTGCGGAAGCCGGGATCACGGATACCGAGGACGCGCTGGACGCCGCCAAGGTGCCCCATGCGGGGGAGGACGAAACCTATATTTACGATATGGACGGCGTGAAGGTGGGCATGTACTGCCTCTTCAACGGGCTGGTGCCCACGGCGGCCAAAGTGAAAAGCGGAGTGGAGAGTCTCAAGTCCCAGGGTGCGGAGTACATCATCTGCTGTCTCCACTGGGGCGTGGAGGGCTCTTACAAGGTCACCTCCGACCAGGAGACGGCAGCCCACGCGGCCATCGACGCAGGGGCCGACGTGGTGTACGGCAGCCATCCCCATGTGCTCCAGCGCATAGAAAAATACAACGGCGGGGTCATAATGTACAGCATGGGCAACTGGTCCTTCGGCGGCAACACCGCGCCCCGGGACAGGGACACGGCCATCGTGCAGGTCAAGGTCAAGGTCGACCCCGACGGCAAGATATCCACCGACGGCTATACGGCCATACCCTGTTGCCTGAGCAGTACGGCCTCGGTAAACGACTACTGCCCCAAGCCCTATGATACTGACAGCGCGGAATATAAACGCACCATGACCAAGCTGGACGGCACCTGGACGGGCGCGGATCTCAACGTGGATTATTCCGGCTATCACACCGGCTGAGAAAGGGAAATAATTGTAAACGCGCGGCTGAATTATTCAGCCGCGCGATTTCTTTATGTCACATCTCCGGCAGGGGGATGCGCCTTTCCAGCAGCACCTTGCCGAAGCACATCAGCGTCACGCCGCCGTCGGCGTGGAGGTGTACGTCCGCGTCCGCGCGAGTGCGGTTGGCGGAAAACAGGTGCACGTCTCCGGAGTAGTCCCGGCAGTACTGCTTGCACTTCATGTCGCCATCCACGAAAAACAGTCCCACATCGCCGTCCCGGATTATCTCGCCCCGGCGGCACAGCGCCACGCCGCCGTCGTGCAGGTAGGGTTCCATACTGTCGCCGTCGATGCGCACGGCAAAATCCGCCAGACTGCCGGAGGAGACCTCATAGTCGGTGTAATCGTCGCCGAAGGCGGGGGAGGCGTAGCCGGCGGCGGCAGGTGTGGAGTAAAGCGGGATTATCTTCGCGCCCGCCGGGGCGGGCATGCTCACGGCGTCCAGCCGCTCCAGCTCCGCGTCCATGACCAGGCTTGTCACATGGCGGCCCGGCTCGTCCAGAGCGCGCCAGCGGCGGACAAGATCCCACTCGTCTCCGTCGGGCATGTCGGGCACGCGGCTGTCCTCGGAAAACCGCTCGGTTGGTACCTGCAGCTCGGTGCATATGCGCAGCATCAGGTCGAAGTCCACCTTCTGGCTGTCCCGCTTCACCATGCTGTAAAGCGTCTGGGGCGATATGTCCAGCCTGCGGGCAAGCTCGCTGACGCTGACGCCCTGCTCGTCCAGTATCTCCTTGAGCATCGAACCTCTCATGCCGCACCTCCCATTATTGATATTAACAGCATAACATCCGGGTAAAAATATGTCAAGGAATAATTATAACCGATAAAATTATGTATATGCGCACATAATATAGCTTGACATATGGTATGCGTTATATTATCATATGAACAGATGAACATATATGGAGGCAAACGAAAATGAGATCTGACGAGGATATTTGCTGCGAAGAGAACGTGGTGCACGAAGGTGCGCTGGAGGCTGCGCGCAAGCTGCTGCCGGACGAGGTGGAGCTGTGCGATCTGGCGGAGTTTTTCAAGATATTCGGCGACAGCACCCGCATCCGTATACTGTACGCCCTGTATGAATCGGAGATGTGCGTGTGCGATCTGGCGGAGCTGCTGAGGGTGTCCCAGTCGGCCATATCCCACCAGCTGGCACTGCTGCGGGCCAGCAAGCTGGTCAAGTACCGCCGGGACGGCAAGACGGTGTTCTATTCTCTGGACGACGACCACATTTTTTCCATACTGGCTCAGGGCATGGAACACATCAAGGAGGGCTGAGACATGGCCGACGAACACAAAAAGGGCTGTGCCTGCGGCGAGACGGGGGAGTGCGAGCCCGCCGAAGAGCGGGAGGAGAACGCCGGCCGGGAAAAGTGGCTGGTAATCGCGGGGGCGGCGCTGCTCATCCTCGCCTGGCTGCTGCCAACAAGGGGCACGGTCCGGCTGATATCGTTTCTCGTGCCGTATCTGGTGGTGGGCTTCGACGTGCTGCAGGAAGCGGCGGAAAAGCTCATGCACGGCGCGATGCTGGAGGAGGACTTCCTGATGGCCGTGGCTTCCATCGGCGCGTTCTGCGTGGGCGAATACCCGGAGGCCGTGGCTGTGATGCTGTTTTACCGCGTGGGCGAGCTTTTTGAGGACTACGCGGTGGGCTCTTCCCGCCGCTCCATCGCCGCGCTGATGGATATCCGCCCGGACTATGCCGACGTGGAAGTTAACGGAGAAATAAAGAGGGTGGACCCGGGCGAAGTGAAGCCCGGCGACATCATCGTGGTGAAGCCCGGTGAGAAGATACCGCTGGACGGTCTTGTGACCGAGGGCTCCACCACCGTGGACACGGCGGCCCTCACCGGCGAGTCCATGCCCAGGACCGCGGGCGTGGGCGAGAAGGTGATCTCCGGCTGCATAAACCTCACCGGACTCATCAAGGTGCAGGTCACCAGCGCCTACGGAGAATCCACGGTGTCGAAGATACTGGAGCTGGTGGAGAATTCGTCCAAAAACAAGTCCCGCAGCGAGGACTTTATCACCCGCTTTGCCCGGATATACACCCCGGCCGTGGTGGGCGGCGCGGTATTGCTGGCTGTGGTGCCGTCGCTGATAACCGGCATGTGGGGCATGTGGGTAAAACGGGCGCTCATCTTTCTGGTGGTGTCCTGCCCCTGCGCGCTGGTGGTCTCGGTGCCGCTGTCCTTCTTCGGCGGCATCGGCGGCGCGTCCCGTCAAGGCATACTGATAAAGGGCTCAAACTATCTTGAGGCCCTGTCCAAGGTGGGCATGGTGGCCTTCGACAAGACCGGCACCGTCACCGAGGGCCGCTTCTCCGTTACCCAGGTCTGCTCCGCAGGCGTCATGGACAAAAGCGAGATCGTGACTCTTGCGGCCATGGCGGAGTGCTTTTCCAACCACCCTATCGCCCTGTCGCTGAAAAGCGCCTGCCGGGAGCTGCCGTCCCCGGACACCGTGACGGAGGTGGAGGAGATACCGGGCCGGGGCGTGAAAGCCCTGGTGGACGGCAGACGGGTGCTGGCCGGCAACGCCGCGCTGATGCGGGAAAACGGCGTCGTTCCCAGCGACGACGTGCATCAGGGGGCAATAGTGCACGTGGCGGCGGACGGCGTATACGCCGGGCACATCGTGGTGGCCGACAAGATAAAGGCCGGCTCGCCGGAGGCTATCCGCGCGCTAAAGGATATGGGTGTGGGCAAGACGGTCATGCTCACCGGAGACCTTAAAAATGTGGGCGAGGCCGTGGGGGCCGAGCTGGGCGTGGACGAGGTGAAGGCAGAGCTGCTGCCGGGCGACAAGGTCTCCGCGGTGGAGGCCTTGCTGAGCGAAAAAGTCAGGGGGACCACGCTGGCATTCGTGGGCGACGGCGTGAACGACGCCCCGGTGCTGGCACGGGCGGACGTGGGCGTGGCCATGGGAGCTATGGGCTCCGACGCGGCCATCGAGGCCGCGGACATCGTCCTTATGGATGACGATCTGCGCAAGCTGCCGCTAGCCATCAAGATCTCCCGAAGGACGATGCGGATCGCAAAAGAAAATATAGTGTTTGCACTTGCGGTGAAATTTGCTATACTTATACTCGGAGCTCTGGGACTGGCCGGCATGTGGCTGGCCGTGTTCGGAGACGTGGGCGTGCTGATACTGGCCACCCTCAACGCCACAAGGGCTCTGATGATAAAAAAATAAGGAGTGAGCGGCATGACGGCGCTTGAAAATCTTTACACCAGACGCAGCATAAGAAGATACAGACCCGAGCAGATAACCGACGAGGAGCTGGAGCAGGTGCTCAAAGCGGGCATGTTTGCCCCGACAGGCATGAACAAGCAGACGACAATCATAATCGCTGTGCAGAACAGGGAGGACGTGGCCGAGTTGTCCCGGCTCAACGCCGCCGTCTGGGGCCAGAACATCGACCCGTTCTACGGCGCGCCAACGGTGCTGGTGGTGATGGCGGCCGAGGGCGAACCCAACGCCATGAAGGACGGCAGTCTCGTCATGGGGAACCTCATGAACGCGGCCCACGCCGTGGGCTTGGGCTCCTGCTGGATAAACCGCGCCGAGGAAGTTTTCAGAATGCCGGAGGGCAGGGCCCTGCTGAATAAGTGGGGCGTGGAGGGCAATTATTTCGGCGTTGGCAACTGCATCCTGGGCTATACCGACGGAGCGGAGCCGGAGCCGAAGCCCCGCAAGGAGCATTACGTCTATTACGTGAGATGAACGTATACGATTTCGATCAGACCATATTTTATCCCGACAGCTCGTATTGCTTTTGCATGCACTGCATGAAAAAGTACCCCGGCAGGCTGGCGCCCCTGCTGCCGCTGCTGGCCGTAAAGGCCGCGGCGGCGGGGCTGGGGCTCACGACCACCCAGAAGCTCAAGGAGGGGGCGTTCTCCTTCCTGCCGCGCATACCGGATATCGACGCGGAGATAGAGGAATTCTGGCGCCTCCACTGGAAGAACGTGCAGGGCTGGTATCTGGAGCAGAAAAAGCCGGACGACGTGATTATTTCCGCGTCGCCGGATTTTCTGGTGCGGCCGGCGGCGGAAAAGCTGGGCGCGCGGCTCATCGCCACGCCTATGAACATCAAAAACGGCCGCATCGAGGGCGCAAACTGCCACGACAGCGAGAAGGTTCGCCGCTTCACGGCCGAATATCCCGGGGAGCAGGTGGACGAGTTTTACTCGGACTCCCTCCACGACCGGCCCATGGCGGCTCTGGCTAATAGGGCGTTCATCGTTAAGAAGGGCGTGCTGTCTCCCTGGCCGGACAAGTGAAGGACATTGAACGCGCGGCTCTGCCGCGCGTTCCTTAATTTTTTATAAATTTTACAAATATTTATGAAAATTTTAGTCATTATGTGCTATCATAAAGCGAAACTTCAAGGCTGACTAACTTTACGGAGGAACCTGATTTGGCAAAGTCGTTCCTTAAAAGAAAACCGGTGGAGCCGGAAATGCCCGCGCGGCGGGACGTTCCGGTGTTTTCCGCCGACCCTGAGCAGGGGCTTACCTCCCAGCAGGCGCGGGAGCGTGCCGATGCCGGATGGCTGAATCTTCCGGTGGAACCGCCGGGGAAAACTGTAAAACAGATCGTATACGACAACGTATTCACATACTTCAACCTGATATTCTGCCTCCTCGCCGTGTGCATAATCCTTGTGGGCCAGTGGCTGAATCTGACGTTTATGGGCGTGGTCATCTGCAACACCGTCATCGGTATCGTGCAGGAGGTGCGCTCCAAAAACAAGCTGGAGAAGCTGAACATCCTGGCCTCGCCCAAGGGCGTGGTGATACGGGACGGGCAGAAGCGCACGGTGGATACGGCTGAACTGGTGCGGGACGATATCGTCCTCTTCGCCGCCGGAAACCAGATATACGCCGACGCCGTGGTGGCCGAGGGCGAATGTCACGTGAACGAGGCGCTGGTCACCGGCGAGTCGGATGAGATTCTGAAAAAGCCGGGGGACAAGCTGCTGTCCGGCAGCTTCGTCATAAACGGCGTCTGCCGGGCGCGGCTCACGGCCGTGGGCGCGGACTCCTTTGCCGCCAAGCTCACCATGGAGGCCAAGGCCGCCAAGGACCCGCCCCAGTCGGAGATGATGCGGGCCCTGACGAACCTTGTCAAATGGATCGGCTTCATCGTCATCCCCCTGGGCGTGATCATGTTTATAAAGGAGTACAGCTGGCTGCAGCGGCCGGTGGCCACGGCCGTCACCTCCACGGTGGGCTCCATAGTTGGCATGATACCCGAGGGCCTGTATCTGCTGACCAGCCTTGCTCTGGTGGCCGGCGTCATACGCCTTGCCAACCGCCGGACGCTTGTGCACGATATGGACTGCATCGAGACCCTGGCGAGGGTGGACACGCTGTGCGTGGATAAGACCGGCACCGTCACCGAAAACAAGATGACGGTGGAGGACGTGGCGCTTCTCAACGAAAAGCGCTTTGTTATCGACGATATCCGCCTCATCATGGCGGACTATGTCTACGCCATGCAGGACGACAACGATACCATGGCCGCCCTGAAAAAATACTTCACCGGCGAGGTGAAGCAGAAGGCCATAAAGACCCTGCCCTTCACCTCCGTCAAAAAATACGGCGGCGTCTCCTTCCACGAGGACGAGACCTATATTCTGGGCGCGCCCGAGGTGATACTGGCCAACAGCCCGGACAAATACGAAAACGAGATCAACAAATACTCCTCCAAGGGCTGCCGCGTACTGCTGCTGGCCCTCTACGACGGGTCTCTGGACGACGAGAAGCTCACCGCCGGGATAATGCCGCTGGCACTCATCCTGCTGTCCAACAAGATAAGGGAGGAGGCCCCGGCCACCTTCAAATATTTTGCCGATCAGGGCGTGGACGTTAAGGTCATCTCCGGCGACAATCCCATTACCGTCTCCGAGGTGGCGAAGCGCGCGGGCATCAAAAACGCCGAAAAATTTGTGGACGCCCGGACGCTGACCACCGACGACAAGATTGCCGCGGCGGCGGGCAGCTACAACGTGTTCGGCCGCGTGACGCCGGATCAGAAGAAAAAACTGGTGCTGGCGCTGAAGGCCCAGGGCCATACCGTGGCCATGACCGGCGACGGCGTGAACGACGTGCTGGCTCTGAAGGAGGCGGACTGCTCCATTGCCATGGCCTCCGGCAGCGACGTGGCCTGTCAGGCCTCCCACATCGTGCTTCTGGACTCTAACTTCGCCGCCATGCCCTCCGTGGTGGGCGAGGGACGCCGGGTCATAAACAATATCGAGCGCAGCGCGTCGCTGTATCTCGTAAAGAACATCTTCACCTTCGGACTGGCGTTCATAACCCTGTTTTTCACTCTGCCATATCCCTACACGCCGGCCCAGCTGAGTCTGGTGAACGCGCTGACCATCGGCGTGCCCTCGTTTATTCTGGCCATGGAGCCCAACGAGAGCCTGGTCACCGGAAAATTCATGCGGAACGTGATATTCCGGGCGCTGCCCACGGCGCTGACAGATCTGTTCCTGGTGGTGGGCGCCATGCTCTTCTATGTGGCCTTCAAGCTGGATGACAGCATGCTCAGCACCATCTGCACCGGCATCATGGGCACGGTGGGCCTGATGATGGTCTATCAGACCAGCAAGCCCTTCAACACCATACACAAGATAATGATGGTGGGCATCACGGTGACCTTCGTGGCCTGCTACTTCCTCATCCCCGGCGTTTTCACTCTGGCGGCGCTGAACGGATCCAGCTTCCTCATCCTCTCTGTGTTCGCTCTGCTGGCCTGGCCGGTACTGATGCTGTTCAACAGGATAAACGACAAGCTGAAAACCAGCATCGACGATCTGCGCTACAAGCGCGGCAAGCACATGAAGCAGACCGAGAAATAAAAAAACTCCGTCCGAAAGGACGGAGCTTTTTTATGCTGTTGTCAGACCTCGAACTTCGCGCCCATCAGCTTTGCAAACTCGCGGCAGATGGCGGTGTCGCCGGGCCAGGCGGGAGCGGTGACCAGATTGCGGTCCACCACGGCGTCGGTGACGGGGACAGAGACAAACTCGCCGCCGGCGAGAGTCACGTCCGGGCCCACGGCGGGATACGCGGTGGCCTTGTAGCCCCTGAGGACGCCGGCTGCTGCCAGCACCTGCGGGCCGTGGCAGATGGCGGCCACGGGCTTGCCGGCGGCAAAGAACTCGCGGACGATCTCCAGCACGCGGGCGTTGAGGCGGATATATTCCGGCGCGCGGCCGCCGGTAATGAACAGTCCGGCATAGTCGGCAGTATTGACGGAGTCAAAGTCGGCGGTCAGGGCAAAATTGTGGCCCCGGAGCTCGGTGTAGGTCTGCGCGCCCAGAAAATCGTGGACGGCGGTGGCGACAGTCTCGCCGGACTTTTTGTCGGGGCAGACGGCGTCCACCTGATAGCCCAGCATGCTCAGAGCCTGAAAAGGCACCATGGTCTCGTAATCCTCTGTGAAATCACCGCAGAGAAGCAGAACTTTTTTAGCCATACAATAACCTCCATATAATGTTTTTAGGCGGAGCGGAGGCTCCGCCGGTCTGACAGAACTGACGGCGCGGCAATTACAGCTTTATGAACAGGGAATCGTCGTTGATGATCCAGTCCTCCACATCCACGACCTTTATCCTGTCCTCGCCCACGCGGATGACCACCTTTTTGATGCCGGAATTGATGATGAGCTTCTTGCACATGGCGCAGGACATGGCGTCCGGCAGCAGCTCCCTGGTGCGGGCGTCGCGTCCGACCAGATAGAGGGTGGCGCCGATCATGTCCCGCCGGGCGGCGGAGATGATGGCGTTGGCCTCCGCGTGGACGCTGCGGCACAGCTCGTACCGCTCGCCGGAGGGGATGTTCAGCTCCTCCCGGGCGCAGCGGCCCAGATCAGAGCAGTTTTTGCGCCCGCGGGGCGCGCCGTTGTAGCCTGTGGAAATTATCTCGTCGTTCAAAACGATGATGGCCCCGTACATCCTGCGCAGGCAGGTGGAGCGCTCCAGCACGGAGTCGGCTATGCCGAGGTAGTAGTTTTCCTTGCTTGTGCGGTTATCCATATTGCGCCTCCCGGATAGAATAAAATAATAGTAATATTTTGCCGCGCGGTAGTCAAGACAATTTACATTTTGCCCCGGCCGTGTTATCATGTACGGGCTATGGAATTCAACTATCAGAAACAACTGGATAAGGAAATCGACAAGCTGAAGGGCAAGCGTCCCCGGCTGCTGCTGCATTCCTGCTGCGGCCCCTGCTCCAGCTATGTGCTGGAGTACCTGACGAAATACTTTGAGGTGACCCTGTTCTGGTATAACCCCAATATCTGGCCCCAGGAGGAGTTCGACAGACGCTTTCAGAACCAGATCAAGCTCATAGAGGGCATGGGTCTGGCCCAGGACGTGCAGGTGCTGGCCGCGCCGAGAAATTACGGCGAATACCTCCGCCGGGTGAAAGGCCTGGAGGACGAGCCGGAGGGCGGCGCCCGGTGCACGGAGTGCTTCCGCATGCGGCTGAACGCCACGGCTCAGATGGCCAAAAAGTACGGCTTCGACTGGTTCTGCACCACCCTCACCGTGTCGCCCCACAAGGACGCCGCGCGCATCAATCAGCTGGGCGAGGAGATCGGCAGGGCCTACGGCGTGAATTTCCTGCCTTCGGATTTCAAAAAGCGGGACGGCTACAAGCGTTCCATCGAGCTTTCAAAGGAGTATGAGTTATACCGGCAGGACTACTGCGGCTGCGAATTTTCCAAGCCGTCAGACAACGCCGAAGAGCCGATAGGCTGAAAAAGTGAATATGCGCTGGTGCCATAACCCAGCGCGTAAATAATTAAAAAAATGGGAGAGACCAAAATGAAAACGGATTCCAGGACCCAAAGACTCGCCGCCGCGGCGGTGGTGGGCGCGGCATACGCCGCGCTGACCATGGCGCTGGCGCCCATAAGCTACGGTACGGTACAGTTTCGAATATCGGAGGTGCTGTGCATCCTCCCGTATTTTATGCCCTTTACCTCGTGGGGACTATTCGCGGGCTGTCTCATCGCAAACCTTCTCACAGGCAATATTTTCGACATTGTTTTCGGGTCGCTTGCCACGCTGGGCGCCGCCCTGTGCACCGCCGCCATCGGAAAGCGCGGGGACAGGGGCAGCATATGGCGCTGCATACTCGCCTGCCTGATGCCCGTTGTCTGGAATGGCCTGGTGGTGGGCGCGGTGCTTGCCTGGGGCTACGACGGCTACAATATCTTCAAGTATCCCGGCGTATTCGCCGGATATGCGCTTTCCGTCGCCGGAGGCGAGGCGGCGGTGCTGTATGTGCTGGGCCTGCCGTGCATGAAGCTGCTGCCGGGCAAAAAGTTTTTCGACGACACCGTGAAAAAATACAGCTGAGATGAAAGTACAAAATCAGGCAAAGCCGAATGGCTCTGCCTGATTTTTTATCGTCTTCTGCGGATATTGCGGGATATTTCCGTCAGGGCGTCGGCGGCCTCCATGTCGCAGTCGCTGTCCCGGGCCAGATCGCCCAGCGCCAGCATTCCCACCAGCTCGCCGTCCTTGCACACCGGGAGCCGGCGCACCTGCGCGTCGGCCATCCTGCGCGCAGCGTCGCCGGCGCTGTCGAAGGGCGAGGCGGTGACCACGGAATGGGTCATCACGTCGCTCACGGTCATGTCATCGGCGGAGCCGCACACGGCCACGCAGCGCAGTACGATGTCCCGGTCGGTGACGATGCCCACCAGACGGCCGGCGTCGTCGCACACCGGCAGGGAGCCCACGTTCTGCTGCCTGAGCAGTCTGGCCGCCGCTGACACTGGCTCGCCCATGCCAACGGAAACGACGTGGTCGCTCATCAGATCGCAAACTTTCATGCTATGCCTCCTTTTGTCAGGGATTATTGACAGAAGAGGGCGGGAGTAAACTTACTTCACCAGAGCGCGCAGCGCGGGCGCCGCGCCGTCCGCGAACAGCCTCACCCCGGCCAGAGCCTCCTGCAGTGTGTTGCCGCTGCTGCCCACCTCAAGTATCAGCGAGCCGGTGGTGAGATGAAGGTTGTATCTCTGGGGCACGATCTCCACCGGCCGCATCAGCGTGGGATGCTTTTGGCCGACTGCGTTTTGCAGATACAGCGCCAGTTTGAGATTTTCCCGCCAGCCGGGATTTTTCAGTCCGCTCTCGTCCGTGCCGGTGAGCAGCATGACCTGACTTGCGCAAACGCCCTTTTCCTCGGCCACGGTCTTGTACACGGCGTCCCCGGCGCCGATGGCGTCGCGGTGCAGGTCGATGACGATCTTTATCGTGGGATACTGCTTCAGATATTTCTGCACTGCCTCGCCGGAGCGGCTGTAAGAGCCGGTGTAGCTGGGATAATCATAAATATTGCGGTCGTGAATGACGTCAAGCCCGGCCTCCGTGAGTCTCGCCGCCAGTTCGTCGCCCACGCGTATGACGCTGTACCGTTTATCCTCGGTGCGGTTGGAGTCGGCGGTGTCGTATCTGTCCAGACCGGCCGGGGTGTAGGCCTCGCTGGAGTGGGTGTGGATGATAAGTATCTGCGGCTTGCCGGCGGCAAGCTTTATCGAAGGTCCGGCCTTGAGCAGCGCTGAGGCGTCGACGGCGTATTTAGTCTCGTTTTTTATCTTCAGCCCGCCGGATATAGTGGTGGGTATGGCCTTTTCCGCGGCGGAGGGCCCGGTGGACGGAGAGGGGGAGGCTTTCTGCGCCGCCGACGGCGCGGGTTCGGTCTCGGCAACAGACGCGACGGCCGCGGCGGGCCTTGCCAGCAGACCGGATATCCCACCGACGGCACGGTTCTCCAGCTCCGTCCATACTCCGGCCGCGGCCAGGACATATATGCACAGCGCGGCGATGCCCACAGCCGCGATTTGCCTGCCAATGCGCATGCATTCACCTCCAGACTATTGCTATGTGTAAGAAAGTGAAAATATATCTGTACCTTGGCCGCGGCTTGTGCTAAATTATAAACTTAGGTAATCATATTGAATGCGGTGTGAGTTACAAATTCAAATAATTGTCAACTGAATGAAACTTTTTATCGGAGGGAAAGCATGCAGATAAAATACAAGCCGAAGGGTGTCTGTTCCAGACTCATGGAGGTGGAGATCAATGACGGAAAAATCACAAAAGTGGAAGTGACGGGCGGCTGCAGCGGCAATTTACAGGGCATTTCCAGGCTCGTGGTGGGGATGGACGTGCAGGAAGCCATATCGAAACTTGAGGGCATAAGATGCGGCTCAAAGCCCACTTCCTGCCCGGATCAGCTCGCAAAAGCCCTGAAAAAGAGCCTGGAAAACTGAAAAACCGTTGACATAACCAGTTACAAATAATTTTTTTCGTTAACATAATGGAACTATTTTGAAAAAGTCTGAAATTTTTTGGGGTCGGAATCGGGTGAAGCCTGACGATTGGTAAAATCGCACAACACAATCTAATGACGAACGTTAACAATTGTTAACACAATATATTGCGAAAAACACAATTTTATTGTAGATTATTGTCAAAAAATCGCGCATGCCTTTGTGCATTGTAACGATTGAATTCGACATGGACGCTTCTGTATAATTTGGACATACCCAAATTATCGAATCAGGTTCCGGCAATATGCCGGGAACCTAAAAGCAGTGAGAACAGGAGCGTTTTATGAGCAAAAAGTTCAAAAGGACAATAGCTCTGATATGCGCCGTCTGTCTTGCCGCCGCGGTCATGTGCACATTTGCGCTGGCTCAGGGCGGGACGGGCGCAAACGCCGATGCTGCCTATGTCAATGTTCCGATATATGTGGACGGGCTTCTGGCCTGCCGCGGTTATATGGTCAAGGATACGACGTATGTGACGCTGGAATCCGTCTGCAACGCTGTCGACCAGTCGGCGGATGTGGAATGGACGGAGCCCGCGCAGACAGACGCCGCAAAGACGGACGGAACCGTCGGACAGCAGTCGGCTTCGGTCACGGCGAACGTGGCCGGTATCACCGTTACATATACCGCGGGCGCGGAATATATGCAGGCAAACGGCAGATACCTTTATCTTCCCGGCGGCAGCCGGCAGATAGACGGGAACCAGCTGTTCCCGGTCAGGGCTCTGGCAAAGATCTTCGGCCTTGAAGTGGGCTGGAACAGTGAAAAGCACGCGGTGGATCTCTCCGCGGAAAACATGAAGGTGCTTGAAAGCGGCGACACCTTCTACAACGCCGACGATGTGGAGCTTATGGCCCATATCATCTTCGCCGAGGCGGGCAACCAGCCGCTGACCGGCATGATCGGCGTGGGCGCGGTTATTATGAACCGCGTGGCCAGCGACCGCTTCCCGGACACCATAAAGGAAGTCGTCTACGCCCCCGGCCAGTTCGACCCCGTGCGCAACGGCAGCATCAACCTGACTCCGACGGATATGGCCTATGCCGCGGCGCATCTGGCGCTGGAGGGCTGCAATACCGTGGGCGCAAGCCTGTTCTTCCGCAATCCCGGCTCCAGCACGGGCTATCTCAGCGATCCCACCTTCCTGATCAAGATCCAGGATCATTGCTTCTTCGCGTGACGAAGATTGATTAGAGCGGAGCAATATGATAAAATGTGATGCGCGAATGCGCATCACATTTTTTTCGGGGTGAGAAGATGCTGGAAGCAATACTTGAAAACGGCCTGAGGGAGCTGAACGTGCCGGCGGCCGGTCTTGCTGAATTCAGGACGTATTACGAATATCTTGAGGAGATAAACGCCGTGATGAACCTCACGGCCATAAGCGGCGAGAAGGACGTGGCGGAGCTGCATTTTCTGGACTGCGCCGCCGTGCTGAACGCCGTGGACTTTTCAGGCAGGCGGGTGATAGACGTGGGCACCGGCGCGGGCTTTCCGGGGCTGGTCCTGAAGATACTGCGCCCGGATATCGACCTCACGCTGCTGGACAGTCTCGACAAGCGCGTGGCATTTCTGCGGGATACCTGCACAAAGCTGGGCTTTGACGACGTCACCTGTGTCCATGCCCGGGCGGAGGAAGCTCCGGCAGAGTACCGCGAAGCCTTCGACATCGCCGTGTCCAGGGCCGTGGCGCGGCTTGCCGTGCTGTGTGAGCTGTGCCTGCCGCTGGTGAAGCAGGGAGGGTACTTCATTGCCATGAAGGGCCCTGGCTGTGACGGGGAGCTGGAGGAGGCGCAGAACGCGATAAAGCTTCTGGGCGGGAGATACCAGCGGACGTACGAATACACGATACCGGGCACGGACGTGCGCCACACGGCTGTGATAATAAAAAAGGACGGAGTGACCAATAAAAAGTACCCCCGCCGCTGGGCCCAGATCAAAAGCAAGCCGCTGTAATTACGGGCGGGCGCATAACAGGAACAGAGCGATAAACCGGAATTGGTGTGTAAGACTCAAGGGGGAGCGCCGTTCTTTCCGCTGAAAGAACGGCGCTCCCCCTTGTATCCTCTCCAAGAAAGGGCTCAGGCGGTCTGCCGCATGGGCTTTGACTATTAACCGCCGCCCTGATTTTAAGAGGCTGCGCCGCTCTCGGCATTGTGTCACCGAAGTGGGCTCCGCTGCTCGCTATGCCCGCCCGC